>Ga0247742_10000014_pt1 | contig 175521 bp, 162 predicted proteins | sample UWRJL208509C2_FD_180944 | JGI IMG/M metagenome (GOLD analysis project Ga0247742, IMG submission 180944) | Plant litter microbial communities from Arlington Agricultural Research Station in Wisconsin, United States - UWRJ-L208-509C-2 | ecosystem: Environmental > Terrestrial > Plant litter >...
GGATAACTCTGTGAGTAACTTTTTTCCCGAGAGCTTGAGGACCCATGGCTGACGTAACGGATTCGACCCAGGATATCTGGAATTCCGTTCTCGGCACCCTCCGACAAGACGATCGCATCACCCCGCAACTCCAGGGCTTCCTGAGTCTCGTGGAGCCGAAGGGGGTGATGGCTGGCACCCTGTACCTCGAGGTGCCGAACGATCTGACCCGCGGAATGCTGGAGCAGCGCATTCGTCTCCCCTTGCTCAACGCGATCACCGGGCTCGGTGACGACCACTCGGTCAGCAACTTCGCGATCGTGGTCAATCCGGAGATCACCCATGATGCGCTCGAGCAGCCGAATGATCAGCTGGTCGCCGAACCGCAGGCCAGCTACCCGGAACCCCCCGCCCCGCAGACGGCGGTGACCGAGACGAGTGCCCGCCGCGCAGATTCACGGCTGAATCCCAAGTACAACTTCGACAACTTCGTCATCGGCGGCTCGAATCGCTTCGCCCACGCCGCCGCGGTCGCAGTGGCCGAGGCGCCGGCGAAGGCCTACAACCCACTGTTCATCTACGGTGACTCCGGACTGGGCAAGACGCATCTGTTGCACGCGATCGGCCACTACGCGGAGAGCATGTACGCCGGCATCCGTGTGCGTTATGTCAGCTCCGAGGAATTCACGAACGACTTCATCAACTCGATCGCGAACAACCGATCGTCGGTGTTCCAGTCGCGCTATCGCGAGATCGACATCCTGCTGATCGACGACATCCAGTTTCTCCAGCGCGCGGTGGAGACGCAGGAAGCCTTCTTCCACACCTTCAACACGTTGCACGACCACAACAAGCAGGTGGTCATCACCAGCGACCTGCCTCCGAAGGCCCTGACCGGGTTCGAAGACCGGATGCGGTCGCGCTTCGAGTGGGGACTGATCACCGACGTGCAGGCTCCCGACCTCGAGACGCGTATCGCGATCCTGCGCAAGAAGGCGCAGAGCGAGAAGCTGCAGGTGACGCCCGACATCCTCGAGTACATGGCGACGAAGGTGTCGTCGAACATCCGCGAGCTCGAGGGCACCCTTATCCGGGTCACCGCGTTCGCCAGTCTCAACCGCACGCCGGTCGATATGACCCTGGTGCAGACGGTGCTGAAAGACCTCATCACCCTCGACGACGACAACGTCATCGCCCCGGTCGACATCATCAATCACACCGCCGAGTACTTCAAGCTCACCGTCGACGACCTGTACGGCTCGTCCCGCTCGCAGGCGGTGGCGACGGCCCGGCAGATCGCCATGTATCTGTGCCGCGAACTCACCAACCTCTCCCTCCCCAAGATCGGGCAGCTGTTCGGCAACCGTGACCACACCACGGTGATGTACGCGAACAAGAAGATCAGCGAGCTGATGAAGGAGCGCCGGTCGATCTACAACCAGGTCACCGAGCTCACCAGCCGCATCAAGCAGAACCACCGCTACGGCAAGATCTGACGCCGCTCCCGTCTCCCGAACTGCTAGCCACACAGGCCACCGGCCAATCCCTCCCTATTCAGTACCCTTCCCCATTCAAAGCCCTTCCCTATTCAGGACCTTCTGTGACGCCTGTGGCAGGAGCGGCGCACGGGTAATCACCCGCACCAGGGGTGACTCCGGTCCCGCACCCTCCTGAATTACGGGAAAGGGGGCTCCTCCTGAATCACGGAAGTGCGCATCCTCGTGCCTGAGGAGGTGGTGACCGCCCGCGCTGCGGCAGACGACGCTCGTCGCCTGCATCACGATGGCGGGCGCCAGTTCGGAGCATGTCCCCCATGGGGGGAGGTAGACAGGTCAGTCTGTCGGAAACCCACATGTGAAAAGACCTGTGGATAACTGTGGAGAATCGCCGCGCGGGCTGTGGGTCGATTTTTGTGAACTGTGGATTTCGGCTCGAAACGAATGACAAGAATCTCGACTCGCCCCGACGAATGCCACAGTCCGCTCACAACTCACAAACGTGTAGTTCCCCGCGGCTGAGGGTAATTAACAGGGTTATCCACAGTTTCCACAACGGTTAAGAAGATTAATTCCTTAAACATTTGTGATTCGCGAGAGATAACCCTCTGCCGTTCCGGGCGGAACGGCTGTGCCAGTATTAACCTCCCTAGGAGCACGACTGACAAGAAACGGCAGGGTTCCATGAAGTTCCAAGTCAATCGCGACGTCTTCAGCGAAGCCGTCTCCTTTGCCGTCAAGCTCCTTCCCCAGCGCACGACCCTTCCGATCCTCAGCGGTGTTCTCATCGAGACAACGGATGCAGGCCTCACGCTGTCATCCTTCGACTACGAGGTCTCGGCACAGACCGAGATCTCCGCCGAGGTCGAGGAACCGGGAAAGATCCTGGTCTCCGGGCGTCTTCTCGCCGACATCGCCAGCCGCCTGCCCAATGCTCCGGTGGAATTCAGCACCGATGAGGGACGCATCGTCGTCCGCTGCGGCACCGCCAACTTCACACTGCTGAGCATGCCCGTCGAGGAGTACCCCACCCTCCCTCAGGTCGCCGCCCAATCCGGAGTCCTTCCGGCTGAGGCCTTTTCGGCAGCCGTCGCGCAGGTCGCGGTCGCCGCGTCGCGCGACGACGTCACCCCGGTCATCACCGGTGTGCAGCTCGAGGTGAGCGAGAACAGCCTCACCCTCGTGGCCACCGACCGGTACCGCGTCGCCGTGCGTGAGATCGAGTGGGATTCCGGCGAGGCCGGGTCGACCGACACCGTTACCGCCCTCGTTCCGGCGCGCACGCTGCAGGAGATCGGTAAGACCTTCGGTCACAGCGGAACCATCGCCGTCGCGATCACCAACACGGATGACCGCGAGCTGATCGCCTTCAGCGCCGATCGCAAGACCGTGACCTCCCTGCTCATCAAGGGCAACTTCCCCCCGGTGCGTCGCCTGTTCCCCGAGACGGTGGACAACTACGCGGTGATCAACACCGGAGAACTCGTCGAGGCGGTGCGTCGCGTGTCTCTCGTTCTCGAGCGCGAAGCAGCCCTCCGTTTCAGCTTCACCCTCGACGGCGTTACTCTCGAGGCGATCGGATCAGAGCAGGCCCAGGCCTCCGAGACGATCGATGCACATCTCAGTGGCGGCGACACCGTGGTCTCGCTCAAGCCGGCGTTCCTGCTCGATGGTCTCGGGGCGGTGCACTCCGAATTCGTGCGCATCTCCTTCACCAAGACGGAGAACCCGAACAAGCCTGGCCCTGTGCTGATCACCAGTCAGTCGTCGAAAGACCAGCCAGGGGCGGACAATTACAAGTACCTCCTGCAGCCGAATCTCTTGCTGCGCTGACCCCCTCGTTCGAAAGAAGTAATAAAATGCACATCGGTCTCGTCGGTCTCGGAAAAATGGGAAACAACATGCGTGCCCGCCTGCGCGCGCAGAACATCGAGGTCACCGGTTACGACCGCAACCCCGATGTCTCCGATGTGGCGACCATCGCGGACCTCGTGGCCGCGCTGCCCACCCCGCACGTGGTCTGGGTGATGGTTCCCTCCGGCGAGATCACCAGCGCGGTCATCACCGAGCTGGTCGAGGAGCTCGACGCCGGCGACATCATCATCGACGGCGGCAACTCGCGCTTCACCGAGGACTTCAAGCACGCCGCCCTCGCAGCCGAGAAGGGCATCGAATATGTCGACGCCGGTGTCTCCGGCGGTGTGTGGGGTCTCGAGAACGGCTACGGCCTCATGGTCGGTGGCGACAAGAAGTCCATCGACACCCTGATGCCGATCTTCGACGCACTGCGGCCGGAGGGCCCGCGCGATGAGGGCTTCGTGCACGTCGGAGAAGTCGGCGCTGGCCACTACGCCAAGATGGTGCACAACGGCATCGAGTACTCGCTCATGCAGGCCTACGCCGAGGGATACGAGCTGCTCGAAAAGCGCAGCGACATCATCAAGGACGTCACGGGCACCTTCAAGGCGTGGCAGCGCGGCACCGTGGTGCGTTCCTGGCTGCTCGAACTGCTGGTGCGCGCCCTGGAGGAGGACCCGGACTTCAAGAACATCGAGGGCTACGTCGAGGATTCCGGCGAGGGTCGCTGGACCATCGAGGAGGCCCTCGCCAACGCGGTTCCGGTCCCCACGATCAGCGCCTCGATCTTCGCTCGCTTCGTCTCCCGCCAGGCGGATGGCTCGCCGGCCATGAAGGCCGTCGCCGCTCTCCGCAACCAGTTCGGTGGACACTCGGTCAAAGCCGTCGACTGATCCCGTGTCGACCGTGTCAGCGTGATCGTCACCCACCTCAGTCTCAGCGATTTCCGTAATTACGAGACTGCGGAGGTTCCCCTGGTCGCCGGGCCGAATCTCTTCGTCGGCAGTAACGGCCAGGGGAAGACGAATCTCGTCGAGTCGCTGGGATTTCTGAGCACGCTCGGATCCCACCGGGTCTCGACGGACCATGCGCTGGTGCGGCAGGGCACAGATTCGGCGATCGTCCGTGCTCGACTCGAGCACGGCGATCGCCAGCTCCTGGTCGAGGCTCAGATCAATCGCACCGGAGCCAATCGTGCGCAGGTGAATCGCTCGGTCGTCAAGACGCGGGAACTGCCGCGGTATTTCTCCAGCGTGCTGTTCGCCCCCGAGGACCTCTCTCTCATCCGTGGGGAGCCATCGGGACGACGACGTTTTCTCGACGAACTCCTCGTGCTGCGCACACCGCGCCTGTCCGGGGTGATGGCGGACTACGATCGCGTGCTCAAGCAGCGCAACACCCTGCTCAAGTCGGCCCGGTCGTCGGGTCTCAAGGAGACGCAGCTCGGAACCCTCGAGATCTGGGATGAGAGGCTCGTCGCCCTCGGTTCCGAGCTGATCGAGGCGCGAACCCGCCTGGTCAGCGAGCTCCAGCCCGAAGTCACCGCGAGTTACGTCGCGGTGGCGGGCGAGGATCACCACGCCACGCTGGCCACCCAGCTCAGTCTGTTCGCGGGGGCAGCAGACCCGGACTTCAGTTCCGGCGACGCCGGCGACTCCCTCCGTCGCGACACCCTGTCGGCGGATGATGCCGCTCAGGCATTCCGCGCTGCTCTCGCTCGCCTCCGTCGCAGCGAACTCGACCGCGGCATCACGCTGGTCGGGCCGCATCGCGACGACCTGGTGCTCGAGCTGAACGGCCTGCCAGCGAAGGGCTATGCCAGCCACGGTGAATCCTGGTCGTTCGCCCTCGCGCTGAAGTTGGCATCCGCGACCCTGTTGCGTGGGGAGTCGTCGACCGGCGACCCGGTGCTGATGCTCGACGACGTGTTCGCCGAGCTCGACGAGTCGCGTCGGGCGCGCCTGGCCGCCGCGGTCTCCGACTACGAACAGGTGATCATCACGGCGGCCGTCTTCGACGATGTCCCGGTTGCGTTGAACGGGCACGCCGTACATATCTCCAAGGGAACCGTGGTCGAGGCACCGGTATGACCGAGCAACCGGCCGCGTCACCCGCGGGTGCCGACGATCGTGCGGAAGAAGAACAGTCCGAGAGCAGATCGGTCTACCTCCGCTTCCGGCGCGTGTTCGGTGATGGGATGTCCCGCTCCAGTGACGCGCGCAAACGCGCCAAGCGCGAACCCGGGTCCAGCTCCCCGTTCGGCCGTGGCCGCGACCCGGAGGAGCTGGGTTCCGTCTTCGATTCGCTCACCAATCGCATGGGCTGGAACTCGCCGCTGGCCCGGTCCGAGTTGCTCGCGTCGTGGACGGAGATCGCCGGGGCTGAGACCGCGGAGCACTCCACCCCGCTCGGTATAGAGGAGGGGGTGCTGACCGTGAAATGTGACTCCACGGCGTGGGCGACGCAACTGCGGCTGATGCGAGTACAGCTCATGACCAGCATCGCGACCCGGTATCCGGACGCCGGCATCCAGACATTGCGTTTCGAAGGGCCGGGTGCCCCCTCGTGGAAACGCGGTCCCAGGTCGATTCCAGGGCGTGGTCCGCGCGATACCTATGGTTGACACGGCAAATTAGGTAGCGGGGCCAACTCTGAGTCCGCAGACGGCGGAATTCACCCCGCTCGCGGCATTGATTTGGTAGAATCGAACAGTCGTCATGGCAGCTTTCGGATTCGAAACGCCCGGCCGCGAACGGCAGCTCGATCTACCTGGCAGGAGCCCAATTCAACATGGCAGCAAACCGCTCGAATACCGAATCTGAAGACAGTTACGGTGCAGATCAGATCCAGGTGCTCGAGGGGCTCGAAGCCGTTCGCAAGCGCCCGGGCATGTACATCGGCTCCACCGGCCCCCGCGGTCTTCATCACCTGGTCTACGAGGTCGTCGACAACTCGGTAGATGAGGCCCTCGCCGGTTTCTGCGACACCATCACCGTCACCATGCTGAAGAGCGGCGGCATCCGCGTCGTCGATAACGGGCGGGGAATCCCCGTCGACCTGAACAAGTCGGAGAACAAGTCCAGTGTCGAGGTGGTCATGACCATCCTGCACGCCGGCGGCAAGTTCGGCGGCGGCGGCTACTCCGTCTCGGGCGGTCTTCACGGCGTCGGCATCTCCGTGGTCAACGCACTGTCGTCACGTATGGAGACCGAGGTCCGCCGGCAGGGAGCGGTCTGGCGCATCAGCTACACCAACGGTGTCCCGAACGCCCCGCTCGAGAAGGGCGAGGCATCGGACGAGCACGGCACCACGCAGACCTTCTGGCCGAGCGCCGAGACGTTCGAGACCATCGAATTCGATTATGAGACTCTGCGCGCTCGCTTCCAGCAGATGGCGTTCCTCAACAAGGGCCTCACCATCACCCTGATCGACGAGCGTCAGCTCGACGGCGAGGAGCCGGTCAGCGTCACCTACCTGTTCGAGAAGGGTCTCGTCGACTACGTCGAGTACCTCAACTCGGCGAAGAAGGTCGAGGTGGTGCACCCCGAGATCATCTCCTTCGAACTCGAAGACAAAGAGTCGAAGATCTCGCTCGAGGTCGCCATGCAGTGGACCACCTCCTATCAGGAGAGCGTGCACACCTACGCCAACACCATCAACACCCACGAGGGCGGAACCCATGAAGAGGGCTTCCGTGCCGCACTGACCACGCTGGTCAACAAGTACGGGCGCGACAAGGGGATCATCAAGGAGAAGGAGGAGAACCTCACCGGCGACGATGTCCGGGAGGGACTCACCGCCGTGGTCTCCGTCAAGCTCGCCGAGCCGCAGTTCGAGGGTCAGACCAAGACGAAGCTCGGCAATACCATCGCGAAGTCCTTCGTGCAGCGCGTCACCGGCGATCAGCTGGGCGACTGGTTCGATCGCAATCCCACGCAGGCCCGCGACGTGATCCGCAAGGCGATTCAGGCATCCCAGGCCCGGTTGGCCGCGCGCAAGGCGCGCGAGCAGACCCGTCGCAAGGGGCTGCTCGAGTCGAGCGGCATGCCCGGCAAGCTGCGCGACTGCTCGAGCAACGACCCGTCGCTGAGCGAGATCTTCATGGTCGAGGGTGACTCGGCCGGCGGTTCCGCCGTGCAGGGTCGCAACCCGGAGTTCCAGGCGATCCTGCCGTTGCGCGGCAAAATCCTCAACGTAGAGAAGGCGCGGCTCGACCGCGCCCTCGCCAACAACGAGGTGCAGTCGATGATCACCGCCTTCGGTGCGGGCGTCGGCGAGGACTTCGACCCGGCCAAGGCGCGCTACCACAAGATCGTGCTGATGGCGGATGCCGACGTCGACGGTCAGCACATCACCACCCTGCTGCTCACCCTGCTGTTCCGTTACATGCGTCCGCTGATCGACCTGGGGTACGTCTACCTCGCACAGCCGCCGCTGTATCGCCTCAAGTGGAGCAACTCGCCGCACGAGTACGTCTACAGCGACCGCGAGCGTGATGCACTGCTCGAGGCCGGTCTCGCCGCCGGCAAGCGCATGCCGAAGGACAACGGCATCCAGCGCTACAAGGGTCTGGGCGAGATGGATTACAAGGAACTGTGGGAGACCACCATGGATCCGGCCACGCGCACACTGCTGCAGGTCACGCTCGACGACGCCCTCGCCGCGGACGAGATCTTCTCCACGCTGATGGGCGAGGATGTCGAATCCCGCCGCAGCTTCATCCAGAAGAACGCGAAAGACGTGCGCTTCCTCGACATCTGATCCGCGCCTGCCCCGGTATTACCGGGGCACCGCGACCGACCCCCGACTGGTGCCCTTCGACAAGCTCAGGGACCGAAAGAATTGAGAATTCATGGCTGACGACATCACGCCCGATGACGGCACAGAAACCCAGATCGCCGGCAAGGAGATCGACGTCTCGCACGACAAGATCTCCCAGGTAGACCTCCAGCTCGAGATGCAGCGGTCGTACCTCGACTACGCGATGAGCGTCATCGTGGGTCGCGCGCTCCCGCTGGTCGAGGACGGTCTTAAGCCGGTGCACCGGCGTGTGATCTATGCGATGTACGACGGCGGGTACCGGCCCGACAAGGCGTTCTCGAAGTGCACCCGCGTCATCGGCGACGTCATGGGACAGTTCCACCCGCACGGCGACTCCTCAGTGTACGACGCGCTCGTGCGTCTGGTGCAGCCGTGGAGCCTGCGCTACCCGCTCGCCCTCGGACAGGGCAACTTCGGCTCGCCCGGCAACGATGGTGCCGCGGCCCACCGGTACACCGAGACCAAGATGGCTCCGCTCGCGATGGAGATGGTGCGCGACATCGAGGAGGAGACGGTCGATTTCGTCCCCAACTACGACGGTCGCACCCAGGAACCGAAGGTGCTCCCCAGCCGGTTCCCGAACCTGCTGGTCAACGGCTCGGTCGGCATCGCGGTCGGTATGGCCACCAACATCCCGCCGCACAACATGCGCGAGGTCGGCGAGGGTGCCCTGTGGCACCTCGCCCACCCCGACGCCACCCGCGAAGAGCTCGTCGAGGCTCTGGTGCAGCGCATCAAGGGACCGGACTTCCCCACCGGCGCGCAGATCCTCGGTATCAAGGGCATCCAGGACGCGTATCGCACCGGCCGTGGCTCGATCACGATGCGCGCCGTCGTCAACGTCGAAGAGCTGCAGGGTCGTACCTGCCTCGTCGTCACCGAACTGCCGTACCAGGTCAACCCCGACAACCTCGCGCTGAAGATCGCCGAGCTCACCAAGGAGGGCAAGCTCAGCGGCATCGCCGATATCCGGGATGAGACCTCCGGTCGCACCGGCCAGCGTCTGGTGATCGTGCTCAAGCGCGATGCCGTTGCCAAGGTCGTGCTGAACAACCTGTACAAGCACACGCAGCTGCAGGAGAACTTCGGCGCCAACATGCTGGCGATCGTCGACGGTATCCCCCGCACGCTCTCGATCGATGGCTTCATCACCGCCTGGGCGACCCACCAGATCGACGTCATCGTTCGACGCACCCAGTTCCGTCTGCGCAAGGCGGAGGAGCGCGCCCACATCCTGCGCGGGTACCTCAAGGCGCTCGATGCGCTCGACGAGGTCATCGCCCTCATCCGTCGGTCGGCAACGGTCGACGTCGCGCGGGAAGGTCTGATGGACCTGCTAGACGTCGATGACGTGCAGGCACGCTCCATCCTCGACATGCAGCTGCGTCGACTGGCCGCCCTCGAGCGCCAGAAGATCATGGACGAGCATGATGAGATCGAGGCGCAGATCACCGAGTTCAAGGCCATCATCGCCGACCCGCAGCGCCAGCGCGACATCGTCAGCGACGAGCTCACCGAGATCATCGCCAAGTACGGCGACGACCGCCGCACCGAGATCCAGTACGGCTACGACGGCGACATGAACGTCGAAGACCTCATCCCCGAAGAGGAGATGGTGATCACGGTCACCCGCGGCGGCTACATCAAGCGCACGCGCAGTGACAACTACCGCAGCCAGCACCGCGGCGGCAAGGGCGTCAAGGGCGCCCAGCTGCGAGCGGATGACGTCGTGGAGCACTTCTTCGTGACGACCACGCACCACTGGCTGCTGTTCTTCACCAACACCGGACGCGTCTACCGCGCGAAGGCCTACGAGGTGCAGGAGGCCGGCCGTGATGCGAAGGGTCAGCACGTCGCCAACCTGCTCGCGATGCAGCCGGGCGAGGAGATCGCTCAGATCCTCGACATCCGTGACTATGGCGTGGCCAAGTACCTCGCCCTGGCCACCAAGAACGGTCTGGTCAAGAAGAGCGCACTCGCCGAGTACGACACGAACCGCAGCGGCGGCATCATCGCCATCAACCTGCGTGACGAGGACGAACTGATCTCGGCGCTGCTCGTCGAGGACGACAGCGACGTGCTGCTGGTCTCCCGGCTCGGGCAGTCGATCCGCTTCACCGCGAGCGACACCGCGCTGCGCCCGATGGGTCGCGCGACCTCCGGCGTGAAGGGCATGGAGTTCCGCGAGGGGGACTCGCTGCTGTCGGCATCCGTCGTCTCGCACGATGGTTTCGTCTTCGTCGTGACCGAGGGCGGCTACGCCAAGCGCACCGCGGTCGACGAGTATCGCGTGCAGGGTCGTGGCGGTCTGGGCATCAAGGTGGCCAAGCTGAACGACGATCGCGGTGTGCTGGCCGGCGCTCTGATCGTGAGCGACGACGACGAGGTGCTCGTGGTTCTTGCCAGCGGCAAGGTGGTACGCTCGTCAGTCGCCGAGGTTCCGGCCAAGGGCCGTGACACTATGGGGGTTGTCTTCGCGCGTTTCGCGGACGACGACAAGATCATCGCAGTCGCGAAGAACAGTGAACGCAATCTGGACACCCAGGAGACTCCGACCGAGGAGTCTGCGCTCGAAGGTGACCAGACCGGGAAGGACGTAGTCGTAGATGAGTAGTGTCGCCGAGAAGCTCCAGCGCAAATCGCAGCGGGCCACGGCCACCAAGCAGGTGCGCCTCAAGCTCGTATACGTGGACTTCTGGTCGGCGGTGAAGCTGTCGTTCCTGATCTGGATCGTGCTCGGCATCATCCTCGTCGTCGCCAGCATCTTCATCTGGCTGGTGCTCGACGTGACCGGCATCTTCAACAAGATCGACGAGCTGCTGCAGGAAGTGCTGAACCAGCCGACCTTCAGCGTGAAGGATGTCGTCTCGCTTCCGACGGTGGGACTGTTCTCGTTCATCGTCGCGATTCTCGACGTCGTGATCGGCACCGTTCTCGGTGCGATCGTCGCTCTGCTGTACAACTTCAGCGTGCGGATCACCGGTGGACTGCTCGTCGGATTCACCAACAACTAGCTCGATTTAGTGATTGGCCACAGGTGCGATACTCTCGTATCTGCTCTGAGAGATCAGAGGCACGGGGATATAGCTCAGGCGGTTAGAGCGCTTCGCTGATAACGAAGAGGTCCCAGGTTCAAGTCCTGGTATCCCCACGCACGAAATACAGTCCTCAGGGGCCTTAGCTCAATTGGTAGAGCGCCTGCTTTGCAAGCAGGAGGTCAGGAGTTCGATTCTCCTAGGCTCCACACCACCCTCCCTCCGGTCCGCTCCCCTCACTAGGGTTGCAGCATGGACATCCGTGTCGCCGCTTATGGCGTGATCATCCGCGACGGTCGCATGCTGCTCGCCCACTGGTCGGAGAACGGCCACGGCGGCTGGACTCTGCCGGGTGGCGGCATCAACGACGGCGAGGACCCGGCGGATGCCGCGGTCCGCGAGATCTTCGAAGAGACCGGGTACACCGCTCGCCTCGACCGGCTCATCGGCATCGATTCGATCGTCATCCCACCAGAACAACGGTTCTCCGGTGCGACCACTCCGCTGCAGGGCCTGCGCATCATCTACACCGCGCACATCCTGCACGGCGAACTCACCCATGAGCTCGATGGCAGCACCGACCGGGCGGAGTGGTTCGCCCTGGACGACATCGTCGACCTCGACCGGGTGAGTCTCGTCGACATCGCGCTGCGCCTCTATCGCGGCCTGCCCGACTGAGTTCGACAGCCCGAGCTCGACGGCCCGAGTTCGACGGCCCGGGCTCGCGTTGCCCGAGTGACGCCGCCGGCGACGCGCGGTGTAATCCTGGGAAGACGCCCCGCCGAAACGTTTCGTTCACCTTCCGTCCACCGGATCGCCCCCGCGCGTCCCTACCGTCGATTCGTTTGTGACCCGCTAATCGAAGGCGTTCCGTGCCCCTCTCCCCTCCCTTCCGTTCCCTTGCGCCAGTCCTGGCGCTCGTGACCGTCGCCACCCTCGCCGCCACCCTGGTCGGCGCGGGCTCCGCATCCGCTGCCCCAGCCAGCTCCGCCCCTCTGCAGATCACCGAGTTGATCCCCGACACCGCCAACGTGAAGAGCGCCGACGGCACCAGTGCCGACGGCTACGAGTACATCGAGGTGTACAACTCGACCGATGCCGCGATCGACTTCGGCGACTACACGCTCAAGTACCTCTACCCGCTCTCGGCCACCACGACCAGCCAGACCACGCTGTGGCCCGCCGAGCCCGCGAACATCGTGATCGCGCCGGGAAGCACCCTGACCTTCTGGGTGAAGAACGCGGCCAACGAGGCCCTCACCGACGCCGACTTCAACAAGAAGTTCGGCACGAAGCTCACCATGGGCAAAGACCTGGTGATCATCCACAGCGCCGGCATGGCCAACAGCGGCGCGCGCGGGATGGAGATCGACACCAACACCGGTGTTCCCATCAACAGCGTGCTCTACAACTTTCCGGCCGGAACGGTCGATGTGAAGGTCGACCAGGGCATCCACTACAGGAACGACCCGGCCAACCCGACCCGGCAGCTGCTCGTGAAGACCGCTGCGGCCACCCCCGGTGCCGTCGACCCGGCCCAGGTTCCGGCCGGGCTCACCCCGGTCGCTGCCGACACCTCCGATCCGGTTGTCATCGACCGCAGCCCGTCCACCGCAGACCCTGCGGCGGACATCCCGCTCGCCCTCACCGTCACCGACGATGTGCAGGTGCGCACGGTGAAGCTGCACCTGAAGAGCAACACCGATCCCGACTTCACCGTCAGCCAGCTGCTGGTCGACCGGGCCGGCACCTTCGGGTACGCGATCCCCGCCGTCGACCTCGTCGGCAAGCGCTCGTTCGAGTACTTCTTCACCGTCTCGGACGGCAGCAACACGGTCACCACCGCGCCGAAGACGATCACGGTCACCGGGTACGACGATGCGCCGGTGCGCCTCAACGTGAAAGACGACCAGTACGTCGCGGGCACCACGACCCTGTCGGCGGCCGCGAACGATGCCGCCGCCGCTCCGTCGATCACCGTCGACGGCGCAACCCTCCCCACGGTCTCGTCGCTCGAGAGCAAGCCGTACTTCGCCTTCGACGCCGGCGGTGTGAACGTCTTCTTCAAGAACGGCGTGCGCGCGGGCGCGAAGGATGACGGCGACATCCTCCGCATCTTCGACGATGGCATCCCCGAGGGTTACGCCACCATCTCGGTGCCGGTTCCACTCAGCTACGTCACCAAGGGTGAGGACGTCGTGCTGCGCGTCTACGCCGGAACGAAGGCGGCGCCCTCCATCGATCTCGGCGAGAACAACGACGATTTCACCATCAAACACCTGCGACTGGTGCTGCCCGACGGCAACACCCTGGCGCCCACCGGCTACACGGACCCGACCAAGGTGCTCAACATGGGCGACGGTACGGATGCCGCGGGCAAACCCACCGGCAAGCTCGATTACTACGAGGCCCACTTCGTCATCCCGGACTCCAGCTTCCTCGCCTCCTCCGACCAGTGGGACTCGACCAAGGCAGCGGACGGCGCGCACACCGTGACCGCCAAGACCGGCCAGGGCTCGCTGAGCCGCAGCATCCGTGTGGACAACACCGCACCGGTGCTCACCACGAAGCTCGACGAGGGAAAGGAGTACCGCGGCGCCTTCACGATCGACGGTGCAGCGACGGATGCCGGGTCGGGTCTCGACACCCTCACGGCGAAGCTCGATGGCTCGACCGTCACGCTCCCCTACGCCACCTCGTCGATCAAACTGAACTCCGGAAGTCACACCGTGCTGCTGCAGGCGAAGGACAGGCTCGGCAACGCGAGCGAGATCACCCGCACCTTCACCACGCCGAAGGAGCAGCCCAACACCGAGCTCGTCTCCCCCGCGGACCGCGCCATCGTGGACAGCAGCGATGTCGAGCTGGTCGCTAAGCCCGCGGACGAGAAGAAGGACGCTCTCGACGTCAGCTTCAACGCCGGCTTCTCCCTGAACCCGTCGTCTGCCGCGGTCTCCAGCTTCTCCGGGGTCACCGGGGATGCCGGGGACGCGGCCCGCACCGAGCGGAAGCTACTCACGGGTGCGGAGCTGACCCAGATGACCGGCGCCGATGGAGTGGCGACGACCACGTCATCCGACAGCGGCCTGCCCTACGAGATGTTCGATGTGACGGTGCCGGAGGGTTCCGGCTCGGACTTCACGGCGCGACTGTCGTGGGCAGGGTCTGCCAACGCCGACGCCAAGGTGCTCATGTACGTCTTCAACAAGACGACGGGCGCGTGGGAGGAGGTCGACCGCAAGGTCACCACCGGGGGTGCCCCGACATCCTTCACCCTCGGTGCTCTCGTGCCGGCGGCGAACCACGTGCGCGACGGCAAGATCTCGGTGCTGATCCAGCACTCAGAGGGCTTCGCCGGCGCGGACCGCTCCGATCGCTCCAGCGCGGTGACGGACTACAACGCCGGCGCGACCCCGCGCAAGGATTACGACTTCACCCTCGGCTGGGAGACCGACACGCAGTACTACAACGCCTCCTACCCCGAACTGCAGACCGGAATCCACGACTTCTTCCTGAAGCAGCGCGACAACCTCAACCTGCAGTACGTCTTCCACACCGGTGACGTCGTCGATGACTCGAGCGTGCAGAACCAGTGGGACAACGCCACCAAGGCCTACACGATGCTCGATGATGCGAAGCTGCCGTACGGCATCGTCGCGGGCAACCACGACGTCGGCCACAAGGAAGACGACTACACCCAGTTCACCAAGTACTTCGGGGAGAACCGCTACACCGCGAACCCCTGGTACGGCGGCAGCTACCAGAACAACCGCGGTCACTACGACCTGTTCTCCTCCGGCGGCATCGACTTCATGGTCGTGTACATCGGCTGGGACCCGGGAAACGCGGAACTCGCCTGGATGAACGATGTGATCAAGAAGTACCCGGAGCGCAAGGTCATCCTCGACATGCACGAGTACATCCTCACCACCGGCGGTCTCGGCCCGTTGCCGCAGCGGATCATGGATGAGGTCGTCGCACCGAACCCGAACGTGATGATGGTGTTCTGCGGTCACTACCACGACGCCTTCACCCGCATCGATCAGTTCGACGACAACGGCGACGGCATCAAGGACCGCAACGTCTACGCGCTGTTGTTCGACTACCAGGGTCTACCCGAGGGCGGCGAGGGATACCTGCGCCTGCTGCACTTCGACAACCAGGGCAAGAAGATGACGGTGCGCACCTACTCGCCGCACCTCGATGTCTTCGATTCGGATGACCCGACCCTCGACATGTCGGCACAGGAGTTCTCGGTGAACTACGCCGATGTGGGAATCATGCCAGCCACGAAGACCATTTCCACCGACTCCTTCGAGGCGGATATCCTCACCACCGCGCCGATCAGGAGCTTCGGCGGTGTCGCCAGCGGCAGCACCGTGAAGACGACCTGGTCGGGACTGGCGGCCGGAGAGCACGGCTGGTATGTCGCCTCGACGAACCCGGTAGGAGCGGTCGATCTTTCCGCCGTGCGTACGTTCACCGTGGAGCCGAAGGCGCCGGCACCGAGCACCGATCCGACACCGGATGATCAGCTGACCGACGCCGCGCGCGGTGGGATCGACAGTCCGGCGGAGGGTCACCCCGGTCAGCAGATCGTGGTCGGCATTCCCGGTCACATCGGCGACACCGTCAAGGTCTGGCTGCACTCGGCACCCGTACTGTTGACGGTCACCGAGGTAGGTCCATCCGGTTACGTCACCGTGACCGTGCCCGTCGACGCCGAGCTGGGCGCCCACAAGATCGTGGTGCAGGCTGCGGATGGTTCCCTCATCGGCTGGGACGACATCCGCCTCACCGCGGCACCGCCGGTCATCACGCCGGTCGGAACGGTCGGCGACCCGCTCGCCTCCACCGGAACCGACCCGATCGGGTGGCTCGTCGCAGGCATGCTGCTGCTGGCGCTCGGCGGCCTGACGGTCTTCGGCGCTCGGTTGCGCAAGCGCGGTGTCAGCACCGACTAGCGGCACGGCGGCCTAGCCGCAGCAACGACGAATGGCCCCGCACGATGTGCGGGGCCATTCTTGCGTCGGTGAGCTGGGCTGAGGTCAGCTCGCTGCGGAGGCGGCGGGCGGCACCGCCACCGGGCCGGCTGGCTTGTCGGAGTCGTCGTCGGACACCCACAGCTCGTCGTCGGCGCGGAGAGTCTGCCACGCGGCGTATGCCACGCCGGCAGCGGCCACGAGGCCGAGTCCGATCAGCACGTACTTGCCGGCGCCGGAACTCTTCTTGGGCTGAACCAGTCCGACCTTAGTGCCGAGCTCCGTGCCGGTGGCCCCGATACGGCCGAAGGCGGCTCGCACCCGCGGGTCTTTGGCGACCTCGAGCACGGCGATGGCCGAGGCGATGGTCGATGCCAGGGAGGGCAGCACGTCGTTGACCTTGTCACGGCCCGCGGCGGTGGCCGACGCGATGCCGGGCTTCACCTTGTGGTCGATGGCGTAGCGCACGCGGGGGGCTACATCCTCTCGTGCGATGCCAGCGGCATTGTGCGAGGCAGACCAGGCCACGCGGTTCGCGTGGTCGAGAAGGTCCTTCTGGCCTTCCCACAGATCCAGTGCCGCAGCGCGCAGCTTCTTGAGCTCTTTCTTTCGCTTACGGGACAGTGCCAAGAGAACCTCCTGTTGTCGGCGGAGAACTAACCCCATACTCCCACGCGGGTGTGCGGGCACCAACCGAATTCTGAGCGTCGGCTGAGCATGAAGTGGCGCTGTGAAAGAATGAACGCATGCCTTCTCACACCCAAGTAGCTACGCTGCACACTACCCTCGGCGACATCAAGGTCAACCTGCTCGGCAACCACGCGCCGAAGACCGTGGCCAACTTCGTCGGCCTCGCGACCGGCACCATCGAGTGGACCGACCCGCGCACCGGCAAGGTCAGCACCGACCCCCTCTATAAAGATGTGATCTTCCACCGCATCATCGACAACTTCATGATCCAGGGCGGCGACCCGCTCGGCCAGGGCACCGGCGGACCGGGGTACAACTTCGACGACGAGATCCACCCGGAGCTCACCTTCACCGAGCCCTACGTGCTCGCCATGGCCAACGCGGGAACGCGCAACGGCAAGGGCACCAACGGTTCGCAGTTCTTCATCACCACCGTGCCCACCACGTGGCTGCAGGGAAAGCACACCATCTTCGGCGAGGTCGCCGACGAGGACTCGAAGGCGATCGTCAAGAAGATCGAGGCCGTCGAGAAGGATGCTCGCGACAAGCCGCGCGAAGACGTCGTCATCAAGTCCATCACCGTCGAAGACGTCTAAGGACTCGAGCGCCCCGTGACACAGTTGCCGGACTCTCCGGCGAACTATTGCTACCGCCATCCCGACCGGCAGAGCTTCGTGCTCTGTCAGCGCTGCGGTAGGACCATCTGTCCGGAGTGCCAGTCGCCGGCGGCCGTCGGTGTCCACTGCCCCGAGTGCATGCGGGAGTCGCGTCAGAGCGCTCCCCGCGTGCAACCGAGAGTGGTCACCGCGGTTCGTCGGGCCGGCAGATCCGGTAGTCCGGTCGTCACCTACGCCATCATGGCGCTCTGCGTTCTGGTCTTCCTCGCCGAGCTGGCGACCGGGCTGCTCGGCCCCGGCGGCGGCATAGTGGAGAACCTGCTGGGCTATCACCCCGGCCTTACGCTGATCGCACCGTGGCAGATGATCACCACGATCTTCGTGCACGGCGGATTCCTGCACATCCTGTTCAATCTGTTCTCGCTGTACGTGCTCGGGCGCCAGCTCGAACCGATGGTGGGTCGTGCCCGCTTCGCCGCGCTGTTCCTGCTCAGCGGGATCGGCGGCTCGGTCGCGGTGCTCCTGCTCTCCCCCGGAACCTTCGTCGTCGGCGCGTCCGGCGCGATCTTCGGCCTGTTCGCCGCGTACTTCGTGATCGCCCGGCATCTCGGTGCCAACGGAACGCAGCTGATCGTGATCATCGGTATCAACCTGGCGGCCGGATTCTTCCTGCCCAACATCGCGTGGCAGGCCCATCTCGGCGGACTGATCGTGGGCGCGATGGTTGGTCTGATCTACGTCAAGACGCGATCCGTGCGCCGTCGTACCGCACAGTACCTGCTGCTCGCGGGAGTCTTCGCGCTGCTCGTCGCGCTGGTGGCGGTCGGGGTCAGCTATTACGGCATCACCGCGTAGCGAATTACGGGGCTTCTGCTCCCTCGACGGGAGTTTCCACATGTTCCGCCCGGTTATCCACAGGATGCCTGTTAATAATGTGAAGAAATCGGGAAGTTATCCACAATGTTGTTCACAGTGGGGATAATTACACCTGTGTAACTCCCCGAATGACAGTTGTGCGGGTCAGCGCCAGCGGGTGGTCATGAGGAAGCCCAAAAACAGGATTCCGAAACCGATGAGGATGTTCCAGTCACCGAGCCCCGGGATGGGCAGCTGCTGTGCGCCGCTGACGTAGAAGACGATGATCCAGGCCAGGCCGAGAATCATCAGTCCGAACATGATGGGCTTGAACCAGACGGGATTGGGAGCGTCGTCCCCTCCGCGGGTCTCGTCTGACGAGGCGGGCTTGGTGCGAGAGTTCGATCGGGCCATTCCGGAATTGTAGCGTGAATGGCTTCTCGAGAGCCTGGTGCCCCGGGTGGGACGGGTGTATGACGCCGTACAATCGACAGCATGAGCGACACACGTCGGGGGCGTCGGTCGAGCGGCCGCGGTCGTCGCCGACACAGGGTGAGCGTCGTCGGCGTGATCGGCGAACTGTTCATCACCGCCGGCGTGCTGGTGTTCCTCTTCCTCGGCTGGCAGCTTTGGCTGAATGACATCGTCGTCGGGGACCAGCAGAATCACGCCGGAGCAGCGCTGGCCAAGAAGCTCAATTCGGGACCGGTGAAGGTCCACCCCGCAACCCCCGACACCGTAGACTACGGCGACCCGGCCGTCGCGTCCGCACCGGACAACGCGACGCAATTCGGAGTGATCTACATCCCCCGCTTCGGTGCCGACTATGCTCGCCCGGTGTCGCAGGGTGTGGGAACCAGGGACGTGCTCGACAAGAGCGGCATCGGACACTACCCGAGAACTCAGATGCCCGGCGAGATCGGCAATTTCGCCGTGGCCGCCCATCGCACCACACACGGCGCGCCGTTCAGTGACATCGCCAGCCTTCAGGTGGGCGACAAGATCTACGTCCAGACCGGAGAGGGCTACTACACCTACGCGTTCCGCGGCCTCGAATATGTGCGGCCGACCGGCGTCGGCGTGCTCGACCCGGTGCCCCAGTTCGACGACGTGCCGCCGACCGACCGGGTGATGACGATGACCAGTTGCAACCCTAAATTCTCCGCCGACGAGCGCATCATCGCGTACGCGTCACTGGAATCGTGGCAGCCGGCCAGCGCCGGCGCGCCCCTGGCAATCGCGGCCACCATCGCCGCCCAGGAAGGCTGACCGTGTACGGTGCACTGTGGCGCCTCATGCCGGGCCCGCTCTGGCTTCGGATCATCCTGATCATCGTGCTCTTCGCGGCTGTCCTTGCGGTGCTGGTGCTCTTCGTCTTCCCCTGGCTGAACACCTTCGTGAACGTCAACGATGTGACGGTGGACCAATGACCAGAATCCTGGTGATCGACAACTACGACAGCTTCGTCTACACGCTGAACGGCTACCTGCTGCAGCTGGGGGCGGAGACGGATGTCGTGCGCAACGACTCCTTCGACGTCACGGATGTCGCCTCCCGCATCGCGGAGTACGACGGCGTGCTGCTCTCGCCCGGCCCCGGCACGCCGGCCGCCGCGGGGGTCTCGATACCGGTCGTGCACGCGGCGTTGGCCTCGGGCATCCCGCTGTTGGGGGTCTGTCTCGGGCATCAGGCCATCGCCGAGGCGCTCGGCGCGACGGTGACCCACGCCGACGAGCTGATGCACGGCAAGACCTCGCAGATCACCCACGACGAGAGCGACTTCTACGCCGGGGTGCCGCAGCCGTTCACCGCCACCCGGTACCACTCGCTCGCGGTGGTCGACACCACGGTTCCCGGCGAGCTGGTCGTCACCTCGACCACGCCCGGTGGCGTGATCATGGGGCTGCGGCATGAGGCGGCGCCGATCTTCGGGGTGCAGTTCCACCCGGAATCCGTGCTCACCGAGGGGGGCTACCTCATGCTGGCCAACTGGCTCGCGGTTGCCGGGCTGCCGGGGGCGCGCGATGCAGCGCGGGGACTCAGCCCGCTGGTCAACCTGGGCTAGGTCGACCGAGCTGACCGGCTCAGCCGCCGCTGCAGTAGCGGATCGTGATGTCGGAACGCTGCGGCTGATTGTCGCCGGTGAGTGACTGCGAGGTCACCTTGCCGCCGCCACAGCTCGGATCTTGTACGGCGTTGATCTGCAGCTGGAGCCCGCTCAGGGTCGTGTTGGCGGTTGCCACGTCCTGGCCGACGACCGAGGGGATGTCGATGAGGCCGTCGGAGACCGTGAGGTTGACCGTGTCGCCGTCGCGCGCCGCAGCGTTGGATGTCGGTTCGCTGCTGATGACGATCCCGCTCGGCACGTTCGGCGAGTGGGCGGGCGACGAGGTTCCATAGACCAGGCCGCGGGCCTTGATCGCGGCGATCGCGGCATCCTGGGTGAGGTTGACCAGGCTCGGCACCGTGGTCACCGCCCGGCCCGTCGAGACGTAGATGCGCACGGCGTCGGCCTTGCCCACGCGGGTGCCGGCCGAGGGGTCGGTGCGGATGACCTGCTTGTCGGGCACGGTCGCGCTGGTCTCGGTGATCGGGGTGTCGGCCGGGGCGAGCCCCAGGTCGAGGAGCTCTTTGTGCGCCGTGGCGAAGTCTTCGCCGGTGAGCGACGGGACCTTGACAGACAGGTCGTCACCGAGCGTGGTCTGCGGCAGATGAAGAACCCAGAACACGACGGCGAACAGGATGACCGCAATGCCGGTGATGCCGACCCAGATCCAGGCGACCGGGGGGCGGTTCTGGGTGCGGACGGCACGCTCGTCGTCGGGGGCGGAGAGTTGACGCAGGGCCGCCTCGGACCCGGCGGTCGCGGTGGGGTTCACGCCGAAGAGGGTGGAGTTGAAGTCATCCGCGGCCGGCGCAGCCTTCTTGCGGGCCGGGATCTCGCCCTGGGCGGCCGCCTCGAGGTCGGCCCGGAATTCTGCCGCGGTCTGGTAGCGCTCGAACTTGTCTTTCGACAGTGCACGCAGCACGACGGCGTCGAGCGCCGGCGACACGCGCGGGTTGAGCGTGCTCGGGGCGAGCGGAGCCTCGCTGATGTGCTGGTACGCGACGGCCGCGGCGCGATCCCCGCGGAACGGCGGGCGCCCGGTGAGCAGCTCGAACAGCACGACGCCGGTCGAGTACAGGTCGGTGCGGGCATCGACCGTCTCGCCGCGCGCCTGCTCGGGCGAGAAGTACTGGGCCGTGCCGAGAACGGCGCTGGTGTCGGCGACCGTGGCGGAGTTGTCGGAGATGGCGCGGGCGATGCCGAAGTCCATCACCTTGACCTGGCCGTTCTGGGTGACCATGACGTTGCCGGGCTTGATGTCGCGGTGCACGAGCAGCGCGCGGTGGCTGTACTCGAGCGCGGTCAGCACGCCGGAGATGATGCGCACCGCCTCCTTCGGCTCGAGCGGGCCGTCGGCGATGATGTCTTTGAGCAGCCGACCATCGACGTACTCCATGACGATGAAGGGCACCTGACGTTCGACACCGCTCGGGTCGGTGACGGTCTCCTCGCCGGCGTCGAAGACGCGGACGATGGTCGGATGCGCCATGCGTGCGGCCTTCTGCGCCTCCTCACGAAACAGCACCCGGAAGCGCGGATCCGTGGCGAGGGCGGGCTTGAGCAGCTTGATGGCGACGCGGCGCCCGAGCCGGGAATCGGTTCCGACGTGGACGTCGGACATGCCACCGCGGCCGATGAGCTCGCCGATCTGATACCGGCCGGCGAGCAGGCGGCTGCTTTCAGTCACGCGTCATCTCCAAGCTGATCCAGGCAAGTCTTTGCCAGTGTAATGCGTGCCCGCTTGGAGCTTGGTCAGGGGCCGGCGGGGCTCTTGATGGTCAGGGTGGGCGAGGCCGCGGACGGCGTTCCCGAGCAGACGGCGACGTACGAGACGGTGTTGTCCGTGCCCGGCGTGGTCGAGAGGGTGAACATCAGGGTCGTCGTGCTCGCGGGCACCGGGTTGGTCGGGTTGACGCTGGAACCGCTGCTCGTCGTCACCGTGAATCCGGTGAGGGAGGAGCTGCCGGGGCACCCGGTGTAGCTCGGAACGCCGAGCGAGACCACCCCGTTGTTCGTCGATCCCTGGGTGAGTATGGCCGGCGCGGGGGGCGTGGGGAAGGCTCCATAGAGCTTCACCGTCACGGTCGCGCCCTTGGTCAGCGTTCCGGTCGGGTTCACGTAGAAGGCGGTGCCGACATCCGCCGGCGTGGGGGCGGGGCTTTGATCGTCCATGACGTTCGCTGCAAGCCCGAGACCGCCGAGGATGCTGCGCACATCCTGCTCGTTCTTGCCGATGATGTCTGCGCTGGCGAGGCTCACGCTGTTGCTGGTCGGGGTGGGACTCGGCGTGGCGGACGGTGTCGTCGAGGGGGTCTTGCTAGTGGTCGGCTTGGTCGACGGGTCGGTCTGCGAGCCGGTGGGGTTCGCGATCAGGGCGATGAGCGTGCCGACCAGCACGACGACGAGGATGCCGATGAGCGCCACCAGAGGCCAGGTCCACGGGTTGCGCTTCTTGCTCGGCGGCTCCGGCTCGGCAGCCCCGACAGTGCTGGTGTTCGAGATCACCTGGGTCGCCGCGGCCGTGTTGCCGTTGGCATTGAACGCGGCGGCAGAGGCTCCGGCCAGAATGCCGGGAACGGATGCTGCGGCCCCCGCGACATCCCCGCGCCGCAGAGCCTGCGCTGCACGGGCGAGGTGCGCGGCCGAGGCTGGGCGATCCTTCGGGTTCTTCGCGATCGACGCGAACACCAGGTTGCGCACCGGCTCGGAGACGGTCACCGGCAGGTCGGGTGCGGTCTCGTTGATCTGCGCCATGGCGATCGCCACCTGCGACTCCCCGGTGAAGGGGCGTCGGCCGGCGAGGGCCTCGTAGGCGACGATGCCGAGCGAGTAGATGTCGGTGGTCGGCGAGGCGGGGTGTCCGCTGGCCTGCTCCGGAGAGAGGTACTGCACGGTTCCCATCACCTGACCGGTCGCGGTGAGCGGAACCTGGTCGGCGATGCGGGCGATGCCGAAGTCGGTGATCTTGACCCGGCCATCCGGGGTGATCAGCAGGTTGCCCGGCTTGATGTCGCGGTGGACCAGACCGGCGGAATGCGCCGCGTGCAGGGCCGACGCGGTCTGGGCGACGATGTCGAGCACCTTGTCGGTGGAGAGCACACGATCTCGCTCGAGGATCGTGGAGAGAGCCTCACCGGGCACCAGCTCCATGACGAGGTAGGCGCTGCCCTCCTCCTCGCCGTAGTCGAAGACGTTGGCGATTCCCTCATGGTTGACGAGGGCGGCATGCCGGGCCTCGGCGCGGAAGCGCTCGAGAAAGCCCGGGTCACCGAGGTACTCGTCCTTCAAGATCTTGATGGCGACGGTGCGCCCGATCACCAGATCGGTCGCCTGCCAGACCTCACCCATGCCGCCGATCGCGACGCGGCTGGAGAGTTGGTAGCGTCCCCCGAACGTGAGGCCACTGGTGGGTCTCATTTGTTCAACACCGCCTCTATGACTGATCGTGCGATTGGTGCGGCAACCACGTTGCCGAAGGTGGTCTGGTTCTCTACGACCACGGCGACGGCCACTTCAGGGTTGTCAGCCGGCGCGAATCCGGTGAACCACAGGGTGTACGGCTTGCCATCACCGTTCTGCGCTGTCCCTGTTTTTCCGGCCACATCGACTCCGCTAATTCTTGCATTACTGGCAGCCCCGTTGTTCACGTTGTTGATCATCAGCTGGGTCATGGTGGCACTGGTCGCGGCACTGATCGGCTGGGCGAAGACCTTCTCCTGGAAGGGCTGGATGACCGACAGATCGGGCGAGGTGATCTTCTGAATCAGGGTGGGCATCATCGCTGTTCCCCCGTTGGCGATCGCCGCGGAGGTCATTGCGACCTGGAGCGGGGTGACCCGGTCGTCGTACTGCCCGAAGGAGGACAGCATGGTCTGCGCGGCATCCATGTCGGTCGGATAGGTGCTCTGGGTGACCGACATCGGGATGCTGAGCGGCGTGCTGTAGCCGTAGGCCTTCGCGTACTTGGCGATCTCGTCCTGCCCGAGCGCGCTGCCGAGCTCGGCGAACGGGATGTTGCAGCTCAGGCGCAGCGCGGTGGCGAGGGTGACGGTGTCGCCGCCGCCGCAGTTGCCGCCCTCCGCGTTGTTGATGAAGTTGTTGCTCTGCGGAAGTTGCAGGGTGGAGGGGTTCGGGAAGGTGCTGTCGGGTGTGTACTTTCCGCTGTCGATGGCGGCCGAGGCGACCACCAGCTTGAACACCGAACCGGGGTGGTACAGGTCGCCGCCGATGGCCCGATCCTGCAGCGGCTGCGCCGGGTCTTTGTCCAGGGCCTTGTAGGCGGCGATGACGCTCTTGGTGTCGTGCGAGGCGAGCACGTTGGGGTCGTAGGCGGGCTTGGAGACGAAGGCGAGGATGGCGCCGGTCTTCGGCTCGATGGCGACGACGGCACCGGCACGATTGCCGAGCCCGTCCCAGGCCGCCTGCTGCACCTTCGGGTTGATGGTGAGGCTGACAGCGGCGCCCTTCGCGGTCTGTCCGGTGAGGATCGAGTTGATCGTGTCGAAGAACTGGTTGTTCGACGAGCCGCTGAGGTATTGGTTGAGGGCGCCCTCGACGCCCGCATTGCCCTGGTTGAGGGTGTAGTAGCCGGTGACGGCAGAGTAGAGCTGCGGGTTGCTGTAGACCCGCTGGAAGTTGTAGGCGTCGTTCGACGGTGTCGACTGGGCGATCGGCTGGCCGTCGACGAGGATCGGCCCGCGTTCGGCCGAGTAGCTGTCGTAGATGGTGCGCGCGTTGTGCGGGTTGTTGCGCAGATTGTCGCTCTGGAAGACGCCGATCACCGTCGTCGAGACGAACAGGGCGACGAACATGAGCAGCACCACCGTGCTCAGCCGTTTGAGTTCTCTGTTCACGCCTCGACCACCACTCTGGGCCCGCTGCGCACACTGTCGGAGAGCCGCAGCAGGAGGGCGGCGATGATCCAGTTGGCGACGAGCGAGGAGCCGCCGGCCGCGAGGAAGGGGGTGGTCAGACCGGTCAGCGGGATCACCCGGGTGACGCCTCCGATGACGATGAAGACCTGCAGGGCGATGACGAACGAGAGTCCTACGCCGAGCAGGCGGCCGAAGTCATCCTGCCCCGCGAAGGCGATGCGGAACCCGCGCGAGACGAACAACAGGTAGAGGGCGAGGATGGCGAACAGGCCGACGAGGCCGAGCTCCTCGCCGAGGCTCGCGATGATGTAGTCGCTCTCTGCCAGCGGGACGATGTCGGGGCGTCCCTGGCCGAGCCCGGTGCCGATGAGGCCGCCGTTGGCCAGCCCGAACAGGCCCTGAACCAGCTGGTAACTGCCCCCTACGGCGTCGTAGACCTTCGGGCTGAACGGGTCGAGCCAGGCGGCGAAGCGCCCGTTGACGTAGTTGAGGGTGAGTCCGGCGACGACGGCGCCGCCGAGAAAGAGGGTGAGCCCGAGGATGACCCAGCTGACCCGCGCGGTGGCGACGTAGATCATCACCAGGAACAGGCCGAAGTAGAGCAGCGCGGTGCCGAGGTCACGCTGGAAGATCAGCACCACCATCGCGGCGGCCCAGATCACGAGGATCGGCCCGAGATCGCGGGCGCGGGGAAAACGGATGCCGAGCACCTTGTGTCCCACCATCGACAGGCTGTCGCGGGCGGTCACCAGGTATCCGGCGAAGAAGATCGCCAGCGCGATCTTGGCCAGTTCGCCGGGCTGGAAGCTGAACGAGCCCACGTGGATCCAGAGCCGTGCGCCGTTGATCGTCTGGCCGATGCCCGGCAGCATCGGCAGGAGCAGCAGAACAATGCCGATGAACATCGCGACGTAGCGGTAGCGCGACAGCACACGGTGGTTGCGGATGACCACGAGCACGACGATCGCGAGCAGCATCGCCATCGCGGTCCAGGCGACCTGCCGGGCGCCGGCGGACTCCCACCCGGAGTGGTGCTTGGCGAGGTCGATGCGGTAGATCTCGGCGATGCCGATCCCGTTGAGGAGCAGGATCACCGGAACGACGAAGGGGTCTGATTCGGGCGCGACGAAGCGCTGAACGATGTTCATCGCGATGGCGAGCAGGCCGAGAGCGGCCCCGAGGATGATCATGTTCGGGAACAGACGACCGAGCGCGCCCAGCTGCACCAGCACTATGGCGGCGACGACGATCAGCCCGGAGAAGATGGTGAGCACCAGCTCGAGGTTGCGGAGCTTCGCCGGCACCCGCAGCTTCAGGCGGATGGTGTCGGTGAAGGTGGAGCGCGCCGGTGCGCCGGTGCGACCGGAATCGGTCTGGCCGAGCTGCCCTGTGCTCGCGTTGGTCGTCATGATCTCGTCACCTGTCGCGCCGTCATTTATCGGTGGACAGCCGGTCGATGATCTGCTTCGCCTCGGCGAGATCGTTCGCGCTGATCGTGTCTTCGACGCTCTGGCGGGTGTAGCTGGGCAGGTCGCTGACCTTGATGCTGGTCTGCTGGTAGACGCTGTGCAGGGAGATCGGGCCGATGTCTTGCTGCACTCCGCGGTAGATGGCCACGGTCTGGCCGTTCACCCCTACGTAGTAGTGCGACTGGGTGACCCGGTAGCCGACGAACAGGGCCGAGACGATGGCCAGCAGCACGATCGCCGCGCCGACCAGCCACGCGATCCGTCGATTTCGGGCGCGTCGATGGTCTTCGAGGATGAGCTCGTCGAGGTATTCCTCCGACTCGGGCTCGAAGTGGCTGTCTTCGGGGGTGGTCGTCGACTTGAGCGGATGCAGCAGCAGGGTGGGCAGGCGCAGCGGGCGACGACCGGTCTCGCCCTCGAAGGTGAGGGGAAGCGCGGCGGAACCGACCACCATCACCGGCTGGGCGGGCGATGCGCCGCTCTCGTCGATATCGACGAGCACGACGGTCACGTTGTCGGGGGCGCCCTGGTCGAGGCTCTCCTTGACCAGTCGCTCGGCCGCACGCTCGGTGTCGGCGAGGCCGGTGAGCACGACCTCGATCTTCTCGTCGGAGACATAGCTCGACAGGCCGTCGGAGCAGAGCAGCCAGCGGTCGCCGGGCTTCACGTCGTGAACGGTCGTGTCGATCTCGGGTGCGGCATCCACATCCCCGAGAACACGCATCAGCACCGAGCGCCGCGGATGAACCGCTGCCTCTTCCGGAGTGATGCGGCCGCTGTCGACGAGGCGCTGAACGAAAGTGTGGTCGGCGGTGATCTGCGTGAGCTTGCCGTCGCGCAGCAGATAGATGCGCGAGTCGCCGATGTGGGCGATGGCGATCTCGTCGCCGGAGCGCAGGATGGCGCTGACCGTTGTGCCCATGCCGGTGAGCTCCGGATGCTCGAATACCGTCTCGGCGAGCAGCGAGTTGGCGGCGATGAGGGATGCCTGCAGCGCGAACTCCGCGTCGTTGGCCGAGGCATAGGCCTTGTCGGCCTCCATCACGCGCTTGAGGGCGATGGCCGAGGCGACGTCTCCGCCCGCATGGCCGCCCATGCCGTCGGCGACGACGAAGAGCTGCGTGCCCGCATATCCGGAGTCCTGGTTGTTCGACCGGATCCTCCCGACATGCGACAGCGCGACGCTCTTGCCCGATGCCATGCCTTACCGCCGGAGTTCGAAGCTGGTCGTGCCGATGCGAATCGGGGTGTTCAGCGGAATCGGGGTCGGCAGGGTGACGCGCACGCCGTCGAGGAAGGTGCCGTTTGTGGAGTCGAGGTCTTGCACGACCCAGTCGTCATCCCAGCGCATCAGGCGCGCGTGATGGGTGGAGGTGTAGTCGTCACGGATGACCAGGCCGCTCTCGCTCGATCGACCGATCGTGAGGGGCTCGGTCGGAAGGTCGATCTCGAGCCCCGACTTGGGGCCGGACGTGATGACGAGTCGGGTCGCGGAGCCGCTCGACACCGGCTCCGGCCGCTGCTGTGGTGCGGGAGCCGCCGGTGTGGGTTCGACGAGAAACGGGGCCGCGGATGTCGGGGCCGGGAGCTTGCGCACGCGCTGGCCGAAGAGATCCGTTCGCAGCGCGTACACGACCGCGAACACGAAGACCCACAGCAGGAAGAGCAGCCCGAACCGCAGCAGCAGCAGGGTGAGTTCACTCACCGCAGGCCACCGCGCGGATCATCGCCGGAGCGCAGATCGGAGTAGTCCTCGGGAGTGGACGATTGGGCAAGCACTCGGAAGACGATACGGGTTCTTCCGATGTCGATGACCGAATCGGGGGTCAGTGGCGCTTTATTCACCTTCGCTCCGTTGAGCAGCGACCCGTTCGTCGAGCCCAGATCGTTGACCTGAGCGCGCGTGCCATCCCAGAGCACCTCGACGTGTTTGCGGGAGATGCCGGTGTCGTCCACGGTGATGTCCGCGTCACTTCCGCGGCCGATGATGGTGCGCGACTTGAGGATCGGGTAGCGCTTGCCCGCGACATCCAGCACCGGGGTCCAGCTGACGGTGCCCTTGACGCTGCCGGACTCGATCTGCACGAGACCCTGCGTCACCGAAGGGTCGGGCGTGAGGGTGATGCTGATGCCGCCGGCGAACTGATAGTGCTGTGCAGTGGCGTGTTGCTGCACCAGCTGCGTGAGCTGATCGATCAGCACCGGGCCGATGGCCGTCATCTTGTCGTAGTCGACAGGTGAGAGGCGCACGGTGAAGCGGTTGGGAACAAGAATGCGGTCGCGAGAGACGACCGCCGCCTTGGTGTCGAGTTCACGACGGAGTGCCGCGGTGATCTCGATCGGCTGCAAGCCCGACTTGAAAGTCTTGGCGAATGCGCCGTTGACCGCCCGCTCAAGACCGCGTTCGAAGCTGTCCAGTAGGCCCAATGGTCTCCCTCGCTCCCACGCCTGTAAGTTACCGATGTTAGCCCGTAGCCCGGTGATGGGCCCCACCAGCACCTGTGAGCGACATTTGGGCGGTGCCGTTTATGCTAATCTCGCTACGTCTGCGCGAGTGGCGAAATTGGCAGACGCGCACGGTTCAGGTCCGTGTGCCCGTGAGGGCATGGGGGTTCAAGTCCCCCCTCGCGCACAGTGGGCCGATTGCATAACAGGCAGTTATTGTTTGCAAAACGGTCCGAATGAGATTGGCCCCCGAGAAATCGGGGGCCTTCTTCGTTTCCACCTGAACTCCGGGCGGTCGTCCCGATCGAGTTCTTCACCAGACCGGGTTGGACAGAAGCTAGCTCGCCTGCCACCCCGGTGACTACCGTGTGAACATGTACCCGAACGTGCTCACCGCCGGTCGCTGAGTCGAGCGCCCGACCATGGCTCAGAATTCGCTCTCCGCGCTGCTCCGCGACCATCGCCTCCGCCGCGATCTCACGATCGAGGCGCTGGCAGAGCGATCGCGGGTGAGCGAGCGAACGATCAGCGATATCGAGCGCGGCATCAGTGTCGCGCCGCACAGGGCGACCATCACCGCCATCGCCGAGGGGCTCGGCCTGGACGAGACGGACAGTGACTCCCTACAGCGGGTTGCCCGGGCACAGCGTCGCGCGCCATCGAACTCCGACCGGGCGATCGCCCTGGCCCCTCACCGGCTCGCCGACTTCACGGGGAGGGACACGGAGATCGCCCGCGTGCTGACACTCCTCTCGGCCGACCGCACCGCACCGATTCCCACGGTAGTGATCTCCGGGGCGCCGGGATTCGGCAAGACGACGATCGCGCTCGAGGTTCTGGACCGTATCGGCACCGATTCGCCGAAACTCTTCGTCGACCTCGACGGCTTCAGTCCGCGGCCGCTGACACCGCTCGAGGTTCTCAACGCGCTCCTGACGCAACTGCCCGAATCGGCCGCCCCGGTTCCTCCGACCTCCCTCGACGAGGCCGTGACGCGCTGGGTGTCCGCGGCGGCCCGGAGCCGGCCGATCGTGCTCCTCGACAACGCCTCCCACGAATCCCAGATCGAGTCCGTGCTGTCGGCGACGGATGTCGGCGCCCTGCTGGTCACCTCGCGACGCACCCTCGCCGCACTTCCGGGTGCAGCCCACGTGACCCTGGACTCGCTGGGCCCGGCGGAGAGCGTGCTGCTGCTGGAACGCCTCATCCCGGAGTTTCAGCGCACCCCCGACGACCTGCGCGCACTCGCCGACCTGGCGGATCGCGTGCCGCTCGCCCTGCGCATCGTGGGAAACCGCATCGCGAGTCGACCGGCCTGGACCACGGAGGACTTCGTCGCCCGGCTGCGCGAGGAGGGGACACGGCTGCGGCAGCTGGTGGCGGGCGATCTGGCCGTCGAATCCGCGGTGTCGCTCTCCTACGACTTCCTCGAGCCCGACACCGCCGCGCTGTTTCGTGCGATCTCCGTCATCGACGGCGGGCCCTTCGATGCGCGGCTGGCGGCCGCGGCGGTCGGCGGCGATCGGGAGGAGTCCGAACGGCGCCTCGACGATCTCACCGACCTGGGGATGATCGAGGCGCGCGGCGGCGACCGCTATCGACTCCACGATCTGCTGCGGCTGTACGCCCGCGCGCGGCTCGAGAACGAGGTCGGCACGGAGGGGCTGCGGGAGCGCGAGAGCGCACTACACACCTGGCTGCTGGGCAGCCTCGAGCGGGCGGGAGCCTGGTTCGAGCCGAATCGGTCGACGGATGCGCCGTCGGATGTCGGAATGTCGTTTCCCGATGCGGAGACCGCGGGAGCATGGGTGCGGTCGGAGTCCGCCCACTGGTGGCCGGCCCTGCAGAGCGTGGCGGAGTCCGGCGGCGCCGACACGGTGGTGGATGTCGCCGACGCACTGCACTGGCTTTCGGACGTCTGGCTGCAATGGGGCCACTGGTACGAGCTGTTCTCCCTCGCCGTCGACGCAGCCGAAGCGTTGGGCGACAAGCGACTGGAGGCGATGCACCTGGGCTACGTCGCCTGGACCGAGATGAACGAGCTCGCGGACCTTCCGGCGGCGGCGGCGACCGCACAGCGGGCCTTGGCCGCGGCGGACCTCGCAGACGACGACGAGCAGCGCGCCTGGGCGAACTTCTACATCGCGAGCACCGGGCGTCTGCTCAGCACCGGGGAGCCCGCCGCCACCGCGGCGAAGGAGGCGGTGCGGCAGTTCCATGCTGTCGGCGACCAGGTCGGCGAGGCCCAGGCGATCCTCGTCCTCTCGCAGATCAGAAGTGGGCAGGGCGAAGCGGCCCTGACCGTGCACGAACTGCGCGAGTTCCTCCCGCAGGTGCGCTCCGGCACCGCCGGGGTCGTCAGGGACATCACCGAGTTCTCGATCTACCAGGCGCTCGCTACCGCGCACCGTGAGCTGGGCGAGCTGCCGGAGGCGATCCGATCCGCAACGGATGCCCTCGCTCTCGCCCGACGGATGGGCGATGTCGCCCGTGTCGTCGCCGCCCTGCGGACGAGGATCTCCGTGTACATCGCGGCCGTCGACACCGCGGCGGCGGAAGAGGATATCGCCGCGGCGCTAGACGTCCTCGGGGGCGACAGCGGTGAGGCCTTCGCCTCCTCGCAGCGTGCCCTGGTCGAGGATCTCCGTGTGCAGCTGCACCGTGACACCCCGGCCTAGCGCCTCTCTGGCCTAACTGGCCGCGGCATCCGTCTCGCTCGTCGAGCGCTGCATGGCGTGCAGCGCATCGCGCAGGCCGGACCGTCGTGACACTCCCAGCTTCGGGAAGACGCGGTAGAGGTGCCCGCTCACGGTGCGCGCCGACAGGAACAGGTGCTCGCCGATCTCCTTGTTGCTGAGCCCCTTCGCGGCGAGGTCGACGATCACGCGCTCTTGGGCGGTGAGCGCGATCGGGCCCGAGGCATCGCCTCGTGCGGACTGCAGCTCCGTGCGGGCACGGTCCGCCCACGGGATCGCGCCCAGCCGTTCGAACGTGACCAGCGCCTGATGCAGGAGGATGCGCGCCTCGGGCCAGCGCTGTTCCGTGCGCAGCCGGGATCCGTAGGAGAGCTGAACCCGGGCGTAGTCGAGCGGCCAGTCGGGCGCCTGCGGGACCGCGAGTGCGCGGTCGAAGGCACGTGCCCAGCCCTCCGAGTCGTCGATCAGCGCCCCCGCGGCATCCGTCAGCATCGCCAGGCGCGGAGAGACACTCGCCAGGTCGGCGTCGACCATGGCGCGGTGGTGGGCTCGAGCCTCGGCCGCGCGTCCGGTGTGCAGCGCCGCATCGACGAGGTCATAGGCCACCCAGAGCGCATGCGGAACGAAGGGGGCGAGGCTGCCCGGCGCGCTCAGTTCACTGGCCCCGCTGAACACCCCATCCCAGTCCTGCCGCGCAGATGCGGCCACCACCCTCGAGTGCTGGGCGAAGCGCCAGAGACCGCGGGCATCCAGTCTCGAAGCGATCACGTCGAGCTCCGACGCCAACCGCTCGGCCTCGGCGTAGTCTCCCCGGGCACCGGCCATCAGGGAGGTGACATAGAGGAAGATGCAGCGCTGAGGCTGCGAGCCGGTCGCACCGATCGCCGCCATTCCCTCATCAACGAGCGCCTCGGCCTGCTGCCAGCGCCCGGCGTCGACGTCGTGCAGGGCGACGATGCCGAGAAGGCGGGTGTAGGTCGCCGTCGCGGGTCCGCCCCGAGCGGCACGGATCAGCCGGAGCGCGGCCGGGCGCGCGATCGCCACGAGGTCGAGGGCGATGGCCGCGGTGGCCAGCTGCAGCACCGTGTCGGACTCCGCGGACGCATCCAGCTGCGCCATCCATCGCTCCAGACGATCGCGATCGGCCTCGTCGGTGCTCGCCGGGTCGGCGAAGGCGATGCTGACCGTTCTGAGCGGCTCCGGCACATCCGGTTGGAGCCGACCGAGCGCGTCGAAGAAGGCCGTCCAGTGCTCGTCGCGCCCGGCGATCCAGCACAGCAGCAACCAGGAGTTGACAGCGTCGAGCAGCTCGCGGTTCGCCGCGTCCCAACCATGTCGGCCGGACTCGATCGCGCCACGAAGGGTGAGGCACGCGGCGTCGCTTCCCGCGCCGTTCTCGAGCTGGGCGAAGGCCTCCGCGGCGGCGACGTACAACGAGCCGGATTCGTCGCCCCGGCGGGAGTGCGTGCCGGTCGCCAGACCCGCCGAATCGGAGGGCGTATCGGCACCGACAAAGGCGGCGCGGGCCAGTCTGCGTCGCCGGTCACCCGGCCCGGGGCTCAATCGGGCCGCGTGCGCGAGGCTGTGAGCAGCGGCGCTCGAATCGCCTCTCGCTAGCGACAGGCTCGCTGCCTGCTCCAGCAGGGCGGCCGTCGACTCGTCCGTGCCCGTCGCGGCCTCGGCCAGGTGCCCCGCCCTCGCCTCCATGTCGTCGGCCGCGCGCATCGCCAGCGACAGGTGGGCGAGTCGACGCTCGCTGGGGCTGGCGGCTCCGACCACTCCGGAGCGGACGAGCGGATGGGTGAAGAGGGTCCCCGGCCAGCCGGGGTCGAGTGTCACGAGTCCCGCGTCTTCGGCGACCGCGAGATCATCGATCGTGAAAGCCGACCCGATCATCGACCTGAGGTCGCTGCGCGGCTCGAGTGCCAGGAGGAGGAGTGCTCTACGGGTGCGCGGGGGCAGACGGTCGAGTGGGGCCCCGAACCCTCGCCGGCCGGGCGGCGTGCCGAGCACACCGGGGAGCGCGAGCCCGACGTCCCGGGTGAACTCGAGTGCCGCCCTGCACAGCTCCAGAACCGCGAGTGGATTGCCGTCGGCCTGGGCGACGACCCTCTCCCGTGCGTGGGGCGGGAGTTCCGGTGCCACCTCGGCGAGCAACGCACGGGTCGCACAGTGGGTGAGCCGCGCCAGTGGGTGCTGGACGAACAACCGGGCCTCGTCGGGGACGTCGAGCGCGGGACATCCGTTCGTCATCGTCGCCAGCGCACCGACGCGTGATGTTTCCAACCGGCGCAGCAGGAAACCCAGCGTGGCTGCCGCAGTGCGATCGAGCAGCTGCAGATCGTCGATGACCAGCAGCACGGGCGAGTGCTCGGCCGCAGAGCGCAGGAGGCCCAGGGCCGCGGTGTAGAGGGGGAGGGACTCGAGTGATGGCCCGGCGAGGTCGAGCGCCGCCTCGAGGGCGTTCCGTTGCGTGTCACTGAGGGACGGGAGGTAGCGCAGCAGCGGCCGGACCAGACGGTGAAGGAGGGCAGACCCGTCGGGCTCGACCGGGCCGCCGAGGTCGAGCACGAGGACACCGGATGCGCGAGCCAGTTGGGCGGTCTCGCTCAGCAGCCGGGACTTGCCGATCCCGATCTCGCCGACCAGGAGGAGGGGTGAGACGCCGTTCGCGGCACTGTCTGACAGGGCACGGTCCGACAGGGCACGGGCTGACACGGCACTGACGAAATCGGCCAGGATTGCCAGCTCGCCGTCGCGGCTCACGAGGGGCGCCCGTTCGCCGCCGAGCATGGTGTCCGCGCGCCACGCACCGAGCCTGGACGCAGGGCGCATCGAGGAGGTGATCGGAGTCTCACGCGTCATCGCTGCGCCTCTCGTCTCGGCGTCGGGGCTCCATTCCAGCGCGCATGACCCCGTCGGCACCACGAAGAAAGCACGCAGAAACGGCAGCGGCCCGAGAATCAGCGCGCGTGCACCCCATCGTCGGCGCGTCGCCGTCTGGCGGCGACACCGTGGGGGCCGACGGTCTCGCTCAGCCGTGCGAGGGCGAAGTGGCGCACCGGCCACGGCAGCGAAAAGCGGTCACCGCCGCGCACCTCGAGAAGGCCGAGGTCGGCGAGTTCGTCGAGTCGGGACTCGACCACTCCTGGGCTGTCTCCGAGCGGTCCGTCTCCGAGAGCTCCGGCCGCAATCGCGTCGAACGTGTCGGCGTCGACGACGGAGACGTTCCGTAGCAGTTCCGCAGCGCGCGCCGAGAGGGTGTCGTATGACAGCGCGACCGCCGCCGCCATCGACCGCTCGCCATGGACGAGAACGGTGAGCGGATCATCCGTCTCTTCGAGCACCGCCGCGAGGTGGGCCGCGTCGTGCTCCGTGTCATCGGAGACGATCTCCGCCGCGATCGAGATCGCCAGCGGCAGCCCGTGCACCACCGCGGCCAGTCGTGCCGTCGCCTGCGGTGTTCGCCGCGGCTGTGGGATGAGGCTTTCGAGCAGGCGGATGCTCGCCTCCTCCCCCAGCGGACCGAGCGTCAGTCTGGTCACGCCTTCGAGCCCGGCCAGAGAGCGCCGCGACGTGACGATGACCGCCCCGCGCGGACTCAGCGACAACACGGGCCGCACCTGCGTCTCGCTCGACGCGTTGTCGAGCACGACGAGGGGAGGATTCTGCTCGGAGAGCGCCCTCCAGTGTCGTGCCGCATCGTCGAGGGTCGTCGGAATCAGCTCGCTGCTCCCCTGCAACTGGCGAATCAGCTCGCGCAGGATCTGGGTCGGCGTGGCGGGCAGGGCGGCGAATCCGTCGAGGTCGACGAACAGTCGCGCCGGCCACGCGGTCGCGCGCGCGGCGGCCTCCACCGCCGCAGCGGTCTTCCCGACGCCCGGCGCCCCGGAGATCAGCACCGCTGGCGCGGCGACGGTCATCACGGTCGCCAGCGTCGCTTCGATTTCCGCCAGCTCGCGCGCGCGTCCGGTGAAGCCGGGGATGGGCGCCGGCGCAGAGGGCGGCAGTGATGCCGCGGAAGCCGCGCGGCGGGCGAGCCGAGCGTCCCGCGCGGTGGCCAGAAAGCTTCGTCGTTCCTGCTCGTCGAGCCCCAGCGCGTCGGCGATGGCGGCGATAGTTCGGTGTTGGGGCGCCTCGCTGACGCCGCGCTCGATGTCGCTGATGGCGCGATCGCTGAGTCCGGCGCGGTCTGCGAGCGTCTCGATGGTCACGTCCGCGGCGAGTCGGAGCTCGCGGAGACGCTGTCCCAGCGCGGGCTGTTCACTCACCGTCGGCCCCTGCTTTCCGGCCGAGCGACTACGGCATGGTGGCGCCGGCGGCGCCGACACGCACCGCCTCTGCGGCCTGCTCGGCATCGAACCGGGCCGCGTAACTCTCCGCAGACTGCGCCTCAGGCTTCGTCGAGCGCGTGGCGCGCCAACGCCACTGATGGTTCTCGTCCTCGTAGATCGCGAACTTCTCCTCCGCAGCCTCGAGGGCGAAGGCCGCAGCCGCGCGGTGGGCATCCTTCAGCGTCGGAAAGCTCCGTCCGGCCCAGGCCGTCACGTCGGTGTCGGTGGCCAGCCACCAGGAGAATTCCCCCGGAACTTCCGTTTCGTTGATCACGTACTTCATCGATCCTCCTCGTCGTGGAGCGCAGAAAGCCCTGCGTCGACCATATTCCGTGGTGGCATGCGAGAGACAGCCCCACGTTGGGCCCCCTCAGTGAGTGGAACCGGATCGCCTGCGGCGCTAGTGATCGCCAGGCTCGACGCTGAAGTCGGCGGTACCGAACGGGAATGGGGAGTGGAGGAGACCCGGGTGCGCGAGCGTCTCCGTCGGGATGAGGGCGAACCACAGCACGCTGACCACTATCGACACGAACACGATGACGCCGACCGTGATCGTCGACCGTCGGATGATGCGGGCCGCCTCCGTCTCCGACGCTGCCCGTCGGAGCACGGAGGGAATCGTCCGGCAGAGCACCAGGCCGACGGCGAAGTAGATCAGCGGACTCGGATGCAGGGTGAGCGAGAAGCTGCTGGCGTCGGGGCCGCGGCCGAGCGACCCGGTTCGGCTGGCGACCATGAAGCTGTAGAGCACGAGTGCCGCGAAACTGAAGGTCAGGAGGCTCTGCACCCTGGCCAGCACCGCTGCGGCGTCGAGGCCGGGGCTCGCGCTCGTCGGCACCGGTGTTTCGAGTGTCTCGGACATCCCGCTCCCCGTTCGGATCTGACCATTGCTCGCTGCCGCGAGGGTCAGCCCCATCTTGCCGGTGGTAGAACGAACTGTCCATCCGCGGGCGCGACGTCACCTACGATGAGCGAGTGGATCAGGTTTACTCGACACTCTCTCACCTCGCAGCGCTCGCGTGACCGGCCGCGATGACTTCACGGAGCTGGAGGCCATGTTCGGCAGGCCCCGCCCCGACGTAGCGCCGCGGCCCCACCCGCGAGACTCACAGCCCCTCGACCCGCCGGTCGTGACTGCAGCGGATGTCGCGGCGGCCCGCAAACGGCGCTTCCGTCGCCGGGCGGTGGCGGCCTCCATCGCGCTGGTCGTGGTCGCCATCGTGGGCACGTACATTCCGGTGACGTTGCTCGCGCCGGTGCCGCTGCCGACCGTGTCGCTGAGCACCCCCACCGTCGCGCTGCCCGCCGCCGCGGCTCTCAGCCTGCCGCCCACGATGGAGAGCGCGGTGAGCATCACCGGAGGTGACGAATTCGAGGCGCTGACCGGCAGCAAGGAGATGGTCGGCACGAGTGGCGGCGATAAGGCGCTGCCCATCGCCAGCATCAGCAAGTTGATCTCGGCGCTGGTGATCCTCGACCGCAAGCCGCTGAGCAGCGCAGACGTTCCGGGCCCGACGCTGACCTTCTCCAAGGCCGACCATGACCTGTACGACAAGTACTACGTGCTCGGGGCGTCGATCCAGCCGATGAAGACCGGGTCGCAGATGAGCGAGCGTGACGTGCTGAAGACCATGCTCATCGTCTCGGCCTGCAACTATGCGGACGCCGCGGCCACCTGGGCCTACGGATCGCAGGAGGCCTTCCTCGCCGCGACGAAGAAATGGTTGTCTGCACATGGCCTCGGCAACACTCGACTCGTCGAGCCCACCGGCGTCGACCCCCGCAACGTCAGCACACCGGCCGACCTCGTAACCCTGGGCAAGATCGCGCACGCCGACCCGGTGGTGTCGAAGATCGTGGCGATGGCACGACTCAACGTGCCGGAGATGTCGAACATCGGCAACAACAACGACCTGCTCGGAACCGAGGGGATCGACGGCATCAAGACCGGAACGCTCGACGATTCCGGGTCGAACCTGCTGTTCTCGGCGGCGGTCGACATCGGCAGCGGTTCACCGGTGAGCGTCATCGGCGTCGTGCTGGGTGGTGCCAGTCGTGAGGAGGTGGACGCAGCCGTGCGGATCCTCATCACGAGCCTGAAGGGCGGGTTCCACGATGTGCCGCTCATCGAGGCAGACACGGTGGTCGGCAGCTACTCGACCGCCTGGGGCGACCGGGCGAAGGTGGTGACCGAGTCGGGCACATCGCTGTTCACCTGGTCGAATCAGACGATCAGCGCGAGGGTCAATTCCGCGCCGGTGAGGCACGGCCGATCGGGAACGGTGGTGGGCGAGATCGAGTTCACCTCCCCGACGAACGCCGCGCAGGTGCCCCTGGTGCTGCGCGGCGCGATCACCGAGCCCGATGCCTGGTGGCGGCTGACTCATCCGCAGCGGTTGTTCGCCGAATAGGCCGGGTGCTCAGAAACCTCCACAAGAATGGGTGGGATGACAGCGTGGGGGAAGACGAGGATGCGCCGGGCATCCGTCGCCGGGAGCTGCTGGCTCGGCCTCGGTGTCGTCGCGGCACTGCTGTTCGGGGCCGCGTCCCCCGTGGAGGCCGAGCCGACCGCGAAGTCCCCCACCGAGGGACTCGAATACGTCGCTCTCGGGGACTCCTTCGCCGCGGGCTACGGGCTCAGTCCCGCCACGAAGAAGCCGGTGCCGGGCTGCCACCAGTCGAGCGAGAACTACCCGCACCGTATCGCCCGTGCCCTGGGACTGAGACTGACGGATGTCACGTGCTCGGGCGCGGTGACCGCCAATGTCATCGCCAAGCCGCAGAAGACCGACTCGGGCACCGCCCCCGTGCAGCTGAACGCGCTCGGGCCCGATACCCGGGTGGTCACCCTGAGCATCGGCGGCAACGACCTCGGATTCTTCACCACCGCGACCTCCTGCATCGCGCTGACGAAGAACGGGCCGATCCTCACCACGTCGAAGCCGAACTGCAAGAGCAGTTACGTGAAGAAGGGCGTCGACACGCTCGCCGATCGGATTCCCGGCGCCGTTGTGCAGGGAAAGGGCTCGACTCCGAGCGGGCTGGTGAAGACGTTCGCCGCGATCCGAGCCGCCGCGCCGAAGGCACAGGTGTTCGTGATCGGCTATCCCGCGATCACGCCGGATGCGGCGCACACCCCGGCGGGCGGCTGCTTCCGGTCGGGCCTCGGGGGAACCCTCCGATCGCTCCGCATCGATAACGGCTTCCCGTTCACGAGCGGCGACTCGCTCTATCTCAACGCCGTCGAGAGGAAGCTCGACCGGGCCACCGCGGAACAGACGGAGGCGGCCGGTTTCCAGTACATCTCCGTGCTCGCCGACACCGAGGCGCACAGTGCGTGCGCGTCGCCGGAGGCCTCCTACGTGCAGGGCCTGTCGCTGCGCACGAACAAGGACTTCTCGTTCACCATCCTGCCGGGTGCCCTCCATCCGAACGCGAAGGGGGCGGCGTTCCTGGCGAACTCCGCGATCCCGGAGATCCGGGCAGCCTTCCCGGCGCCGAGCCCGAGCCCCAGTCCTCCCCCGCGGCCGAGCCCGAGTGCTCCGGGGTCGCCCGGCGGAGTGATCGCCCTCGTGCTGGTCGGGGTGCTCGTGCTGGGTGGGGTGACGGCGGTGGTGGTCATCCGTCGGCGCCGCACCGCCGGCTGAGTCCCGGCCCATGGACACGACAGGCTCAGGGACCGTACGGTCCCTGAGCCTGTCGAAACGGTCCCTGAGCTTGTCGGAACGGTCCCTGAGCTTGTCGAAGGGCGCTGCTACTTCACGCCGAACGCCCTGACGATGGTCTGGGAGACGCTGTTGCCCTTGCTGTCGGCGAGGTCGGTGCGGATCGAGACGTATTTCGTCTTCAGGAGGGCCTCGACGGTGACGGTCCAGGAGCCCTTCGCTCCTCTGCTCACCACCGCGGAGCGCCAGGTCTTCCCATCGTCGTAGGACAGGGCCACGGTCGGCTTGCCCAGGGTTCCGGCGCCGACGGCGCCGGCCAGCTGCTGCGGAGTGATCGTCACCGTCGACTCGTTCTTCACCACACCCTTGCCGTTCGCCGTGATGGCGTAGCCGAGCTGGGTGAAGGGCAGCACCGTGGCGGTGTTGACGGCCGTCGGTGTGCCGGAGCTGAAGTTCCACTGCGTGGTCGTCGAGGTGGAGAGTCCGCCCATCTCGGCACCCTGTGTCGTCTTCGTCACGAACCGGTACGGCAGCTTCTCCGACGGCAAAGAGTCGACGAAGACGAACGAGCCGCCGTTGGACGCCACGAGGCGCTGGCCCTGGTAGAGCGAGGTGGACTGCTCCTGGTAGCTCGACTGCGCCATGCCGACGTGGTCGCCGCCACCGAAGCCCGGCACGTCGATGTACATGCCGTTGTCGGTGCGGGTCGGTGCCCGGTAGGCGTTGTTGAGGTACGGACGGGTGATCGGCTTGTACCAGCCGATCTCATTCTGTGAGCCCTGCGCGTACTGCGTGCGCGGTGCCAGCTCGACCGTGTCGCCGGTCACGAAGGCCTCCTGGCCCCAGAGGTAGGCATCACTCACCGAGACCCAGTCGGTGCGCTTCGTGGCGATCGGCCGGGTGTCGGTGTAGCCGATCGCCCAGTCGTTGAACACCGGGAAGTCGTAGCGGAACTCGCCCTCGCCCTGCGGCGCCTCCCCCGCGCTGCTGAAGTCCTCGGTGACGCGGGCGAGAGTTCCGCGGTCCTCGTGCTTCGTGAGCTCCTGCGGGATCTGGTTGTGGAAGCTCTGGGCCACGTCGTAGACGTAGGCCGCCTCCGGAGTGGAGGTGATCGTCGCCGTCGAACCCTTCTTCTGCGCCTCGGCGATCAGCCGCTCGCCCTCGCCGTGAGACAGCCCGACGACCTCGATCGGCGTGGGGGTGTAATCCCTCGAGTACGAGCGCTGAACGATGCCGCGTCCATCGTCGGCGACGATGAGCACCTTGGCGCCGGCGGCGATCGCCGCCCCAGCCTGGTCCGCGTCGGCGACATCGGGCGAGTGGCGCACCACGACGGCTTTGCCCTTCGCCGTGATGGCGGCGAGTTCCGCGGGCGTCCCGGTGCCGGCGAAGACCAGGCCGAGGGACGACGTGCCCTTTGGCAGGTGCGTCTCGTTCAGCTGCCGGGTCACGTCGGTGTAGGCGTGGCTTGCGGTGGAGAGGGTGAGTTCCGGTTGTTCCTTGCGCCAGCGACCGGTCAGGTCGAACTCGCCGTGCGTGACTTTGGCGGTGGTCGGAACGGTCCACATGCTGTCGTAGGTGACGGGAGCCCCGTCGAACGACCGGGTGAGGTTGTCACCGATCTTGCGGAAATAGTCGAGTCGCGCGAATGAGTCGCGGGTCGTCTGCGGCACCGTGCTGTCCAGCCGGCGGACCTTGCTGAAGTCGAGCACGACCTCGCGGTCCTTGGTCAGGGTGATGTCGGGGTTGCCGATGAGCGCGGAGCCGAGCGAGCCCGGTCCGTGCGCTCCGGTGACCGATCCGAAGATCATCGCCGAGTAACTGCCCTCGGGCAGGTACAGGTCGGTCGAACCGTCGACGTCGACGAAGCCGAGCCCGTCGGGGCCCGCCTGTAGGAACTCGACCGTGCCGCTGCCCGGGGCTCCGTTCTCGTCCTTGAGGGTGAGGGTGAGCTTGTGGATCACCGCACCTACCGCGATGGATGTCCGCGCGACGGTCGTCGACGCGCTCGAGGCCACGACCTCTCCCGTGACGTCGGTGGTGGTGGACGACGCCGACAGAGTGGTCGTGAGCGTGACGTCGGCGGTGCCGTGCGCGGGCACGGTCACCGTCTTCGCCGACAGGGCGAACAGACCGCTGGCGGCCTTCGGTGCCGAGAGGGCGAGGGCGAGCGTGACCGGCTTGGCGCCGATGTTGGTGTACCGGATCGGCTGGGTGACGGTGCCCTTCGCGCTGACATCGGCACGGTCGACGGAGGCGGTGCCCGACGCGAAGACGGTCGCCTTCACGGCGGCAGCGGCATCCGCTCGGCCGGTTCCGGCCTGGAACGGGGTGAACGCGGGAGTGGCTGTGCTGGTGCTGACCAGGTCGTCCTTCAGCTGCGCGGCGGCAAGGTCAGGATGGGCGGCGAGCAGGAGCGCGGCCGCGCCGGCGACATGTGGCGTCGCCATCGAGGTGCCGTTCAGCGACTGGTAGAACCCCTCGCCCTCTGTCGCGAACTGCGATCGGGCGGCCACGATATCGACGCCCGGAGCGGTGATCTCCGGCTTGATGGCACGGTCGCCGAGACGAGGACCCTGGCTGGAGAAGTAGGCGAGAGAGTCGGTGCTGTCGACGGCGCCCACGGTGAGGGCGGACGTGGCGGCGCCCGGGGCGGCGACGGTGTTCGGCGATCCGGCGTTACCGGCGGCGACGACGAACAGGGCGCCGGTCTCGGCGGTGAGGCTGTCGACCGCCTGGCTGAGCGGGTCGGATCCGTCGGTCGGCCCGGCGCCCAGGCTCATGCTGATGATCTTCGCGCCCTTGTCGCGGGCCGCCCATTCCATGCCGGCGAGCACCCAGGAGTCCTGGCCGGATCCCGCGTCGCTGAGCACCTTCGCCACGTCGAGCATGGCACCGGGTGCGACGCCGCGTTCCTTGCCGCCGGATGCCGCGCCCGTGCCGGCGATGGTGGAGGCGACGTGGGTGCCGTGACCGTTTCGGTCGGTGACCGTCTCGTCGGGGACGAAGCTGGCACTGTCGGCGATCTTGCCGGCGAAGTCGGGGTGGGTGGCGTCGATGCCGGTGTCGATCACGGCCACCGTCACCCCGGCGCCGGTGTTTCCGTCGGCCCAGACCTTCTGAGCTCCAATCTGCGCGGTCGAGTCGGCGAGGGTCGCGTGAACCTTGCCGTCGAGCCAGATCTTCTCGATGCCCGAAGCGAAGCCGGCAGCCGAGCCGCGGGCAGCGGAGCCTGCTCCCGCCGTCAGGCTCGCCCAGAACTCGGCAGAGGTGGCGCGGGCCTCGGCGAGGGAGGCGCCGTCGATGCTGCTGAAGCTGCGCACTCGCGCGGCGCCGGTGGGAACGGCGTCGGCACGGCGGCTCGCTGCAGCGTCGGCGTAGGTGACGATGAGGGGGAGCTGTGCTGTACTCGCATCGTCGTACCCGTCCGCGACGAGCTGGCTGACATTGAACAGTCGACGGTCGAGGGTTCCCGCGGCGACGTAGTGCAGCGCGGACTGCGGGAAGACGAAGAGGTCGCCGTTCGACTCGACGATGCGCGAGTTCGATCGGGTTCCGTCCGCCGCAAGCACGGTGGCGGTGTTGCCGGAGGTCGAGCTGTGCAGAGTCACGACATCGCCCGTGATGAGCGTGACGGTGTGGCTGGCTCCCGCGGCGGCCGCGGCGGTGCTGCTCGTACCGGAGGGAGGCGTGGGAGGGGTGGCGCTCGCCGGGGTGGCGACCGCCGCGACGGCGATCCCGGCGGCGATGACGGCCGCCGAGAGCGCGCGAATAGGAGGATGCATCGTGGTTCCGTTCGGTGAAGGTGGCAGGTAAGCCGACTGATTCTTCACCGCGTTCACTCAGCGACGGGGGGCAGGCGCTGAGCTCGGGACCGTTCGAGGTGGCGAGATCGCGGTCAGCCTAGGGTGACGATGTTTCCAGCAAATGACACGGGTTCAGCGCCGCACGAGCAGCGAATGCTTGCGGATATCGGGCAGCGATAGCACCCGGTATCCCTCGGTCTCGAAGAACACCGTGATGCGGTCGCCCTCCTCGCTCATCACGACCCCGTCCCCCCAGGCGGGGTGCCGCACCGCAGTATCGACCGGGAACTCCGCGTCGGTGACGTGGTCCTCCTGTTCGTAGGCCGAGCCGCCCTCGCAGGTGTCGCAGTTGCCGCAGGGCTCGGGCAGATCCTCGCCGAAATAGCCCAGCAGAAACTGCCGCCGACAGCGCCTCGTCTCGGCGTAGGCCCGCATCTGCGCACCGCGCGAGTTCTCGATCCGCTCGCCGCTCTCCGCGACGTCCAGAGCGAGCGTCACCGCCTCATCCACGGTCACCGCCGGGTCGGCCTTCGCACCCAGCCGTCCGGTGCTGACCACCTTCGCCTGCTCGAGCAGGTTGAGCTGCCGGGTCACCGCCTCCTCCGACGCGGCGAGGGTGGCGGCGAGCTGCGGAATGTCATGCCAGCCACCCGCGTGCAGCAGTGCAGCGAAGATCCCGCGCACCAGGGTCTCGTTCGGTGCTGCGGAGGCGAAGAACCTCGACAGCCCGGTGTCGGCAGCGCGGTAGTGCAGCGTGACGGTCGCCGGCTCGCCGTCGCGCCCCGCCCGACCGGCTTCCTGGTAGTAGCTGTCGAGCGATTCCGGGATCGCCGCGTGGCTGACGAAGCGCACGTCGGGTTTGTCGATGCCCATGCCGAATGCGCTCGTGGCGACCACGACATCCGTCTCCCCGCGGTGGAAGAGGGCGTGTGCGTCGCGCCGCTCGGCCGCGGTCAGCCCGCCGCTGTACACGGTGGAGCGGATGCCGTGCTCGGCGATCGCGTCCGCATAGGCGGTCGTGTCCCGCCGGGTGGCCACGTAGAGGAGCCCCGGCTTCGGCAGGCTTCGCAGCTGATCGACGACCGCCCGGCGTTTGTCGACATCCGTCTCGTGCCGCACCACCCGCAGGTGCAGGTTCGGCCGGTCGAATCCGTGGGTGTAGACCATCGGGTCGCGCAGGCGCAGACGACGGATGATCTCCTCCCGCACCGGTGGCGAGGCGGTGGCGGTCAACCCCACCACGGTCGGCTGCCCTTCCGCCCCGGGCTCACCGAGCTGCTCGATCGCGTCGGCCACGCGCAGATAATCCGGCCGGAAGTCATGCCCCCAGGAGGAGACGCAGTGCGCTTCGTCCACGACGACGAGTTGCACCCGGGCCGCGCGGAGGCGATGGATGACGTCGGGGCGGGTGAGCTGCTCGGGCGAGAGGAACAGGTAGCCACGCCGGCCGGCCCGCACGGAGGCCCACGCCGCCGCATTCGCCCGCTCGCCCTGAGAGGAGTTCACCGCGACGGCCGGCGGCGCATCCGGATGCTCGGAGAGACCGGTCACCTGATCGAACTCGAGCGAGATCAGCGGGGAGATGATCACCGTCGGCCCGTCGACGAGGGCGCCGGCCACCTGATAGATCGCCGACTTGCCGTAGCCGGTCGGCATGAGTGCGAGGGTGTCTCGCCCCGACAGCACCGTGGCGATCGCCTCGTGCTGCCCGATGCGCAGAGCCGACCAGCCGAAGACGCGACGGGCGGTGTCGTCGATGCGGGCATCCAGGCTTGCCATCACTCGAGTATGCCCGCTGAACCGGGTCGCGGTTCGGGCGTGTAACGTTCGCCGCATGGCTCGAATCGCGGCGGTCGCGTCGGCTCTTCCCGAACACTGCTACACGCAGAGCGAGATAACAGACGTCATCGCGCTCATGATCAGCGCATCACCCGGTACGCAGGCTGTGCTGCGTCGACTGCACGCGGCCAGTCGGGTCGAGACGCGCCACATGGTGTTTCCCCTGGCCAGCTACACGGAGACGACGAGCTTCACCCAGTCCAACGCCGACTTCGTGCGGCTCGCCACCGACCTCTGCGAGCGTGCGTTACGCGACGCCCTCGCGACCGCGGGGCTGACGGCGACGGATGTCGACTACCTCATGTTCACCTCGGTGACCGGGGTCTCCGCACCCTCCGTCGACGCTCTCCTCATTGCGCAGATGGCCCTCCGCCCCGACGTCAAGCGTGTGCCGATGTACGGCCTGGGCTGTGTCGCCGGGGCGGCCGGCATCGCACGGGTCGACGACTATCTGGTCGGGCATCCCGATGAGGTCGGGGTATTGCTCGCGGTGGAGCTCTGCTCGCTCACCTTCCAGCCCGGCGACGATTCCACGGGCAACCTGGTCGCGACCGGACTCTTCGGCGACGGTGCCGCCGCGGTGGTGATGGTCGGCAGCGAGCGCGCTCGCCGGATGGGCGTCACCGGCCCCGACGTGGTCGACACCGCCAGCCGGGTCTACCCGGAGTCGCAGGAGGTCATCGGCTTCACCGCGGGCGAGACCGGATTTCGCATCCAGCTCACCGCGCAGGTGGCGGAGCTGATCGAGCAGCACTTCGAGGGCGACGTTCTCGACCTGCTCGGGGCTCATCGGCTCAGCATCGCCGAGATCGACCGCTGGATCGCCCACCCCGGCGGCCCCCGCGTGCTCGAGGCCTTCGAGGCCTCGCTCGCGCTGCGTCCAGGCACGCTCGACGCGAGCTGGGCGTCTCTCGCCGCGGTCGGCAACCTGTCGTCGGTGTCGGTGCTGCACATCCTCGAGGAGGAGTTGCGACATCCGTCGTCCCCCGGCGAGCACGGGTTGCTGTTCGCCCTCGGGCCAGGGGTGAGCGCCGAGCTCGTGTTGTTGGAGTGGCCGTGATCTGGTACCTGGTGCTGATTCTGCTCACCGGTGCCGAGCGGATCGTCGAACTCGTCATCTCCAAGCGCAATGCCCGGTGGGCATTCTCCCGCGGCGGGGTCGAATACGGTTTCGGCCACTTCCCGTACATGGTCGCGCTGCACAGCGGATTCCTGCTGGCCTGCCTCGCCGAGGTGTACTTCGGTCACCGGCCCTTCATCCCGTGGCTCGGCTGGCCGATGTTCGTGATCGTGCTGGCCTGCCAGGCCGGCCGGTACTGGGTGATCCGCACCCTCGGAAAGCAGTGGAACACCCGTGTGATCGTGGTTCCGGGCATGGGGCGGGTCACCGGTGGCCTGTATCGCTACCTGAGTCATCCGAACTACGTGATCGTCATGGTCGAGGGCATCGCGCTGCCGCTGGTGCACACTGCCTGGATCACCGCCATCGTGTTCACCGTGCTCAATGCCGTGCTGCTGTTCGGCTTCCGCATCCCCACCGAGAATCGCGCGCTGGCCTCGCTGCGATGACACTCGACGTGCTCGTGGCTGGCGGCGGCCCGGTGGGGCTCGCCGCCGCGATCGAGGCCCGGATGCGCGGGCTGAGCGTGACAGTCGTCGAGCCGCGGTCGGGGGCGATCGACAAGGCCTGCGGTGAGGGGCTGATGCCCGGCGCGCTTCCCGCGCTCGCCCGGCTCGGTGTCGATCCGGTCGGACATCCGCTGCGCGGGGTGAGCTACCGGGACGGGCGGCGGCGGGTCGACCACCGATTCGAGAGCGGCGAGGGTCGGGGGGTACGGAGGACGGTGCTGCATGCCGCACTCCTGGCCAGAGCCGAGGAGCTCGGAGCGCAATTCGCGAGCGGTCGGGTCGAGGGCGTGATGCAGGATGCCGACGGGGTGGAGGTCGCGGGCATCCGCGCACGGTATCTGGTGGCCGCCGATGGCCTGCACTCCACCGTGCGCCGCGAGCTGGGGCTCGAGCGCGCGGTGCGGGGGCGGGGGCGTCGCTTCGGACTGCGGCGGCATTACCGCCTGGAGCCGGAGACCGATCTGATCGAGGTGTACTGGTCGCGGAACGTGGAGGCGTACGTCACCCCGGTGGGCGGCGGCATCCTCGGCGTCTCGCTGCTCGGGCGCCGAGGAGTGGACTTCGACGCGGCGATCGCGGCGATCCCCGACCTCGCCCGTCGCCTCGCCGGGGCCGAACCGGCCAGCACGCTGCGTGGCGCTGGGCCCTTCCGGCAGCGCAGCGTGCGCCCCTCGAGCGGCCGAGTGCTGCTGGTGGGCGACGCATCGGGCTATGTCGACGCGATCACCGGTGAGGGAATCCGGGTGGGGCTCGCGCAGGCGCAGGCTGCCGTCGAGTGCGTCGAACTGGATGCACCCGAGGTCTACGCGGATGCCTGGGCGGCGCGCACCCGGGACTTCCGCGTGCTCACCAGCGGGCTGGTCGCGGCGGCCACGTCGCCGCTACGTGGCGCGATCGTGCCGGTGGCGCATCGACTGCCGCGGGTCTACGGTGCGGCGATCGAGCGGCTGTCGCGGTAGCTCGGGTATTCGATCATGGCTGTGCGGCCTCGGCGACCAGGCGGTCGAAGAAGTCGTTGAGCTTCGGGTCGACGACGTTCTGGTCGGGATGTCCGCGGCGCCAGTCCATGATCTCGCGGGCGCCCTGCGCCCAGGTGGTGCTCGCCGAGAAGTCGGGAACCAGGCGCTTCACCTTGGCGTTGTCGAAGATCACCGAGTGGGTGCGATCGCCGAGCAGGCTCTCGCCGAGGGCGTGGTCCAGGGTGGCGAGCCGGTCGGAGGTGACGTGCACGATGTGCGGCGTCACCCCCGCGGCATCCGCCATGATGCGCGTGATCGTGTCCCAGCTCAGCACCTCGTCGGAGGTGATCTGCAGGGTGTCGCCGACCGCGGCTGGCAGGCCGAGCAGCCCGACGAAGCCGGTGGCGAAGTCACGGCTGTGGGTGAGCACCCAGAGCGAGCTGCCGTCGCCGTGGAGCACGATCGGTTCGCCGCGCAGCATGCGATCGATGGTGGTCCAGTCGCCGATGATGGGAAGGGACGTGCTGTCGTAGGTGTGCGACGGCCGCACGATGGTGGCCGGGAAGCCGCTGTCGCGGTAGGCGTCCGTGAGCACCCGCTCGCTGGCGATCTTGTCGCGCGCGTACTGCGAGAACGGATTGCGCAGCGGTGTCGATTCGGTGATCGGCAGGCGCGCGGGCGGCTTCTGGTAGGTCGACGCCGAGGAGATGAACACGTACTGACCCGCGCGGCCGGCGAAGAAGTCGATGTCGCGTTGCACGTGCTCGGGGGTGAAGGCCATGAATTCGGCGACGACGTCGAACTCGCGGCGCCCCAGCGCCTCACCGACGGAGAGGATGTCGCGCACATCAGCATGCAGAACCTCGACCCCCTGCGGTGCCGGCCGAAGCGCGCTCTCGCCGCGGTTGAGCACCGTGACCTCGTACCCACGCCGGGCCGCGAGTTCGACGGAGGCGTGGCTGATGACGCCGGTCCCCCCGATGAACAGGACGCTCGGGCCGGTCACTGGTCGGCTCCGAGCTGGGAGGCGTCGATGAGGGTGGTCAGACCGTCGCGGATTCTCTCGAGGTCGGCCACGGACATCCCGAGTCGCTCGATGATCGTGCCGGGCACCGCAAGCGCCCGCTCGCGGAGCGCCAGGCCCGCCTCGGTCAGTTCAACGGCGAGGGCGCGCTCGTCGCTGCTGCTGCGCCCGCGGGTGATGAGCCCGGCGGCCTCGAGCCGCTTGAGCAGCGGTGAGAGTGTTGCCGACTCGAGGTAGAGGCTGTCACCGAGGTCGGCGACGGTGCGGGGGCTGCGCTCCCAGAGCGCGAGCATCACCAGGTACTGCGGATGCGTCAGCCCGAGCGGTGCAAGCACCGGACGGTACAGGGCGATCACACTGCGGTTCGCAGCGGCGAGAGCGAAGCAGATCTGACGGTCGAGAGCGAGTGGATCGAGCACGGCGGTGGGCATGGGAATCACTATAGACGTGCATTGGTTAGTGTACGTATGATTAGTGCACGAAGGAGTAACACCGTGACCGCACGCGTCCCCTGGTGGGATCGATTGAATAACCTGCTGCGCCCATACATCGGGCCGCCGCCGCTCGGGCCATACGATCAGGCGCCCGAGGTGCACCCGACAGGCTGCCCGATCTGCGGGATGCCGATGGACGAGCACATCGTGGAGCGCACCGACAACCGTCCGACGCGGCTGCACTGCCCGACCGCTGCCTGACCCCATCGTGAGTTGCATGTTCGAGTGGCTACTTCGCGCTCAGAACCACTCGAACATGCAACTCACGGGCGTCGGCTAGTCGAGGAGCAGATTCTGCAGGGCCGGCGCGTCTTCCGCGACCGCGATCGTGCCGACCTGCTCGGCGATCCCGCCGTAGCCCCACCCGACGAAGATCGTCGGCACGCCGTTCTCCGCCGCGCCGAGCACGTCGTAGTGGCGGTCGCCCACCATGACGGGATGCGAGATGTCGAGCCCGCCCGCGGTGAGGCGGCGCAGGGCCTCGGCCACGACATCCGCCTTCGCGCTGCGCAGCTCGTCCTCCGAGGCACCGGTGATCACGTCGAAGTAGCCGGCCAGTCCGTGGGCCTCGAGGATGCTCCGCGCCAGCGACTCCGGCTTGGAGGTCGCCAGCGACAGGGCGACCCCGCTCCCGCCGATGGCCTGCAGCACGGCGGCCACTCCCGGATACACGGGGCTGTCGAGCGCGCCGTGCGCGATGTAGTGCGGGCGATAGACCTTCAGCGCGGCGACGGCCTGCTCCGTGGTCATCCCGAGCCGATCGCGGAACGAGTCGAGGATCGGCGGCCCCACCCATTCCAGCAGCTCCGCCGGGCTCGGGACGGGGAGGCCGAGCTGCTCGAGAGTCCAGGCGAGGGAAGCGGTGATGCCCGGGGCGGAATCCACGATGGTTCCGTCCAGGTCGAACAGGATGGCGGTGAAGGGCGCTGTCATTTGTGGCCAGCCTATGGGGCTGGAACCGGACATCCGCTCACCGCCGTCATGTGCGAAATGCAGGCAGTTCGCGCGCTCGGGCGGCGTGCCTGCGCCGACGCGCCGAGCGCCGCCAAGACTTGCCTGCATTTCGCACAGGCGAGCGGTACGGCGGGGCGGGCGGGGTCAGAACAGACGGCTGTGGCTGTCGTCGAGTCCGCGCATTGCGTCGTAGTCGAGCAGGACGCAACGGATGCCGCGGTCCTGTGCCAGGGTGCGCGCCTGTGGCTTGATCTCCTGGGCTGCGAACACGCCGGTGACCGGCGCAAGGTGCGGGTCGCGGTTCATGAGTTCGAGGTACCGGGTGAGCTGCTCGACACCGTCGATGTCGCCGCGGCGCTTGATCTCCACGGCGACGGATGCCCCGCTCTCGTCCCGCGCCAGGATGTCGACCGGGCCGATCGCCGTCATGTACTCGCGCCGAACCAGTTCGAAGCCGTCGCCGAGCAGCTCGATCTGCGCGGCCAGGAGCTTCTGCAGGTCGGCCTCGACGCCGTCCTTCTGCAGACCGGGGTCGATGCCGAGCTCGTGCGCGCTGTCGTGCAGGATCTCGTGGATGCTGATCACGAGCAGGTCGGCGGTCTTCGCCTGGGCGACGCGCCAGATCTCGGTGACGCCGGCATCCGTCTGGTCTGCGTCGGGCTCGAGCGTGGCCAGGGTGGCGGGCGGGCTCATCCAGTTGAGCGGCTTGTAGCTGAGCGAGTCGGAGTGCACGAGCACGCTGCCGTCGGCCTTGAGCATGAGGAGCCGGGTGGCGAGCGGCAGGTGCGCGCTGAGCCTTCCGGCGTAGTCGACGGAACACCGGGCAATGACGAGACGCACCCGATGAGCCTAGCCGGGCGGTGCGTCGGGGAGCGCCGGGATCCTCGCTGTGCGGTGGAACTCCGTTGTGCAGGCTCTCCTGCACAACGGAAGGCCCGTCGCGCCTCCTGTTGTTCAGCAGACACTGCACATCCGAACGCGAGTTGTCACAGATGAACGTATTTCGCGGCGAAACCGGTACTTCTGTGACAACTCGCGCGGGAGCGGCGCACTCCGGCACGTCACACCCTCCGTTGTGCAGGCACTGCTGCGCAACCGTGCCCGCGTCGCGCACCCCGTTGTGCAGGTACTGCTGCACAACGGGTGGGCTAGATGCCGGCGTCGGCCGGGTCGTCCGTGGTGAACTCGGCAGGTCGGCGGGTGCCGCGTTCGCGGGCGGCACCCGAGGCCGCTCCGGCCACGGCGACGAGCACGAGCACCACGGTGAGCGCGTGCAGCAGCCCGACGTGGTCGGCGAGAAATCCGATGACCGGGGGTCCGACGAGGAAGGCGAAGTACCCGATGGTGGCGACGGCACTCACCCGTGCGGCGGCGGTCTTCGGGTCATCGGCGGCCGCGGACATCCCGACCGGGAAGCCGAGCGAGGCCCCGAGTCCCCAGAACACGACGCCGACGATGGAGATCCACAGCTCGGGCACGAAGATCACCATGGCGAGGCCGATCGCCGCCAGCACGGCGGAACCGCGCAGCACCGGCACGCGGCCCCACCGGTCGAGCAGGCTCACGCCGGCCAGTCGGCCGACCGTCATCGCGGTGACGAAGACGCCGAAGATGAGGGCCCCGGTCGGCTTGCTGGTGTTGTGTCCGTCGACCATGGCGAGGGCGAGCCAGTCATTGGCGGACCCCTCGGCGAAGGCCATGCCGAGCACGATGAGGCCGATCAGCAGGGTGCGCGGGTCACGCCAGATGCTGAGCCGGCCGCGCCAGGTCTTCGCGTGGTGGTCCTCCTCGGTGGTCATGGCCTGGTCGTCGGCGATGTGCTCCGACTGCAGGAAGCGCACCGAGATGATCGCGCCACCGAACAGAATGGCGGCGATGATGCCGAGGTGCACCGCGATCGGGAGGTGGATGAGCTCGGCCAGGGCGCCGAGGCCGGCTCCGACGATGGTGCCGAAGCTGAAGAAGGCGTGGAAGACGGGCATGATCGCGCGTCCGAGCATCCGTTCGTTGACCGCGCCCTGCAGGTTCATCGCCACGTCGCAGATCGAGAAGCAGACCCCGAAGACGATCAGCCCGATCTCGATCACGGCGAAATTCGGACTGACCGTCGCGCCGAACCCGGCGAGGGCGAAGCCGACGGCCCCGGTGGTGAGCACGCCGACGATGGTGTGCCGGGCGCCGAAGCGGGCGATGATGTGGCTCGATGCGAGCAGTCCGACGATGGAGCCCGCGGCGATGCCGAACAGCAGGATGCCGATCTGCGACGGGCTCGCATCCAGCGCCACCCGCACGGCCGGGATGCGCGCAGCCCAGCTCGCCATGGAGAGCCCGCAGAGCGCGAAGATCGCGAACAGAGCGTTGCGCCAGCTCACGATCTGGTGGCGGCTGAGGGTGGGCGTCGTGGTGACCATTGCTGTCCAAGGAGAAGTGTCGAATCGATTCGATCAAATCGATTCGATTAGGCTACCGATTCATGGATGACCGGGCAAGACCCAGCGCGACCCCGCGACCGAATCTGGCCGCGGTCGCCGCGCTGGCCGGAGTCTCGGCCTCCACCGCATCCCTCGCCTTCAGCGGATCCGGCCCCGTCTCCGACGCGACCCGCGCCAAGGTGCTCGCTGCGGCCGCCGAGCTCAACTACGCCGGACCGGACCCGCGCGCCCGCTCGCTGCGCCGCGGCAGGTCGGGGATCATCGGTGTCGTCATCGAGGACCGCCTGCGCGATGCCTTCCGCGACCCCATCAACATCGCCATGCTCGACGGTCTCGCCGACGCCACCGGCTCCGGCCGCGACGGCGCGAGCCTGCTCCTGCTTACCGAAACGGGCGAATCATCGGGCGGCGTCGACACCGCACCCGTCGACGCGGTCGTGCTCATCGGCTGCAGCACGAGGCTGAGCGACTCGGTCGAGATTCTCCGACACCGCGGCATCCCGATCGTGGCGATCGAGGCCGAACACCGCGACGGCGTCGTCGCGATCGACCTCGACAACCGGGAGGGCAGCCGGATGCTCGCGCAGGTTCTCAAGGATGCCGGCCACGAGCGCGTGTCGATGGTCACCCTCCCGCTCGACCCTGCCCGCACGCGGGGCGAGCTCACCGCCGAACGGGTCACCGCGAGCACAGGCTGGACCGCCGCGCAGCGAATCCTCGGCGTGCACGACGTCTTCCCCGATGCCGGCGGCTGGGTCGCGGCCGGCAGTTTCATCGAGGAGGGCACGGACGCCGCCCTCGAACTGCTGCGCTCGCCCACCCCGCCGACCGCCATCATCGCCCAGAGCGACCTGCTGGCGGTGGGCGTCATCCGTGCCGCAGAGGAGCTCGGGATGCTCGTGCCCGACGATCTGAGTGTGGTCGGCTTCGATGGCGTGCGACTCGACGGCATCGCGCCGCTGGAACTCACCACGCGCGTGCAGCCGGCGTTCGAGAAGGGCCGTGCGGCCGGTCGCGCGGTGCTCCAGCTGCTCGACGGTGAACCCGCTCCCGGCGAGACGTTCACCAGTCGCTACTTCGCGGGCAACACGGTGGCACCCCCGCGCTAGATTTACTTGATTCACAAATTAGTGAATTACGCGTAGGGTTCCCTCGTGAACACCATCATCGAGGTCACCGGCCTCACCAAGAACTTCGGTCGCACCCGAGCCCTGGACGCGCTCGATCTCACGGTCCGCGCTGGCGAGGTGCTCGGCTTCCTCGGACCCAACGGCGCCGGTAAGTCGACCACGATCCGCGTGCTCCTCGGGCTGATCAAGGCCAGCGCAGGCAGGGCCGAGGTCTTCGGGCTCGACCCGTGGACCCGCTCGGTCGACATCCATCGCCGCCTCGCCTAGGTGCCCGGCGATGTGAACCTCTGGCCCGGGCTGAGCGGAGGCGAGACCATCGACCTGCTGACCGGACTGCGGGGCGGGGCGGACACGGCTCTCCGCGCCGACCTCATCGATCAGTTCGAATTCGACCCGCGCACCAGGGCGCGCAACTACTCCAAGGGAAACCGGCAGAAGGTGGCACTCATCGCCGCCTTCGCTCGCCCGGCCGAGCTGTACGTCTTCGACGAGCCGACCAGCGGGCTCGACCCGGTGATGGAGGCGGTCTTCCGCCGTCAGGTCGAGCGCGTGAGGGGCGATGGCGCGACGGTGCTGCTCTCCAGCCACATCCTCAGCGAGGTAGAGGAACTCTGCGACCGGGTGACGATCATCCGCGCGGGAAGCACGGTGGAGACCGGCACGCTGACCGACCTGCGACACCTCACCCGCACCACCTTCCATGCGATAACGGATGCCGACGTCTCCCGCATCCCGGGCGTGCACAGCCTGCGCGCGGAGGGTGACAAGACCGTGTTCGACGTCGACGCTGGTGCGATCCCCGCGGTGCTCGCAGCCCTCGCGGCGATGGGGGTCAGCGGGCTGACGGTGGCCCCGCCCTCGCTCGAAGACCTGTTCCTCAGCCATTACACGGAGCCCGCCGGTGCTTAGGCTGCTGCGGGCCCAGGCGCGGCGGGATCGACTGCAGCTGTTGATCTGGATCCTCGGCACCGCGCTCTTCGCCGTCGGCAGCGGCAGCGCGGTGGCTCGCGAGTTCGGTGGCGAGCGCAGCCGCGAGGAGCTGCTGCGTCTGGTCTCCCTCAACCCGGCGCTGCTCGCCATCCGCGGGGTACCCGATGGGGCCAGCACAGGGGCGGTCATCTTCTTCGAGCTGTTCACCTACCTGGCGCTGCTGGCCGCTCTGATGAGCACCTTCCTCGTCACGCGGCACAGTCGCGGCGACGAGGAGCAGGGGCGTACAGAGCTGGTGCGGTCGACGCCGATCCATCGGGCATCCACCCTCGGTGCCACGCTGCTGCTCGGAGCCCTGGCGAATCTGGCGCTCGCGCTGGCGATCGGGCTGGGGCTCGCCGCCACCGGCCTGCCGCTGGGCGGATCGATGCTCACCGGATTCGCGACGGGCGGATGCGGCCTCGCCTTCTGCGGCGTGGCGGCCCTGGCGGCGCAGATCGCCAAGACCGGTCGCGCCGCGAACACCATCGCGGGCGTGACGGCCGGGCTGGCGTGGGCAATCCGCGCGCTGGGTGATGCCCTCGGTACCGCCTCGCCCGACGGGCTGCGGGTGACAAGCGCCTGGCCGTCGTGGCTCTCCCCGATCGGCTGGGGGCAACAGACTCACGCGTTCAGCTCGGATGCCCGCTGGTCGCCGCTGCTGCTCGACCTCGCGCTGTTCGCCGGGACGGCCGTCGTCGCGCTCGTCGTGGTCTCCCGCAGAGATCTGGGTGCCGGTCTGGTAGGCGACCGGCCGGGTCGAGCCAACGGATCGCTGCACAGCTCCATCGGCCTGGCCTGGCGGCTGCAGCGGGGCGGAGTGATCGGGTGGGCGGCCGGTGCGGCGGTTCTCGGCCTGTTCGCCGGCGGCCTCGCGCAGCCCGCGATCGAGGCGCTGCGATCGAACCCCTCGGTCGCGGATGTCGTGGACAGGCTGGTCGCCGGACGCACCGACGACCTGCTCGACACCTTCGTCGCCGCGATCATGACCTTCCTCGGAGTGCTCGCGGCCGGCGCCGCGATGCAGGCGGTGCTGCGCGCCCGCACCGAGGAGAGCGAGGGGCGCACCGAGCTGTTGCTCTCTGGTCGCGGCGGACCGGGCAACTCGCTGCGCGATGCTCTGATCGTTGCCATGGGCTCGCTCGTCGCGGTGGCGGTCGCGGGAGGCCTGTTCGCGGCGGGCGCGCTCGCCGCTGCCGGACATCCGGAGCGCTTCGGCGGGTCCGTCGCCTCGGCCTTCGTGCAACTGCCCGCTGCGGCGGTATTCGGCGCCCTCGCCGGGCTGGTCTTCGCGGTGCTGCCGCGGGCCGCGGTGCCGGTCGGATGGACCGTGTTGGTGCTGGGCTTCGTGCTCGGGCAGTTCGGGGCGCTCTTCAGGCTCCCCCGCGCGATCCGTGACCTGAGTCCCTTCAGCCACACGCCCGTCGTACCCGGCCCCGATATCGACTGGGCACCGGTGATCGTGATGGCGATCATCGCGGTGGCGGTCGCCATCATCGCCACCGCCCTCTCGCACAGGAGAGACTTGGTCTCATGAACGATCCGGCACCGATCGACCCGGCGGTCACCGAGTTCTCGGAGCAGCTCGCCGCGACACTCGCCGCCGCCGGTTTTCCGCGGATGGCCGCTCGCGTGCTGATGGCACTGATGGTCACCGAGAGTGGTCGCGCCACCGCGGAGGAACTGACGAGCCGCCTCGGCGTGAGTGCGGCGGCGGTCTCCGGGGCGGTGCGTTTTCTGCAGAGCATGGCCATCGTGCGTCGGCACAGCATCGCGGGCACGCGCCGACACCAGTACGAGCTGGGCGATCATCCCTGGTACGACGCCACGAGTTCGCAGGGCGCCCTGTACACCCAGCTGATCGGCCTGAGCGAGAGGGGTCTTGCCGCAATGCCCGAGGGATCCGCGATGGCGGCGCGCACGGCCGAGATGGTCGACTACTTCCGTTTCGTGCGTGAACGCATCCCCAAGCTCAGCGCGGAGTGGCTCGAAGCGCGGCAGAAAACTCTCGGCGAGGGTGACGCGACCAGCATCTAGGCTTGGACACCATGAGCACCGACGCCCCTCTCTCAGCCGGAATTCTGATCGACGAACTCGACGAGGGCATCCGGCCTCAAGACGACCTGTACCGCCACGTCAACGGCAAATGGCTCGCCCGCACCGAGATCCCCTCGGACAAGGCGCGCTACGGGTCGTTCTACCGCCTCGCGGAAGAGTCGGAGAAGGCGGTGCGCGAGATCATCGAGGAGTCGCGCGGCGCCGATGCGGGCACCGAACGGCGCAAGTTCGGCGACCTGTACGCGAGCTTCATGGACGAGCAGCGCATCAACCTGCTGGGTGCCGAGCCACTGCGACCGGCGCTCGCCGAGGTGGATCAGATCAGCGACATCCCCACCTTCCTCAGCACGCTCGGCCGTCTCGAGCGCCAGGGCGTCGCCGGGTTCTTCCAGCTCTACATCGACAACGATCCGGGCCAGCCCGATCGGTACATCGCCCTGTTCGAGCAGGGCGGCATCGGCCTGCCCGACGAGAGCTATTACCGCGAAGAGAAGTTCGCCGACATCCGCACCGCCTATGTGGCCTACCTCGAGCGCATGTTCACCCTCGCCGAGCTGCCGGATGCCGCGGCTCGCGCCCAGCGCGTGTTCGAGCTCGAGACCACCATCGCGGCCGCGCACTGGGACAACGTCGCCAGCCGGGACAGCGAGAAGACGTACAACCTCACCACCTGGAAGGCCGTGCTCGACACCGCGGCGGAGAACAACGGCCCGGACCTCAACGGCTGGCTCGTGGCGCTCGACGCTCCGGCAGGCTCCTTCGACGAGCTGGTGCTGCGCCAGCCCTCCTTCCTGGTGGGCGTCGCTACGGCATTGAACGCCGGCAACCTCGAGAAGTGGACGGACTGGCTGCGCTGGCAGGTCATCCGCTCGTCGGCCGCATACCTCTCCGACGGTTTCGTGCAGGCGAACTTCGACTTCTACGGCAAGACGCTCACCGGCACTCCCGAACTGCGGGCGCGCTGGAAGCGGGGGGTCTCGCTGGTCGAGGGCGTGATGGGCGAGGCGGTCGGCCGCATCTACGTCGAACAGCACTTCCCGGAGAGCGCGAAGACCGCGATGGACGTGCTCGTCGACAACCTGATTGAGGCATACCGACAGAGCATCACCGGACTGACCTGGATGACCGAGACGACCCGGGTGCGCGCGCTGGAGAAGCTGCACAAGTTCGCGCCGAAGATCGGCTACCCCGTGAAGTGGCGCGACTACTCGACGCTCGATCTCAGCATCGACGACCTGATCGGCAATATCCGGGCCACGAGCGAATTCGAATTCCAGCGCGAGCTCGGCAAGATCGGCAAGCCGCTCGATCGCGACGAGTGGTTCATGACCCCGCAGACGATCAACGCGTACTACAACCCCGGTTTCAACGAGATCGTCTTCCCCGCGGCCATCCTGCAGTTCCCGTTCTTCGACGAGCAGCGCGAAGCTGCAGCCAACTACGGCGCGATCGGCGCGGTGATCGGCCATGAGATCGGCCACGGCTTCGACGACCAGGGGTCCAAGTACGACGGCGACGGACTGCTGATCGACTGGTGGACCGAGGAAGACCGGATCGCCTTCGAGAAGCTGACGGCATCCCTCATTTCGCAGTACAACGCCCTGGCGCCGCAGCAGGTGCCCGACCATCACGTCAACGGTGCGCTCACGATCGGCGAGAACATCGGTGACCTGGGCGGCCTGTCGATCGCCTGGAAGGCCTATCTCATCTCGCTGCAGGGCGAGGAGCCGCCGGTGATCGACGGCCTCACCGGCGCGGAGCGCTTCTTCCTCTCCTGGGCGCAGACCTGGCAGGCGAAGCTGCGCGACGAGGAGGCGATCCGTCTCATCTCGATCGACCCGCACGCTCCGGGCGAGTTCCGCTGCAACCAGATCGTGCGCAACATCGACGAGTTCTACGCGACCTTCGGCGTGACGCCAGACGACAAGCTCTGGCTCGACCCCGCGGAGCGCGTGACCATCTGGTAGTGGCCGGATGAGCGTCGACTCTCCCGGCAACGAACGGCGCGCTGCCCTGCGCGCCGTTCGTATCGCGCGCCACCGTGCACCGGCGGAGGCTCCCGACTTCTCCGGCAGCTTTCGCGCGCTCGGCAAGCTCGCATACTCGGGGGCGACCGTGTCGGCGCACGTCTTCGATCTGGCGGCGCCGGATGACGACGCTCTGGTCGCCATCGACGATCGAGTAGCACTGCCCACCGCCAGCCTCGGCACCGTGTTGCTGCTGGTCGAGGTGGCAGCGCGCATCACCGCGCGGGACTTCGCCGGCTTGGGAATCCTCGATAAGACTCCCGGGGATGCCGTGGCCGACGCCGGCATCTGGCAGCATCTGCAGGCCCCCGCGCTGCCGGTCACCGACCTCGCCGCCCTGGTCGGATCCACGCGCGACAACCTCGCGACGAACGTGTTGCTGCGGCAGGTGGGGCTCGACGCCGTCCGCGCCAGGGCAGAAACGCTGGGCCTCACCCGCACCGCCCTGCTCGACCTCGCCCGCACGGGTCGCGGGCCGGATGACGCGCCACAGCTCTCCATCGGATCCACCCGGGAGCTCGCGCGCCTGTTCGCCGCGCTCTCCCGCGGTGAGGTCGTCGATCACGTCACCAGCCATCGGGTGCTCGGCTGGCTCTCGAATGGCACCGATCTCTCGATGGTGGCGAGTGCCTTCGGTCTCGATCCGCTGTCGCACCGCGCCGCCGACCACGGCATCCAGCTCATCAACGCCACGGGAACGGATGCCGGGGTGCGGTCCGAGGCGGCGGTGCTCAGTGGGCCGCGGGCCGGTGTCGCTTACGCCGTCACGGTGCGCTTCGACGACGCCGATCTGACCACCCGGTTGCGCGTGCTGGAGGCGATGCGCGCGGTCGGGCGGGACATCCTGGAGTACGTTCACTAGTCCGCGCCCGTGTCCCCTTTTATGGGGACTGTGTCCCCCATAATGCGGACTGATAGTGTTCCGGTATATCGCAAGGTACCGGACCCGAAACCCGACCTCTCGATAGTTACCCGCTTCACCCGTAGAACCCGAATCACCCATCCGTATTACCCGAATCCGGCTACCCAGCCCCGACGTCCCCCGGCGTCTGCAGGGCGGCATATCGGCGCGCACCCGAAGCGTTCCGATATGCCGCTCTGCTCACTTCAGGGGATGTTCGCTCTCCCCCGAGGAGCACCCCCGTGCACAGCATCCTGAGCGTCATCGCTGCCCCCGTACCCGTCATGGGAGCGCAGCATGCCCTCGCGTCCGCCAGCCCCGAAGGCACCACCTCGGGGTTACTTCTTGGTGCTGCGGTCGTGCTTCTGATCTGTGCCGGACTTCTTGTTCTCCGCAGACGAAGACACGATTCCGAGTAGTCATCCCAGCTCCAACTCAACCCGAACCCGAATAACTGAGTCAGAGGAAGAACCTCATGTCGCCCACCCAGCGAGTCCAGCACTCCCCGAAACACTCCCGTCCATCATCCGGCGGCCGCATCGGCACGGCCGGCGCCCGAACGGCCATCGGCACCGCGGCAGCTGCCGCGATCGCGCTCGTCCTCGTCGCCGGTGGACTCGTGACGTCGGCATCGGCCGACGACACGGACACGACGACCACGGCGGTCACAGCCGAAGCGCAGACCATCACCCCGGCCGAGGAGGCCGCGGCAGCGGAGGCCCCGGCAGCACAGGTGGCCGACGAAACGATCGCTGCCCCCGCGGCTCCTGAGGAGAGCGTGGTCGCGCCAACCCCCGAGAAGGTGGCACCGCAGTCGCCGCCCTCCGAACCGGCCGTCGCCTGTATCCCCGATTCCGGCATCAGCTACATCTACAACAAGGCCGACAACAGCGGCTCCGTGACGGTGACCGACCCCGGCTCCGTGTCGGGCGCACTGTGCACGCCGCTCTACATCAGCCTCGTCACCTGGAACTACACCACCGACGCCACTTGGCCGCAGACGCTCGACACCGCCAACTACCTGTTCGTCGACAAGGCAGGGACCTACCCGTTCACGGCGCCGGTAACCTGCGGTCAGGGTGACATCTACGTGCACCGTCTCCACTACATCGTCCCGACCGCGACCATCGATGGCCCCCAGCTGTGGGAGGACTTCCTCAACACCCTCGGCTTCTCGTCCACAACGCCCGGCTACACCGCGATGCTGTCTCCGCTCGATTGCTTCGGGAAGGTGACCCCCGTCGCCCCCGAATTGGCGAAGACCGGTGCCTGCGGAACTTACGGCAACGTCACCCCGGCAGTCACTGAGGGCGTCGTCTACGAGACCGTCTTCGACAAGAAGACCGGCGCGTACACGGTCACCGCGACCCCGGCCAAGAGCTACCACTTCGACGGTGAAGACCAGAAGGTCGTCTACAAGGGCAACGTCGGCGCCTACGTCGAGTGCGCGACGGTGAAGGTGGAGGGTGAGCCCGGCGCCTTCCCGCAGGTCTGCGACACCGAGAACCCCGATGGCGTCATCTCGGGTTACATCACCGTCGTGCCCGTCGAGGGCGTGAGTTACAGCATCCACCCGCTCGCCGGCGGTGCCGACATCGCGGTCACCGCGACCAAGACGCCCGTCGCTCCCGGCACCTACGAGGTAACCGCGAGTGCAGAGCCGGGTGTCATCCTCACCGGTGTGGCGAGCTGGACGCGGACGGTCGCCAACGAGGCCGTCGCCTGCGATGTGCCTACGCTGGCCTTCCTCTCGGCGGCTGTCGGTCACATCGATCCGGTCTGTGGAGTGAACCCCACCAACGGAGCGATCACGATCGACCCGACCGATGGCGTCACCTACACCGTCGGCAGCCAGGTCCTCACCGCGGCCCGCACCACGTTCGCCCCGGGGTCGTACTCCGTGATCGCGACCGCGCCGGACGGTGACGTGATCGATGGGCAGAGCGTCTTCCCGGTTCTTATCGCCGCTGCACCCGCCGACTGTGATCAGCTGACCACCCTCGCCATCGCTGACCCTGGTGCACTCGCCTCCACCGGGTTCAGCGGACTGCCGCTCTACCTCGGCGGCTCGGCACTGCTCCTGCTGCTCGGAGGCGGGCTTCTCGTCTGGAGCCGCCGCCGCACCGCATGAGCCGATTAGTTAGCTAGCGGATGCCCGCCACTCCCCACGCGGGGAGTGGCGGGCATCCGTGCGTCACGTCGCCGCGCCGCCTCCCGTTATTCAGCACGGCCTGCGTATCGGAGCAAGCGTGAGGTCGACCTTCGGTTATTCAGCACGGCCTGCGTAACGGGGCAACGGTGACGTCGCCCCTCCCGTTATTCAGCACTGCCTGCGAATCGGAGCAATGGTCGGCTTCCCTGTGCGAGTTGTCACTCGAGGACCTGTTTGAGCGTGAAATCGGTACTCCAGTGACAACTCACGGTGCGTTGTGCAGGTGTTCCTGCACAACGGAGCTGGGTGCCGGGAGCCGGAGCCGTGAGCCGCGCCCGCGCTGCCGAACGGTCGCCCGCGTCGCCGAACGGTCGCCCGCGCCGACGAACGGGCGCCGGCGCTGCCGAGACTTACGCCAGCAGTTCGTCCGGCGCGGCGTCGTCCGCCGTGGCGTCGGCGACCTCGATGCCGTACAGCGCGATGACGGCATCCGTGAAGGACTGCGCCTCTCCGGCCCGGGCGAGCTCGCGGGCCCGGATCGACGGGGTATGCAGCAGCACGCCGGCGAGGTGACGCAGCGCCGCCTCGGTATTGCCGTCCGCGTCGCCGCGCTTGCGGGCGCGGGCGATCTCCGCATCGAGGAGTTCGAAGATGTGGGTGCGTAGGGCGACGATCGCCGGAGTGAGCTGCTTCTCGGCGGCACCGGCCGCGAACTCGCTCGCGGCCTCGCTGACGATCGCGCGCGCATCATCCGCCGCCGTGAGCTCTTCAAGCGGGGCGTGGATGCTGATGGTCTCGAGGTCGAGCAGTTCGACGCCGTCCACGCTCGATACGGCGGGGTCGACGTTGCGTGGCAGTCCGAGGTCGATGACGACACGGCGCGGGCCGGCAACGAACAGGTCGGGGGTGACGACCGGAGTCTCCGATGAGGTGCAGGTGATCACAATGCTGGCCGCGGCAAGGCCGTCGACCAGCGAGGTGGCGGAGGCGACGCCGTGCTTGAGGGCGAAGGCGGCGGCGCGGCCGGAGGGGGAGAAGACCGTGATCTGTTCGGCACCACGATCGCGCAGGGCGGCGAGGGTGGTCGCGGCGTACTGGCCGGTTCCGACGACGAGGATGCGCTCCTCGGCCCAGTCGGCGACGCGGCTGGAGGTGAGTTCGAGCGCAAGCCGAACGAGCGAGCGTCCGGCGCCGCCGATCGCGGTCTGGTTCTTCACACCGCGGGACGTCTGCGACGCCTTCTGGAACAGACGCTCCAGCTGGGACGAGGTGGTGCCGGCCGTGCGGGCGGCCTCGAGGGCACGCCGCACCTGACCCGAGATCTCGTCTTCGCCGAGGATGACCGACTCGAGTCCCGACGAGACGGCGAACAGGTGCCGGGCGACCTCGTCACCGGTGACCACGCGCACGGAGTCGCGCATGTCTTCCGGCTCCACGCCGCTGGCCTCGCTCACCACCTGCACGACGGTCTCGACGGCGACGGCGTTCGCCCCGGTGAGCGGTTCATCGATGTCGAGGTAAGCCTCGAAACGGTTGCAGGTGGCGAGCACGACGGCCCCGGTCACGAAATCGCTGGTCTCGACGAGCTGCGTCGCCGCGCCGGGTGCACCGATGGACAACTTCTCGAGCAGGTCGAAGCTCGCGTTGCGGTGGCTGGCGGTGAGACAGAGGAGCACCGAATTACTCTACGCCGCGATTCTTGGTGCGAAGCCCGCGTCCAGCCACCGCTCACGCATACTTAGTGGGTGAATTTGCCAGTCGACCACCCCCTTCTCGACGGTCGTACGGCCGACTCCCCCCTCATCCGTGCGTACCGCGGTGATCGCCCCGAGACCCTGCCGGTCTGGTTCATGCGGCAGGCGGGCCGCTCGCTGCCCGAGTACCGTGAACTCCGCGTGGGCACGAAGATGCTCGACGCCTGCCTCGACCCCGAGCTCGCCAGCGAGATCACCCTGCAGCCGGTGCGGCGCCACGGCGTCGACGCGGGCATCTTCTTCAGCGACATCGTGGTGCCGATCAAGCTCGCCGGGGTCGACGTCGAGATCGTGCCGGGCCGCGGTCCCGTGTTGGCCGAGCCGATTCGCAGTGCGACGGATGTCGCGGCTCTCGCCCCCCTCGAACCCGACGCCCTGGCGCCGATCGCCGCCGGGGTGGCTCGCACCGTAGCCCAGCTGGGGTCGACGCCACTGATCGGGTTCGCCGGCGCCCCGTTCACGCTCGCCGCGTACCTCGTCGAGGGCGGACCCTCGAAAGACCACCTGCGTGCCCGCACCCTGATGCACTCCGATCCGGAGACCTGGGATGCCCTGCTCACCTGGGCGGCAGATGTCACCGGCGCCTTCCTCCGCGCCCAGGTGCTCGCCGGGGCAAGCGCCGTGCAACTGTTCGACTCCTGGGTCGGCTCGCTCACCGTCGCGGACTACGAGGCGCATGTCGCCCCGTACTCCGCCCGCGCGATCGCGCACGTGAAGGACCTGACCGTTCCCGTGGTGCACTTCGGCGTCGGCACGGCCGAGCTGCTGCCCTCCATGCGGGCGATCGGCGTCGACGTGATGGGCGTCGACGACCGCATCCCGCTCGACGAGGGTGTTCGCAGGCTCGGCGGCGACATCCCGGTGCAGGGCAACATCAACCCCGCTCTGCTCGCCGCCCCGTGGCCGGTGCTCGAGGCGCACGTGCTCGACGTCATCGAGCGGGGCAGGTCCGCTCCCGCGCACGTGCTCAACCTCGGCCACGGCGTGCCGCCCGAGACCGACCCCGCGGTGCTCACGCGCATCGTCGAGCTGGCGCACCAGGCCTCATGACCGACGCGCTCGACCCCAACGGTTTCACCGACAAGCGCCCCGCCCCTGGCCGCTACGGCGAGGACGCCCGCCCCACCGCGGTCGTCGTCGGCGGCGGCGTCGCCGGCATCGTCATCGCCCGCGACCTCGCGGCCGGCGGGATGCGCGTCACCCTCCTCGAGGCGAGCGACCGGCTCGGGGGCAAGGCCGTCTTCCACACCGTCGCCGGAATCGAGCTCGACGCCGGCGCCGAGAGCTTCGCCACCCGTCGTGGCACCGTCGCGAAGATCGCCGCCGAGATCGGCGCCCCGGTGGAGCAGCCGCGCGAGGGCGGCGCCTGGTTGCAGCCCAGCGATGGCGCCCCGGTGAAACTGCCCGCCACCAGCCTGCTCGGCATCCCGGGCACGCCGCTCGCCGAAGACGTGGTGAAGATCATCGGCTACCGCGGCGCATTCCGCGCCCAGCTCGACACGCTGATGCTCGGCTTCCGCGGATCCAAGCAGCGCAACCTCGGCGCGCTGGTGCGCCAGCGCATGGGCCGCGCGGTGCTCGACGAGCTGGTCGCCCCGGTCGTGCAGGGCATCCACTCGAAGCACCCCGACGAGCTGGACGTGGATGTCGTCGCCCCCGGCCTGCGCGCCGAACTGCTCTCCACGGGGTCGCTGTCGGCCGCCGTGCGCTCGTTGCGCGGAACCTCCCCCGCCGGCACCGCCGTCTCCGGTATCCGCGGCGGCATCGCCTACCTGGTCGCGCGGCTCGGGCTCGATGCCGAGCGGCGCGGGGTGCAGGTGCGGCTGAACAGCCCCGTGGCATCCGTCGAGCGCACCGGGGTGACCCTCGCGGACGGCGAGTGGGTCGACGCCGACCACGTGGTGCTGGCCACCACTCTGCAGCCCGCGGCGGCGGCATCCATCGCCCTGGTCACACTCGTGCTCGACGCTCCGGACCTCGACGACGCTCCGCGCGGAACCGGCATGCTGGTGGCCGCGGGTGCGGACGGCGTGGCGGCGAAGGCGCTCACCCACTCCACCGCCAAGTGGCCATGGCTCGCGACGACCCTGCCGGCGCACCGGCACGTGCTGCGGCTGTCGTACAACGCGCCCTTTCCCACTGACATCGAGGAGCGTGCGCGCCGGGATGCCGAGACCCTGCTCGGGGTGCGGATCACCCCGGTCGCGGTGCTCGGGTCCGACGTGGTCGAGTGGACGCCGGTGCCCGCGAGGCCCGCAGCGATCGACGGCGTGACGATTATCGGGGAGGCCGTCGCCGGCACCGGATTGGCCGCGGTGATCGCTTCCGCTCGCCGAGAAGCTGAACGTATGCTGGGAGCACTGGAACCCTAGGAGCGTGGGGCTACTGTAAGGGCAAGACCCGGCCACAGCGCGCCCTGGGCACGACGTACTGGAGTGAAGCATGCGAGGAAAAGTAATTCTTCTAGTCGGTATCGCGATCGGTTACGTCTTGGGCGCCCGCGCCGGGCGTGGCCGGTACGAGCAGATCAAGGCGCAGGCCGAGAAGCTCTGGCATGACCCGCGGGTGCAGAAGCAGGTGCACCAGGCCGAAGACTTCGCCAAGGAGAAGGCGCCCGAGGTCGCCGAGTTCCTCGGTGACGGCGCCAAGAAGGTCGTCTCCTCTGTCGCGAGCAAGACCGGCGCGAAGAAGACGCAGCCGACCCGCCCGCAGAGCACTGCCCAGCCCACCACCGCGGAGTAAGCGGTCGTGACGGATATCGGTCCTCAGAAGAAGTCGCTGGTCGCGCTCCTCGCCGACCTGCCCCGGCTGCTGATCGCCCTCGCCAAGGAGGAGCTGGAACGGCTCAAGCTCGAGCTGGTCGACAAGCTGAAACATGCCGGAATCGGCATAGGTCTGCTGATCTTCGCCGCGGTGCTGGCGTTCTTCCTGTTGGCCGTTCTCCTGACCGCCGCGGTTCTGGGCTTCGCGACGATCGTCGCGCCCTGGCTCGCAGCCCTGATCGTGGCGGGCATTCTGCTGGTGATCATCGCGATTCTCGTGCTCGTCGGCGTCGGGCAGCTCAAGCGCGGTGCGCCGGTACCCACCGAGACGATCGACAGCGTCAAGAAAGACGTCAACGCCATCAAGGGCATCGGAAAGCGAGAGACCCCGTGAGCGAAGTACCCCTCGAGACCCAGATCATCACCGCCCGCGAAGAGCTGGCGCAGACCCTGGACGCGATCGAGCAGAAGCTCAATGTGCCCAAGCGCATCGATCACGCGCGCAAGCGGGCAGTGAAGTCGTTCCAGAGGAATCCGGCGCCGTGGCTCGCCGGAGCGGGTGCGGCGGCTCTGGCGCTCGGCGGCCTGGTGTTCGCGGCGGTGCGTCGACACGACTGACGCGGGCGCGGAGCATCCCTTGTTTTTGTTCTCACAGGACAGCGGGGGATGATTGAAGTCATGACCACCACGCCGGCTCCGAGCGGCTACACACTGTGGGCGGTTTTCCGCCGCAATCCCCACACCCCGAGTATTTCCGATCCCGGCTCCCTGGGCGCCGCCGTAGCCTCCGTCGAGGCGCGTGGCATCACGGTGCGAGGGTTCTACGACGTGTCCTCCCTGCGCGCCGACGCCGACCTCATGGTCTGGCTGCACGGCGGAGCGCCGGAAGACCTGCAGTGGGCGCTGCGCGAACTGCGACGCAGTACCCAGCTGACGAGCCTGCTGCCGACCTGGAACGCGATGGGCGTTCACCGCGACGCCGAGTTCAGCGCGAACCATCTGCCGTCGTTCATGCGGGGCAAGGAGCCGGAGGCCTGGGTCACGGTCTATCCCTTCGTGCGCTCCTACGAGTGGTACCTGCTGCCCGACGAGGAGCGCCGCGGGATGCTCGGCGAACACGGTCGCAAGGGCAGCGAGTACCGCCAGGTGCTCGCCAACACCGTCGCCTCCTTCGCGCTCGGCGACTACGAGTGGATCCTCGCGCTCGAGGCCCCCGAGCTCGTCGACCTGGTCGACCTCATGCGCCACCTGCGTCAGACGGATGCCCGCCGCCATGTGCGTGAAGAGGTCCCGTTCTACACCGGGCGCCGCATCACCGTCGACGAGATCCCCGAGGTGCTGGCGTGACCATCGATGCTGTTCCGAAGGTCCTCGCCGCCACCCCCGCAGCGGCCGATGGTGCTGAGTACGTCTCCGAGCCCACCGCCTACGACGCCATCCTGCTCGCCAGCTTCGGTGGTCCCGAGGGGCAGGACGACGTCATCCCGTTCCTGCGCAATGTCACGCGCGGCCGCGGAATCCCGGAGGAACGACTCGAAGAGGTCGCCCACCACTACCGCGCCTTCGGCGGGGTCAGCCCGATCAACGACCAGAACCGCGAGCTCAAGGCCGCGCTCGAGGTGGAGCTCGCGAAGCGCGGCATCGACCTGCCGGTGCTCTGGGGCAATCGCAACTGGGACCCCTACCTGAAGGATGCCCTGGTCGAGGCGGATGCCCGGGGCTTCCGCAAGCTGATCGCCATCGGCACCAGCGCCTACAGTTCGTACTCCAGCTGCCGCCAGTACCGCGAGGACTACGCCCAGGCGTTGGCCGACGTCGGCCTCGAGGGCACGCTGGAGATCGACAAGGTGCGCCAGTTCTTCGATCACCCCGGCTTCGTCGAGCCGTTCATCGAGGGGCTGCGGGCCGGTCTGGCTCAGGTCGAGGCGCGTGGCATCACCCCCGCCGAGACCCACGTGCTGTTCTCCACCCATTCCATCCCGTCGAGCGACGCCGCGAAGAGCGGGCCGGAGTTCCGGCACTTCGGTGCGGGTGGCGCCTACGCCGCCCAGCACCTCGCGGTGGCCGAGGTGGTCATGGCCGCCGCCACCCGCCCGACCGCATCCGACCCGGAGGCGCTGCCGGATGCCGGGGTGCCCGGGCACTCGCTGGTCTACCAGTCCCGCTCCGGTCCGCCGAGCATGCCGTGGCTGGAGCCAGACGTCAACGATTCGATCCGGGAGCTCGCGGGCAACGGCATCCGTGCGGTGATCATCGTGCCGCTGGGCTTCATCAGCGACCACATGGAGGTCAAGTGGGACCTCGACACCGAGGCGATGGAGACCGCCGAGGAGGTCGGTGTGTTCGCCGTGCGAGTGCCCACTCCCGGCGTGCATGCGGCCTTCGTGTCTGGCCTCGTCGACCTCGTGCTCGAGCGGCGTAACGGCACGGCCGTCGAGGATCGGCCTGCGCTGACCTCGCTCGGGCCCTGGTACGACGTCTGCCGTTCCGGCTGCTGCGAGAACGGTCGGCTCGGCTTCAAGCCCGCGATCGCCGGGGTGGCTCCGTGAGCGGGCCCATCCGGATTGGGCCCATCCGGATAGGAACCCGCGGCAGCGCCCTCGCTCTTGCGCAGTCCGGCCAGATCGCCGAGGCGGTGCGCAAGTCCAGCGGCCGCGAGGTCGAACTCGTGGCCGTGAGCACCGAGGGCGACCACTCCACTGCGTCATTGGCGAGCCTCGGCGGCACCGGCGTATTCGCCAGCGCGCTCCGCGAGTTCCTGCTCGACGGGCAGTGCGATATGGTCGTGCACTCCCTCAAAGACCTGCCGACGGATGACTACCCGGGCCTGCGCATCGGCGCCATCCCGCGCCGTGCCGACCCCCGCGACGCCCTGTGCGCCCGCGACGAGCTCACCCTCGACACGCTTCCCGAGGGTGCCCGTGTCGGCACCGGATCGCCGCGTCGCGTCGCCCAGCTCCTCGAGCGTCGCCCGGATCTCGAGGTCGTCGACATCCGTGGCAACGTCGACACCCGGCTCGCCCGCGTGCTCGGACCGGACGCCGACCTGGATGCCGTGGTGCTCGCCGTCGCCGGCCTCGACCGCCTGGGACGCCTCGACGCCGTCAGTGAGTTCCTCGAGCTGTCCGCCTGGCCGACCGCGCCCGGCCAGGGTGCGCTCGCCATCGAGGTGCGCAACGACCACGGCTCCGATCTCTCGGCGGTGCTGAAGTCGCTCGATCATCCGTCGACCCGGCTGTCGGTGCTCGCCGAACGGTCGGTGCTCGCCCAGCTCGAGGCCGGCTGCGCCGCCCCGATCGGAGCCGCGGCGGTCACCGACGACGGCATGCTCTTCCTCACCGCCACGGTCTATTCGCCCGACGGCACCGGGCGGCTGAACAGCTCGCACGCCCTCGTCGTCGAGGGCAGCCCCGCGGAGCGCGCGCTTCTCCCCGCAGAACTGGGTGAGCGGGTGGCCAGCGAGCTGCTCGGCCTCGGCGCCGCCGCCCTCGCCCCGCTCGGAGACACCGCATGACGGCGACGAACAAGCCCTTGGCCGGATGGCGCGTACTCGTGCCGCGCGGAGGCAAGTGGGGCGACGGGGTCGCCGCCTCCCTGCGCTCCTACGGTGCTATCCCGGTGATCGCGCCCATGATCAACTTCGCCAGCGCCGAGAACGCGGTCGAGCTGTCCGGCGCCCTCAACCGGCTCGAGCGGGGCGGTTTCGACTGGCTGGTCATCACCAGTGCCACGACCGTCGACGTGCTGTTGAGCCAGCAGGTGGTGGTTCCCGCGACCACGCGCATCGCCGCCGTCGGCGAGACGACGAGCGCCGCGCTCACCCTCGCCGGCTATCAGGTCGACTTCGTGCCGGAGCGCGACAACTCCGCCCGCGGCCTGGTCAAGGAATGGCCGGCGCAGTCCTCCGACACCCGCGTGCTCGTTCCCCAGTCCGACATCGCAGAGCCCACGCTGGTCGCCGGTCTCGGTGAGCGCGGCCTCGACGTCGAATTCGTCACCGCCTATCGCACCGTGGGGGTGCCGGTCGCGGACTACGTGGCAGCGGATGTCACGTCCGGCCGCATCCGTGCCGTTCTGGTCACCTCGGGCAGCATCGCACGGCAGGTCGCAGCTCAGCTGGCGCCCCTGCCGGAGGAGACCATCGTCGCGGCCATCGGGCCGCGCACCGCTTTCGATGCCCGCGCCGCCGGGCTCACCGTGCACGTCATCGCCGAGATCCGCTCCGCCACCGGGCTGGTCGAGGGTCTCGTCGAGCACGTGGAAGGTCTGAACGCAGAATGACCTCTGGTCCCATCATCCGCCCGCGGCGTCTGCGCTCCACTCCGGCGATGCGCCGTCTGGTGAGCGAGACGCGGGTGCACCCCGCCCAGCTGATCCTGCCGATGTTCGTGCGCGAGGGGCTCACCGAGCCCGTGCCGATCTCGTCGATGCCCGGCGTGGTCAACCACTCGCTCGACAGCCTGCGTCGCGCGGCCGTCGAGGCCGCGGAGGCCGGTGTCGGCGGTCTGATGCTGTTCGGCATCCCCGAGCACAAGGACGCCATCGGCAGCTGCGCGACGGAGGCCGACGGCATCCTGAACGTCGCCACCCGTCTGGTTGCGGACGAGGTCGGCGACGCCCTCGTCGTGCAGACCGATCTCTGCCTCGACGAGTTCACCGACCACGGACACTGCGGTGTGCTCGATGAGAGCGGGCGCATCGACAATGACGCGTCGCTCGAGCGCTACCGCGAGATGGCCGTGATCCAGGCGGCGTCGGGTTCACAGCTGCTCGGGCTCAGCGGCATGATGGACGGCCAGGTCGCTGCCGTGCGCGAGGCCCTCGATGCCCATGGATATCAGGAAACCGCCATACTCGGTTACGCGGCGAAATACGCTTCGGCGTTCTACGGGCCGTTCCGCGAGGCGGTCAACTCCTCGCTGCAGGGCGACCGTCGCAGCTACCAGCTCGACCCCGGCAACCGGCGGGAGGGTCTGCGTGAGGTCGAGCTCGACGTGGAGCAGGGCGCCGACGTGGTGATGGTCAAGCCGGCCATGAGCTATCTCGACGTGCTGGCCGACACCGCGGCATCCAGTCCCGTTCCGGTCTGGGCCTACCAGGTCTCTGGCGAGTACGCGATGATCGAGGCCGCGGCGGCGAACGGCTGGATCGACCGCCGCCGGGCGATCGAGGAATCGGTGGTCAGCATCCGTCGGGCCGGCGCGGACGCCGTGCTCACCTACTGGGCCGTCGAGCTCGCGGCGTGGCTGCGCTGATGGGCGGCAACGAGCACCAGTTCACCCGGGCCAAGCAGTCCATCCCCGGCGGGGTCAACTCCCCCGTGCGCGGCTACGGCTCCGTTGGGGGAACGCCGCGGTTCCTGGTCTCCGCGCGCGGCGCATATGTCACCGACGCCGACGGCCGCGAATACGTCGACCTGGTGAGCTCGTGGGGTCCCGCGATCCTCGGCCACGCGCATCCCACCGTCGTGAAGGCGGTGCAGGATGCCGCGGCTCGCGGCCTCTCCTTCGGCGCGAGCACCCCGGGCGAGACCGAACTGGCCGAACTCGTTCGCGAGCGGGTTTCGGTGGCCGATCAACGTCCGATCGAGAAGCTGCGTCTCGTCTCCACCGGCACCGAGGCCACGATGACCGCGATCCGGTTGGCGCGCGGCGCGACCGGTCGCGACCTGCTGGTCAAGTTCGCCGGGCACTACCACGGTCACTCCGACGGGCTTCTGGCGGAGGCGGGATCCGGCGTCGCCACCCTGGCGATGCCCGGCTCGGCGGGCGTGACCGCCGCCACAGCCGCGCAGACCCTGGTGCTGCCGTACAACGACCTCGACGCTCTGCGGGCGGTGTTCGCCGAGCGCGGCTCCGACATCGCGGCGGTGATCGTCGAGGCCGCGCCGGCGAACATGGGCATCGTCACCCCCGACCGTGGCTTCAACCGCGCGGTCGCCGGGATCGCGCGGGACAACGGTGCACTGCTCATCCTCGACGAGGTGCTCACCGGTTTCCGTGTCGGCCCCGCCGGCTGGTGGGGCCTCGAGGCCGCCCGCGTCGTTCCCGACGGTGCCGGCTGGAACCCCGACCTGGTCACCTTCGGCAAGGTCATCGGCGGGGGGATGCCGCTTGCAGCCCTGGGCGGCCGCGCCGACCTCATGGACCAGCTCGCGCCGCTCGGCCCGGTCTACCAGGCCGGAACGCTCAGCGGAAACCCGGTCGCGGTCGCGGCGGGAATCGCCACGCTCCGACTCGCCGACGCTTCCGTGTACCGCACCCTCGACACCGCCGCGGAGCGGCTGTCGCGCGAGCTCGGGCTGGCGCTCACCGCCGAGGGTGTCGAGCACAGCATCCAGCACGCCGGCAACCTGTTCTCCGTCGCGTTCTCCGCCACCCCGCCGCGCAACTACGCCGAGGTCAAGGCGCAGGACGCCTTCCGCTATCCGGCCTTCTTCCACTCGATGCTCGACCAGGGCGTATCCCTGCCGCCGTCGGTCTTCGAGGCGTGGTTCGTCTCGGCGGCGCACGATGAGGCGGTCGTCGATCGGATCGTGGAGGCTCTGCCCGCTGCGGCCCGCGCCGCGGCATCCGCCGTCCCCTCGGAGTAGCCGGCGGGTCGCGTCGCCCGCGCCGCGCGCCTCGCCCTGCCTCGCCTCGCGCCTCGCGATTGTGCCCGTTTGCGACCGTTGTGCCTGCTCGAGCGGGCACAATCGTCCCAAACGGGCACAATCGGAGCTGGACGGGGTGGCCGGGGTGGTCAGGGTGGCCGGCCGGCCGCAGACCGCGCGGCGCGAGCGCTACCCGGCGACGAGGGCGAGCACGGTGAACAGCAGGCCGAGCAGGGGCGCGACCCCCTGGACAAGCGCCGGGCGCAGCTTGCTGCGGTCGCTGATGAGCAGCACCAGCGCTGCCGCGAGCATGCTGCCCGCCGCGAGGAAGATCAGCGCGAGGCCCGCGGGTTCGATGCTCGGCAGCACGATCAAGCCGACGCCCGAGCCGATCGCGAGAAACAGGTTGTAGAAGCCCTGGTTGTAGGCCATCGGGGCCAGGATGTCTGCCTCGGCCTGACCGCGGATGCCGAAGATCCTCCAGGTGGCCGGCTGCCGCCAGCGCAGACTCTCCAGCGCGAAGATGTAGACGTGGATGAGCGCGGCCAGCGCGATGAAGACCGCGCCGACGATCAGCAGAACTGTTCCCATCGGCTCAGTGTGGCACCATCCGTCTGCCCGAATGAGCAGGGTCAGGCGCGTACGTCGACGACGGTGCGCCCGCGCACCCTGCCGGCCAGGATGTCCCCCGCCCGCCCCAGCGCATCCTGCAGGCCGATCGTGGTGCTCATCCCGTCGAGCAGCCCCAGATCGAGGTCGGTGGCGAGGCGTCGCCAGGCCTCCTCGCGCAGGGCGGTGGGAGCGAAGACCGAGTTGATGCCGGCGAGAGTGACCCCGCGCAGGATGAACGGCAGCACCGTCGTCGGCAGGTCGGCACTGGCGGCCAGCCCGCATGTCGCAACGGTGCCACCGTAGTTCGTCTGCGCGATCACGTTGGCGAGCGTGTCGCCGCCGACGGAGTCGATCGCCCCGCTCCAGCGCTGGCTCTGCAGCGGCTTGCCGTGATCGTCGAACTGGTGCCGGTCGATCACATCCGCTGCGCCGAGCGAGCGAAGGTAGTCCGCCTGCTCGGGGCGACCGGTCGAGGCGATCGGGCGATGCCCGAGCGCCGCGAGCAGGGCGATGGCGACGGAGCCGACACCCCCTGCCGACCCGGTCACGAGAACGTCGCCGCCCAGCGCGTCGGCCCTCTCGAGCGCGAGCACGGCGAGCATCGCCGTGAAGCCGGCGGTGCCGATCGCGGCGGCCTGCTGCGCGGAGATGCCGGCGGGGAGCGCAACCAGCCAGTCGCCGGGGACGCGAGCCCGCTCGGCGAGACCGCCGTGATGCGTCTCGCCGATGCCCCAGCCGTTGACCAGCACCTCGTCGCCGGGGCGCCAGCGGGGGTCATCCGATGTTCTGACGGTGCCGACGAGGTCGATGCCGGCGATGAGAGGGTCGATCTTGGCGACGCCGGGGCGGCCGGCGAGGGCGAGGCCGTCTTTGAAGTTGAGGCTCGAATAGGCCACGTCGACGGTGACGTCGCCGTCGCCGAGCTCCTCCTCCGAAACATCGGTAAGGGATGCGGCGGATGCGGAGACGACGAGAGCGCGGACCATGCCGGTCACGCTACTCCCGCGCCCGCCCACTCACCCATCACCCTCACTGCTCACCCACCACCCACTCACCCATCACCCACCACCCATCACCACTTCCGAAATGCAGGCATTTCTCGGTGACGTGCCGCTCGGAGGCGCATTCCTGCGGCGTGGCGCCCGAGTCGCCTGCATTTCGGAAGGGACGAGCGCGGAAGGGACGAGCGCGGAAACGGGCGAACAGGGCGAACAGGACGATCAGGCCGAAGCCCACTCAGCCGAAGAGGATCGCTGCCTCGTCATAGCGGGCCTGCGGCACCGTGTTGAGCCGGCCGAGCGCATCCTCGAAGGCGACGTGGGTGATGGATGTCCCGCTCAGCGACACCATGCGCCCCCAGCGGGCGTGGATCACCGAGTCGACCGCCGCCATGCCGTAGCGGGTGGCGAGCACCCGGTCGTAGGCGGTCGGCGTTCCGCCCCGCTGGATGTGGCCGAGAGTCGTCGCGCGGGTCTCGATGCCGGTGCGGGCCTCGATCTCCGGCGCCAGCATCTCGCCGATGCCGCCGAGGCGCGGGCGACCGAAGGCGTCGAGCCCGCGCTCGGAGTGCGCGTCATCCATGCTGTCGAGGTGGAAGCCCTCCGCGACGACGACCAAGGGTGCGCGGCCGCGCTCGCGGGCGGAGGCCACCCACTCGCAGATCTGCTCCATGCTGGTCTTCTGCTCGGGGATCAGGATGGCGTGAGCGCCGGCGGCCATGCCGGAGTGCAGCGCGATCCACCCCACGTGGCGGCCCATCACCTCGGCCACCATGCAGCGGCCGTGCGAGTCGCCGGTGGTGCGGAGGCGGTCCATCGCGTCGGTGGCGATCTGGGTGGCGGTGTCGAAGCCGAACGTGTAGTCGGTGGCGGAGAGGTCGTTGTCGACCGTCTTGGGCACGCCCACGATCTTGATGCCGGCATCCGTCAACCGCTTCGCGGCGGCGAGGGTGCCCTCGCCACCGATCGCGATGAGCGAGTCGACGCCGAGGCGCTCCATGTTCTCGCGCACGACCTCCGCGCCGCCCTCGCCCGCGAACGGGTTGGTGCGCGAGGTACCGAGGATGGTGCCGCCCTGCTTGCCGATGCCCTGGATCTCTTTGCGGCCGAGCGGGACCGCGTCGCCCTCGACCACCCCGCGCCAGCCGTCGCGGAAGCCGACGAACTCCTTCTCGTAGATCTGCGTTCCCTTGAGGACTGCGCCGCGGATGACCGCGTTCAGGCCGGGGCAGTCGCCGCCGGAGGTGAGGATGCCGATGCTCATCGCACCATCATGGCGCACGACACGCAGAACCGGCTCAGGCGGCGTGAACCGCGCAGGTGACCTCGGCCGCATGCTCGTCGCAGACCACGAACTGCTCACGGCACGACAGGTCGCGGCAGTTCTCGATTCGCGTGGTCGGCGTGGAGCACACGGTGCAGGCGCTGATGACGGCGGCGTCCGGGGTGAACGGCACGGACATCCGCTGGTCGAAGACGTACAGCGATCCCTGCCACAGCCCCGCGTCGCCGAAGGTCTCCCCGTAGCGCACGATGCCACCGTCGAGTTGATAGACCTCGCCGAAGCCACGGCTGCGCATGAGGCTGCTCAGAACCTCACAACGGATGCCGCCCGTGCAGTAGGTGACGATCGGCCGGTCTTTGAGGTGGTCGTATTTGCCGCTGTCCAGCTCGGCCACGAACTCGCGGGTGGTGTCGACGTTCGGCACCACGGCATCCTGAAACCTGCCGATGGCGGCCTCGATGCGGTTGCGTCCATCGAAGAAGGTGACCTCTTTCGTTGCGACGAGCTCGTGCAGCTGCTCGGGGCTGAGGTGCTGACCTCCCCCGACGACACCGCCCTCATCGACCTGCAATTCGCCGGGGGCGCCGAAGCTCACCAGCTCGTCACGCACCTTAACGCTCAGCCGCGGGAAGTCGTCGCCCGTTCCCTCGCTCCACTTCACGTCGATATCGCGGAACGGTGCGAACTCCCGCGTCTTGCGCAGGTACTTCTTGACGTCGGCGAGCTCCCCGCCGACGGTCGCGTTGATGCCGTCGCGAGACAGGATGATGCGTCCCCTGAGGTTCAGCGACTCACACAGGTCGCGCTGCCACAACCGCACGGCCTCCGGGTCTGCGAGGGGGGTGAAGCGGTAGAACAGCAGGATCTTGGGAACGGGCACCGCGCAATTCTAAGGAGGCGCGGGTGGGTTACAGCTCGACGACCTTGTTGTCCCCGGCGTCCGGTTGTCCTCCCGTGACATACGCCTTCGCGATCTTGAACAGCACGACCGGTTTCGCGTGATCCATCGACCAGTACTCGGCCGTCTCCGCGTGCACCTTGATCAGCGCGATGGTCGGGTCTTCCCGTCCGTCGGGAAACCAGGCCTCCGCGCTCTTCGACCAGAGCTCTTCGGCCTTCGCCTTGTCCAGCACGAGTTCGGCGGTGCCGGCGATCGACACGTAGCCCTTGCCGGACTCGAAGGCGACGTTCACCTGGGGGTGCGCGGCGATCTCGGCGGTCTTGTCCGTCGGATGCTGGGTGAAGAACCAGAGGTCCCCATCGAACTCCACCTCCTGCACGCCGAGCGGCCGGCTCACCAGCTGCCCGTGCCCGTTGACCGTGGTGAACAGGGCGATCTTGGCCGCCTTCACCAGCTCGGCGACCTTGGCGCGTTCTTCCGTCGTAGCTTCCATGCCCGCGACGGTACGCCGCGCGCGGTCTGTGCGCGAGAGTCAGACGACTGATCTGCGGGCGGCGTTCAACATGTCGCGGATCAGCGGGGTCATGTCGATGGGCTGGGTCGGGGGTAGCTCGATGGCGGCGGGGTCGATGTCGCTCACCGCGGTACTCCCGCCTCAGTCGGCTGTTCCGGGTTTCGTTCGATGCGATGGATGCGGCCGAGGATCAGCGCGAACGCGACGACGAGGAGCGGGCCGGGGAGGAGAATCGCAAATCTCGCGTAGGGCTGTCCCGGCAGGCTCCCAACCGCCAGCATGACCATGCGCCCCAAGGTCCAGCTGATGGCCATCGTTGCCGCGAGAGAGAACCAGTTCAAGAGCAGGGCGGAGACCGCGAGCGTGACGACGCCGGCAGCCCTGGTCGCAGCGGAGATGAGCAACGCTAGCGATGCGAGCGCGAGCCCTGCAGTGATGAAGAGCGGAAGTGCTGTGGTCGAGTCGCCGTACCACGCGGCAATTCGGCCCGGTGTTCCAAAATGCGTGGTGATCGCTGCTCGCACCGCAAAGGTCAGCCCGACCACAGCGATCGCCCCAGCCGCGATGTACAGCAGATGCTGCAGCCGACTCGTTGCCCGCAGCTCGCGCGGCGTCATCGTCATCAACCGCAGCGCACGAAACCGGCGCATCTCTCGGTCCCGCCAGAGGAGATCGGCCGCGACCCCGCGAAGCGCTCGGCCGTCGATCTCGCGTGCCAGCGCTCTCGGTGTCACCCCATCGCGACGGGCGGCCACGTGCTCGTGGAGGTCGGACTCGAGCTCGGCGCGGCGCTCTGCTGCGACCGACAGGGGCAGCCCCTTCGAATAGCGGTTGACCCAGCGCAACACGCGCCGCTGGGCGCGCTCGACGGGCGTCATGCCTGGGCCGTCGTGGTGCTGGTGACCGGCTCGTCGGCCGAACGCCGCGAGAGGGCAGTGGCGCCGGCACCGGTGACCGCGTACAACCGCCGTCGGGGGCGGCCGGCCGATTCTGCGAAGGACGGATCCTCCCACTCGGCGGTCAGCAGTCCGGCCTCGGTCATCCGCGACAGTGCCTTGTAGAGCGTGCCGTGCGCAGTGAGCGCATGTCCTCCCTCGGCGAGTGTCTGCGCAAGGGCGAAGCCGTAGAACGAGCCCGTGGACGCCTGCGAATCGAGGCCGGCAGCGAGGATGTCATATTCGATCGGGAGGATTGCTCCCTTTTTTCTCCGAGGCATGTCGAAAGAATAGGAAGATAGCTTCCTTAAGTCAACACCTCGCCGTTCCCACCTTCGGAAACTCAGGAAAGAGGTGCGGATCGCACGGCTACCGAGGGCACGGGTGCCCGTCTGGCGCACCAATCCTGAGTTTCCGAAGGCGAGGGGGGCGGCGGGCCCGCGGGGCACGGTCAGCCGCGCGACGTATGCTCGCCGGGTGAGTATGGCGGCAGTGGGCGGGACGGCTCGGGATGACCTCCCCCTCCGCAGCACGTACACCCCGCGACATCCGCTCGACCTGCGGCTCACGCTCTCGCCGCTCAGCCGCGGGCGCCAGGACCCGACCATGGTGACCGAGCCGAGCGCGGTCTGGCGCACCCTGCCGACCCCGCACGGCGACGCGACTCTTCGGCTCGCCGAGCGCGGCGGCGCCGTGGAGGCCATGGCATGGGGCCCGGGTGCCGAGTGGGCGATCGCCGCGGTGCCCGAACTCCTCGGGGCCGGCGACGATCTCGACGGTTTCGATGCTTCCGGTCACGCTCTCCTGCACGACTCCCATCGGCGCAACCCCGGCCTGCGCATGCTGCGCACCGGCATCGTGCTGGAGGTGATGGTGGCGGCGATCCTCGAGCAGAAGGTCACCACGCTGGAGGCGCGGCGTGCCTGGTCGTATCTGCTCCGGCGACACGGCGCACCCGCGCCCGGACCGGCTCCGGAGGGCATGCGGGTGTTCCCCTCGGCAGCAGTGCTGCGACTCATCCCGTCCTGGGAGTGGCACCGGGCGGGCGTCGACCCGAGCCGTTCGCGAGCGGCGCTCGCCGCGGCATCCGTCGCCCTGGGGCTGGAGCGCACGCTCGCGCTCGGTCGCGGGGGTCCCGAGGTGGAGCGCCGCATGCGCAGTGTGCCGGGTGTCGGCGTCTGGACCGCGGCGGAGACCATGCAGCGTTCGCACGGCGACCCCGACACGGTGAGCGTCGGCGACTATCACCTCCCTTCGATCGTCGGTCACGCCCTCATCGGCCGGGCCGTCGACGACGACGGCATGCTCGAACTGCTCGAACCCTGGGCGGGTCACCGGCAGCGGGTGATGCGGCTGATCGGGGCGAGCGGCTTCCAGAAACCGCGGCACGGACCACGGATGACCATCCAAGATCACCGATTCCACTAGCGAACGCGCGCCCGGCTTTGTGGCCCGCCCACAACCGTCGCGACGTGCGCAGCATCGCGCACTAACGTGACCGCGTGCACCTCATCTTCCGAACCCTACTCGTGATGCTCCGCCGCCCGCGCACCCTCATCGGCATCCTCGATGTCGGCCGCCTCCAGTTCCGCGTGCTTCCCACCGACCTCGACGTGATGGGACATATGAACAACGGGGTATATCTCTCCATCATGGATCTGGGACGCATGGACCTGATGCGCAAGGCCGGCGCCTGGAACCGACTGGTGAAGGCCGGAGTGCTGCCCGTCATGGCCAGCGAGACCATCACTTTCCGCCGCTCGCTCCTGCCGTGGCAGCGCTTCACCGTGGAGACCCGGCTGGTCGGCTGGGACGATCGCGCGATCTTCACCGAGCAACAGATCGTGGTCGGCGGGGAGGTGTTCGCCCGTGCGACGATGCGCGGACGATTCGTGAAGAAGTCCGGCGGGGTGGCGACCACCGCCGAGGTGTTCGCGATCGCCGGTGTGGACCCCGAGCCGATCGACCCGCCGGAATGGGTACGACGCTGGGCAGGCGAGGTCGCCCTGCCGCCGACGAAGGCGTCGGCGCCGAGCGACTGGTAGCGTCGCCCGCGAGGGGTGCTACTCGTCTTTGAGGTCGAGGCCGAACTCGTTGTCGTCGTGCAGTTCGAGAAACTCGTCCTCGGGCGAGGCGTTCTCTGCGGCGTCATCCTCGGGATGTGAGCCCAGGGGGCCGGTGCCGAAGTCTGCGGCGTCGGCATCGGGGGCGGACTGCAACAGCAGTTCTGCGGCGGCCTCGCGTGCTGCGGCAGCCTCCTCCGAGGTACCCGCAGCGGCGCCGCCCTGATTAGCGAACTGGTCGAAAGTCGACATGCGAAGCGCTCCCTTGATCGTCGTGCCCCCGTCGTTCGAGCTTAGCCAGCACTGTCGGACCAGGCAAAGACTCCGGCAGGGTCATGCTCGGCGGCCACGCGCTGCAGGCGCTCGAAGATCGCGGGCTCCCAGCTGTGCGGATATTCGGCGGCGGTGGGATGTCCGGCGAAGTTGATCGTCGTCACCGGCGAGATGCGGGGAGCGATGCCCGCCTTCACTCCCGCCCAGTAGTCCTCGATGACCGGGACCGGCAGATCGGGCACCAGGATGGCCACAGCGCCGAGGGTGAACTCCGCTCCGCGGCCGCCCACGGCGCTCCCCTCCGGCACGTCGATGGCCGTGCGGTTGCCGAGGTGTCGCAGTTCGAGCGATACCACCGGGGCCTGGATTCCGGCACCCGCCGCCGCGAGCAGCGCGGTTGCCAGCGACGCGTTGTCGGGATCAGGGGTGAGCATCACCCCGGCCACCCAGCTCGGCGCGGGGTCGACCGGGTCATTGTGGATGAGGGCGATCTTGGTGGTCGGCATCGCGCCGATGGTGTCGATCACTGCGGGGGCGAGGGCGCGCAACGGTTCGGCGACTGCGGCGCCGGCGTCCGGGTCGGGGTAGGCGAAGCGGAGGGTGAGCATGGTCTTGCCAAGGAAGGTCTCCGGCACGGCATCGAAGGGCGGGAACCGCACGATGGCGACGGATGTCGTCGCGTCGGCCGGGGCATCCGTCGTCCAGTCGAGCCAGCCGCGCAGAGCGGCCTCGATGTGCTCCTCCGCGAAGAACAGCGCACCACCGGTGATCTCGGGCAGGGCGACCAGCTCGAACTCCATCGCGGTGACCACGCCGAAGCCCGCCTTGCCGCCGCGCAGGGCCCAGAACAGGTCGGGGTGGTGCGCCTCGTCGGCGATCACCAGATCGCCGAGGCCGGTCACCACGCGGAAGGCACGCGCGTAGTCGGAGCTGAATCCGTGACTGCGGGCGAGCGGGCCGAGACCACCGCCGAGCGTGTAGCCGATCGCGCCGACGGTGGTGGACGATCCGGTTACGGGGGCCAGCCCGAACTGGCCGGCCGCGGCGACGACCGGCTCCCAGCGGGCACCCGCGCCGATGGTTGCGCGCGCCATGCCCGGGTCGATGGAGACCGAGTCGAGCCGGCTGGTGATGATGAGGAGGCCGCCGAGAATGGTTCCGGATGCCCCATGGCCGGTCGCCTGCACGTGCACCTGCAGACCGTGGTCGAGAGCGAACCGCACCGCCTCGATCACGTCCTCTTCCGAGGTCACACCGATGGCGGCATCCGGTGCGTAGGTCGCGGCGAGCTGGGAGCCGGTGACCAGCTCGGTGAAACCGTCGTCGGTCGGGGAGAGGACCTCGCCCGACACGCGTTCGCGCAGTTCGGACAGGTCGGCAGGGGTGAAAGTCGGGTCTGTCATGCGGGCACGCTACCGCTGCCCGGTGACGTCGGGGAAGAGCCGAGAGGGGAGATGTCGGTGCCGTTCGCGGAGGAGGGAGGTGCACAATGGGCTGGCATGCCCCGATGAAGGAGCCCCATGACCATCGCCGTCACCGCCGCAACTGGAAAGCTCGGTCGGCTCGTCGTCGCCGATCTGCTCACCACCGAGAGCGCCGAATCGATCGTGGCCATCGTGCGGGATCCGCGCAGGGCGACCGCACTCGTGGAGGCGGGCGCGCAGGTTCGGGTGGCCGACTACGACCACCCGCACGCGCTGGATGCCGCCCTGCAGGGTGTCGACCGGCTGCTGCTCATCTCCGGGCTGGATCTCGGGCGTCGGGTGCGGCAGCACGGCAACGTCATCGCCGCGGCGCGGGGCGCGGGTGTGGACTTCCTCGCATACACCAGTGCGCCCCATGCGGACGAGACGCCGCTGCCCATCGCCGGGGAGCACGCGGCCACGGAACGACTGGTGCGGGAGTCTGGGCTGCATTTCAGCATGCTGCGCAACAACTGGTACAACGAGAACTACAGTGCGCTGATCGACAGGGTGCGTGAGACCGGCGAGATCGTGGGCAATGCCGGCACCGGCCGCATCGCCAGCGCGGCCCGCGCAGACTACGCCGCCGCCGCAGCAGCGGTGCTGCGCGGCGGTCACGACGACACCGTCTACGAACTCGCCGGCGACCGGGCATGGGACTTCGCCGAACTCGCGCAGATCCTCACCGGCATCGTCGGTCGCGAGGTCGTCTACCGGTCTATCAGCGCCGACCACCACATCGAAGAATTGATCGCGAACTGCGTGCCGACCGATCGTGCGGTTATCGCCACAGCCCTGGACACGGCGATTGAAGACGGCGCGCTGTCCGATGCCAGCGGTGACCTGCGGCGGCTGATCGGCCGCCCGACGACGCCGATCACGGAGACTCTCCGCACGGCGTCCGCGCGCGTCGCAGCGAACTGAGCTCGCGTCAGGCAGCGGGGGCGGAGTCGGCCGGTGGGGCGGCATCCTCGTCCGAGGCGCAGCCGATCGCGTCGATGACCCGGGGAGACAACTCGGCGACGGCCGCGGTCTCCTGCGGGCTGAGCACGTCGAAGAAGTAGCGGCGGATCGCGTCCGTGTGGCCGCGGGTCGCGCCGATGATGGTGCGTCGACCGACGGTGGTGAGCCCGATCCAGCTGCCACGACCGTCCACCTCGCAGTCGGTGCGATTCAGCAGCCCGCGCCGTTCCATGCGGGTGACCAGGTGCGACACCCGGCTCTTCTCCCAGCCGATCGTGCTGGCGATGTCCTTGATGCGCAGGCGGCGCTGGGGCGCCTCGTTGAGGCTGAGCAGAATCTCGTATTCCGATGCGGAGACGCCGGACTCCCGTTGCAATTGCAGGTCGAGGGCACGATCGAGTTTGCGCCGCATGGCGTAGAACGAGCGCCAGAGTTCGACCTGATCGCCGGACAGCGACCCAGCCTGTTTCGCGAACTCCGACATGCCGCAATTCTACGTTTCCGGTGACGCGTCACCGACAGTTTCGGGCATATTCGTCAGCGCCGGTCCGGCCCGTCGCCATCCGGTCACCGTGTGCTGCAGTGTCTGCGCGCGTCGGATGCCGCAGACTGGATGCATCACCCCGCCCACCGAGAGGTACCGTCCGTGAGCTCCCCCGACTTCGCGCCGTCCGCCACCCATCTGCCCGAGAGCACCGGCACCGAGCAGGCCAGTGCCGAGAAGACCAGCGCCGAGCAGACCAGCACCGATCTGGCAGCGCAGACCGTCGCCACCGTGCGCCGCTGGCTCGCCGAGAGTGCGGACGTCGCGCCCGACAGGTCGGCCGAGCGGCTCGCTGGAGTGCTCAAAGACCCGCGCGGCCTCGACTTCACCATCGGCTTCGTCGACCGGGTTGTGCGTCCAGAAGACCTGAAGGTCGCCGGCCGCAACCTCGAGAAGCTGTCGCACAGCGTGCCGGCCTTCCTTCCCTGGTACATGCGCACGGCGATCCAGATCGGCGGCCAGTTCGCCCTGATCGCCCCGTGGCCGGTCGTGCCGATCTCGCGCGCCGTGCTGCGACGGATGGTCGGCCACCTCATCCTCGACGCGACGCCGAAGCACCTCGACAAGAGCATCGACGCCCTGCGGCAGTCGGGGATCCGCCTGAACCTCAACCTGCTCGGTGAGGCGGTGCTCGGCGATGAGGAGGCCGACCGCCGCCTGGCCGGAACCCGCGAACTGCTTGAGCGCGACGACGTCGACTACGTGTCGATCAAGGTCTCCTCGGTGTCGAGCCAGCTGTCGATGTGGTCGTTCGACGAGACCGTCACCCGCGTGGTCGAGCGGCTCACCCCGCTGTACGAACTGGCCGCGGTCTCTGCGACGCCCAAGTTCATCAACCTCGACATGGAGGAGTTCCGCGACCTCGATCTCACAATCGCGGTGTTCCAGCGGATGCTCGAGCAGCCGCGACTGCGTGGGCTCGAGGCCGGAATCGTGCTGCAGGCCTACCTGCCGGATGCCCTGGGCGCCCTGCAGGGACTCACCGCCTGGGCGCGTGCCCGCCGTGCCGCAGGCGGCGCCGGCATCAAGGTGCGGGTGGTCAAGGGGGCGAATCTCGCCATGGAGCACGTCGACTCCGCCGTGCACGGTTGGCCGCTCGCCACCTACGGCAGCAAGGTCGACACCGACACCAACTACAAGCGCGTGCTCGACTGGGCCTTCCGCCCGGAGAATACGGATGCCGTGCGCATCGGTGTCGCCGGACACAATCTGTTCGACATCGCCTACGCCTGGCTTCTCGCAAAACAGCGCCGGGTCGATAGGCGCATCGAATTCGAGATGCTGCTCGGCATGGCGACCGGCCAGGCGGATGCCGTGCGTCGCGACGTGGGCGGGCTGCTGCTCTACACACCCGTGGTGCGCCCAACCGAGTTCGACTCGGCGATCTCGTACCTCATCCGTCGTCTCGAAGAGAACGCGAGTACCCAGAACTTCATGTCCGGAGTCTTCGAGCTCGACGACGCCGAGATCTTCGGGCGTGAGCAGGGTCGCTTCCTCGCCTCGCTCGACAGGATGGATCACGTCGTTCCGACATCGAACCGGGTGCAGGACCGCACCGCTCCCGTTGTGGGCGAACCGATCGACACCGCCCCGCGGACCTTCGAGAACGAGGCCGACACCGACCCGGCGATCGGGGCGAATCGGGCCTGGGGGCGCGACATCCTGAGCCGGGTCGAGGCATCGCAGCTCGGGGTCGACACGATCGCCGCCGCGCTGGTCGAGGACGCTGTCACGCTGGACAACATCATCATGGGCGCAGAGCGCGCCGGTGCGGAGTGGGGCGAGCGTCGGGCGGACACCCGCGCCGCGGTGCTTCACGCCGCAGCCGAATCGCTCGCCGCGCATCGCGCCGACCTGATCGAGGTCATGGCCAGCGAGACCGGCAAGACCATCGCCGAGGGCGACGTGGAGGTGAGCGAGGCCATCGACTTCGCGAATTTCTACGCCGAGAGCGCGCGCGAGCTCGACCGGGTGGAGAACGCACGGTTCGTGCCGTCGCGGCTGATCGTGGTCACCCCGCCGTGGAATTTCCCGGTCGCGATCCCGGCCGGCTCCGTGCTCGCGGCGCTCGCCAGCGGTGCGGCCGTGATCATCAAGCCGGCTCCGCAGGCGAAGCGCAGCGCGGCGGTCATGGTGAACGCGCTGTGGGAGGCCGGCGTGCCGCGCGAGCTGCTGCGTCTCGTCGACGTCGAGGAGGGAGAGCTCGGGCAGCGCCTGATCGCGCATCCCGCCGTCGGCCGCGTCATCCTCACCGGCGCCTGGGAGACCGCGGAACTGTTCCGCTCCTGGCGCCCTGACCTGCCGCTGCTCGCCGAGACCAGTGGGAAGAACGCCATCGTCGTCACCCCGAGCGCCGATCTCGATCTCGCCGTGGCGGATGTCGTGAAGAGCGCGTTCGGACACGCCGGTCAGAAGTGCTCGGCCGCCTCGCTCGTGATCCTGGTCGGCTCGGTGGCGCGCTCGGAGCGCTTCCGTCGTCAGCTCGTGGACTCCGTGAAGACGCTGCGTGTCGGGTACCCGCAGGACCCGACCACCATCGTCGGCCCGATCATCGAACCCGCTCACGGCAAGCTCGCGACCGCCCTCACGACGCTGAGCGAGGGCGAGAGTTGGCTGGTCACCCCGAAACCGCTCGACGACAGCAACCGGCTGTGGAGCCCGGGAGTGAAGGACGGCGTCAGCGCCGGCTCACCGTTCCACCTGACCGAGTACTTCGGACCGGTGCTCGGCATCATGCGCGCCGACACCCTCGAGGAAGCCATCGCGCTGCAGAATGCGCCGGCCTACGGTCTCACCGCGGGCATCCACTCGTTGGATCCCGACGAGATCGAACTCTGGACCGAGACCGTGCACGCCGGAAACCTCTACATCAACCGCGGCATCACCGGCGCGATCGTGCGCCGACAGCCCTTCGGTGGTTGGAAGCGCTCCACGGTGGGCGCGAGCGCCAAGGCCGGTGGCCCGAACTACCTGCTCACCCTGGGCGAATGGCAGCCGGAATTCGCGGCCCCGCAGTCCGCGGTCGTGCTGAAGGGCGTCGACACCGCGGTGACCCGCGTGATCGAGGCCGCGCAGCCGGGAATGGAGTTCCTCGAGTTCGACCTCGTCCGGGCCGGCGCACAGAGCGACGAGCGTGCGTGGCAGGCGGAGTACGGCGTCTCGCGCGATGTCTCCGACCTCGGTGTGGAGCGCAATGTGTTCCGCTACCGGCCGGTTCCCGTGACCATCCGCCTCGCGGAGCAGGCCTCGCCGGCGCAGCTAGTGCGGGTGATCGCGGCGGCAACCCGGGCCGGATCCCCGATCACTGTGTCCTCCGCAGTGCCGGTCGCTGCAGGGCTGCTGCGGCTGTTCCGCGACGACCTGTCGCCGGTGACGGTGCGCGATGTGGTGGTGGAGACGGATGCCGCGTGGCACAGCCGCCTACGCTCCGAGTCATCGCTGCCGTCTCGTATCCGGCTCATAGGTGGGGATGCCCTGGCGCTCGCCGAGGTCGTCGGTGGCAGCCCGGACGTCGCGATCTATGCGGGCGTCGTGACCACCTCGGGGCGGCTCGAACTGCTGCCGTTCCTGCACGAGCAGGCGATCAGCATGACCGCGCACCGCTTCGGCAACCCCGACCCGACGACCGCGGTCGTGCGCCTGTAGTCGCCGTCTACCCGACCAGGTCGGCGTGGAACTTCGCCGCGACATCCGGATGGGCGCGCAGGCGGCTCTTTAGCGCGTTCTCACCGAAGATGCCGAAGATCGGGTTGCTCGGGTCGGCGGTGACTCCTCCGGCCTCGGCCTTCAGATCCTCGGGCAGGTCGAGCAGCGGGATCGCGGTGTCGAGTGCCGGGTTGAAGAAGAACGGGATCGAGATGCGGTCGTCCCCGATCAGCGGGGAGATCACGCGGTGGACGGTGGCCTTGAGGTAGCCGTTGGTCGCCACCTCGAGCGCCTCACCGATGTTCACCACGAACGCGCCGGGGATCGGGGGTGCATCGATCCAGCCATCCTCGCTCTCGACCTGGAGGCCGCCCTTTCCCGGCTCGACGTAGAGCAGGGTCAGCACCCCGGCATCCTTATGCGAGCCGACGCCCTGGCGCGGGGTCGGGTCTGACTTTCCGGGGTAGCGCACGATCTTGATCAGCGTGGCGGGACGCTCGGCGAATGCCGCGTCGAAGACGTGCTCGTCGGCCCCGAGCGAGAGAGCCCAGGCCTGCAGCAGCTTGAGTCCGACGGCCGACAGCTCGTCATCCCACTCGACGGCGAGGTCGCGCAGCTCGGGCAGGGCATCCGGCCACAGGTTCGGGCCCTCGAGGCGCCAGTAGTCGGCGACGCCCTCCGCGCGCTCGACGGCGGGGCGCTCCGGGCCGATGTCGATCTGCTCGCGCCAGTCGACCTTGCCCTGGGTCAGTTCGCCGCCGACGCGGGTGTACCCGCGGAAATGCGGGCTGTTCACGTTTTCGATCGCCAGCTTGTCGGCATCCTCGAGGGCGAAGAAGTCGCGGGATGCCCGCATGATCTTCTCCTGCAGTTCCGTGCTGATGCCGTGCCCGACGAGGTAGAAGAAACCGACGTCGTGAGTGGCCTGGCGCAGGTCCGCGCGGAACGCGGCGGCTTCGTCCTCACCCTGGTCGAGTCGGGAGAGGTCGAGGATGGGGAGGGTCTTCGGCGAGCTCATGGTGACATCCTCCCCCGCGGCCGCCGCCGACGGAACCAATCGGACGCAGTGTTACGAGGTGACTAGCCGAAAGCGCGGAGAGTCGCGCTGTGGCACGCTTGCCGAGTGCTCGCCGCGACCCTCCTCCTGCTCGCGGGGGTCCTTGCCGGCATCATCGGTACGGCCGGCGGCGTGACGTCGCTGGTCGCGTATCCAGCGCTACTGGCCACCGGGATGTCGCCGTTCGCCGCCAACGTCACCAATTCCGTCGCGCTCCTCGGCAGCGGGTTCGGCTCGGCCCTCCGCTCCGGGCCCGAACTGCAGGGCCACTACCGCACGCTTTCGCGCTGGGCTCCCGGAATCGTGCTGTTCTCGCTCGCCGGGGCGGTGCTGCTCGTCGTCACCCCGAGTGCGGTGTTCGACCGGATGGTGCCGTTCCTGGTGGCGACCAGCGCGCTGATCCTGCTGCTGCAGCCGACGATCGCCGCCTGGCAGCAGCGCCGCGGGCGCGTCTTCGGGCGGGCATCGACCTCGGCACTGGGGGCAGGGGTCGCCCTGTACAACGGTTATTTCGGGGCCGGCTCCGGCATCCTGCTCATCGCACTTCTCCTGCTCACCCGCGAGCCGGTGCTGCACCGGGCGAATGCGCTGAAGAACGTGATGCTGTTTGCGGCGGATGTCCTCCCCGCGGTGCTCTTCGTCGTGGCGGGTCGAGGCGTGGTCTGGGCCGCGGTGCTGCCGCTCGGGGTGGGTGCGCTGCTCGGCGGGCTGATCGGGCCGAGCGTGGCGCGGCGGGTGCGGCCCGACATCCTGCGGGTGCTGATCGCCTGCTGCGGATTCGGCCTCGCGATCTGGCTGTTCGTCGGACGGTAGCGCGCTCGAGCGCTGAAACCCGTTCGCCACCCGACCTCCGTTATGCAGGAGTTCCTGCACAACGGGGTGCTTGTGGCGCGGTCTTTCCTTTCCTCTCCTCCGTTATGCAGGAGTTCCTGCGCAACGGGGTGCTCCGGTCGAGCGTGGAGGTCACGAACCCGCCACCCATCGCGAGTTGTCACAGAAGTACCTCATTCGGCGCGAATCACGTTCATCTGTGACAACTCGACACACGTTGTGCAGGACTTGCTGCATAACGGGGTTTTTGTGGCGCGGTCTCTTCACCGTTGTGCAGGAGTTCCTGCATAACGGAGGTGTGGCGGCCGGCCCCGGGCTCGCAGGGCCGACACGGGACCGGCATGACCGCAGCGCGGCAGCGCCCGCCATGACCGCAGCGCGGCGGCGCCCGCTACGACCGCAGGGCCGCCGTGACGATGGCGAGCGCGTCCTCGGGGTCGAGCCCGAGCTGCTCCACGCGATCGGCGTAGGCACGGGCGGCCGCCTGCGCCTTCTGGTGGAGGGCATCCCCGCTCGCGCGCACGAACGAGCCATTGCGGCCGCGGGTCTCGATGACCTCCTCGGCCTCGAGCTCCCGGTAGGCGCGCGCGACCGTATTCGTCGCGATGCCGAGCTGCTCGGCGAGAGCCCGCACAGTCGGCAGCCGGGATCCGGAGACCAGCGACCCCGACGAGACCAGCGCGATCACCCCGGTACGCACCTGCTCGAATGGCGGCTCGCTGGATTTGGTATCGATCGTCAGTTGCATCTGCCGCCCTCCCCGCGTGGCCCGACACTACCAACCTGCGGCGCTCACGAGAAGTTTTCTCGTTTCGCGTCATAGCCGGCGCGAATCGGCGTCACTTCAGGTAGGCGCAGCCGTGCGCCCAGCCGAGGAGCCCGCACCGTGACCGTCCCCCCAGAGCCACAACGGCTCCGCGCGTCTCACCAGCACGGAGAGCCGCACCAGCACAGGGAGTCGCGCCGCGTCGAGGATGCCCTGCTCCAGCGCGCGGGGACCGGCGACCGTCGAGCGTTCGCCGAGTTCTATGACCTGCTCGCGCCGCGCATCTACTCCCGCATCCTCAGCGTGCTCCGTGACCCGGCCCAGTCGGAAGAGGTCGTGCAGGAGGTCTTCCTCGAGCTCTGGCAGAGCGCCGGCAACTACCGATCCAGCCGCGGGGGTGCCGCGGGTTGGGCGCTGCATCGGGCACGAGAGCGGGCCATCGACCGCGTGCGGGCGTCGCAATCCGACCGGTTGCGGGACATCCGTGTCGGCGCGCGCGACCTCGTGCCGGAGACGGATCCGGTGGCCGACCTGATCGAGCTGCGGCTGGCGAGTGAGCGACTCGGATTGGCCTTCACCAAGCTGTCGATGCTGCAGCAGGAGGCGGTCGAGCTCGCCTACGGCCACGGCTACAGCCACTCGCAGATCGCCGAACTGCTCGGGGTTCCCCTCGGCACGGTCAAGTCGCGGCTGCACGATGCGATCGCCCGGCTGCGTCAGGAGTACGAGAGCGCGTGACCGCGGGCCGGTAGCGTGGAGGGGTGCCGCTTCCCGTCTTGCTGATGCTCGTCCATGGTGCCGATGGCACCGTCACCATCGAACCCGCCGAGGTCTCTGACCCACAGGTCTCCGTGCTCGACCTGGGGGTCACCCGCGGCGACGGCGTCTTCGAGAGCATCGGCGTGGTCGACGGTCGAGCACAGGCGGTCGAGCCGCACCTGGCGCGGCTGGCCCGCTCTGCCGCGATGCTCGACCTTCCGCCGCTCGACCTCGCCGCCTGGCGAAGCGCCGTCGCGCAGAGCATCGAGCTTGCCGGCCCCGCCGCGCCGTTCACCGAGCTGCTCGTGAAGCTGGTCTACACCCGCGGCATCGAAGACGGCGACGCGCCCACCGGGTGGGTGCTGTGCTCCGACCCGGGTAGCTACGAACCCGCCCGCAGCGAGGGGATCGCCGTCATCACCCTCGACCGTGGCTACCGAGCGGATGTCGCCCAGACCTCCCCGTGGCTGCTGCAGGGGGCGAAGACCCTCTCCTATGCGGTGAACAAGGCCGTGCTTCGCGAGGCGGCCCGTCGAGGAGCGAGCGACGTGATCTTCGTCAGCAGCGACGGCGTCGTTCTGGAGGGGCCGACGTCCACCGTGATCGCCCTGATCGACGGCGTGTATGTGACCACTCCCGACGAGTTCGGCGTGCTTCCGGGCACAACCCAGCACGCCTTCTTCGAGCTGGTCGAGCAGACCGGAGGAAGCACCGCCTACCGCGCCATGACCGTCGACGAGCTGCGCGAGGCGACGGCCGTGTGGCTGGTGTCGAGCGGACGCCAGATCGCCGCGGTGACCAGCCTCGACGGCGATCCGCTCCCCCACGATCCGGCGTTCACCGCCGACGCCCTGACGGCCCTGCTGGCCCGCTGATGGTCGACCTGCCCGTGTTCGACCAGCCTGCGTTCGACCTGCCTGCGTTCGACCAGCCCGTGTTCGACCTGCCCGACACCGCCGGCGTCCGGTGGTCCGCGCGTATCGTCGACGTCGATACGGGCGAACGACTGTTCGAGATCAATCCGGATGCCGTGCAGAAGACCGCGAGCATCGGCAAGCTGTTCCTGCTCATCGAGGTCGCACGCCAGGCGGAGGGCGGTCAGCTCTCGCTGGACGAGCGGGTCGACCGGCGTACCGAGCAGCCCGTCGCCGACTCGGGCATCTGGTACACCCTCGACAGCGACACGATGACCATCGACGACGCCTGTCGCCTGATCGGCGCCGTCAGCGACAACCTGGCGACGAACGTGCTGATCGGGCGGATCGGGTTGGCTGCCATCGACGAGACCACCGCGGGCATCGGGATCGTGCGGTCGGCACTGCTCGACCGGATTCGCGAGGAACGGCTGCCGCAGCATCCGCCCACCCTGTCCCGCGGCGCGGGCGGCGAGCTCGCCGACCTGATGGCGGGGCTGGCGCGCGGCGAGGTGGTGTCGGCCGACGTCAGCGCCCGAGTGCTCGGCTGGATCGGACTGAACACCGACCTCTCGATGGTGGCCGCCGCCTTCGGCCTCGACCCGTTGGCGCACCTCGAGGTCGACCGCGGCATTTTGCTGCGCAACAAGACCGGCACCATCTCGACGGTGCGAGCGGATGTCGGGGTCGTCACAGGTGCGCGGCGCCGGTTCGCCTACGCGGTGCTCGCCGAGTGGACGCCGGAGTCACCCGCCGGCGTCCGCGACGACGTGCTGGCCGCCATGCGCGCGGTCGGCGATGGCATCCGCGCGCTGGTCTCCTCCGCCTTATAGGACCTGCTCGCGTCTCCGTCACCCGCGCGCCGCCCTGCACGAAATGAAGGAAATTCGTCCCGTTCGCCCACGGACGCCCCCGTAATCGCGGCGGTCCTCGCGAGAGTCTCGTTCATTTCGAACAGGGGGCGTGCGAACGGAGGGGGCGTGCGAACGGAGAGGGCGTGCGAACAGGGAGGGCGTGCGAACAGGGAGGGCAGCGAACCGGGAGGTTAGACGCTCTCGAGGAAGGTCGCCAGCACCCGCTGGCCGCCGATGAGGGACTCGACCGGCACACGCTCGTCGACGCCGTGCACCCCGTGCACCTCGCGACCCTCGCTGTCGAGCCCGAGCGGAGCGAATCCGTAGCAGGAGATACCGAGGGCGGTGAATGCCTTCGCGTCGGTTCCGCCGCCCATGCAGAACGGCACCACGATCGCCTCCGGGTCGTGCTCAACGATTGCGGCCTCCATCGCCCGGAACCACGGGCTGTCGGCGCTGGATTCCACCGAGTGGGCGAGCGAGACGAACTCGCGCGTGGCGTCGTGGCCGAGCAGGCGGTCGATCTCGCGTTCGAGCTCCGCCTCGTAGCCGGGCGGGCAGCGCACGTCGAGAAGCGCCTCCGCGCGGCCGGGGATGACGTTCACCTTGCCGCCGGCCGAGAGCGCCGTCGGAGTGGTCGAGGCGCGTACCGTGAACCGTGCGACCGTGCCCGCGGGGCCGAGGCGGTCGATGGTGCGGAGCACACCCTCCTCGGTGTCGAGTTCGGCGGGAAAGCCGAGTGCCGCACTGCTGCGCTCGAGGAAGGCGCGCACGGTGGTCGAGAGGTGCACCGGCCAGTGATGCTGGGCGATGCGCTGGGTGGCGTCGAGCAGTCGGCGCACCGCGCTGTCCGAGTTCGGGCGCGACCCGTGCCCCGAGCGTCCTGTGCTGCTGATGCGCATGTGCATGGTGGCGCGCTCCGCCGTCGCGAGCTGGTAGAGGCGTCGCTCGCGGCCCTCGGCATCCGTCACCAGTGAGGGGCTGCCGCCGCTCTCGCCGATGGCGGCGGCAACGCCGGCGAACAGGTCCGGGCGCTGCTGGGCCAGCCAGCCGGCGCCGTAGTCGCCCCGGTCTTCCTCGTCGGCGACGAAAGCGAGCACGATGTCGCGTCGGGGACGGATGCCGCGCGCGGCCCAGTCTTGCACCGTCGTGATAGTCATGGCGGCCATGTCTTTCATGTCGGCGGCACCACGGCCCCAGACATACCCGTCGCGGATGATCCCATCGAACGGCGGCACGCTCCATTGCTCTGCCTCGACCGGGACCACGTCGGTGTGCGCGTGGACGAGCAGCGCCGGCAGCGTGGGGTCCTCCCCCGCGATCCGCACGACCACGCTGGCCCGCTCCGGGCTCGGCCCGACGATCTGCGGCTCGTACCCCGAGTCGATCAGCAGGCCAGCGATGTACTGCGCGATCTCCCGTTCGCCCGCGCTGACGCCGCCGCCGTGGTTGGTGGTGTCGAAGCGGATGAGCGCCGCGCAGAGCTCGTCGACGGGCAGTGCTGGTGCGGCGGTGATTGGGGCGGATTCCCGCATTGACAGACCTCGATTCGGCGCCGGATGAGCGGCTTATACGTTTCGCAAGGTGGAGACGCGACCGAAAAGTGCCGCGACCACATCAACGTTTACAGCACCCTAGTCCGACTTGCGCAACCGCTTGTCGGTTATCTGAAACGTAAGAGGCCGTTTTCGTTTCGGGCGTGTTACATCTTCCCGAAGGAGCCGCTCTGAAATTGACACCCGTGAAATGGGGGTGTTGTCTCGACCCTGTTGCCATTCGGTGACAGTCGAGGGCCGAGCGGAAGCGCTCGAGGCAGAAACGAGGAACCGTGTTCTTTTCCCCGAGTGGGACAACTCCGTCCCAGACCGAATCCGGAGCCCGTCGCGGCTATCGCAGCATCGCGACGGCGATCGCGCTCGCCGCGGCTCTGGTCGTTCCCGCCGTCGCCGTGAGCGGTGCGCAGGCGGTTCCGGTCCACAGCGCAGCGGACCCGGCCGACACCGTGCTCAAGGTCGCCACGTCGGCCGACATCGACACGCTCAACCCGTTCACCGCGATCCTCGCCTCGAGCACCAACATCCTGCGTCTGCAGTACGAGTCGCTGACCGCGTACAGCGCTAAAGACAATTCGATCGTGCCGGGCATCGCCAGCAAGTGGACGACGTCGAAGGACGGCAAGACCTGGACGTTCACCATCCCCAAGGGCCGCGTCTGGTCGGACGGCAAGCCGCAGACCGCAGCGGATGCCGCGTGGACCTTCGAGGCGATCAAGAAGAGCGCCGCACTGCAGCAGGCCAACGGTGGCCTGCTCGACAGCGTGACCAACGTGTCCGCGCCCGACAAGCAGACCGTGGTCATCACGCTCTCTGCCGCGCAGGCGTCGAACCCTGGTGCTGAACTGCCGATCGTGCCGGAGCACATCTGGAAGAGCGTCAAGGACCCCGCGACGTTCGCGAACGACAAGGACTCCGTCGGTTCGGGCCCATTCACCATCGAGAGCTACACCGAGGGTCAGTCGGTCGTGCTGAAGGCCAACAAGCACTTCTGGCGCGGGGCCCCCAAGATCTCCGGCGTCACCTACGTCTATTACAAGAACACGGATGCCCAGGTGCAGGCCTTGAAGACCGGTGAGGTCGACATCATCCCGGCCAACAACCTCGTCGCCGCGCAGTACAACTCGCTGAAGGGCCAGACCGGCATCACGGTCAATCCTGGCGTCGGGCGTCGCTACACCTCGCTGAACATGAACTCCGGGGCGGTTGACTCGACCGGCGCGCCCCTCGGTGACGGCGACCCGGTGCTCAAGGATGTCCGAGTGCGTACCGCCATTCAGGAGGCGATCGACAGTAAGACACTGTTCACCAAGGTGCTGCAGGGCCTGGGTATTCAGGGCCAGACGGAGGAACCGCCCGTCTACCCCGAGTTCTTCGGTGTCGACAAGAAGGACGTCATCCCGTTCGACCCGAAGGCGGCCAACGCCCTGCTCGACAAGGCCGGCTACCCGAAGGGCGCCGACGGCATCCGCACCGACAAGAGCGGCAAGCCGATCAGCCTTCGCCTCCTCGGACGCAGCACCGACCCGACCCACGCGCAGATGGGTGAGTACATCAAGCCGTGGCTCAAAGACATCGGCATCGACGTGACGCTGACGCTCGAGTCGAGCAATCAGGTGAACGACGACTCCACGCTCGGCAAGTACGACATGTACTTCACCGGCTACGGCATCGGTCCGGACCCCGACTACCAGCTCTCGATCAACACCTGCAAGTCGCGTCCGAACGCCGACGGCTCGGGTGCGTCGAGCGAAAGCAACTGGTGCAGCCCCGAGTTCGACAAGCTCTACAAGGCCCAGCACACCGAGCTCGATCCGGACAAGCGTGCGGCCCTGGTCAAGCAGGCCTTCGGCCTGATCTACAAGGCGGCCGTCAACGACGTGTTCTGGTATGCCAGCCCGCTCGAGGCGTACCGCTCCGACCGATTCACCGGCTTCGAGAAGCAGCCGGCCAAGAACGGCGTGATCAGCGCCCAGAACGGCTACTGGGGTTACTACAGTGCGACGCCGGTCGGTGCGAAGAACGCCGGTGCGAAGGATGCGACGGCCGCGACATCCGCTGCCTTCCCCGCCTGGGCTACCGTCTTGATCGTGGTTGTCGTCGTAATCGTGCTCGCCCTGATCGTGTTGCTGGTGGTGCGCCGCCGTCGGGTGACCTCGGATGATCGCGAGTAGCTGATGACGGCCACCCTCGACACGACCGAGTCGCTTCAGCAGGCCGACCTGAATCAGGTGGTTCAGGAGGAGTCGCGACCGCGCGCCTCCTCCTGGCCGCGCTACATCGCCCGCAAGGGTGGTGGCGCGCTGATCAGCCTCGCGATGGTCGTGCTGCTCGGCTTCTTCGCCTTCCGCATCCTGCCGGGTGATCCCGCGATCTCGATGACGCGGGGTCGCCGGGTGAGCGCTGAGCAGGTCGAGCAGTTGCGCAAGGAATTCGGGCTCGACCAGCCGCTGATCATCCAGTTCTTCCACTTCGTCGGTGGGCTGTTCCGCGGTGATCTGGGTACGTCGTACACCTTCCACCGTCCCGTGGCCGAGCTGATCGGCAGTCACATCGGTGCGACGTTACTGCTCACCGGCACCGCCGCCGTGCTGTCGATCATCCTGGGCCTCTGGCTCGGTCAGCGTGCCGCGTGGAAGCGCGGCAGTCTGTTCGACAAGACGCAGACCGGGCTCGCGCTGATCTTCTGGTCGGTGCCGACGTTCTGGCTGGGCCTCATCCTGCTGCTGTTGTTCGGCGGCTTCCTCCAGTGGTTCCCCACGGGTGGTCTCGTGACGCCGGGCACGAACGAGACCGGCATTGCGCTCGTCTGGGACGTCATCCGTCACATGGTGCTGCCGGTGGTCACCATGGTCGCGGTCGTCTACGCCCAATACCTGATGGTGATGCGTGCGTCGCTGCTCGAGGAGATGACCGCCGACTACCTGACCACCGCGCGGGCCAAGGGGCTGCGCGAGGATCTGGTGCGGCGCCGGCACGCGGTGCCGAACGCGCTGCTGCCGACGGTCACGCTGATCTTCCTCACCCTCGGCGGCCTCGTCGGCGGGGCGGTCACGGTCGAGACGGTCTTCTCCTGGCCGGGGCTCGGCTACCTGACCTTCCAGGCCCTCAGCTCGCCCGACCTGCCGCTGCTGCAGGGAACCTTCGTGGTCTTCTCCAGCATCGTGATCATCATGAATTTCGCCGCGGATCTGCTGTACCGCGTGCTCGATCCCCGATTGAAGGCCTCATGACCGCCGTCACCGTCCGGTCGAACCGGAGCATCGCCGCGGCACGTCGTCGCGACCGCCTCGCCGAGGTGTGGAAGGAGTTCTCCCGCAATCGCGGTGGGCTCATCGGCCTCGGCATCCTGATCGTGGTCATCCTGCTGTCGATCCTCGCTCCACTGCTCGCCCCGGCATCGTTGCTCGACGTGACCAAGGTCGACGGCCTGCCCAACCAGGCGCCGACCTGGCAGTATCCCCTGGGCACCGACCCGGCCGGTCGCTCCGTACTCGTGCTGCTGCTGTGGGGCTCGCGTATCTCGCTGCTGGTCGGTTTTTCCGCAACGATCGTCTCCATGGTGATCGGCACCCTGGTGGGGATGGCGGCCGGTCACTTCCGTGGTGCGGGGCAGGCGGTCATCCTGCGCGTCATCGACTTCTTCCTGGTCGTGCCATCACTGGTGCTCGCGATCGTGCTCTCCACCGTGCTGAGCCGCGGGGCGATCACGATCATCATCGCGATCGGTCTCACCTCCTGGGCGGGCACCGCACGACTGGTGCGCTCGCAGACGCTCACGATCGAGTCGCGACCGTACATCGAACGCTCCTGGGCGCTCGGAGCGGGAAACGCGCACATCCTGGGCAAGCACGTGCTGCCGGCCGTGCTGCCGCTCGTGCTCGCGCACACCACGCTCACCGTCGGTTCGGCGATCATCGCCGAATCCACGCTGTCGTTCCTCGGCCTCGGCGACCCCACGACGGTCTCCTGGGGCACCATGCTCAAGTCGGCGCTCGACACCGGAGCGGCGACCGCCGGCTTCTGGTGGTACGTGTTGCCGCCCGGCATCGCGATCGTGCTGGTCGTGCTCTGCTTCACCCTGGTCGGCCGTGCATTCGAGGCCGTCATCAACCCGACACTGCGAGGTCGCTGATGCCCGCCAACTCTGGAATTCGACTCGTCTTCGACGACGTTCACATCTCCTATACGACTCGGGATGACGCGGCCGGCCGCGGACTCGTCACCGCCGTCGACGGCGTGAGCCTGGTGCTCGAACCCGGGTCGACGCTCGGGCTCGCGGGTGAGTCGGGCTGCGGCAAGTCGACCCTCGCACTCTCGGTGCTGCGACTGCTCCCCGCCAACGCGACGGTCACCGGGCAGATCCTGCTCGGCGACGACGACGTCACCACCATGTCCTTCGGCCGCCTCCGCGCGGTGCGCTGGACCGAGGCCGCCGTCGTCTTCCAGGGTGCGATGCACTCGCTCAACCCGGTGCAGAAGGTCAGCGACCAGATCGAGGAGGCGCTGAAGCTGCACAGCCTCACGAGCTACCCCGATCGTGCCGCGCGGCTCGCCCGCGTTCGCGAGCTGATGACCCTCGTCGACCTGCCGGCAGCCAAGGCGTCGGCGTATCCGCACGAACTGTCGGGCGGGCAGAAGCAGCGGATCATGATCGCCATGGCGCTGGCCTGCGACCCCGAGCTGATCATCGCCGACGAGCCGACCACCGCCCTCGACGTGATCGTGCAGGCACAGGTGCTCGACGTGCTCACCGGCCTGGTGCGCGAGCGCGGGCTGTCGCTCATCATGATCAGCCACGACCTCTCGGTGCTCGCCGCGACCTGTGAGCGCATCTGCGTCATGCAGGCCGGCAAGATCGTCGAAGAGGGCCCGAGCCTGCGCGTGATGACCGCGCCCGAGCACCCGCACACCCGCGCGCTCGCCGCCGCGTTCCCGCTCATCGGCGACCCGGCATCCCGTCGCAGTCTGCCCGGCTACACGGCGCCGGACGCGCCGAACTCCCCGGCATCCGAGGTGGCGATCGAGCCCGGCGAGGTCGTGCTGGAGGTGCGTGACCTCTCGGTCGAATTCTCCTCCCGCGGCCAGCGGGTGAAGGCGGTCGACCATGTGGACCTCGCCTTCCGGCAGGGCGAGATCGTCGCCCTGGTCGGGCAGTCGGGGTCGGGCAAGACCACCCTGGCCCGCACCATCCTGGGCCTGGAGCAGCCGACCAGCGGCGCCGTGCTCTACGAGGGAGCGCCGCTCAGCCACCGCCGTAAGGCGCTCAAGGACTACCGGCGGCACGTGCAGTTCGTGCTGCAAGACCCGACCGCCTCGCTCAACCCGAAGCACTCGGTCTACGAGGCCGTCGCCGAGGGGCCGCGGCTGCATCGGCTGCCGGGCAACGAGCGCGACATCGTCGCCACCGCGCTCGAGCAGGCCGAGCTGACCCCGCCGGAGAAGTACTTCAACGCGATCCCGCAGGAGCTCTCCGGCGGCCAGCGCCAGCGCGTCGTCATCGCGGGCGCACTCGCGCTCTCGCCGACCTTCCTGGTCGCCGATGAACCGGTCGCCAGCCTCGACGCCTCGGTGCGCGGCGAGATCCTCGCCCTGCTGCTGCGCCTCAAGAACGAGCTCGGCCTCGGTGCACTGGTGATCACCCACGACCTGGGACTCGCCTGGAACATCGCCGACCGCGTGGTGGTGATGAAGCAGGGCGAGATCGTCGAGCAGGGAACCGTCGTAGACGTGCTGCTGAATCCGCAGCACGAGTACACCCGCAAGCTGCTGTCGGTGGTGCCCTCGGCGCAGGCGGCGAGCGGCGAGGACTTCGTCGGTGTCTGAATCGTCGGTGTCTGAGTCCCCCATCACGTCCGCCGATGTCGGCGGTACGCATTCCGCTCCGCTCTGGGTCGGCATCGTGGACGGCGCCCCGTGGTGGATTCAGCCGGTGGACGATGGCACGCGGTACGCGCTCGTTCGGGAGCGTGACGGGGAGATCATCCGTCTCTCCGCCGCGACGGCGAACCTGCGCACCCGCGTTCACGAGTACGGCGGGCAGCCCTGGGCAGCCCTGCCGGATGGCGGCTTCGTCTACACCGAATGGGCCGATCAGAAGCTCTATCTGCAGGCTCCGGATGCCGAGCCCACTGCGCTGACCCCGGCGCCGTCCCGCCCTGCCGGGCTTCGCTATGCCGCCCCCGTCGTGGTCGGCAACGAGGTCTGGGCGCTGCGCGAGGAGCATTACGGAGACGCCCCGACCGACGTGCGGCGCGACTTCGTGGCGGTGCCGCTCGACGGATCTGCCGCGAACGACGCCTCCCGCGTGCGTGCGCTCGGCGCGACCGGCCACCATTTCCTCGCCGGCCTCCGCCTCTCCCCCGACGGAACGCGCGCCGCCTGGATCGGCTGGAACCACCCGTACATGTCGTGGGATCGCAGCGAGGTCGTCGTCGCCGACGTCACGGCAGACGGTTTCGAGAACCAGCGCGTCATCGCCGGCGGGGCGCCCACGCGCGAGGCCGCCGGCGACGGCATCGCGATCTGCCAGCTCGAGTGGCAGGACGACGACACCCTGCTCTACCTGTCCGACGTCACCGGCTGGTTCAACCTCTACCGGCACCCGCTCGGCGGGCACGCGGTCAACCTGCTGCCGATCGATCACGAGCTCGGCGGCCCGCTCTGGCGCGTCGGTCAGCGCTGGTTCGCGGTGCTCGGCCCGAACCGCTTCGTCATTCTCGATCACTCCCACCCCGCGATCCTCGACGCGGTGGCAGCCACCCTGACCCCTGTCGACACCGGCGCGCTCACCGCCTGGGGCTCCTACCTCGCGGCGTCGGGCGACCTCATCGCCGATGTCGCGGCGGGGCCGAAGCACGTGTCCGTGCTCGCGACGCTCCGACTGACGGAAGACGGCATCCTCCTGTCGACGCTCGGTGGCGTGCCTGCGCTCCCGCGCCTCGCCACCGGTGAGCAGTTGCCCGAGGAGTGGCTGCCCACCCCCGAATTCCGCTGGTTCGACGGCGAGGGTGGCATTCGCGTCCCCGCGCACGTCTACCGTCCCGCTGGCGACGGCCCCGCGCCGTACGTGGTGCACATCCACGGCGGCCCGACGGGCGAGAACGGCAGCACGCTCGACCTCGAGTTCGCCTATCTGACCTCCCGCGGTATCGGTGTCGTCGTACCGGAGTACGGCGGATCGACCGGCTACGGCAGGCTCTGGCGCGAACGTCTCAACGGTCAGTGGGGCGTCGTCGACCTGCAAGACGCGATCACGGTCGCCTCCGCGCTCGTCGCCGAGGGTCTCGCCGCTCCGGGCAAACTGGGCATCCGCGGCGGTAGCGCCGGCGGTTTCACGACCGCGGCCGCGATGACCACGCCCTCCCCCTTCACCGCCGGCGTCGCGCGCTACCCCGTGATCGACCTCGTGGCCTTCGCATCGGGAGAGACGCACGACCTCGAATCGCAGTACCTGGCGAGCATCGTCGGGCGCCTGCCCGAGGACGCGGCGCTGTTCGAGGAGCGCTCCCCCCAGGCGCGCGCCGCGCAGTTGCACTCGCCGATCCTCATCCTGCAGGGACTCGACGACCAGATCTGCATGGCCGCAACGACCGAGCGTTTCGTCGACGCGATCGCCGATTCGCCGGTGCGACACGAGTACGTCACCTACGAGGGGGAGCAGCACGGATTCCGCACCGCGAGCACCGTGCGGGACGCGATCGAGCGCGAGTACGCGTTCTTCGCGCGCGAGTTCGGCCAGTGACCCCGTCATTCACCCCGTTAAGCCCGGGCGCCCGCGTGGCGATCGTGGCGCCGAGCGGAGCCGCGAAGCCGTCGCTCATCGAGCACTCGCTGACGCTGATGCGATCGTGGGGTCTCGAACCGGTACTCGGCCCGCATGTCGGCGCCGGACATCCGCGAGCCTCGTATTTGTCGGCCACCGACGCCGACCGGGCCGCCGACCTGCAATGGGCCTGGACCGACCCCTCGATCGACGCCGTCTTCTGCGCCCGCGGCGGCTATGGGGCGACACGGATGCTCGACCTGCTCGATGTCGACGCGCTGCGGTCGGCCCGGGCTAAGCCCATCTTCGGAAGTTCCGACGCGACGGCCATTGCGGAGTTCTGGTTGGAGCGGCTCGGCGTCGGCTTCTGGTTCGCCCCGATGCTGGCCACCGAGCCCATGGTGAGCGACCCGGCCGCGATGGCGGACCTCCATCGGGCGGTGTTCGAGCCCGTGGTCGGCCACGAGTTCCGCTCTCCCACGGCGACCACGCTCGTCTCCGGAACCGCGACCGGTCGGCTGATCGGCGGCAACCTCTCCCTCCTCGCCCTCACTCTCGGTGAGCGGAGTCGCCCGCAGCTGAACAACAGCGGCGCGATCGCCCTGATCGAGGAGGTCACCGAGCCCACCTATCGCATCGACGGCTTTCTCACGGCGCTCCTGCGCGCGGGCTGGTTCGACGGCGTGACGGGCATCGCGCTCGGCAGCTGGCTCGACTGCGGGCCGGCCGACGAGATCCGCGCGCTCTGCCTCGAACTGCTCGGCCCGCTCGGTGTGCCGCTGGTCTGGGAGCTCGGATTCGGGCACGATGTCGCCGCGCAGAGCATGCCCCTCGGCGCGACGGGCACTCTCTTCGCCGACGAACAGCCGCGTCTGCGCATCACGTCTGTCGGGGAGTAGCGGCGAACCCGACCGAATTGCTGGTCCGTGCGCGGTCGCGCCCGCACGTCGCCAGGGTTCGCGGCGGTACGGTGACCCTGTGTCTCTATTGCCCGGCTTTCACGACGCGACGCGCGGCTTCTTCGCCCGCGATCCGCTGAGCGTGGCGCCGGCCCTGTTGGGCTGCATCCTGCGAAGAACGGATGCCGACGGCACCGTCGCCATTCGGATCACCGAGGTGGAGGCCTATGCCGGAGAGCTCGACCCAGGCGCACATTCCCACAGCGGCATATCTGCCCGCAATGCGGTCACCTTCGGCCCGCCCGGCCATATCTACGCCTACTTCAGCTACGGAATGCACTGGGCTATCAATCTCGTCACCGGTGCAGAGGGTCAGTCGCGCGGCTGCCTCATCCGTTCCGGCCAGGTCGTCGAGGGTGTGGAGTTGGCCCGGGCCCGGCGTTCGGTGACCCGCAGCAGCGCGATTCCGGACCGCGAACTCGCCCGCGGTCCGGCGTGCGTCGCGCAGGCTTTCGGCGTCGGCACGGCTAACAACGGCGACGACCTGTTCGGAGGCGAATGGCGGGTCTGGATCCCGGATGCGCCGCTCGCCGAGCCTCCCGCAGTCGGCCCGCGAGTCGGCGTGAGCGGTCCCGGCGGTGACGCTGAGGAGTTCCCCTGGCGCTTCTGGATCGCGGGTGACCCGACCGTCAGCGCCTACAAGCCGGGCAGGACGGTGAGTCGCGTGCGTACCTGGCGTGGGAATCCGCGGACCACTGCTGGTTGACTAACGCCACAGCGCTGGCGAGGACGCTCCGATGCGTCGAGCTGCCCAAGATGGCCCTGCTCGAGGCCCGCATGCCAGCCATCTCGGGCAGTTCGCCGGTTCGACTGTTCGTGGCGACCTCACCCGCTGATCGAATGCAATGTCAGCTGCGCAGATACCCCGCCAGTACCGCAGCCTCGCTGATGTTCGGATCCTTGACCGCCGTCAGCAGCGTCAGCGTGCCTCGTTCCGCCAGTCCGCGAAGGTCGTCGACCGCCGCCGCGTGTTCGGCATCCCGCAGTTCGACCAGATAGCGGCGCGAGAACTCGGCGAACCGGTCGGGAACGTGCCCGTACCACTCCCGCAGTTCGGTCGATGGGGCCACGTCTTTGCACCAGTCGTCGAGGTGCGCGCGTTCTTTGCTGACGCCGCGCGGCCAGAGCCGGTCGACCAGCACGCGCGATCCATCCGTATCGAGCACGTCTTCGTAGATTCTTCGCACCTGGATGGTCACCGCTGCTCCCTTCGTCGGCGCCTCGGGCCTGATCTCGCGCCCGACGCTCGCGCCAGATCCCCGCGCCTGACGTTACGCGCAGCCGCCCGTCCGTGTCACGGAATTCAGGTCAGACGTGGGTGCGGGCGGAATACGCGCCTGGCGGGTAGGTTTCACCTGAGTTGGATGAATGGGGGAGACACATGGGTGAGTTGTTCGTCCTCCTGCCGAGCGTGTTCCTCGGGCAGACAGTGTGGCGGTCGGTCGCCGACGAGCTGCAAGACGGCGGCGCTGACGTCCTCGTCGCGTCAGCAGGAACGACTCCACCCCGGACCTATCTCGAGGCGGTTGCCGCCTACTCGCGCGATGTCCCTGTCGACCGACGTGTGATCCTCGTCGCCCACTCCAATGCGGGCAACTACATCCCTGGCCTGGTTTCGGCACGGGATGTTGCGGCCTCGATCTTCGTAGATGCCGTCCTCCCAGTGGAGAGCGGACGCCAGGCTCTGGCGTCGCGCGAATTCGTCCGTCAACTGGAGTCGTTGGCCGATGACGCCGGAAATCTTCCTGTGTGGACGCAGTGGTTCGATGAGGAGGATGTTGCTGAACTCTTCCCCGACCAGAGCGCCCGCGCAGCCGTGGAGGCCGAGCAGCAGCGCATCCCTCTGACCTATCTGCGTGATTCATTCGACGTCGCGACAGGATGGGCGCGGACGCCCGCCGCGTACCTCGCCTTCGGTGACACCTACGCGGACGAGCAACGCGAGGCAGCGGCAAGGGGGTTGCCGGTGGTGCGGATGGCAGGCGAGCACCTCCACATGCTGATCGATCCGCGTACGGTCGCGGATGCGATCAGCCGCCTCCGCGACGACCTCAGGCCGTGACGAGCGCCGCGATCAGCCGCACGCGGTCTTCGAGGCTCTGCAGCGACATCCATTCGGTGACGGCGTGCGCTCCCCCGCCGCTCGGGGCAAGGCCGTCGAGGGTGGGGTAGCCCAGGGAGCCGGGGACGTTCGTGTCGGCAGCGCCCGCGGCCGGGCGTCCGTCGAGGGCGATTCCGACGGACGCGGCAACGGATGACGTGCGCTCCAGCAACTCGCGACCGGCGACGGTCTCGGCCCAGGCCGGCCGATTCGACAGCACGGTCACGGTGATCGACGTGCCCGTTCGCTTCGGCTGGAGTGCCGCGATTCCATCGAGCACGGCCCGCTCGGTTTCGATGTCTACAAAACGCATTCCGATATCGGCATATGCATGACCCGAGATCACGTTCGTGCGTCCGCCGCCCTCGATCGTGCCGACGTTGACGAGCACCGAGGGGAAGCCGGCCAGCAGACTTCGAACCTCCAGCAGTTGGTCGACGAGCTCATCGATGGCCGAGACTCCGCGGTCGGGGTCGAGCGCCGCGTGCGCCTCCACGCCCGCGACGGCGATGCGCACCCGGCTGCTGCCGAGGCGGGCGGTCTTGAGCGCGCCGTCCGGGTGTGGCGGCTCGAGACCGTAGATCGCCTGCGCCGCCGCGGCGTGTGTCTCGACGAGCGTGCGGGCGGTGGGGGAGCCGATCTCCTCGTCCGCGACCACGAGAACGGTGATCGGAGGGTGTGGAGAGCTCCCGATCGAGGAGAGTGCTGCGAGGAGCGCCACGATCCCGCCCTTGGTGTCGAAGCACCCCGGGCCGGTGACCCGGTCACCGTCGATCGCGAAAGGCATGGTGTTCAGCTGCCCGACGGGCCAGACTGTGTCGTAGTGACTGATGAACAGCAGAGGCCGCTCGTCAGCGCTGACAGAGCCCGGAAGTCGCCAGATCAGGTGATCGCCGGTGGCGTGACGTTCTCGCTCGACGGTGAGCCCCGCTGCGAGCGCCTCTTCTTCGAGGCGAGCAGCGAGTGTCGCAAGTGAAGCGGCGTCGCCGGTGGGGGATTCGAGCAGCACGAGTTGTTCGAGAAGCTGGGTACGGCCGGCGGGCGAGTCAAGAGATGTCATTGATATGCAACGTATCCTGACGCTCTAGTGAAAGCAATCGCCGCGTAACATGCGATGCGGCCGGGGTTACAATCGTCTTATGTTGTGTAAAGCGAGAATTGGTTGACCACCGCGCACCGCATCGTCACCCTGGATACGCTCCCGTTGCAGCGTGCTGCCGGCGCGCTCTATCGTGACGTCTTCGGCTATGAACCGACCGCGCAGGCGCTGAGTCCTCGGCTGCTCATGGGGTTGCTGGAGAACGGCGGCTCCGCGCTGGGAGCGCTCGGCGACGACGACCAGCTCCTCGGCTTCTGCTACGGCTTCGTCGGCATCGAGGACGGCCGCCTGCACCATTACTCGCAGGCCGCGGTCGTGGCCGCCTCGGCGCAGGGTTCGGGGCTGGGTCGATCGCTGAAGCGTGCCCAGGCCGATGTTGCCCGCCGCACCGGCATCGACCGGATGCGCTGGGCCTATGACCCGTACAACGTGCGCAACGCCCACTTCAATCTTGCCGTGCTCGGGGCCGTGGGCATCCGTTTTCTGCCCGACTTCTATGACGAGCCCGGCACAGACCGCGTGATCGTGGAGTGGGAGTTCGACCGGGAGCGCCGCCCGCTGCCGGCCACCGTGCTCGAGGAGGCGGCGCGCGCGGCTCGAACCCATGCCCGCGGCACCATCGACGGGTACACCTGGCTCGCCGCCGACCTCGGAGCTGAGCGTCCCTCGCATCGCTACGATCGGTCGAGTCTCGCCACGGAGCTGAGCGCAGCTCTGGCCGCGGGGGACCGGTTGCTCGCGACGGAGCGACTCGCCGACGACAGCGCGGCGGCAATCTACCTCCTGGGAAGGAACGAGAAGTGACCGACGATCTGACAACGCCGCACGACCGCTTCGAGGCACGACTGCATCGGCGGTCGGCGTCACTGCTCAAGCAGCAGGTGCTCGACCAGGAGCGCGGACAGTTCGAACGCACACTCGCCTGGGCGCGCCACGACGCATCGCTCGAGCGCTCCGCGGCCCTCGTCGTCTCGGCCCGGCGTCGGTTCGTGCTCGGCGCGGCGAAGTCGTTCACCTACGCCTCGCTGCTCGCAGCCGACCTCAGCGCCGCGGTGGCGAATGTCACCCTGATCGACGGCACCATCGTGCGCCCGCTCGACGTGCTGAGCGACGTGCGCGACAGCGATGTGCTGGTCGCGGTGTCGCTCTCGCGCTACCGCAAGTACACGGTCGACTTCGCGGTGCCCTTCGTCGAGGCCGGCGGCACGCTGGTGCTGATCACGGATTCGCCCGATGCGCCGCTCGTGCAGCACGCGGCCGAGAGCATCATCGTCGACACCACCAGCGCATCCTCGTCGAATTCGCCGATCGCTGTGGCCCTGGTCATCCACATCCTGAGCACACTCACGACGGCCAGTGCCAAGGGCGCGGGCCGCCGACTGCTGCAGCGCGACCGACTCGCCGAGTCGCTTGGCCTGTACGTCGATAACGAGGGAAGCGCCGAATGAGAGTCACCTCCGTCGATCTGCTCCGCGTGAAGCTGCCGCTGGTGCACGCATTCCGCACGAGCTCCCACGGCAAGAGCTCGCTCGAGCACATCCTCGTGAAACTGACGGATGCCGACGGCCGCGAGTCCTGGGGAGAGATCGCGTCCCCCGCCGCCCCGTACTATTCCGGCGAAACCACCGACACGTGCTGGCTGATGGCCGAGCGCTATCTCGCGCCCATGCTGCTCGGCCTGGACTGGGAGCACCCCCGCGAGGTCTCCGCCGCCTTCGCGAAGGTTCGGGGCAACGGCTTCGCCAAGGCGGGGCTGGATGCCGCGGTCTGGACGCTGTTCGCCGACGCACAGGATGTCCCGCTCTCCGCCGCGCTGGGGGGCAGTCGCACACAGGTGGAGTCCGGCGTCTCGCTGGGAATCGAAGACAGCATCGACGCACTGCTCGAGCAGGTCTCACTGCAGGTCGACCACGGCTACAACCGGGTGAAGCTCAAGATCGCGCCGGGCTGGGATGTGGATCCGGTGCGCGAGGTGCGCGATGCCTTTCCCGAGATCGACCTGCAGGTCGATGCGAACGGTGCCTACCGGTCCGAGCCCGATCACCTGGCGGCCCTCATCGCCCTCGACGAGCTCGGACTACAGATGATCGAGCAGCCTTTCGCCCCGCGCGCTCTCATCGCCCACGCCGTGCTGCAGCAGCGCATCGAGACGCCGATCTGTCTCGACGAATCGATCGACACGGTCGACGATCTGGAGACCGCGCTGCGACTGGACGCCGGGCGCATCGTCAACATCAAGGTGTCGCGCATGGGCGGCCTGACCGCCGCGATCGCCGCCCATGACCTCGCACTCGCGGAGGGCGTTCCGGCCTGGTGCGGCGGCATGCACGAGTTCGGCGTCGGCCGCGCGGTCAACGTCGCGATCGCCAGCCTGCCCGGCTTCACCCTCACCTCCGACGTCTCCGGATCCGACAAGTACTACGCCCGAGATGTCACGACCGCGCCGATCGTCGCGGTGAAGGGAATGGTCGCCGTGCCGACGGACGCGGGCCTCGGCTTCACGGTCGACCAGGCGTGGGTGGGGGAGAACACCGTTCAGTCGGCCCGGGTTCTGGCCGGATGACCGTCCGCGCGACTCTCGAGCAGTTCGTCGACGCCGGCCTGACGCCGGGCGCGGTCGTCGCCGCGAGCGTCGACGGGCGACGGCTCGACCCGATCGCCGTCGGGTCGCTCGCCAGCATCGGCGCCGACGGTGCACCGCTCGCCGAGCGCGAACCGGTCACCGCCGACACTCGCTACGACCTCGCCTCCGTCACCAAGCTGTACAGCGCGCTGACCGCGCTGCGACTGGTGGATGCCGGTGCCCTGTCCCTGGACGAGCCGGTCGTGGAGCTGCTCCCGCGGTTCGCCGACCGCGGCGCCACCCTCCGTCACCTGCTCACCCACACCTCCGGCCTGCCGCCCACCTGGGACGGCTGGCGGTCACGCCCCGACCGCGACGATGCCATCGCCGCCATCACCGCGCTGCCGTTGGCCACGGCGCCGGGCGCCGCCTACGAGTACTCCTGCCTCGGCTACATCACGACGATGGCACTCGCCGAGACCGCGACCGGGAGGCAGTGGGATGACCTCGTGCAGGAGCTGGTACTCGACCCGCTCGGCCTCACCGCCACGACCTTCAATCCCGTGGGGGATGGCATCGCACCGACCGAGTACCAGCCGGAGCTCGGCCGCGGACTGGTGCACGGCATCGTGCACGACGAGACCGCCGCATCGCTCGGGGGAGTGTCGGCAAACGCCGGGCTGTTCGCCAGCGTGGGTGATCTGCTGAGCTTCGGCGAGGCGATGAACTCCGGCTTTGCAGGCCTGCTGGAGAGCGAGACGGCCGCAGCCTTCGCGGGCGATCAGCTCGCAGACATCCTGAGCCCCGGCGCCGTGACACCGGCCTGGGGGCAGGGACTCGGGCCGCGCATCGGTCAGGCGAGCTGGATGACCCCGATCCTGAGCACCGCGATCGGACACAACGGTTTCACCGGTCCGTCGGTGCTCGCCGACCCGTCGCGCGGGCTGGTGGTCGCGTTTCTGACCAACCGGGTGCATCCGAGCCGCACGACGTCCGACGGCAATGCGATCCGCCTGGCCGTGCACGAGGCGGTCGTCGCCTCCCTCTGATCCACGGAACTGTGAGGTCAGCCCTCGTGGGCGCGGTGGATCAGCTTGGAGAGCACGATCGCGCTGCGCGTGTGGTCGACGTTGGGGGCGATGCGCACGCGTTCGAGGGCGAGCTCCAGCGACGGGATGTCCCGCGACCGCATGTGCACGATGGCATCCGCACTGCCCGTCACGGTTCCGGCGTCGACGACCTCTGGAACACCGGACAGGATGCGCTGCAGTTCGGTGGGGGAGACCGTGCCGCGGCAGAACAGCTCCACATAGGCCTCGGTGGCGAGCCCGTCGACGGCCGGATCGACCTGGATGGTGAAGCCGCGGATCACCTTGTCGGCCACCAGTTTGTCGACGCGACGCTTCACCGCGCTCGCGGACAGCCCGATCACCTCGCCGATGTCGCCGTAGCCCGCGCGCGCATTCTGGCGCAGGAGGTCGATGATGCCGTAGTCGAGGCTGTCCATTGGGCTACTTTACGGTCATAACTTGTGTCCCGATTGTCGTTTCCGGCGATTTCGTGCGCGCCACGCTCCGAAAGTTCGGATGTGTGCGTGTGACACTGGATGTAATCCCACAAACTTCGAAGGAGCCACCTATGTCGGCATCCAGCCCCGCCCCCGCGATCGTGACCGAGCGCACCCCCAGCAAGCGCACCATCCTGATGTGCCGCCCCGACTACTTCACGGTCAGCTACCGCATCAACCCCTGGATGCACCCGGAAGACCCGACCGACACGTCGCTCGCGGTGAAGCAATGGGAGACGCTCTACCAGACCTACCTCAACCTCGGCTTCGACGTGCACCTCATCGAGCCGATCGACGGCCTGCCCGACATGGTCTACGCGGCGAACGGCGGCTTCGTGCTGGACGGCAAGGCCTACGGCGCGAGTTTCACCTATGCCGAGCGCCAGCCAGAAGGCCCGGCGTACATGGACTGGTTCCGCGAGAACGGTTTCGACGTGAAGGAGCCCGAGAACATCAACGAGGGGGAGGGCGACTTCCTGCTGGTCGGCGACGTCATCCTGGCCGGCACCGGCTTCCGCAGCGCCTCGAACAGTCACCAGGAGATGGCGGAGCTGTACGGCCGCGAGGTCGTCACCCTCGAACTCGTCAACCCGAGTTTCTACCACCTCGACACCGCGATCGCCGTGCTGGACCCCCAGCCCGGGTTCCAGAACCCGAACATCGCCTACCTGCCGAGCGCATTCAACGAGACCGGCCTCGCCATTCTGCGCGAACGCTTCCCCGACGCCATCCTGGTGAACGAGGAGGACGCCGCCGTGCTCGGCCTCAACTCCTTCAGCGACGGCTACAACGTGGTCATCGCCTCCCGCGCCACAGACTTCGAGCGGCAGCTGCGCGAGCGCGGCTACAACCCCATCGGCGTCGACCTGTCCGAGCTGCTGCTCGGTGGCGGCGGAGTGAAGTGCTGCACCCTCGAGCTGCGACGATGACGAACGTCGGTCCCGGCGCGGTGCTCTCGACTGCGATCTCGCCGGTCGAGCTCGAAGAGGCGCACATCGCGCACACCTACCACCCGCTCGAGGTGGTCGTCGCGACGGCCGACGGCGCCTGGGTGACGGATGTCGACGGCAAGAAGTATCTGGACTGCCTCGCCGCCTATTCCGCCGTCAACTTCGGCCACGGACATCCGCTGCTCGTCGAGGCGGCGAAGAAACAGCTCGATCGGGTGACGCTCACCAGCCGCGCGTTCCACAACGACCAGCTCGGTCCGTTCGTGGCCGCGCTGGCGAAGCTGGCCGGAAAAGACATGGTCATCCCGATGAATACGGGAGCCGAGGCGGTCGAGTCGGGCATCAAGGTCGCCCGCGCCTGGGGCTACCGGGTGAAGGGAGTGCCGGCCAACCAGGCCAACATCATCGTGGCGGACGGCAACTTCCATGGCCGCACCACCACGATCATCAGCTTCTCCGACGACCCGGTGGCGACCACCGATTTCGGGCCGTTCACGCCCGGCTTCCGCTCGGTGCCCTACGGCGATGCCGTAGCGCTCGAGGCCGCGATCGACGACAACACCGTCGCGGTGCTGCTCGAGCCGATACAGGGCGAGGCCGGCATCAACGTGCCGCCGGCCGAGTACCTCCCCGCCGTGCGCGAGATCACGTCTCGTCGGGGCGTGCTGTTCATCGCCGACGAGATCCAGTCCGGCCTCGGCCGCACCGGCGCCACCTTCCAGTGCGACAACGTCGGTGTCGTGCCCGACCTCTACCTTCTCGGCAAGGCCCTCGGCGGCGGCATCGTTCCCGTCTCCGCGGTGGTCGGCAACGCGGACATCCTGGGCGTACTCCACGCGGGGGAGCACGGCTCTACCTTCGGCGGCAACCCGCTCGCCGCCGCCGTCGGGCGCGCCGTGGTCGGGATGCTGGAGACTGGTGAATTCCAGCAGCGCTCGCGTGACCTCGGCGCGCGTCTCCATGCCTCGCTCGAGAAGCTCGTCGGTCACGGTGTCCTCGCCGTGCGCGGAGCGGGTCTCTGGGCCGGCGTCGACATCGACCCGTCCCTCGCGACCGGTCGCCAGGTCTGCGAATTGCTGATGGAGCGGGGCGTGCTCGCGAAGGACACGCACGGCAGCACCATTCGCCTCGCCCCGCCGCTCGTCGTCGCTCCGGAGGATCTGGACTGGGCGGTCGAGCAGCTCGAGGCCGTGCTGGCCGACCTCCGCGGCTGACGCTTCGCGCTACCGCTGGTTGAGTAGCGCAGTTCCGCTGGTTGAGTAGCGCACGCCCTCTAGGGCGTTCGCGTATCGCCCTTCGACAAGCTCAGGGACCGGGATAATCGGTCCCTGAGCTTGTCGAAGGGTCGTCGCGGCCTACTCAACCAGCGATACTGGCCCCTCTAGGCTGACTGCCATGCCGCACCTGCCGAGCCTCAGCATCCGTCGCCGCATGTCGGGCAGGGATACCGCCGAGCCGCACCGGGTGTCGAGCCCGCTCGAGCTGCTGTTCGACCTGACCTTCGTGGTCGCCATCGCGCAGGTCGCCCGGCAGCTGGCGCACTCCGTGGTCGAGGGCACCGAATTCACCGACGGGATCGTGCCCTACCTGATGGTGTTCTTCGCCATCTGGTGGGCCTGGATGAACTTCACCTGGTTCGCCTCGGCCTACGACACCGACGACGTCTTCTACCGCCTCCTCACCCTGGTGCAGATGATCGGCGTGCTGGTGATCGCCGCGGGCGTGCTGAGCGTGTTCGAGCACCAGAACTACACCGCGGTCACCTTCGGATACCTGATCATGCGGGTGGGACTGGTGGCGCAGTGGATCCGTGCCGGCATCGAGAACCCGGCCGGGCGCACGACCGCCTTCCGCTATGCCGCCGGCATCGTCGTGGTGCAGGCGGGCTGGGTGCTGCGGCTGCTGCTGCCCGCCGAGCTCGCGCTGGTGTCGTTCATCGTGCTGGCACTGCTCGACGTGTCGGTGCCGCCGTGGGCAGAGCGCACAGGCAAGACACCGTGGCACCCGCACCACATCGCCGAGCGCTATGGGCTGTTCACGATCATCCTGCTCGGGGAGTCGGTCTCGGCGGCGACCATCGCGGTGCAGGGGGTGGTCGAGGCGAGCGGAGTCAGCGGCGACCTGATCACGGTGGCGCTCGGTGGGCTCGTGCTGCTGTTCGCGCTGTGGTGGATCTACTTTCTCGACCCGGCGGGCGAGGCGCTCAGCAGGTTGCGCTCACAGTCCTTCCTCTGGGGCTACGGGCACTACGTGCTGTTCGCCGCGGTCGCGGCGATCGGTGCAGGGCTGGAGGTGGCGGTGGATGCCGGGGGTCACGATTCCGAGATCCCGCCCGTCGTCGCCGGCTACGCGCTCGCCATCCCGGTCGCCGTGTTCTTCGTGAGCGTCGTGCTGCTCTGGCTGCCGCTCAAGGAGCGCGTCACCTCGCCGCCCGCGGCTGTGATCGCCGCGGTCGTGGTGCTGCTCCTGCCGCTCGCCGCGCCGACGATCGGCATTCCGCTGGTCGTGGTGTTGACGGCCGTCGTCGCCGCCGCGCTGGCCGCGGTCTCGATCGGCCTTCGCATGCGTTCCACCTAGCCGCGCCACGCTTCATTCGTGCGGCCTGATCTCGCCGACCTCTATTTCCGAAATGCAGGCAATCTCGGCGACGCGCCGCCGCACAACGTCATCCGCCCGGCGTGTCAGATTTCCTGCCTGCATTTCGGAAGTACACGAGAGCGAGATGCGGCCTGAGGCGGCCAACGGCCGCGGATGGCCTGGTCGCGCTTGCTACAGTCGAGCGAGGTCGCGCCACCAGAGCGGCCGACAGCTTTACCCGCCCACAAGGCGATGAGGGAGAACGCGCGCAGTGAAGGCGTTGTACAAGACCGCAGGCGGACCCGGACTCGAGATGGTCGAGCTCCCCGAACCCGAGGCGGGCCCGGGCGAGGTGAAGATCCGAGTACTGCGCACCGGGATCTGCGGCACCGACCTGCACATCGCCGCCTGGGATGCCTGGGCGCAGGGCGCGGTGGACGCTCCGCTCATCCCCGGCCACGAGTTCTCCGGCGTGGTGGTTGCGCTGGGTGACGGCGTCGACTCCGTGGCGGTCGGCGACCACGTCTCCGGCGAGGGACACATCGTCTGCGGCAGCTGCCGCAACTGTCTCGCCGGGCGCAAGCACCTGTGCATCCGCACGATCGGGCTCGGCGTCAACCGCGACGGCGCCTTCGCCGAGTTCGTGGTGATGCCCGCCGGCAATGTCTGGAAGCAGCCCGCCGACCTCGACCTCGACCTCGCCGCGATCTTCGATCCCTTCGGGAATGCCGTGCACACCGCGCTCTCCTTCCCGCTGGTCGGTGAGGATGTGCTGATCACCGGCGCCGGCCCGATCGGACTGATGGCCCTCAAAGTGGCCCGGCACGCCGGCGCCCGCTACATCGTCGTCACCGACGTGCAGCCCGCGCGGCTCGCGCTCGCCCGCGAGATGGGTGCCGACCTCGCCATCGACGTCTCGACGGAGACCATCGCCTCGGCACAACAGCGACTCGGGATGCGCGAAGGCTTCGACGTGGCCCTGGAGATGAGCGGCCACGCCAGCGCGCTTCCCGACATCGTGGCGAACCTCAACCACGGGGGACGGATCGCGGTGCTCGGCCTGCCGAGCCAGCCGGTGAGCCTGGACTGGGCCAAGGTGGTCAGTCACATGATCACCATCAAGGGCATCTACGGCCGCGAGATGTTCGAGACCTGGTACGCGATGAACGCGATGCTCATCGCCGGGCTCGACATCTCGCCCGTGATCACGGACCGCTTTCCCGCGGACCGCTGGGAGGAGGCCTTCGCGGCCGCCGCCAGCGGTGACCGCGGCAAGGTGATCATCGACTGGAGTCAGGAGTAATCGTGTACGGAAACGTCAGGGACCAGCTGCTCGCGACGCTCGCCGAGATCGACGCAGCGGGCCTCACCAAGCACGAGCGACCGCTCGCCGGTCCGCAGGGGGCCCGGGTCTCCACCGCCGGTCGCGAGGTGCTCAACTTCTGCGCCAACAACTATCTCGGGCTCGCCGATCACCCCGAGGTGGTGCAGGCGGCACACGACGGGCTCGACGACTGGGGCTTCGGCATGGCCAGCGTGCGCTTCATCGCCGGTACCCAGGCGGTCCACCTCGAGCTCGAGGCGCGCATCTCGCAGCTGCTCGACACCGCCGCGACGATCCTGTTCCCCAGCTGCTTCGACGCCAACGGCGCCATCTTCGAGGTGCTGCTGAGCGCCGAGGACGCGGTCATCTCCGACGAGTTGAATCACGCCTCGATCATCGACGGCATCCGCCTGTCGAAGGCCGCGCGCTACCGCTACAAGAACCGTGACCTCGCCGATCTCGAAGCCCAACTGCAGGCAGCGTCGGGCGCTCGCCGCCGCCTCATCGTCACCGACGGGGTGTTCTCGATGGATGGCTACTACGCGCCGCTGCCCGAGATCTGCGACCTCGCCGACCGCTACGACGCGCTCGTCATGGTCGACGACTCGCACGCGGTCGGCTTCGTCGGCGCGACCGGTGCAGGAACCCCCGAGCTGTTCGGCGTGCAGGACCGGGTGGATGTCGTCACCGGCACCCTCGGCAAGGCGCTCGGCGGGGCATCCGGCGGCTACGTCAGCGGCCACCGCGAGATCGTCGACCTGCTGCGCCAGCGTGCGCGGCCATATCTGTTCTCGAACGCGGTCGCGCCCTCGGTGGTGACCGGGGCGCTGGCCGCCCTCGACCTGGTCGAGACTGGTGCGGATGACCGCGCGGCACTCTGGCGCAACGCGGTGCTGTTCCGCGAACTGATGACCGAGGCCGGGTTCACCCTGCTGCCCGGGGAGCATGCGATCGTGCCGGTCATGTTCGCCGACGAGCGCGAGGCGGCGGATGTCGCGGCTCGCCTGCTCGACCTCGGCATCTACGTGACCGCCTTCTCCTATCCCGTGGTGCCGCTCGGCAAGGCGCGGATCCGGGTGCAGCTGTCGTCCGCCCACAGCGAGGACGACATCCGTGCCTGCGTCGCGGCCTTCGTCGAGGCTCGCGGCTGACACACGTACGCTCGGGCACATGAGACCCATCGAGCCGGTCGCGCCGCCCCTGCCCACGCCGCAGATCCTGTCGCAGCACTGGCGCTGGGCGTCGTTCCTGCACTGGCGGGTCGATTCCGCGCTCGTCGCGCACCTGCTGCCGCAGGGCACCGTGCCCGACGAGTTCGACGGAAGCGCATGGGTCGGCCTGATCGGCTTCCACATGTCGGAGTTCGCGATCCGCCCCGGGCCGCCGCTGCCGTTCTTCGGCGAGTTCCCCGAGATCAACGTGCGGCTGTACAGCGTCGATGCCGCGGGCAATCGCGGTGTCGTGTTCCGCTCGCTCGAGGCGACCCGGCTGCTGACCGTGCTCGGCGCGCGCCTCTCGCTCGGGGTCCCGTACGAGTGGGCGCGCATGTCGATGCGGGTCGGAGCCGAGATCGAGTACCGGTCGCGGCGCTTCGGCCGCGGGCATCCGTCGACCCTCATGGTGGTGCGACCGACGGATGCCGTGGTCGAGAACGACCCGCTGGCCGACTTCCTCACCGCGCGCTGGGGCATGCACACCCGGGTTCTCGGGCGCACCAGGTTCGTCCCCAACGAGCACGAGAGCTGGCCGCTGCAGCGGGCGGAACTGGTGACGCTGCAGGACGGGCTGGTCGAGGCGGCGGGCATCCCGAATGTCGCCCAGCGGCCGCCGGACTCCGTGCTCTACTCGCCCGGCGTGCGCACGACCTTCGGTCTGCCGATGCGTTAGGCCTTCACCGTCGCCTTGGGCACGGTGGCGCGCGCCGGAGCACGCTTCGCAGCGACCGGCGCGGCCGGGATGGTCAAGGCGCGCGGAGCGAGACGCTCGAGCTGCGTGACGTGTGCCGGGGTGAGTTCCTCGAGCGAGTTCACCCCGAGCAGGCGCATCGTGCGGGTGATCTGCTCGCTCAGGATGCCGATCGTGCGGTCGACGCCCTCGCGGCCGCCCGCCATCAGGCCATACAGGTAGGCGCGGCCGATCAGGGTGAACTTCGCGCCCAGGGCGATGGAGGCCACGATGTCGGCACCGCTCATGATGCCCGTGTCGAGGTGGACCTCCAGGTCTTTGCCGACCTCGCGCGCGACATCCGGCAGGAGGTGGAAGGGGATCGGGGCGCGGTCGAGCTGGCGTCCGCCGTGGTTCGACAGCGTGATGCCGTCGACGCCGAGGTCGGCGAGTTTGCGGGCGTCGTCGAGATTCTGTACGCCCTTGACGACGACCTTGCCGGGCCACTGGTCCTTGATCCAGGCCAGGTCCTCGAAGGTGACGGTCGGGTCGAACATCGTGTCGAGCAGCTCTCCGACGGTGCCGCTCCAGCGATCGAGCGAGGCGAAGGCCAGCGGTTCGGTGGTCAGGAAGTTGATCCACCATTCCGGTCGTGGGATCGCGTTGATCACCGTGCCGAGCGACAGCTGCGGAGGGATCGAGAAGCCGTTGCGCTTGTCACGCAGTCGGGCGCCGGCCACGGGGACATCCACCGTCACCAGCAGGGTGTCGAAACCGGCCGCGGCGGCCCGGTCGACCAGCGCCATCGACCGGTCGCGGTCCTTCCACATGTACAGCTGGAACCAGTTGCGGCCGTTCGGGTTCGCAGCCTTCACGTCTTCGATCGCCGTGGTGCCCATAGTGGACAGCGAGAACGGGATGCCCGCGGCAGCAGCAGCGGACGCCCCGGCGATCTCGCCCTCGCTCTGCATCATGCGGGTGAAGCCGGTCGGAGCGATGCCGAACGGCAGGGCCGTCGGTCCACCGAGCACGGTGGAGGAGGTGTCCACCACGGACACGTCGCGCAGGATCGATGGGTTGAACTGGATGTCTTCGAAGGCCTGCCGCGCGCGGCCGAGCGAGATCTCGGCCTCGGCCGCTCCCTCGGTGTAGTCGAAGGCGGCCTTCGGGGTGCGGCGGGCGGCGATGTCGCGCAAATCCCAGATGGTGAGCGCCTTCTCGAGTCGGCGCTTCTTCGCGTCGAGCGTCGGCGTCTTGAACTGCATCAGGGGCGCGAGATCGCGCACCTTCGGAATGCGGCGTTGCTGCTTCATCGGTCGATCTCTTCCTGTGGAGGGGCGATGGGTCGGGAGTCGAGATGGCGCAGCAGTCGGTCGCGCGCCCCTTCGATGTGGTCACGGGTGAGGCGGCCGGCCAGGTCGACATCGCCGGCGCTCACGGCATCGAGGATGCCCTGGTGCTGTTCGGCGACCTGATTCGCCCCCAGTAGACGGTGAGACTGCACCTGCCCGATGCAGAGCTCGATCTCCCCCATGAGCAGCGCGTGCATGCGGGCGAGACGGGCGCTGTGCTGGCCGAGCACGAGTTCACGGTGGAACGCGACATCCGCTCGCACGAAGGGTGCGGCATCGTCGACCCGGGCGTATTCGAGCAGCTCGCGCTGGATGGCCAGGGCGGTGGGCGGCACGACGCCGGTGGCGGCGAGGCCGCGGAGGGCGGCCTCTTCGATGATGGCGCGATTGGAGTAGAGGTCTTCGATGTCGTCGCGGCTGAGCTCCGGCACCCGTGCGGCGCGGTGGGCCTGCCGCACGAGCAGCCCTTCGCTCACCAGTCGCTCCAGGGCCGCCTTGGCCGTGGGGCGGGCGACACCGTAGCGCACGGCGATGGCCGTCTCGGTGAGCAGCGAGCCGGGTGCCTCCTGCACGGTGACGATGCTCTCGCGGAGGGCGTTGTAGACGGCCTCGGGGAGGGAGGTGGTGATCAGCGGCGACGACATTGTTATACAAGAGTACACACTCTGGTGTCGATGCGAATGAATCATATAGAATGTGCGATAAATCCGCGTTCGATGGAGAATCGTGATGACACCGCAGGCCCGAAGACTGCCCGTCCTGACCGTCACCCGCCAGGTCGCCCCGCCGTACTGGGCGCTGCTCGAACGGCAGGTCATGTCGACGCTGAATCGCGCGGCCCCGGAGTTCGTCGCGCGCTACACCCGCGACGACGGCACGCTCATCTGGCGGGACGAATGGCCGGGGATGGACGGGTCGGACGACCCCTATGAGGCCTTCATGTACCTCGCGCTGTTCTACAGCATCGGCGGGGACGAGGCGGTCTACGACGCCGCCCGCAAAATGTGGGACGCGATCACCTGGCAGTGGACGCAGTACGGCCAGATCGAGCGAGAGTTCGACGGCTACTACGACTGGATGCACCACGGTGAATCCAACCTGTTCCACTACTTCTTCGGCCTGACCAAACCCGACTCCCTGGTCGACCGCCAGCGCGCGGACCGGTTCGCGCGGATGTATACGGGGGAGGACCCACTCGCCCCCAACTACGATCCCGACCTGGGCATCATCCGCTCCGCCCAGACCGGCAGTCGGGGCCCACGCCTCGTCGTCACGGCCGAAGACCTCGGCACCCACCGCGGCGTGCTCGACGGATATCTCCCCCCGTTCGAAGATCTCACCGGTGTGCCCTTCCCGGCATCGTCGACCCCCTGGGGTGACGACGCGGTGTTCGCCGAGATCATCGAGAAGATGAACCAGCGCACCACGCGCGGCGACGTTCCGCTCAACATGAACGCCACCGGGCAGCTCACCCACGCCTTCATGTACTCCGGCGATGAGACGTTTCGGCGGTGGGTGACCGAGTACATCGCGCGCTGGAAGGTGCGCGCGGATCTGAACCACGGCATCCTTCCCGACAACGTCGGCCTCTCGGGTGAGGTGGGGGAGTACCTCGACGGCAGGTGGTGGGGCGGCCACTACGGCTGGCGCTGGCCGCACGGCTTCATGACGATCATCGAGCCGACCGTCAACGCCGCGATCAACGCTCTCCTGCTCACCGGCGACCAGAGCCACGTCGAGCTCGCCCGTCAGCAACTCGACGTGAACTTCGCTCTCGGCAAGCAGGACGGCGACGACTGGGTGGTGCCGCACAAGCACTTCGACAGCGGGTGGGCGGACTATCGGCCGGCCACGCCATTCCACGCGATCCATCTCTGGGCGCGGACGCTGGCCGACGAGGATCGCGAGCGGATCGAGCGCATCCCGCGCGTCACCGACTGGGCGGAGGTAAAGGTGCCCCGCATTCCGCTCGGTGTGAAGCATTTCAACGTCAACACGCTCGCCTGGTACGAGTACATCACCGGGGTGAGTCCCGACTTTCCGGAGCAGGCGCTCGCGGCCGGCGTCGAGCTGATCGAGCAGCAGTTGCGCCGGATGCGCTCGAGCGACGGCGATCCGCTCGGCTTCCCCGAGATCCATCACATCGAGGGCTACACGGACGCGCTCGACCTGCAGATCGACGGCTACGCCATCCACATCTGGCAGGAGTTCTGCCCGATGTACTTCGAGTCGCTCGTGCAGCTGATGTGGGGAGCCCCGATGCACATCTCGCACGGCGGCCTGCAGCACGGCACCGTGCGCTACTACGACGCCGCCGCCCAGCGGCCGGGACTGCCGGCGGATGTCGGTGCCCTGGTTCGTGGGATCACCTCGACCGGGGTGGAACTCGAGCTGGTCAACCTCGATCTCGGGCAGTCGCGAGCCGTGGTCATCCAGGCTGGAACGTTCGGTGAGCACCGGTTCGGCAGCGCACGCATCGATGGTGTCGAGGTCGTCGTCGACGGTACCTGGCTGCAGGTCGATCTCGGACCCGGAGCCGGTGCACTGCTCTCGATCGACATGGAGCGCTACGTGCAGACGCCCAGCTATGAGACCCCGTGGTCATCGCGGGAAGAGTGGAGCACCCTCATCCGCCCCCGGCAGCGCGACGAGCCCTAGCCTGCTCCTCGGGCCCCCGCCCCAGCCGCCGCCCGCCCCCGCCGCCCACCGCCCGCCCCCGCTTCCCGCCGCCCGCCCCCCGCCCGCCCCATTTCCGAAATGACGGGGATCGTGCGATTTCTGGCGAATTACGTGCGATCCGGGCGCGTTTTCGCAGAATCCCCGTCATTTCGGAAGGGTGGGGGCGGAAGGGTGGGGGCGGAAAGGTGGGGCGGAAGGGTGGGGGCGGGGGCGGAGCGAGTTCGTCCGGGCCCGGCATCGCCCGCGCGGAGGGGCGGAGTGGCTGCGGCTAGGCGCCGACCGCGTTGAGCGCCTCGACCGCCGGGATGAAGCGGCGGCGCGACGACTCGATGTGATTGAGCATCAGCGCATTGGCTGCGACGGCGTCGCCCGCGGCGATCGCCTCCGCGATCTGCACATGCTCGGCGAGGGCGAGCGGACGGGTGCCGCTGCGGTAGTACTCCTCGAACATGTTGCGCACGAAGCCACCCTCCGCCGCCTGGTGCTGCTCGAGCAGCAGCGTGGCCTTGTAGGCGCGGAACAGGTGCAGATGGCAGTGGGTGCGGATGAATGCATCCTCGACGAAGGCGTTGCCGGAAGCGTGCGCGACCAGCGCGTGGAAGCGCGTGTCGTGCTCGACGAACTCCGGGTAGGTCGACGACGCGGAGGAGCGGGAGATGTTCTCGGCGGTGGCGAGCTCGGCCTCGATGGCGTCTTTCGCGATGCGGGTGCTGCGCAGGGCCGCTTCGGATGCAGCCCAGGGCTCGATCGCGCCGCGGAACTGAAACAGGTCGTCGAATTCCTGAACGGTCAGCAGCTCGGTCGTCTGATAGCCGCGCAACGGGATCTTGGTGACCAGGCCGTCGGCCTCGAGTCGGGCGAGCGCCTCCCGCACCGGCGTCTGCGATACGGCGAGGTCGCGGGCGAGTTCGTCGATGCCGACGTGCTCTCCCGGCGCGATCTCATGGTCGAGGATCATGCCCTTGATCGACTCGTAGGTGCCATCCGCCAACACCAGGCGCTTCGGCCTGGCCATCGCACGCTCGTTCTTGTTCTTCACCGCGTCACCCTCTCAATCGATCCGCTCGGGAGGCGGCAGCCAACATCGTATATCGCATATAAACGGCCGCCGGGTCTTCGGGATGAGGCGCGCGGCGCTTCGCAGCAGTGCGGTCAGGAGACCTCGAGCGGGGCGGGGCGCAGCGAGTGCATCCCGCCATCGACGGCGAGGATCGTGCCCGTCGTCGAGCGCTGCAGCGGGCTGGCGAGAAAGCAGATGGCGCCCGCCACCTCGTCGGCGGTGACCAGTCGTCCCGTCGGCTGGCGCTGCTCGAGGGCTGCGCGTTCGGCGGTGGGATCGGCCGCAAGATCCAGCAGACGAGCGACCCAGGGCGTGTCCGCCGTTCCCGGGTTGACGCAGTTGACCCGGATGTTCTCGTGCAGCAGATCCGCGGCGGTGGCGAGGGTCAGCGCCTGCACCGCGCCCTTGCTGGCCGAGTAGATCGCCCGCTTGGAGAGTCCGACCGTGGCCGCCACCGAGCAGGTGTTGGTGATCGAAGCAGCCGGACTGCGACGCAACAGCGGTAGGGCCGCGCTCGTCACACGGGCGGTGCCGGTCACGTTCACGTTCAGCACGCGCGCCCAGTCGTCATCCGTTGCGTCTTCGACCGTGCCGACGGCCCCGATACCGGCGTTGTTGATCAGGATGTCCAGCGAGTCGATCCGCTCACCGAGCGTCGCGAAGGCGGCGGCGACCGATTCGGTCGACCCGATGTCACAGCTGATCCACTCGGCGATTCCGGCCATGGCGCCCTCGCTGAGATCGAAGCCATAGACAATGGCGCCACTGTTCGACAGGAGTCTGGCGGTCGCCAGCCCGATACCGGATCCCGCTCCGGTGACTACGGCCGTGAGACCGTCGAATTCTGCAGCCATTGGTGGTGTGCTCTCTTCATCGAGGGATGGTTCCCCGCAGAATGAGAACCGTACCGTCACCGGAGACGCCCTCATGTCCGCGTAAAAAAATACTATATAGGATTCCGCGAAATCATGTAGCATGACGTCACTGGAGCGAAGATGCTTTCTTTCGTTCCTACACGGCATGGAAGGAAGCTCCAATGAAACGACCAGCAATGAAGCGGCTCGCGGTTGGGCTCGTTGCGGTTGTGGCGGTCAGCCTCAGCCTCACAGCGTGTTCGGCGGGAGGTGGAACCTCCAGCGGGAAGCCCAGCCTTCTCCTCTGGGTAGACACCCCTCGCGTTCCTCAGGCCGAGGCCTACAAGAAGCTCATGGCCGGCAAGCAGGACATCAAGATCGAAGTCATCGCCCAACAGGATGCGCAGACCAAGATCGCACTGCACAACCGCACCAAGAGCGGTTGGCCCGACGTCATCTTCGGCACCGCCGCCGACACCGCGCAGTTCCTCGACCCGAGCAACGGCTACGCGGCCGACCTCTCCAAGCTGGTGTCGAAGAAGATCTTCGACGGTTTCGGCGAGGGCAACAGCGACTGCCTGTTCGACGGCAAGTACTACTGCCTCAAGAACGACCTGGCGAACACGGTGCTCTGGTACAACACCAAGATCTTCAGCGAGCTGGGGCTGACCCCGCCGAAGACCATGGCGGAGTTCGCCTCCACCGCCATGAAGCTCAAGGGAACCGGATATTCGGCCGGCGCGATCGGCGACCAGAACTACTACGCGTCGTTCCTCCAGTCGAGCGAATGCCCGCTGGCGGATGTGCCGAAGCCGAATGTCGTGCGGATCGTCCCGACCGACAAGAAGTGCACCAGGGTCGCCGAACTCGTGCAGCCCCTGCTCGATGCCGGAGTCGTCGACAAGCGCTCCAGCTTCGATGCGGGATTCATCAAGGATGTCGCGAAGCAGGACAAGGTCGCGATGACCCTCGGCCCGTCGTGGTTCGGTGACTTCGTCATCAAGCCCGCCGACTCGTGGGGAGTTCCCGCAGGGGAGATCGCCGCGGCGGACATGCCCGCGTGGGGCACCGGATCCGATAACAAGTCGGGCGCATACGGCGGCGGTGTCTTCACCGTCTCGTCGCACTCGAAGTTCCCGCAGGCTGCGGCGGATGCCGCGGTATGGCTGACCACCTCGGACGCGATGGCGACCGCGGAGACCACGCCGACGTTCCCGGCCTACGGTCCGGCGAACAAGCTGTGGGAGAAGCGCATCTCCGAGGACAAGTACTACGCCAGCAACCCCTACCCGGCGATGGCTGCCGGTGCGAATAACATCTCGCAGGTCGACCGGCCGGTGCGGTTCGCCTTCGTGGCACAGATCGGCACGGTGCTGCAGGCGGACATCAACGGTGGCAAGTCGTTGAAGACCGCTCTGGACAATTACGCGACTTCTCTGCAGAAGCTGGCCCCGTCGTCCGGATACAAGGTAGAAACCAAGTAGCACGCACGTGCGGCGCCGGGGGGTATGACTCCCCGGCGCCGCGCAGTGTGTTCACCGTGGTCACAAGGAGAGGGTCGCAGTGTCGCGTTCACGAGTAAACAGGGGGAGTCTCCTCGCCGGCGGGCTGATGTTCGCGCCGTACCTGGTGCTGCTCATCGCCTTCGGCATCATCCCGATCATCGTCGCGGCCATCACCTCGATGCAGCCGGCGACGCTCAACCCGGGCGGCGGCCCGCTCAACTACCTGCAGGCGTTGCAGGACTTCCGATTCCTTCCGGCACTGCGCAATGTCGGCATCTTCCTGCTGCTGTACGTTCCGTCGATGCTCATCGCCGTCGCGCTGATGTCGCTGTTGCTCGACACGGTGCAGGGCCGGTGGAACCTTCCCCTGCGCCTCGCCTACATCGTGCCGGCATCGCTCACCGGCGCCACCGCGGTGCTGGTCTGGTACTTCCTGCTGGAGCCCACCCTCAGCCCGTACAAGGACGTGCTCCACGCGTTGGGCATCACGCAGGGCGGTCAGATCTGGCGGGCCGACAACCTCGCCTGGATCTTCGTCGTCATGGCGTTCTTCACCGGCGCCGGCAACTGGATCGTTGTGCAGTACGGATCGCTGCAGTCGATCTCCGACGACATCCTCGAGGCCGCCCGCATCGACGGAGCGAACGCCTGGCAGATCGGCTGGCGGATCAAGCTGCCGCTGATCCAGAAATACCTGGTCTACATGGGCATTCTGGTCTTCGCCGCCGGGCTCCAGGTCTTCGTCGAGCCGCAACTCATCTCGTCGTCGGTCTATCCGGGCCTCGCCTCGAACTGGTCGCTCAATCAGCTCAGCTACAGCTTCGCGTTCCAGTCCAATAACTTCGGTGGGGCGGCCGCCCTGTCGCTCATGCTGCTCATCGTGTGCATCATCGGCGCGGTGTTCGTGATCTTCAAGACCGACTTCTTCGAGGGCGCGGGAGTGAAAGAGAAATGACAACCACAGCTATCGGAGCCGTTCCCGCCGTCGAGGGTAAGCCGCACGTGCACCACACCCCCGTGCGACGCGGGGCCGGTGGAACGATCGGCCGCACCGCCGTCTGGGTCGTGCTGCTCGTCTACGCGCTGGCCAGCGTCATCCCGATGATCTGGCTGCTGCTCGCGCCGTCGAAGACCGCCGAGCAGTTGAACAACAACGCTCCGTTCTCGTTCGGCACCTTCGCCAACTACGGGGCCGCCTGGGAGCACCTGTTGACCTTCCAGAACGGCGTCATCGTGCAATGGCTGGTGAACTCCGTGCTGTACACGATCGCCATCGTCGCGATCTCGTGCATCACCGCGATCCTCGCCGGCTACGCGCTCGCCGCGACGGCGCTCCCGCTCAAGCGAACCCTGCTGATCATCACCCTCGTGGCGATGATCGTGCCCCCGGTGGCACTGGTGCTGCCGCTGTTCATCGAGATCTCCAATGCGGGGCTGTTCGATACGCCGGCGGCGGTCATCCTGACCAGCTCGTTCTATCCCTTCGGCGTCTTCCTCGCCTACATCTACTTCTCGACCTCCATTCCGAAGGATGTCTACGAGGCCGCCCGCATGGACGGCGCTGGTGAGTTCACGACCTTCATCCGCATCGCGCTCCCGCTGTCGAAGGGGCTGTTCGGCATGCTGGCCTTCTTCAGCTTCAGTGCGTCGTGGGTGAACTACTTCCTGCCATACGTGTTGCTCGGTTCGGCCAACAACTTCACCCTTCCGGTGGGTCTCGGCGTGCTGTTCAGTTCGACCCCGGCCCTCAACCCGGGAAACGGCGCGCAACAGAGTGTTATCGGCCGCCCGGAGATCGCCCTCGCGGGCCTGCTGCTCGCCATCCCCATCCTGATCGTCTTCCTCGCCTCCTCGCGGCTGCTCGTTCGCGGTGTGCTGGCGGGCTCGGTCAAGAGCTAACGACACCACCACCCACCAGGGCGCACTCAGCGCCAGAGGAGAAGCATGAGCACCATCACGAGCATCCGTACCCTGGACATCCGTTTTCCGACCTCGATCTTCCTCGACGGGTCGGATGCGATGAATCCGGACCCGGACTACTCGGCCGCCTACCTGCAGATCGAGACCGATAGTGACGACGGCCTGCAGGGCGCGGGTTTCGTCTTCACCATCGGCCGGGGCAACGACATCGAGGCGAATGCCATCGAGGTGCTCGCCTCGCGCTTCGTCGGCCGCAACGTCGAGGAGCTACTCGACGACATGGGGGCGACGTGGAAGGAAATGCTGCACGACTCGCAACTGCGCTGGCTGGGCCCGGAGAAGGGCGTCATGCACATGGCCATCGGCGCCGTGATCAACGCCTTCTGGGATCTTCGCGCCAAGCGGGCGGGGCAACCGCTCTGGCAGCACCTCGCCGCGCTCACTCCCGAGGAGATCGTCGATCTCGTCGACTTCCGTTACCTGAGCGATGGGCTCACCCGCGACGAGGCGCTGGAGATCCTGCGCGCAGGTCAGGTGGGGGCGGCCGATCGGGTGCAGGAGCTGCTCGACATCGGCTACCCGGCGTACACGACCGGCCCGGGCTGGCTCGGCTACAGCGATGAGAAGCTCGAACGGCTCGCCCGGGAAGCCGTCGCGGACGGATTCAAGCAGATCAAGCTCAAGGTGGGCGCCGACATCGAGGATGACAAGCGTCGGCTGGCGATCGCCCGCCGCACGGTCGGCCCCGACATCCGTATCGCCGTGGACGCCAACCAGCGCTGGGACGTCGACGAGGCGGTCGAGTGGATGCAGCAGCTCGCCGAATACGACCTCGCCTGGATCGAGGAACCGACCAGCCCGGATGACGTGCTCGGCCATGCGGAGATCGCGCGCAGGCTCGCCCCGATGCCCGTCGCCACCGGTGAGCACGTGCAGAACCGGGTTATCTTCAAGCAGATGCTGCAGGCGAAGTCACTCGAATACCTGCAGATGGATGCCTGCCGGGTCGGCGGGGTGAACGAGAACATCTCGATCCTGTTGCTGGCGGCCAAGTTCGGCATCCCGGTCGCGCCGCACGCCGGCGGCGTCGGACTGTGCGAGACCGTGCAGCACCTGTCCATGTTCGACTACGTCGCCGTGTCGACCACCATGGACGGACGGATGATCGAGTTCGCCGACCACCTCCACGAACACTTCGTCACCCCTGCCCGTGTCGTCGGCGGTCGTTATCAGGCGCCGACCGCCCCCGGTAGCGGTGCGGAGATGCTCCCGGCCGCCATCGAGGAGTGGGTATTCCCCGACGGCTGGGGTTGGGCAGAACTCGCCGAAAAATCCGGCATCACCGACCAGGGGGAGTGACCGTGCTGAAATTCATGCGACTCGGCGAGCCGGGGGCCGAGACCCCCGCGGTGCTCACCGATGAGGGCGTGCTCTACGACCTGACCCCACTGACCGCCGACATCGACGGCTCCTTCCTCGAGCGCGGCGGGCTTGCGGATGCCGCGGCCGCCATCGAGGCCGGCACCCTTCCGGTGATCGACGACCCCGCCGACGGCTCCGGCCTGCGCATCGGCGCGCCCATCGCGCGGCCCACCGCGGTGATCTGCATCGGCATGAACTACGCCGCCCACGCGGCGGAGTCCGGCTCGGCGCCGCCCACCCGTACCGTCATCTTCTTCAAGCACCCCAACACGGTGATCGGTCCGTTCGACGACGTGCTGGTGCCGGTGGGCTCCACCAAGACCGACTGGGAGGTCGAACTGGCGGTGGTGGTGGGCAAGCGCGCGCGGTACCTGGCCTCACCCGCCGAGGCCCTCGACTACGTCGCCGGGTTCGCCGTCTCCAACGACGTCTCCGAGCGCGAGTTCCAGATCGAGATCTCGGGCGGGCAATGGAGCAAGGGCAAGGCGAGCGAGACCTTCAACCCACTCGGCCCGTGGCTGGTGCCCGCCGCCGACATCGGCGACGGGTCGGGCCTGCGCATCCGCTCGTTCGTCAACGGTGAGCCGCGCCAGGACTCGTCGACCAGCGACCTGATCTTCGATGTCGCGCAGATCGTCTACGAGCTGAGCCAGTACATGGTGCTGGAGCCGGGAGATCTGATCAACACGGGCACGCCGCAGGGCGTCGCTCTGTCTGGTCGATTCCCGTACCTCACCGCCGGCGACACGATGGCTCTCGAGATCGACGGGCTCGGACGCCAGGAGCAGCACCTCGCGCAGGCCCGGCCATGACCACCGACACCCGGGTAGCGGACGCCACCGCGCGAGCCCTCGGGCGCGGCGGCCTTCGCGTCGGACCGTACGGGTTCGGCGTCGCCCCGATCGCCAACCTCGGTCGCGTGGTGTCGGACGAGGATGCCCGCGGCGCCCTCGAGGCGGCCTGGGCGGCGGGCATCCGCTACTACGACACCGCGCCGCACTATGGCGTGGGCCTGGGGGAGCGTCGCCTCGGTGAGTTTCTGCGGGACAAGCCTCGGGACGAGTTCGTCGTCTCGACCAAGGTCGGCCGACTGCTGGTTGCCAGCGGTCGAATGCACACCGACGACCAGGGCTTCGAGGTCGAGACCGACCTGGTGCGCGACCTCGACTACACCGGCGACGGCGTGCTGCGGTCGCTCGAGGCGAGCCTCACCCGGATGGGCCTCGACCGCATCGACGTCGTCTTCGTCCACGACCCCGACGACTTCTACCGCGAAGCGCTCGACGGGGCGTTCCCGGCCCTCGAGCAGCTGCGTGCGGAGGGGACCATCACCTCCTATGGCGCGGGGATGAACCAGTCGGCGATGCTCACCGACTTCGTGCGCAACACCGATCTCGACGTCGTGATGTGCGCCGGCCGGTACACCCTGCTCGAGCAGGGCGCGCTCGACGATCTGCTGCCCCTGGCCGTCGATCGCGACGTGTCCGTGGTGGCGGCCGCGGTGTTCAACTCGGGGCTGCTGGCCCGGGAGAACCCCTCGGCTGACCTCACCTACAACTACGCCCCGGTGCCGCGCGAGCTGCTGGAGCGGGCGACGGCGATCGCGGCGGTCTGCGGTCGCTACGGGGTCTCGTTGCCGGCCGCGGCCATCCAGTTCACCCTCGGCCACCCGGCCGTCTCGACGGTCGCGGTCGGGGCGCGGTCCGGCGACCAGGTGCACCGCAATGTCGGCCTGTTCGATGTGCCGGTTCCCGACGTGATGTGGCAGGAGCTGGTCGACGAGGGACTGCTGCGGGCGGATGCGCCGCTTCCTGCGAGCGGCATCAACTGACCAACCGGATCGACCAGAGGACGACCGTGAAGATCACCGACATCGAGATCCGCGCCTGCCGGCCGGGCGCGGTCGGCGATGCGGTGGACGCGGCGGAGCTGCCCGGTGGATCGGCCCCCGATGTCGTCGTCATCTCCATGACCACGGACGAGGGAATCACCGGGATCTCGTTCGGCTCGGGCGGGCTGGATGCGCGGATCACCGCGCGGGCCTTCGCCCAGGCGCGCCCGTTCTTCCTGGGGCGCGATCCGTTGGCCCGGGAGAAGAACGCGCACGAGTTCCGCTGGTTCGATCGACGCTGGAACCACTCGCCGATCTACGCCTTCGGTCCGTTCGACATCGCCAGCTGGGACATCGCGGGCATCCGCGCGGGGCTGCCGGTGCACGAGCTGATCGGCACCGCGGCCGATCGGCTTCCGGTGTACGTGAGCTCGATGTTCCTGTCGACCCCGGCGGAGTACGCCGCGCAGGCGGTCGACGTGAAGGCACGCGGCATCCGCGGCTACAAGGTGCACCCGCCCGGGCCCGCAGCCCTCGACCGCGAGGTCTATGCGGCGGTGCGCGAGGCGGTCGGGCCCGACTTCCCCCTGATGGCCGACCCCGTCGCCACGCACTCCTACGAGGAGGCTCTGCGCGTCGGCCGCGTGCTCGAGTCGCTCGGCTACCTCTGGTTCGAGGAACCGGTCTACGACTACGACCTGGAGTCGCTGCGTAAGCTCACCGCCAAGCTCGACATCCCGATCGCGGGCACCGAGACGATCGCCGGGGGAAGCCACCTGACGGCGCAGTTCATCGCGAGCCGGGCGGTCGACATCGTGCGCACCGATCCGTCCTGGCGCGGCGGCATCACATCGGCGCTCAAGACGGCGCACCTCGCCGAGGCCTTCGGCATGCGCTGCGAGCTGCACACCGCGCTCTACCATCCGCTCGAACTGGCGAACCTGCACACCGCCCTGTCGATCTCGAACACCGGATGGTTCGAGCTCCTGTACCCCCTCGATGACTTCGATTTCGGCCTCGCCGAGCCCCTCGACATCCGGGACGGCTACGCCTATGCCCCGACCGCGCCCGGGCTGGGCGCGGTCTACGACTGGGACGCGATCGACGACGCGACCGTGGAAATCATCTGAAACAGCGGAACTCATCTGACAGACAGGGAATCCCATGAAACGCATCGCCTCGGTCATCGGCCTGCAGCCGGACGGTATTGCGGAGTACGAGCGACTTCACGCCGACGTCTGGCCGTCGGTCATCGCGCAGATCCGCGACAGCAACATCACGAACTACTCGATCTACCGCTTCGGCGAACTGCTGTTCTCCTATCTGGAGTACACCGGCGACGACTTCGAGACAGACATGGCGGCGATGGCGGCGGACCAGTCGACCCAGGACTGGTGGGCAGTCTGCATGCCGCTGCAGGTGCCGTTCGAGCAGCGGGCAGAGGGGGAGTGGTGGATGGAGTTGCCCGAGATCTTCCACCTCGACTGATGGGGCCATTCGAGCCGGCGCCCGGCGATGAGCGCCTGACCACCGCCATCGTGAGCGACGCGCTCGACGAGGCGGGCTTTCGCCATCAGGTGCTCGAGCGCCGGCTGGCGCCGCTGGTGCCGGGCTCACGCGTCTTCGGTCGTGCGGCCACGGTGCGCTTCGTGCCGGATGAACGCGACGTGCCGGCAGACCCCTACGCGGCGGCCATCGACTTCGTGGACTCACTCGAGCCCGGGCAGGTCGTGGTGATCGCGACCGAGGAGGCGAATGCATCCGCCGTCTGGGGCGAATTGTTCAGCACCGCCGCGATCGGTGCCGGGGCGGTGGGTGTGCTCACCGACGGTGCCCTGCGCGACACCGCCCGCATCGCTGCCCTCGGCTTCCCCGCGTTTTCGCGCTCGCGGCGCCCGATCGACTATCGGCGACGCCTGGCCATCGCGCAGACTCGCGGCACGGTGCGCATCGGCGGCGTCCCGATCACGCACGCCGATCTCGTCATTGCCGACGACGACGGCGCGGTGGTGATCCCCCAGCACGCCGAGGAGGCGGTGCTGCGGATCGCACGACTGCGGGCATCCGGCGAGTCCACCGTGCTGGCGGAGCTGCTCGCCGGGGAGTCGCTGCGCACGGTCTGGGACCGGCACCGCATCCTCTGACATGTGCCTCTTGATCGGTAAATCGGTTTACCATAGGGTGGGGGAATGACATCGACGTCGCTCAGCCCGGTAGTGCTCCGTGGCATGACCTGGGATCACCCCCGCGCCATCGACGGGCTTCACGCCTCGGCCGACCTCCTGCTCGAGCGCCACGGTGTGCGCATCGACTGGGTCTCGCGCTCGCTGCTCGCCTTCGGTGACCAGCACGTCGCCGACTTCGCGAGCGACTTCGACCTGATGGTCATCGATCACCCACACGTGCCAGACGCGGTGGAGGGTGGCGCGCTGCTCGCCCTCGACGAGCCGCTCGGTGCCGACGCGCTCGCGACCCTGCGCCGCGAGAGCGTCGGCCGTTCGCACGACACCTACAACTACCGGGGCAGCCAGTGGGCGCTGGGGCTGGATGCCGCGGCTCAGGTCTCCGCCTTCCGCCCCGACCTGCTCGACGGCACGCCGCCCTACTGGACCGATGTGCTGCGACTCGCGCGGGCCTCCCGCGTGATCTGGCCGTACACGCCCGTCGATGCCTTCAGCACCTTCGCCACCCTGGTTGCGCAGCGCGGGGCGCCGCTCGCCGGATTCGACGGCTTCATCGATCGCGACGTAGCGCGCGAGGTGCTCGACCTGATGGTCGAACTCGCCGCGCACGTTCCCGACTGGTGCGCCGACGCCAACCCGATCGACGCGGCCGAGGCACTGAGCACGAGCGACGACTGGTCGTTGGCCGCGGCCCTGTTCGGCTACACCAACTACTCGCGCGTCGGGTTCCGCCCGCACCTGCTGAGTTACGACGACATTCCGTCGTTCGATGGGCGGGCGGGCGGCTCCACCCTGGGCGGCGCGGGCATCGCGGTATCGGCGGGCACGACGCATCCGCAGCTCTCCGTCGCGGTCGCGGCGACCCTCGCCGGTGCCGAGGTGCAGGCGGGACCGTACGGGCTCGGCGGCGGCCAACCCGGCAACCTGCGGGCCTGGCGTAACGACGAACTGAATGGCGTGACAGCGAACTTCTTCCGCAACACGCTGCGCACGCTCGAGCGAGCTTGGGTACGACCCGCGGTGCTCGGCTGGCCGGACCTGCAGCTCGAGCTGTCGCACATCCTTCACGACGGCCTGGTCGCCCGGAGCTTCGCTGAGACCGCGCTCGACCGCATCGAGGCGCTGCCCGCGCGATTCCTGGACGGGGCGACAGTATGACCTACTTCGAGGACTACGTGATCGGCTCCAGCCGCTCCAGCCACGGCCGCACCGTGACCGAGGCCGACATCGTCACCCACGCCGGGCAGACGGGCGACTTCTACCCGCACCACATGGACGCCGAGTTCGCCAAGTCGCTGCCCGGTGGCCAGCGCATCGCGCACGGAACGCTCATCCTGTCGATGGCGGTCGGCATGCTGGCCGGCGAGATCAACGACGAGGCGATGAGCTACGGCTACGACCGGGTGCGCTTCATCCGCCCGGTGCACATCGGCGACACCATCACCTCGCACAGCGAGATCGTCGCGCTTCGCGAGCACGCGAAGCGCCCCGACGCGCTGGGCATCGCCGACGAGAAGGTCGAGGTGACCAACCAGCGCGGCGAGGTCGTGCTCGCCTTCGTGCACGTCTACCTCGTGAATCGTCGACCAGTCGAAGGGACCGCACCATGACAGACCTGTACCGACCAGCGCGGATGATCGACACCCACCAGCACCTCTGGAAGCCCTCCGAACGTCGATACCACTGGCTCGAAGGGGCCGGGGCGCCGCTCGAGACCGACTTCGTCGAGAACGACGTGATCACGGACGTGCACGCCGCCGGCATCACCGGCACCGTGCTGGTGCAGGCCGAGGACAGCTACGAAGACACCTTCTTCATGCTCTCGGTCGCGGCGGAATACCCCGAGATCGCCGGGGTCGTCGCCTGGGCGCCGCTCGACCGCGTGGACGAGACGGAGGCAGCGCTCGACCTGTACTCGCTCTCGTCGGCGGTGCGCGGCATCCGTGTTCTCAATCACGACTACGAAGACCCGCGGTGGCTGCTGCGCGACAGCGTGCAGGGCAGCATCGCCCGCCTCGCCCCGCGGGGGTTCGCGCTCGACGTGGTCAGCGTGCTGCCCGAGCACACGCAGGTGGTGATCGAGCTTGCCGACCGCTACCCCGACTTGACGCTGGTGATCGACCACCTGGCCAAGCCCGACATCGCAGGGCGCGGCTGGCAACCGTGGGCCGGCCAGCTGGCGGATGCCGCGGCTCGCCCCAACGTGACCGCGAAGCTCAGCGGGCTCAACACCGTCTCCGCGCCGGGCTGGACATCCCGCGACTGGCAGCCCTACGTCGACCTCGCTGTCGCCACCTTCGGGCCCGAGCGGCTGATGCTCGGCAGCGACTGGCCGGTCTCGCTGCTGAACGGGGACTTCGCCAGCGTGTGGACCGGCCTGCGCGAAAGCATCGCGGGTCTCAGTCCGAGCGAACAGGACTCCATCCTGTACGGGACCGCAGAACGTGTGTATCGACTGGAGACACCATGACCGAGCAACTTCCCCTTCCCCTCGACGGGATGCTGGTGCTCGACTTCAGCCAGTTCCTCGCCGGGCCGATGGCCGCGATGCGGCTCGGCGACCTCGGCGCGCGGGTGATCAAGATCGAGCGACCCCAGGGGGGCGACATCGGCCGCCGGCTCGCCTTCGCCGGGGTGGTGGAAGACGGTGACACCCTGTCGTTCCACATCACCAATCGCAACAAGGAGAGCTACGCGGCAGACCTGAAGAACGAGCAGGACCGCGACGACATCCGCGCGCTGATCGCCAAGGCCGACGTGATCGTGCAGAACTTCCGCCCCGGCATCATGGAGCGGCTCGGCTTCGGCTACGACGCGGTCGCCGACATCAACCCGGGCATCGTGTACGCCAGCGTGAGCGGGTACGGCGCGACGGGTCCCTGGAAGGATCGGCCCGGGCAGGATCTGCTCGCCCAGTCCCTCTCCGGGCTCCCGTGGCTCAACGGCAGCGTCGACGATCCGCCGGTGCCGGTGGGGGTCGCGCTCGCCGATGTGATCGCGAGCATCCACCTCGCCTCCGGTATCACCGCCGCCCTGCTGCGCCGCGAGCGCACCGGCATCGGCGGGCGGGTCGACACCAGCCTGCTCGAGTCGATGCTCGACCTCCAGTTCGAGCTGCTCAGCGCGCACCTCGGCGACCCGTCGATCACCGTCACGCGCGGAGCCCGCAACACCGCCCATGCCTTCCTGCAGGCGCCGTACGGCGTCTACCCGACCGTCGACGGCTACCTCGCGATCGCGATGACATCGGTGCCCGAGCTCGGCGCGCTGATCGGTCTCGACCTGAGCCGCTATGCCGACCCCGACACCTGGTGGACGGAGCAGACCGAGATCACCCGATCCCTCGCCGCGCACCTGGCCACGCAGTCGACCGCGCACTGGCTCGAGATTCTCGACGCAGCGGATGTCTGGTGCGCCCCCGTCATGACCCTGCCCGAGCTCGTCACGCACGAGGGCTTCACCGCGCTCGACATGGCGCAGCAGACGGAGCGGCTCGGCGTGGACGGCGGCGAGCCGGTGGCCATCCAGACCATCCGCACGCCGGTGCGCTACGACGGCAAGGTGCTGAAGCATCCGCAGGGCGCTCCGCGGCTCGGCGAGCACACGGCGGCGTTGAAAGCGGAGTTCGCACGGTCGTCGAAAGATGCGGAGGTGGGGGCATGAGCGAGCAGGCAGAGCGCTACGCGGTTCCGGTCTGGAACCAGGACGTCAAGCTCTACGAGGACTACGAGGTGGGCGAGGTCGACCGCTCGATCCGCCGCACGATCTCCGAGGGCGAGATGATGCTGTTCTCCAGCCTGCTGGTCGACCTCCACCCCTATGTCGCCGACGACATCTTCGCTCGCGAGGAAGGCCTGTTCGGCAAGCGGATCGTGCCCGGCGCCCTCGTCTTCAGCTACGGCATGGGGCTGATGGCGCACAACAACGTCAACACCTTCAGCTACGGCTACGACCGGCTGCGCTTCATCAAACCCGTGTTCGTCGGCGACACCATCTACACGATGCGCACCCTGCTGAAGAAGACGCCGAAGTACGACGACATGGGACTGTTCACCGTCTCCTACGAGGTGTTCCGCGCGGATGACGAGCAGATCGTGCTGTACTGCGAGCACCTGCAGACGGTGAAATACCGTGACCCGGAGCGAGCGAAGGCGGAACTGTGATCGACCTCTTCACCGACATCTCGGACTATGTCGCGCTGCGGATCCCCGAGGAGTACCGGCGTCCGATCGCCATCGTCGGTGCCGGCGGCATCGTCGACGGGGAGCACCTCCCCGCCTACGCGCTCGCCGGGCTGACCGTCGTCGGCATCTTCGATGTCGACCAGGATCGCGCCCGCGACGTCGCGGCCCGTCACGGCATCCCGCGCGTCTACGCGAGCGTCGAAGAGCTGCTCGCCGACGACGAGGTCGTCGTGGTCGACATCGCGGTTCCCATGACAGCCCAGCCGCCGATCTTCCGGGCGGCCATCGCCGCAGGCAAGAACGTGTTGGCACAGAAGCCCTTCGCGGCCACCCCGGAGATCGCGCGCGAGCTCGCCGACCTGGCCACGGCATCCGGTCTCGTCGCCGCCGTGAACCAGCAGCTGCGCTTCGACGAGGGAATCGCCGCGGCCCACCGCATGGTCGAGCAGGGCTGGATCGGCGAGGTCACGTGCTTCACCCTCACCGTCGATGCGACCACAGACTGGTCGCAGTGGGTCTGGGCGAAGGCCATGGAGCGGCTCGAGGTGATGGTGCACTCGATCCACTACCACGACACCGTGCGCTGGTTCCTCGGCGAGCCGGCATCCGTCTACTCGATCGGGGCCCGCACGCCCGGCCAGTATCCCGACGGCGAGACCCGCACGATCACCTCGTACACGTTCCCGAACGGCAGCACCGCGCTGATCCACGCCAACCACGTGAACAAGGGCGGCGATAACACGGCAGAGTTCCGCATCGAGGGCACCGCCGGTGCGATCCGCGGCACGCTCGGCCTGATGTACGACTACCCGCTCGGGCGCCCCGACACCCTCGAGGTGATCAGCACCGAGGAGGCGCCGAATGGACCGACGGATGGCTGGGTGCCGTACCCGGTGACCCAGCGGTGGTTTCCCCACGCATTCATCGGCACGATGGGGTCGGTTCTCGAGGCGATCGCCACCGGAACGGAGCCGCGCAGCTCGGTGCGTGACAACGTGAAGACGATCGAGCTGGTGGCCGCGATCTACCGCTCGATCGAATCGAATGAGGTCGTGCGGTTCGACTGAGTCGTCCGCGCCCACGAGACTGGAACCGTCATGGTGAAGCTCAGCGACGTCGCAGCGCGGGCCGGGGTGTCCCCGGCTGCGGTTTCGCGCGTGCTCTCTGGCGACAGCACCGTGCGGGTGAGCGACGAGACCCGCGACCGCATCCTGTCGGCCGCCCGCGATCTGCGCTACGTGCCCAACCATGCGGCTCGGGCCCTGCGCACCGCCCGCTCCAGCGCGATCGCCCTGGTGGTGCCGGAGGTGACGAGCGCCGTGTTCGCCGAGCTCGCCCGGGGAACGGAGGAGGGAGCATCCGCCCGCGGCCTCACGGTGATGCTCGCCCGGGCCGAGCAGCTCGACCATGATCATGAGTGGCTCGAGCGTCTGGTCGCGGAGGGTCGCGTCGACGGCGTCATCGTGCAGGTTCCGGAGGGGGTGCCGGTCGAGGTCGACGGCTCCGTTCCGACCGTACTGATCAATTCGCAGAGCGACGGGCCCGTCTCGACCGTCGTGCTCGACGATGCCGCGGGCATCCGCGCCGCGGTGGAGCACCTGCAGGCCCTCGGTCATCATCGCGTCGGCTACATCGGCGGTCTGTCGACCAGCGCGACCGGCGCTCGTCGAGAGGCCGGATTCCTCGCCGCGGTCGCCGACTTCGGGCTGCAGACCCGGGACGAATGGATGACGCGGCTCGGCTACGGCGGAGACGATGGCCGCGCGGCCGTCGCCGCCCTCCTCGCGCTCGGCACCCTGCCCTCCGCGCTCGTCGTCGCGAACCTCAACGCCGCCCTCGGGGTGCTCGCCGGCATCCACGCCAGTGGGCTTCGAGTGCCAGACGACATCTCACTGGTCGCGCTGCACGACGTCTGGTACGCCGACGCGACCTGGCCGCCGATCACCACCGTGCGGATGCCGTTGGCCGAACTGGGGCGGGCGGCGGTCGAGCTGCTGGTCGTCGCCGATGACGCGCCGACGCACCTCACGGTGACCTCGCCCGCGCCAGAGCTCATCGTTCGGGCATCGACCGCGCGGGTCACCCGACTGGGCGATTGACCTGATGTATTTGCGGGGAGGCGTCGTCAGGCCGGATCGGAGTCGGCGGCCTCCTGCTCGGTCGCCACGACATCCATATGCTCCTGAATGGTGAGCAGATGGCTCGCCATGCGGATGCGGGCAGCCTCGGGATCGTGGGCCGCCAGCGCGGAGAGGATCGCATCGTGGCTGCGGTGCGCGTCGGCCAGTCCCGCACCGCCGGTAAGCGCCTGGTAGGTGCGGGTGCGCATGGTGCGGCTGGACAGCGCGGCGATCAGGGCGGAGAGCACGGGATTGGCCGCGGCCTCGGCCACCAGGCGGTGGAACTCGATGTCGGCATCCATCGCCTCGTCGAAGTCCTGCTCGCCGGCCGCGGCGCTGCGGGCCAGGGCATCGGTGGCCGCCTGCAGCTGATCGTCCGTGATGAGCAGGGCGGCACGGCCGGCGGCCTCGGTCTCCAGCACCCGTCGCACCGACTGCAGGTGCACCGCGTTGCGCGGCGATTGCAGATCGACCATGAAGCCCATGGCGGCGAGCAGCACGTCGGGGTCGAGCGACGTCACGTAGGTGCCGTCGCCCTGCCGGGTCTCCAGCACACCCATGATCGCCAGCGCGCGGACGCCCTCGCGCAGGGAGCCGCGCGAGACAGCCAGCTCGGTCGCCAGGTCTTTCTCCACGGGCAGTCGCGCGCCCGCGGCGAGCTCGCCGCTGGTGATCATCGCCTTGATGCGCTGGATCACGACGTCGGTCTGCGAGCCTCCGCCACCCTCGGCTTTGGGGCCACGCGAACGTGGATTCGACATCCGCTCATCCTACGGTGCGCCTGTAGTTAACGTCAGATCAATCTGGGTGCGCGGGTGGTCGCGTCGGGGGCAGGCAGGCGGCCGCGGTCATCCCCGCGCCCCGGCGCTCACGCGCCCCAGGCATCCCCGCGCCCCGCTGTTATCCCCGCGCCCTGCTGTTATCCCAGCGGCAGGTACAACCCCCGCGCGGATAACGAACCCCCGCGCCGTGCAACCTGCCCCTCTCTCCCTCCTTCCGCAATTCAGGAGGTGCTGTGACGGCTGTGCCCGGTGCGGCGGATGTTCTCCCCTTCCGCACCTCGCGCCCCTCCCGTCCCACACCCTCCTGAATAACGTGTGGCCCGGATAACGTGTGGCCCGGCGACGTCGGGGTCGCGCGCGCTCGCAGGCATCCCCGCGCCCCGCTGTTATCCCCGCGGCAGGTACAACCCCCGCGCGGATGACAAACTCCCGCGCTGATAACGAACCCCCGCGCGGATGCGGAAGTCGGCTCAGGCGCGGGGGAGGTACCGCTCCTGCGCGGCAGACCGGGCGACGATCGCCCGCAGCGTCTCGAGGTCGCCCGAGACCAGCCCCTGCGCGCGCGCCTGGATCAGCACGTTGCCGATCGCCGTCGCCTCGACGGGCCCGGCGATCACGGGGAGCCCGGTGCGGTCGGCGGTGAGCTGGCAGAGCAGGGTGTTGAGCGATCCGCCCCCCACGAGGTGGATCACGGAGATGGTCTTGCCGGTCAACTCGCGTGCCGCGTCGATCGTGCGGGCGTAGGCATCCGCGAGGCTCTCCAGGATGCTGCGCACCATTGCCGCCCGCGACCCGGGCACCCGCTGCCCGTGCTCGCTGAGCCAACTCGCGATCCTCGCGGGCATATCGCCGGGCGAGAGGAAGCGCGGGTCGTTGGGGTCGAACACGCTCACCGGTTCGGTCACCGAGGCGGCCGCGCGCAGGAGCTCGGGCAGATCGATCCGCTCTCCCGCGGCCTCCCAGGTGCGCACGCTCTCACTGAGCACCCAGAGCCCCGTCACGTTGCGCAGGTAGCGCACCCGGCCGTCGACGCCGCCCTCGTTGGTGAAGTTCGCCGCGCGACCGGCCTCCGTGAGCACCGGTCGCTCGAGCTCGATGCCCACCAGCGACCAGGTGCCGCACGAGATGTAGGCGAAGTCGGGGTCGGTCGCCGGGATGCCCGCCACGGCCGACGCGGTGTCGTGGGAGCCGACCGTGCTCACGGGCACAGTAGCGCCGATCCGGTTCGCCACGTCCGGCAGCAGCGCGCCGACGGGCGTGCCCGCGTCGATCAGGGTCGGGAAGATCTCGCGGGGCAGGCCGAGGCGGGTGATGAGTTCGTCATCCCACTCGCGGTCGCTCACCCGCAATAGGCCGGTCGTGGAGGCGTTCGTGCGCTCGGCGAACCGCTGCCCGGTCAGCCAGTAGTCGATCAGGTCGGGGATGAGCAGCGCGGTCTCCACGCCATCGAGGCGGCCGTCGAGCCGGTCGGCCGTGAGCTGGTACAGCGAGTTGAACGGCAGGAACTGCAGCCCGTTGGCGGTGTAGAGCTCCCGCCGACCGACGATCGCGTCCACCGCGGCAACCCCGCCCGCGGTGCGTTCGTCGCGGTAGTGGAAGGGCTCGTCGATCATCGTGCCCGACCGCAGCAGCCCATAGTCGACCGCCCACGAATCGACGGCGATGCTCACCAGCTCGGGCTCGCGTGCCGCGGCAACCGTGAGGCCGGCGAGGATGTGCTCGAACAGGGCCGATACGTCCCAGCGCAGTCCCGTCGGCGTCGTCACCGCGCCGTTCGGAAATCGGGCGATGGGGGTGAGCGTGAGCTCGTTGTGTCCGACGTGACCCAGGATGACGCGCCCGCTCGTCGCCCCGAGGTCGACGGCGGCGACAGCGGCGGTCATCGCAGAAAGGCGGCCGCGACGCCGGCATCCACCGGGATGTGCAGTCCGGTCGTGTGGCTGAGATCCGAGGTGCAGAGCACGAAGACGGCGTTGGCCACGTTCTCCGGCAACACCTCGCGCTTGAGGAGAGTGCGCTGGGCGTAGTACGCGCCGAGCTCCTCCTCCGGCACGCCGTAGACCGCTGCGCGCTTGGCCCCCCAGCCGCCGGCGAAGATCCCGGAGCCGCGCACGACGCCATCCGGATTGATGCCGTTGACTTTGATCCCGTGCTCGCCGAGCTCGGCCGCGAGCAGCCGCACCTGGTGCGCCTGGTCGGCCTTCGTCGCCGAGTACGCGATGTTGTTCGGCCCCGCGAAGATCGAGTTCTTCGACGAGATGTAGACAATGTCGCCGCCGAGCTTCTGGTCGATGAGCGCCTTTGCTGCGGCGCGGGAGACCAGGAACGAGCCCTTCGCCATCACGTTGTGCTGCAGATCCCAGTCGGCGACCGTCGTCTCGAGCAGCGACTTCGACAGTGACAGCCCGGCGTTGTTGACCACGAGGTCGAGGCCACCGAAGGCGAGCACCGCGGCGTCGATGGCCGCCTGCACCTGCGCCTCGTCGGTGACGTCCGCCTGCACGCCGACCGCGACATCCGTGCTGTTCTGAATGGCACCGGCGATCTCGGCCGCGGCGGCCTGGGCCTTGTCGAGGTCGAGGTCGGCGATCACCACACAGGCGCCCTCGGCGGCGAGGCGGGTGGCGATCGCCTTGCCGATGCCGGATGCCGCGCCGGTCACGAGCGCGACGCGCGTCGCGAGCGGCTTCGGCTTCGGCATCCGCTGCAGCTTGGCCTCCTCGAGCGCCCAGTACTCGATGCGGAACTTCTCCGACTCGGGGATGGGAGAGTAGGTCGAGATCGCCTCGGCTCCGCGCATCACGTTGATGGCGTTGATGTAGAACTCGCTCGCGACGCGGGCGGTCTGCTTGTTCGCGCCGTAGCTGAACATCCCGACGCCGGGAATGAGCACGACGAGGGGGTCGGCGCCGCGGATGGCGGGCGACGCGGGCTCGGTAGCGGACCCTGTCGAAGCGTAGCGGTCGTAGTACGCCTGGTAGTCGGCGCGGTACTCCTGGTGCAGGCTGTGCAGGCGCTCCAGCTGCTCTTCGAGGGTCGCGGTCGCCGGAAGATCCAGCAGCATCGGTTTCACCTTGGTGCGCAGGAAGTGGTCGGGGCAGCTCGTGCCGAGTGCGGCGAGGCGGGCGTGCTCGGTACTGGACAGGAAGTCGAGGACGACGTCGGCATCCGTGAAGTGTCCGACCTGCGGCCGGTCCGTGGAGACGAGGCCGCGGAGGGTCGGGGCAATGGCGGCGGCGCGGGCACGGCGCTCCTCGGGGGTGAGCGGCGCGTAGCCGTCGAGGGCGGGGCCGAACGGCTCGCTGCGTCCGTGCTCGGCGATGTACCGCTCTGCCGTCTCGATGATCCACAGGCTGTTCGCCTCGGCCTCGTCGCTGGTGTCGCCCCAGGCGGTGATGCCGTGACCGCCGAGGATGCAGCCGATGGCGTCGGGGTGCTCCCGCTTGATCGCCGCGATGTCCTCGCCGAGCTGCCAGCCGGGGCGGCGCCACGGCACCCAGACCACGCGGTCGCCGAAGGCCTTCTTCGTCAGCTCCTCGCCGTCGGCGGCGGTGGCGAAGGCGATGCCGGAATCGGGATGCAGGTGGTCGACGTGCGCCGCATCCACCAGACCGTGCATGGCGGTATCGATGCTCGGAGCGGCGCCCCCCTTGCCGAACAGCGTGTAGTCGAAGGCAGCGACCATCTCGTCCTCGCGCTCGACACCGGGGTAGATGCCGGAGAGCGCGCGCAGCCGATCGAGGCGCAGCACCGCGAGCCCGGGTTCCGTCAACGTTCCGAGGTCGCCACCGGAGCCCTTCACCCAGAGCAGCTCGACCTCCTTACCGGTCGCCGGGTCGGTGTCTGTGCCCTTGGCGGAGGTGTTACCGCCCGCGTAGTTGGTGACGCGAGGGTCGGAACCCAGGCGGTTGCTGCGCCCGATCAGTTCCGCGGCGGTGGGGTTGGTCATTGCTGTCTCTTTCGTCACTGGTGGTGGCTGGTGTGCGGTCCGTCTGGCGCTCAGGCGCCCCAACTGGCCTGCTGGCCGCCGACGCGCTCCTCGGCGATCTTCTTCTGGTATCCGGATGCCGCGTACGCCGCCATCGGGTCGCCGCCGAGGCCGCGCGACTCGCGCCACGCCGCCAGGTCACCGCGGACGTCGGTGTAGAAGGCATCCATGAGGATGCCGTTCGCGCCCAGCACGTCGCCGGCGTTCTGCGCGGCCTCGAGGGCGGCGGTGTCGACGAGCAGCGCGCGCGCCGTCATCTCCTGCACGTTGAGCACTGAGCGGATCTGCCCGGGGATCTTGTCCTCGACGTTGTGGCACTGGTCGAGCATGAATGCGACCCCGGAGTCCTTTCCGTAGCCACCGCCGCGGATGACCTCGTACAGGATGCGGAACAGCTGGAACGGGTCGGCCGCCCCGACGATGAGGTCGTCGTCGGCGTAGAAGCGCGAGTTGAAGTCGAAGGACCCGAGTTTGCCGAGGCGCAGCAGCTGCATGACGATGAACTCGATGTTGGTGCCGGGGGCGTGGTGTCCGGTGTCCAGGCAGACGAGGGCCTTGTCGCCGAGGGCCGAGACCTGGGCGTAGGAGGTGCCCCAGTCGGGAACATCCGTGTGATAAAAAGCCGGCTCGAAGAACTTGTACTCGAGCACCATGCGCTGATCGTCGCCGAGCCGCGCATAGATCGAGGCGAGCGAGTCGGCGAGGCGGTCCTGGCGGCCACGGATGTCGCCCTGCCCGGGGTAGTTGGTGCCGTCGGCGAGCCAGATCTTGAGGTCACGCGAGCCGGTCGCATCCATGATGTCGATGCACTCGAGGTGGTGGTCGATCGCCTTCTGGCGGATCTTCGGATCGACGTGGGTCAGCGAGCCGAACTTGTAGTCGTCGTCTTGGAAGGTGTTGCTGTTGATGGTGCCGAGCGCGACGCCGTGGTCGTTCGCGAAGGCACCGAGAGCCGCGTAGTCATCGACCTTGTCCCACGGAATGTGCAGGGCAACCGTCGGGGCGAGTCCCGTGTACTTATGCACCTGGGCCGCATCCGCGATCTTCTCCTGCGGGGTGCGCGGCGTGCCCGGCGTGCCGAACACCTTGAAGCGGGTGCCGGAGTTGCCGAACGCCCAGGAGGGCAGCTCGATCGCCTGCTCGGCGAGCAGATCCTCGAAGTCGCTGAATTGCGCCATTGGAATTCTTCTTTCGTGTTCGGATGATGCGGTCCCGCCCGTTCGACGCGACTGTGAATCGTTTCAATAGTAGGTGATCGCTGCCGGGAGTGGGCGGCGGATCCGTGCCCTAGCGCCCCGCCAGTTGGTCCTCCAGGTTGAAGACCTCATCGAGGTACAGGAAGGCCCGGTCCGCAGGGACGTCGAGGTCGACGAAGTGCTCGGCCATCGCGGCCTGCCAGCGCGCGTTGACCTCCGTCTTCGCCATCCCATCGAGGTTCGCCTGCAGGTCGGCGGTCTCGAAGTAGCCGATCACGAGACCGTCGTCGCGCAGGAAGATCGAGTAGTTGCGCCAGCCGGTCGCGTGCAGGGCCTCGAGCATGTCTCGCCAGACGGCGGCATGGGCGACCCGGTACGCCTCGATGTGCCCCGGCTTCACCTGCAGCTGGAAGCAGACCCTGCGCAGCTCTCCCGCCATCAGAACCACCTCGGCTTGTCCGCCATGTCGATGTGGCGGTGCTCGATGCCGAGCAGCGACGCAGCGGCGTGGATGTCTGCGGCCCGATGTCCGACGCAGAGCGCCCAGTGATGGCCGATGCCGGTCTGCGACCAGAGGTCGACCCACTCGCCGGGATCGCCGCCGAAGTCGACGCGGGAGGTCGTGTTGCCGATCGCGAGCAGCGGACCCGGTGTCACCCGACCCTCGCTGGTGATGAAGGTGTAGCGGCCGTCGCGGTCCTGCCCGATGCCGAAGGTCGTCACCGGGCCCTGTTTCACGTCGAATTCCACCGAGACGCCGTAGCCGCGCTTGCCGTGGTAGATCCCGAGTCCGCGCAGCAGCGGGTCGCGCTCCGACACGGCGAGGTGCGCGGGGCCGTCATGGCCCATCTCGACCACACCGTCGAAGAAGTTGAGCGCCTGGATCTCGGTGAACGAGCCGCCGGCGCCGATCGTGTGGGCGGCGAGCATGGCGAGGCTGGTGCGCAGTTCGTATTCGCCGACGAAGGGGATGCCGCGGGCCGTGAGCAGGGACGATCCGAGGATCATTCCCGCACCCAGCCGCTCGTGCTGCTCCCCGGCGAGACCGCGGTGGTAGTACGCCGCGGAGTCGAGGTCGAAGTCCTCGACCAGCCGATCGAGACCCACGGACACCTTGGCACCCCAGGCGAAGTCTTCGTCCTTGACGGAGTCGTCGATGGAGAACAGACGGCGCGCGAGGTCCATGCGGTCGGCGACCTCGGCATCCGTCACCTCGGCGACGCGCACGCGCAGGTCGTCGAACTCGAGCACTTCCACGTGCGAGCCGAACTGGGTGGAGACCAGGGTGAGGTCGGTCGAGACGTCGAGCATGCCGGGGTAGAGATGGCCCATGAGGCCGTGTCGAGCGTTGCGCAGGGTGGCGCGCACCCCGGCCGCGTGCACCCAGCGGGTGATGCGCGCCCAGGCGTTCTCGTCTTTCAGGTGGCCGGAGACGCTGCGGAACTCGATCCCGGCGCGCCGGAAGACGTTGGCGACCTCGGGAACCGGGCACTGACCGCAGTAGGCGAGCCACTTGCCGGTGTCGAAGCCCGCGTGATCCATCGCCTCGGTGGGCTGGAGGTCGATCACGAGCACCGGCGTCTTGGTGCGCTGGGCGATCGGCAGCACCATCGACGACGTGAGGTAGGTGGTGAGGAGGATCACGATGAGATCGCAGTCGGCGACCCGCAGTTTCTCGGCCGCGATCGTGGCTTCCTGCGCATCCGACACGAAGCCGACGTCGATGACCTCGGCGTCGAGTTCGGTGAAGCGGGCGGTGACGTAGCGGCTCGACTCCTGCAGTTGCGGGAGGAGGTCGGGAAACTGGGGCCAGTATGCGGCGAGGCCGCCGGCGACCAGGCCGATGCGGGTCGGCCGGCGGCGCTTCGGGGCGAGCCCTGCGCTGAGGAGGGTCGCGGCGAGGTCGGTCATCGGTGCTCCGGTGGTTCGGGGTGGTGCCCGGCCGCGAGGCGACCGGGCACCGGGTGGTGATGGTGAGGAATCGAAATCGTTAGAAGTCGAAATCGTCGATGTTGTCCGCCGTGAACTCCGTCGGCGGGCCGACGATGACGGTGTTGTCGGCGCCGACCTTCAGGGTGCCGAGTGAACCGGCCTTGAAGGTGTCACCCTCCTTGCCCGTGATCTTTCCGGCGACGAGCGCCTGACCGGCGTAGACCGCGGCCTGGCCGATCTTTGCCGGGTCCCAGAGCGCGAACTCCTTGACGGTGCCGTCCTTGACGTACTTGCGCATCTCGTTCGGCAGACCGAGGCCGGTCAGCACGACCTTGCCCTTGTAGTCCGAGGTGGAGAGGTAGCGGGCGGTCGCGGCGATGCCGACCGTGGTGGGCGAGATGATGCCCTTGAGGTTCGGGTACGACTGCAGCAGGCCCTGCGCCGCCTGGAAGGAGGTCGTGTCGTCGTCGTTGCCGTAGACGGTCGTGACCAGTTTGATCTTGGAGTAGTCCGGGTTGGAGGCGAGCTCCTCCTTCATGAACTTGATCCAGGCGTTCTGGTTGGTGGCGTTGGCCGTGGCCGACAGGATGGCGATGTCGCCCTCGTTGTCGATCTGCTCCGCCATCTGCTTGAGCTCCACCAGCGCGACATCCTTCGCCACGACCTGGTTGATGAACAGGCTGCGGCAGTTCTTCGCGGTGTCGGAGTCGAACGTGATGATCTTCGCGCCGCCGGCCTTGGCCTGGTTGAGCGCCGAGCAGACCGCGTTGGGGTCGTTCGCCGCGATCGCGATCACGTTGACGTGCTTCTGCGTCAGGGTGTTGATGTAGCTCACCTGCGACGAGGCGCTCGCCGTGTTGGGTCCGACCACCGAGTAGGTGACGCCCTTGAGCCCGGCCGCGGCCTTCTTGCCGCCGCCGAGCTCGACATCCGTATACGGGTTGTTGAGCTGCTTGGGCACGAAGGCGATGCTGAACTTGTCGGCGCTGCCGCTGCTTGCTCCGCCGCCGCTGCCCGAAGCGCAACCGGCGAGGGCGACGACCGCCGCTGTGGCGAGGGCGGCGACTGCCAGAACACGACGCGTCGTGATCCTTCCCTCTTTCTGGAATGACTTCATTGTTTTTCCTTCTCTTGGGTGATCGGCGCCGGGGGAACGGCGACGAGTTTCTCAGGCCGCGGGTGCGCCCTGCAGGGGACGTGGCTTGTGCCGCGAGCGTGCCAGGCGGATGCGTGCCATCACACTCGGCGCGATCACCGACAGCACCAAGAGGGTGCCGGTGACGATGGTCAGCACGGTGTCGGGAAGACCCGCGAGCTGAAGGGCGTAATTGACGGTGCGGATCAGCAGCACCCCGGCCACGACGCCGACGATTCCTCCCGACCCGCCGAAGACCGAAACCCCGCCGAGCAGCACGGCGGCGACGACGCTCAGTTCCAGGCCCTGCACGCTGTCGCTCTGCGCGCTGGAGTACCGCAGCACCCAGAAGATGCCGGCCAGGCTGGAGACGACGCCGCTCGAGACGAACAACCAGAACTTCGCCCGGTTCACGCGGATGCCGACGAAGCTCGCCGCCTCGCCGCTGTAGCCGAGGGCGAACAGGGCCCGGCCGAAGGGGGTGAAGTGGAGCACGACGGCGAACAGGATCACGATGATCGTCACCGGGATCATCACCGTCGGAATGCCGGTTGAGCCGATCGTCGAGGTCGCCCAGGAGGTGAGGTCGACGGGGAAGTCCGCCACCGCGCTGTCGCCGATCACGACGAGCGCGAGACCGCGGTACAGGGCGAGGGTGCCGATGGTGACCGCGAGGGAGGGCAGGCCGACCACGGTGATGAGGAAGCCGTTGAAGGCACCGCAGAGGGCGCCGACCAGGAGGCACACGACGAAGATCCACCAGATGTTCCAGTGCTGGTTGTGCCAGAGCACGCCCAGAGTCGCGGCGGAGAGCCCTGCCGTCGACGCCACCGAGAGGTCGATCTCGCCGGTGATGATGATCAACGCCATCGGCATTGCGATCAGCAGAATGGGCACGGCGTCGATGAGGAGGAAGTTGACCGTGGTCGCCGAGGCGAAGTACGGCACGAAGATGCTGGCCAGCACGATGATCGCGATCAGGGCGTACACGGTGTTCGCGTCACGGCCGAAGAACACTCGACGGCGGCCGCTTCGTGCTTTCACCGGCGCGGCGACGGCCGTGCTCCGCGGCAGGGTGGCGTTAGACATCGCGAGCCTCACTCACTCGTAGCTTGCGGCTGGTGCGCAGCGCAAGCAGCCGGTCGATCAGGATGGCGGCGACGATCAGCACGCCGACGATCGCCTGCTGCCAGAACTTGCTCACGTTGAGGGCGGCGAGAGCACCCGTCATGGTGGTCAGCAACACCGCCCCGATCGCGGCGCCGGTCACCGTTCCGCTGCCGCCGAAGATGGCGACACCGCCGACGACGACCGCCGCGACGATCTGCAGCTCGAAGCCGGTGCCGGTGTCGGCGCCGACCGAGTTGAACCGTGACGTGTAGAGCACGCCGGCGAGTCCGCTCAGCGCACCGGAGGCGACGAACGCGCCCACCACCCTGGCGTCCACATTGATCCCGAACAGCCGGGCGGCATCCGGGTCGGACCCGATGGCGTAGAGATCGCGACCCGCTCGGGTGCCGTACATGAAGACGGCGGCGATGATCACGACGACGAGCGCACCGATGGCGATGATCGGGATTCCGAACACGGTCTGCACCGACAGATTGCCGAAGGCCGGAGGCTCGTTGCCGATGAAGTACTGCTTGCTGCCGGCCCAGGCGTTGTTGATTCCGCGGAAGATGTACAGCGTGCCCAGGGTGATGACCAGCGCCGGCACCTTGGCGAGCGTGACCAGCAGCCCGTTGATTACGCCGAGCACGGCTCCGAACACCAGGCCGATCACGAAGACCAGGAAGATCGGGATGCTCGGGAAGGCGGCGAACACCGAGCCGGTTCCGAAAGCGGTGAGCCCCAGAATCGAGCCCACCGACAGGTCGACGTTCTTGGTGATCACCACGATCGCCTGCCCGACCGCCATCACGACGAAGATCGTCGAGTTGAGCAGCAGGTCTTTCACTCCCTGACCGGAGAGGAACCGGTTGTTGACCAGTTCGGTGATCAGGATGAGCAGCGCGAGGGCGGCGAACACCGAGAACTCGCGGGAGACGAAGATGCGTCCGAGCGCCCGGCGTGCGGGGGACTCGACCGTGGCGGTCACGGGCAGGGTCTGGGTCATTTGGCGGTCTCCGGTGTTGCGCTTGCGGCGTGCATCACGGCTTCGGCGGTCGCCTCGGCGCGCGGGAAGCGACCCGAGATGCGGCCCTCGTGCATCACCAGCACGGTGTCGGCCATGCCGAGCACCTCCGGCAACTCCGAGGAGATCATCAGCACCGCGATGCCCCGTCCGGCCAGCTCCGAGATCAGGCGGTGCACCTCCGCCTTCGTGCCGATGTCGATGCCGCGGGTGGGCTCGTCGACGATGAGGAAGCTGGGGTTGGTCGCCAGCCATTTGGCGAGCACGACCTTCTGCTGATTTCCGCCCGAGAGGGTGGAGACCGCGAGGTCCTGCGACCCGGTCTTCACCTGCAGCCGCTTCGACCAGTCCTCCGCGACGGCGCGCTCACGCTTGGCGTTGATCAGGCCGACCCGGGCCAGCTGGGTGCGCAGCGTGAGCGTCGCGTTGCGGGCGACGGAGAGATCCATCACCAGGCCCTGCTTGCGGCGGTCCTCCGGCACGAAGCCCATGCCGGCATCGATCGCCGCCTGCGGCGAGTGCGGGGCCAGCGGCGCGCCGTGCACGGTCACGACGCCGGAGTCGTAGCGGTCGATGCCGAAGATCGCGCGGGCGACCTCGGTGCGGCCCGCGCCGACCAGTCCGGCCAGAGCGACGATCTCGCCGGCGCGCACGTCGAAGGTGATGTCGCCGAAGACGCCGGCCCGGTTGAGTCCCGTCACGGAGAGCACCGGTTCGCCGATCGTGGTCTCCTGCTTGGGAAAGAGCATCGCGATGTCGCGCCCCACCATTTCGCGCACGAGTTCGTCCACGGTGATGTCCACGGTGTCGTGGGTGGCGATGTACGCACCATCGCGCATGACCGTGATCCGATCGCAGAGCTCGAACACCTCGTCGAAGCGGTGCGAGATGAACAGGATGCCGGTTCCCCGTTCGCGCAGGCTGCGGGCGACGGCGAAGAGTCGGTCGACCTCGACGCCGGAGAGCGCCGCGGTCGGTTCATCCATCACCAGCACCTGGGCGTCGAGCGAGATGGCCTTGGCGATCTCGATGATCTGCTGGTCGGCGATGGAGAGGCCCTCAGCGATGCGGTCGGGGTCGATCGGCACGCCCAGACGGGAGAACAGGGCGCGAGCATCGGCCCGCATGGTCGTGCGGTCGATCAGGCCGAGTCGGCCGCGCGGCTGTCGACCGACGAAGATGTTCTCGGCGACGGTGAGGTCGGGAAAGAGCGTGGGCTCCTGATAGATCACGGAGATGCCCGCGGCCTTGCTGTCGGCGGGACTCTTGAACGACAGCTCGACGCCGTCCACGGTGAAGCTGCCGGTGTCGGGCTGGTGTACTCCGGCCAGGATCTTCACCAGCGTCGACTTGCCAGCGCCATTCTCGCCGACGAGAGCGTGAACCTCGCCGGAGCGGATCTCGATGGTTCCATCGACGAGGGCTGCTACCGCTCCGAACGACTTGGTCGCGCCGCGGAGGGCGAGAAGCGGAGTGCCGACGGCGAGAGTGCTGTCGGTGCGGGTGGGCGGCGTCATCGTCGGCACATCCTCCTCATTGAGGGATTGAATCGTTTTAAGATCGGGAACTTCTGCACTCTAAGACCGCTCGCGAGGGTAGGTCAAGCGTTTAACTGATACGTTCCAAAAACAGGACAGGTGCTGCCATGATTCACATCAGACGAGGCGCGACGACGCGCGAGAGGTGGCTGGACGGATGTCGGTGAGCGTGAAGGACGTCGCGGCGCGGGCCGGCGTGTCCGTGGGCACCGTGTCGAATGTGATGAACCAGCCCGGCAAGGTATCGCCTGACACCGTGCAGCGCGTGCAGCAGGCGATCGAGGAACTCGGCTTCGTGCGCAACGATGCGGCCCGGCAGTTGCGGGCCGGGCGCAGCCGGGCCATCGGGCTCGTCGTGCTCGACGTGCGCAACCCCTTCTTCACCGAGCTCGCCCGTGGTGCGGAGGACCGGGCATCCGACTCCGGCCACTCCCTCATTCTCGGCAACAGTGACGAGCGCACCGACCGCGAGGCGACCTACCTCGACCTGTTCGACGAGCAGCGCATGCACGGCGTGCTCATCTCGCCGCACGGGGACATCACCCCACGGCTGCGCAAGCTGCGTGACCGCGGCATCCCGGTGGTGCTGGTCGACCGCACCAGCACCGACGAGACCTTCAGCTCGGTCTCGGTCGACGACGTCGCCGGCGGCGCGCTCGCGGTGGGGCACCTTATCGACCAGGGGCGCAGGCGCATCGCCTTCGTCGGCGGCCCGCAGAGCATTCGACAGGTGACCGACCGGCTGGAGGGTGCGCGTGCGACGGTGGCCGAGCATCCGGATGTCCGGCTCGAGGTGATCGAGACCCGTGCGCTCAGCGTCGTGGAGGGTCGTGCCGCCGGGGTGGAGATCCTCGAGCGTGCTCCCGCGGACCGACCCGATGCGGTCTTCGCGGCCAACGACCTGATCGCGATGGGCGTGCTGCAGGCGTTGAACATGCAGGGCTCGCTGCACGTACCACGTGACATCGCACTCATCGGCTACGACGACATCGACTTCGCCAGCGCCGCCGTGGTGCCACTCTCCTCGATCCGCCAGCCGAGCGGGATGCTCGGCGCAACGGCGGTCGACATCCTGCTCGCCGAGGCCGAGGACTCGAGCACACCGCCCCGCCACGTCGTCTTCCAGCCAGAGCTGATCGTGCGCGAGAGCACCGCGGGCTGACGCCCGGCCCGCTGCCCGCCATCTCCGCGCCGTGGGGTTATCTCCGCGCCTGTTACACCTCCGCGCGGATAACAAGAGCGCGCGCGGTCACCCGAGCAGCGGTGACCCGGCACGCGCGGTCACGCGAGCCGAGGTCATCCCGCCGCCCTGCCGCCCGGCTCGCCCGAGCCTCAGCCACCCGAGCCTCAGTCGCCGAGCGCCTCGGGCGGCGGTGCCGGCCGCGTCGCCATCCGCACCGCGCCGATGCTGGCCGCGATCACCAGGGCGATCGCGAGCAACTGCAGCGGGCTGACCGCCTGGCGCAGCACGACGAAGCCGGCCAGGGTGGCGATCGCTGGGGAGACGCTCATGAGAATCGAGAAGGTGCTGGCCAGCAGCCGCCGCAACGCCAGCAGCTCGAAGGCGTACGGGATGGCCGACGACAGCAGTGCGACGCCGAGTCCGATGAGCAGGATGTCCGGGCGCAGCAGCGCAGACCCCGCACCGACGACGCCGAAGGGCAGGCTGATCACCGCACCGATCCCCATCGCGATGGCGAGCCCGTCGATGCCAGCGAACCGGTCGCCGGTGCGTTGCGACATCAGGATGTATCCGGCCCAGAGTGCCGCGGCACCGAAGGCGAAGGCGACGCCCACCGGGTCGAGCGAGTCGAAGCCGCCCTGGCTGAGGAGCACCACCCCGGCGAAGGCGAGCGCTGCCCAGAGCCAACTCGCCGCCTTGCGGCTGGTCGCCACCGACAGCACCAGCGGACCGAGCACCTCGATCGTCACCGTCGCCCCCAGGTCGAGGCGTTCGAGCGCCTCGTAGAACAGCAGGTTCATGCCGCCGAGGGCGATTCCGAACGCGGCGAGTGTGAGCCAGTCGCTGCGACTGTGCCCCCGAAGTCGTGGTCGGGCGACGAGCAGCAGCACCATCGCCGAGAAGGCGAGACGCAGCGTCACCATGCCCACGGCGCCCACGGTGGGGAAGACCAGCACGGCGAGCGACGCGCCCACGTCCTGGCAGATCAGCCCGGCGGCGACGAGCCCCACGGCCCCGAGCTGAGCGCGGGCGGGAGTGGCGGCGGTCACGTTCCCCAGGCTAGGCCCCGCGACTACTCCTGGACGCCCGCTGGAAACAACGCCGCAACATCGCCGGTCTAGGCTCGGCCCATGGATGGCCTGTTCGATGGTTACAGCGCTCCGTCGGGGGGTCGCTCCTCGGCGACCACGGCGTGGGACGAGATGTTCTCCCAACCGACTATGCCGCGAACGGCATACAAAGAGATTCACGCAGCGCTGGCGCAGATGACGCAGGAGGAACTGCGCGGTCGAACGGATGCCCTCGCCAGCTCCTACCTCGCGCAGGGGGTCACCTTCGACTTCGCCGGCGAGGAACGCCCGTTCCCCCTCGATGCCGTGCCGCGGGTGATCGAGCAGGCGGAGTGGGTGAACGTCGAGGCCGGGATCAAGCAGCGCGTGCTCGCGCTCGAGGCGTTCCTCTCCGACATCTACGGCAAGCAGAACGCGGTACGGGACGGCGTCATCCCGGCCGCGCTGATCAGTTCTTCGAGCCACTTCCACCGCGAAGCCGCGGGAATCGAACCGGCCAACGGCGTGCGCATCCAGGTCTCCGGCATCGACCTGATCCGCGACGAGGCCGGTGCCTGGCGGGTGCTCGAAGACAACGTGCGGGTGCCATCGGGCGTCAGCTACGTCATCTCCAACCGCCGGGTGATGGCCCAGACGCTTCCTGAACTGTTCGTGAGCATGCGCGTGCGGCCGGTGGGGGATTACCCGCACAAGCTGCTGCAGGCGCTGCGAGCATCCGCCCCCGAGGGAGTGGATGACCCGACCATCGTCGTGCTCACCCCGGGCGTCTACAACTCCGCCTACTTCGAGCACACCCTGCTCGCCCGCCTGATGGGCGTGGAGCTGGTCGAGGGGCGCGACCTGTTCTGCTCCGGCGGGCGGGTCTGGATGCGCACCACCTCCGGCCCGACCCGCGTCGACGTGATCTACCGCCGGGTCGACGACGAGTTTCTCGACCCGCTGCAGTTCCGCGCCGACTCGATGCTGGGCAGCCCCGGGCTGCTGCTCGCCGCCCGCCTCGGCAACGTCACCATCGCCAACGCCATCGGCAACGGTGTCGCCGACGACAAGCTCGTCTACACCTACCTTCCCGACCTCATCGAGTACTACCTGGGCGAGAAGGCGATCATCCCGAACGTCGATACCTGGCGGCTCGAAGAGCCGGAGTCGCTCGAGGAGGTGCTCGACCGCCTCGACGAGCTGGTCGTGAAGCCGGTCGACGGATCCGGCGGCAAGGGGCTGGTGGTCGGCCCGGCCGCCTCCAAAGACGAGCTCGAGACGCTGCGCAAGAGGCTGCTGGCCGACCCCCGCGGGTGGATCGCGCAGCCGGTCGTGCAGCTCTCGACCATCCCCACGCTGGTCGACGAGGGGATGCGACCGCGGCACGCCGACCTCCGCCCCTTCGCCGTCAACGACGGGAAGGATGTCTGGGTGCTGCCCGGTGGGCTGACCCGCGTCGCGCTTCCGGCCGGCGAACTCGTCGTCAACTCCAGCCAGGGCGGCGGGTCGAAGGACACCTGGGTGGTCGGTGAGGATCTGCTGCAGGTCTCGCGGCACAGCATTCAGGGGCTGGTCGCCGATCAGGCGAGCTCGACCGAGGCGATCCCGATCATCGGCCACGAGGTGCACTCGGTCGACCAGGCGCCGCGCGACCGCACCCTGGGGCAGGGACAGCAGGAGCAGCAACAACAGCAACAACAGGCGGTCCCTGAGCCCGTCGAAGGGTCGGGGGAGACACAATGCTGAGCCGCATCGCCGAGTCGCTGTTCTGGATCGGCCGGTACATCGAGCGCTCGGACGGCACCGCCCGCATCCTCGACGTGCACCTCCAGCTGCTGCTCGAAGACCCGTGGATCGAGGAGGACCTCGCCTGTCGCTCGCTGCTCAGCGTGATGGGCAGCAAGGTGCCCGAAGACACCATCCTCACCCGGCAGAGCGTGCTCGAGATCCTCGCCGTCGACCGCTCCGAGCCGGCCTCCATCGCCTATTCGCTCGGCGCCGCCCGAGAGAACGCCCGGCGCGCCCGCGAGATCGTGTCCACCGAACTCTGGGAGTGCCTCAACACCACCAGGGCACGGATGCCGCGGCGCGTCTCCAGCGAAAAGGTGCACGAATTCTTCGCCTGGGTTCGTGAACGCTCCGCCCTCGCCGTCGGGATCATCGAGTCGGCGACGAGCCGGGATGAGGCCTGGCAGTTCTTCACCCTGGGCAGGTCGATCGAGCGGGCGGACATGACCGCGCGCCTGCTCGCGACCCGGTCCCTCACCGAGGCGAGCGGGCCATCCTGGACCACGATCCTGCGCAGTTGCGGGGCCTACGAGGCCTACCTGCGCACCTACCGCGGCGTGCCGAGCGCGCGCAACGCGGCCGAGTTCCTGCTGCTCGACCGGCTCTTCCCGCGCAGCATCCTGTTCTCGGTGCGCCGGGCGGAGATGTGTATGCGCGACATCGAGCCGCGCACAGACCGGGTCGGCGTCTCCGACCAGGCGCAACGGCTGCTCGGGCAGATCCGGAGTGAGTTGGAGTACCGGCCGATCGTGGACATCCTCGACGACCTTCCGCTGCACATGGACAATGTGCAGGCGGCGACCAGCGCCGCCTCCGAGGCGATCCGACAGCGCTACTTCCCGACCAATGCGGCACCGAGCTGGGTGGGAGAGCACTCGTGAACCGTCTGCGCATCCGCCACATCACCGGCTTCCACTACGGCGGCGAGGTCACGGCGAGCTACAACGAGGCACGGATGCTGCCCGTCAGTTCTGAGGGACAGCTCGTCCTGTTCTCGAACCTCGAGATCCTGCCGATGTCGGCCCATCACACCTACGTCGACTACTGGGGCAGCCGGGTGTCGTCGTTCGAGATCCTCACGCCGCACAAGGAGCTCGCGCTCACCGCGACCAGCCTGGTCGAGGTGCGGCCGCGCGATCATCCCGAGCACATCATCAGCTGGGACGAGCTCGCGGCCGCGGCCGAGCGGTCGACGGAGTACGTCGAACAGCGCAAGCAGACCAAGCGCACCCAGCCGCCCGCGGAGGTCGCTGCCATCGCCAGGGAGATCGCGGACGCCGCCGACAACCCGTGCGATGCCGCGCTGGCGATCTCCCGGCGGATCGGAGAGAGCGTCGAATACATGCAGGGCGTCACCGGCGTGCACACCACGGCCGCGGAGGCCTGGGAGCACCGTAAGGGCGTCTGCCAGGACATCGCGCACCTGGCGCTCGGGGCGCTGCGGTCCGTCGGCATTCCGGCCCGCTACGTGTCGGGCTACCTGCATCCGAAACCCTCGGCCGGCATCGGTGAGACCGTTCGCGGCGAATCGCACGCCTGGGTGGAGTGGTACTGCGGCGACGGCTGGCGCGGCTTCGACCCGACCAACCAGATCGACATCGGTGACCGCCATGTCACGGTCGGCCACGGCCGCGACTACAACGACGTCCCGCCCCTGCGCGGCGTCTACGCAGGGTCTTTCACGTCGACGCTGTTCGTGACAGTGGAGATCACCCGCGAGAGCTAGCCGACGCTGGTTGAGTAGCGACCGAGCTGTTCGTTGGTTGAGTAGCGCCGAGTTGTTCGTTGGTTGAGTAGCGCCGAGTTGTTCGTTGGTTGAGTAGCGCCCGAGCGTCCACGCGAGGACGCGTATCGAAACCTGCGTACGACGTACCGGGTTTCGATACGGCTGCTCGCCGGCGCTCGCGGCCTACTCAACCAGCGGAGACGGGCTAGCCGCCGATGCGGCCCGGGCGGCGGCCGCGGCGCCAGTACGCGCAGGTGCGGATCTGCGCCTTGGGGATGCCACGGCCGAGCAGCGAGGCACGCGCGGCGAGCACGAAGGCGGCCTCGCCCACGATGTAGATGTAGCTCTCGGTCGGAAGCTCGATGCCGTCGAGGTGTTCGAGGATCACCGAGCCGGGCTGCAGCGCGTCGTCATCCCGCACCAGCCAGTGCAGGGTGCTGCGGTCATCCGTCGCCAGGGACCTCGGGTCGTCACCGTGGGGCACCTCGAGCACGAAGGTGGAACGGATGTCCGACGCGAGCGAGGCGGAGATGCCCTCCGCTGCCGGGACGCCGCTCTCGTCGGCGATGACGACGACGTGGCTCGCGCCATTGTCCGGGTCGAAGATGCACGCCTGCGCGAGAAAGCCGGCGGTGTCCCCGGGCCGCGCGCCGAGCGCCCACTGCGCGGCCACGCCCTCGACCTCGCCGCCGCGTCCCGAACTGTCCAGCGGGGAGCGGTGCACCACGAAGTCGACGTCGAGCTCCCAGCCCGCCTCGACCCGTCGGGCCTCCCGCACGGTGTAGTTGCGGATCACGCCGCGCACCCGCTCGTCCATCTCCAGCCAGCGCGAGTACCAGCCTTCCGCGTCGCCGTAGGGCAGTTCGAGCACGCCGTCGATCGGCATGAACAGCCGGAACCACTGGTCATGCCCCAGAGCCTCGAAGGTCTGCGCGAAGCGGGCGTCGTCGGTCGTCAGCGTGATGCGCACGAAGCTGCTGCTCGGTCGGGCGGTGCGCGCGACCGTCATCAGCCACACACTGGAGGGCGCTTCGGGCTGGGGGGTGGTCGGCACTGCTGCTTCCTGGAGGGTCATTGCGGCTACTTCTTCAGCGCGTCCGCGATCAGCGGCACGACCTTGGTGATGGCGTACTCGGTCGACAGCGTGCTGCCGAGAGAATACGCCGCGGCGATGTCACCGTCGATGACCACGGAATGCCCGGCCGCGACGGCGGGGATCGCCCTGTACTGCGCGTCGTCGGTGATCTCCGTGGTGGGGATGTAGATCGGGAACGCGACGATGAGGTCGGCGTTCAGCAGGTCGAGCTGCTCGGACGAGATGTCGACCGAGAAGCCGCCGGAGTTGGCCTTCAGTGCGGCGATCTTCGGGTTCTGCACGAAGCCGAGCTGCTTCAGGAACTGGACACGATTGCTGTCCTCGACGTATGCGCCCCAGCCCTCGCTGGTGCGGGTTGCGGCGGTGACGGTCTTGCCGGCGAAGTCGGGGTTGGCGCTGGCGGCGGCTGCGACATCCGTCGTCAGCTTCGTCAACAGCTTCTCGCCCTCGGCCTTCTTGCCGAGCGCCGTGGAGATCATCGTCATCTGCTGGTCGGTGGTGGTGAGGTAGCTGTCGCCGCCCTTCGGCACGTCGATAGTCGGCGCGATCGACTTCAGCTTGTCGTAGCGTGCCGTGTCGCCCGAGGACTTGGTGTCGAGGATGAGGTCGGGCTTGAGAGCCGCGATCGCCTCGAAGGAGGGCTCCAGCGTGCCGATGATCTTGGGCGCCTTCGTGTACAGCCCCTTCGCCCACGGACCGACACCGTCGCCACCGAAGGCGAGCCAGTCGGATGCCCCCACCGGCTGCACCCCGAGGGCCAGCGCGGTCTCGGCGTCGCCCCAGCCGAGTGCGACGATGCGCTTCGGCTCGGACTTCACGGTCACCTCGCCGAACTTCGTGGCCACCTTCACGGGGAACGCGCCCGACGACCCGGACGCCGCCGGCTCGTCAGTCGCCGTTGCACCACCGGCACAGCCGCTCAGAACGAGCAGCGCCGCGGTCGTGACGGCGAGGGCGAGCGAGGTGCGGCGGAGGGGGAGCCTCATGGTGCGGGGCCTTTCGAGAGCGGAAAGTGCGGTCAGCTCGTCGTCGAGCAAGGTAAGGCTAGCCTAAGCTTGCCAAGTGAGTACACGACTCGATGGGGATCCTCAGCGGATTCGCACGGTGCGGGCGCCTGCCCGGTACCGCCCATCGCGGCGCGTTCTCGCCCTCATCCTCGGTCTCGCCGCTCTCGTTCTCGCGGCTGCCGCGAGCATTGCCATCGGGTCCCGCGAGATTCCCCTGCATATCGTGTGGGACGCGCTCCGCGGCCTCCCGGTGCCGAATGGTGACGCCGCCGCCGTGCTCGACCTGCGCCTTCCGCGCACCGTGATCGGACTGGCCGCGGGCATGGCGCTGGGGGTCTCCGGCGCGCTCATCCAGGCGGTGACGCGCAACCCGCTCGCCGACCCGGGCATCCTCGGGGTCAACGCCGGCTCCGCCTTCTTCGTCTCTCTCGCCGTCGGCCTGCTCGGGGTGACGAGTCCGCAGGGGTACCTCTGGTTCGCCTTCCTCGGCGCCTTCGTCGCGACGATCGTCGTCGCGCTCATCGGCGCCGTGGGCCGTGGCGCCGCGAGCCCGGCCCGGCTCACCCTCGCCGGCGTGGCTCTCGGGGCAGTGCTCACCGGCATCGTCTCGGCCATCCGGCTCTCCGACCCCAAGTCGTTCGAGATCCTGCAGGTCTGGGAGTCCGGTTCGCTGCAAGACCGGGGGTGGGATGTCGCGGCTCCCGTCATCCCCTTCATCGCCGCCGGGCTGCTGCTCGCCGCCCTCCTCGGTCCATCGCTGAACGCGATGGCGCTGGGCGACGACCTGGCCGCCTCGCTCGGCACCGGCGTGCTGCGCACCCGCCTTTTCGCGATCGTCGCCGTCACTCTGCTGGCCGGTGGTGCCACCGCGATGGCCGGGCCGATCGCTTTCGTCGGCTTGATGATCCCGCACATCGCGCGCTGGATCGTCGGGCCGGACCAGCGCTGGATCATCGCCCTCACCGTGCTGCTCTCGCCGGTGTTGTTGCTCGCCTCCGACATCCTGGCGCGGGTGGTGCTGCGTCCGGGGGAGTTGCCCGTGGGCGTGGTGACCGCGATCGTGGGGGCCCCGGTGTTGATCGTGCTCGTGCGGCGACAGCGGGTGAGCGGGCTGTGACTGCCATGATTCGGGATGCTCGGGGCGAGGTCATCCGTCACTCCAGACAAAGGAAACGACCGCGTCGGGCGCTGACCGTGACGATCGCGCTCGCCGTGGCGCTGCTGGTGCTCGCGCTCGTCGCCCTGGGCCTCGGCGACTATCCGCTGAATCCGCTCGAGGTGGTGCGGGCGATGTTCGCCACCGACGGGGGATTCGCGACGACCATCGTGCTCGACTGGCGGCTGCCGCGGGTGCTCGTCGCCGTGCTGTTCGGTGCGGCGCTGGGGCTGAGCGGAGCGCTGTTCCAGTCGCTGACCCGCAATCCGCTCGGGTCGCCCGACATCATCGGCTTCTCGACCGGCTCGTACACCGGGGCGCTGCTGGTGATCACGGTGCTCGGCACGGGATACGTCTCGACGGCTTTCGGAGCGCTGGTCGGCGGACTGCTCACCGCCGCGCTCGTCTACCTGCTCGCCTATCGGCGCGGGATGCAGGGATTCCGGCTCATCATCGTCGGTATCGCGGTGACCGCGATGCTGCAGTCGTTCAACGTCTGGCTGCTGCTGCGCTCGAGCACCGAGGTGGCGATGACCGCGTCGATCTGGGGCGCGGGGTCGCTCTCCATGGTCGGCTGGCCGCAGGCCTGGCCTTCGCTCGGTGCCGTCATCGTCCTGTTCCCGGCCGCGCTGCTGCTGGCCCGTCCTCTGCATCAGCTCGAGCTGGGAGACGAGGCGGCCCGTGCGCACGGCGTGCGGGTGGAGAGTTGCCGGCTGGTCATCCTCATCGTGGGGGTGGCGCTGATCGCCGTGGTGACCGCTACCGCCGGACCGATCGCCTTCGTAGCGCTCGCCGCGCCGCAGGTGGCGAAGCGGCTCACCGGCAGCGCGGGGCTGCCGCTCGTGCCGGCCGCCCTCGTCGGTGCCGTGCTGCTGCTGGTCGCCGACCAGCTCGCGCAGCACGTGCTGCCCGGTTCGGTTCCCGTGGGCGTCGTCACTATCGTGGTCGGCGGCGCCTATCTGATCTGGCTGCTCGTGCGTGAGGCGAGGAGACGACTGTGACCCGTGTTCGAGAGGATCGACCGTGACCGCCCTTCCCCCTTCGCCGCGTCTCCGAACGGCGGATGTCACCCTCGCCTACGACCGTCGCGTCATCTCCAGCGAGCTGTCGGTTAGCATCCCCGACGACTCGTTCACCGTCATCGTCGGGCCGAACGCCTGCGGTAAGTCGACGCTGCTGCGGGCCCTGTCACGGCTGCTCACCCCGAGCGCTGGCGAGGTGGTGCTCGACGGTAAGTCGATCAGCAGCTACCACACCAAGGAAGCCGCCCGCAGGATCGGGCTGCTGCCGCAGAGCGCGATCGCACCCGACGGCATCACCGTCGCCGACCTGGTCGGTCGTGGCCGATACCCGCACCAGACCCTGTTCCATCAGAACCGGGTCAGCGATGACGAGGCCGTGGCTCTCGCAATGGTCGCCACCGGGGTCGACGATCTCGCCGGCCGAGTGGTCGACGAGCTGTCTGGCGGCCAGCGCCAGCGCGTCTGGGTGGCGATGGCGCTCGCCCAGCAGACGCCGATCCTGTTGCTCGACGAACCGACCACCTTTCTCGACATCGCGCACCAGATAGAGCTGCTCGACCTGTTCGCCGACCTGCACGAGGCGGGGAGCACGCTCGTCGCCGTGCTGCACGACCTCAACCACGCCGCGCGCTACGCGACGCACCTCATCGCGATGAAGGATGGCCGGGTCGTCGCCGAGGGACCGCCCGAAGCCGTCGTCACGGCCGAGCTGGTCGAGGAGGTGTTCGGGCTGCCCTGCCTGGTCATCGCCGATCCGGTTTCCGGAACCCCGCTCGTCATCCCGCGCGGCGCCCGCCACCGCCCCTGACGCGCATCCCACAATCGACGTGAGCCATGTGCAGGGTGCACCGCGAGGACACCCTGCACATGGCTCACGTCGATGCGCGCGTTGCCCTCTCGGCATCACCGCGCCCGTTCGTTATCCCCGCGCCAGCGGTAACCCCCGCGCGGATGACAAACCCCCGCGGGGATGCCGCGGGTGTGCGGCGAGGGCGCACCTACGCCTTGCCGACCGTGACCTCTTCGGTGACGAGCTCGTCCTCCATCGCGATGCGCGGCGAGGTGCTCAGCGAGAAGCGTCGGTCCGAGTAGTGGAGGCGCAGGTTCTTGTACCGGATCAGCCAGTACAGCCCGACCAGTGTGGCGAGCGCGGCACCGATCGCGCCGACGCCCAGCCCCCAGCGCGGCCCGAACTCGTTGGCCACCCAGCCGACGAAGGGGGCGCCGATCGGGGTACCGCCCATGAAGATCGCCATGTAGATCGCCATCACGCGACCGCGGAGGGCGGGCGGTGTGGAGAGCTGAACAGCGCCATTGGCCGTGGTCATCAGCGTCTGGCCGGCGAACCCGGTGAGCACGAGCGCCGCACCGAACAGCCAATAGCTGGGGGCGAAGGCCGCGAAGGTGCAGCCGATCGCGAAGACGGCGGATGCCGCAAACAGGAAACGCAGACGTGGCTTCTCCCGGCGGGCCGACAGCAGCGCTCCCGCGACGGATCCCACCGCCATCACCGACGACAGGATGCCGAACTCGGCCGCGCCCTGGTGGAACACCACCGTCGACATGGTGGAGATGAAGATCGGGAAGTTGAGGCCGAAGGTGCCGATGAGGAACACCATGACCAGGATGACGAGGATGTCCGGGCGCTTCCGTACATACCGGAAACCTTCGACCAGGTTGCCGGCCTTGCGCGCAGCACGCGGTTGAGCCTTGAGCTCGCCCGTGCGCAGAAACTTCAGCGACAGCAGTACTGCACCGAAGGAGACGGCATTGATGAGGAAGACGGGACCGGCTCCGACCGCCGCGGTGAGCAGCCCGGCCACCGCGGGCCCGACCATGCGCGCCAGGCTGAACGACGCCGAGTTGAGCGCGACCGCGTTGGAGAGGTTCTTGCCGCCGACCAGCTGTCCGACGAAGGTCTGCCGGGCCGGCGCGTCGAATGCCGCCGCTACTCCGAGCAGGAAAGCGAACACGTAGACGTGCCAGAGCTGCACCGTGCCGGTGACGGTGAGCAGGCCAAGCGCCAGCCCGAGCAGGCCCATCGCGCCCTGCGTCGCCATGAGCAGCTTGCGTTGGTCGATGCGGTCGGCGATCAGCCCGCTCACCGGCAGGAGCAGCAGCTGCGGCCCGAACTGCAGGGCCATCACGATGCCGACGGCCGCGGCATCGTGGTTGGTGAGCTGGGTCAGCACGATCCAGTCCTGGGCAGTGCGCTGCATCCAGGTGCCGACGTTGGAGACGATCGCTCCGCTTGCCCAGACGCGGTAGTTGTAGCCGCTCAGCGACCGGAACATGGCGCTCAACGGTCGGCCAGGTCTCGCAGGATCGGGCCGGCGGCATCCAGGATCGCCCGCTGTTCCGGCGTGAGGGCGGCGAGATTCTTGGTGAACCAGGCGTCTCGGCGGCGCCGGGTCTCGACGATGAATGCACGGCCGGCATCCGACAGCTCGAGGTCGACCTTGCGCGCATCAGTCTCGGACGTGACCCGGGTGACCAGCCCCGCGGAGACCAGCGCGTTGATGGTGCGGTTCATGCTCGGCGGGGTCACCCGCTCGTGTTCGCTGAGCGAACCGAGGGTCTGCTTGCCCAGGTTGGAGAGGGCGAACAGCACCGAGCGCTGGCCCTCGGTGACGTCTTCGTCGCCCTGCATCGAACGGATGCGGCGGGCCAGACGCTGAATGGAGAGGCGGAGTTCTTGATCGTCGTGAGTCACTATTTCATTAGCATAGCAAATTAGCAATGCTAAGTAAATGCGGACAATACACTTGCCCCATGCGGTTCACGGCGGAACGACTCGAACGAAGCTTCGTCGACGCGGACGGGGTGAAAATCCACTTCTCCGAGTGGAGGGTCGGCGATCCGATCGGGATCGTGCAGATCGCCCACGGGCTCGGCGAATACGCGAACCGCTACGAAGAGCTCGCGCAAGATCTGGTGAACGCCGGCTTCACCGTCTACGCCGATGACCACCGCGGACACGGACGCACCGGTCTGGAGCAGTGGGGCGGCGACCCCTCCAAACTCGGCACGCTCGGCACCGGCGGGATGCGCTCCACGGTCGCCGCGGTACGGCAGTTCACCGGCATCATCCGCTCGGAGAATCCCGGCATCCCGGTAACGCTGCTCGGCCACAGCTGGGGCTCGATCATCGCGCAGATCCTCGTCAACGAGCATCCCGAGGAATTCGATGCCCTGGTGCTCACCGGCACCGCACTGCGCACCCTACGGCGCATGAATGGCGGCGATCTGGCCACGCGTCACGCGCTCCCGGGCGGCACGGGCTATGAGTGGCTGAGTCGCGACGACGCCGTCGGTCAGTCCTTCGTCGCCGACCCGCTCACCTTCAAGGCGAACGCTCGAGCGCTGTTCGGCACGCTGGACGCGCTTCGGATGCTCGGCCGCCCGGCGAAGAACCTCGGCCACGACATCCCCGTGCTCATCCAGATCGGCAGCGAAGACACCCTCGGCGGCGTGACCAGCGCCGAACTGCTGGCCAAGGACTACCTGGAGCGCTCGCGGCTGAGCGACGTGAAACTGATCGTCTATACGGATGCCCGGCACGAGGTCTTCAACGAGACCAGCCGCGCCGAAGTGGTTGCCGACACCATCGCGTGGCTCGACGAGCACGCCACGAAGGACTCGAAGGGCTAGGCAGTGCGCGTTCAACCCGAGACGCACCCGACGATCTTCACGAAGATCATCGAGGGTGTCTCCCCCGCGCGCTTCGTCTGGAAGGACGAGGTCTGCGTCGCCTTCCTCACGCTCGAACCGCGTGGGCCCGGGCACACGCTGGTGGTGCCGCGCGAGGAGGTGGACCGCTGGCTGGATGTCGACGCCCAGACGATGGAGCACCTGATGCGGGTAGCCCGGCTCATCGGGCTGTCCCAGCAGGCGGAGTGGGAGTCCGACCGGGTGGGCCTCATGATCGAGGGCTATATGGTTCCGCACCTGCACATCCACATCTGGCCGTCCTGGTCGCCATTCGAATTCCACCCGAGTGGCATCGATCGCAACGCCGACCCTGCAGACCTGGACGCGAATGCCGAACGCCTGCGTGCCCGTCTCATCGCAGACGGCCAGGGGCACTGGGTGACGTGACTCCGCGGTCAGAACCAGCGCTGCCGTACGACTTCGTCGAGCCGCTCGTCACCGAGCGTCTGCGTCTGCGCCTGCAGGCCGAGGCGGATGTCGACGACGTGTATGCCTGGAAGTCGGACCCTGACGTCGCTCGCTATCAGCTGTACGAACCGCTGAGTCGCGAAGACGTGGAGAAACGTGTCGCCGTGGCTTCGACCACCAGCCGGCTGGAAGACGCGGGCGACTGGATCGAGCTCGCTATCGAGCTGACGGCGGAATCCCGGGTGATCGGGTCGATCTACTTCACGCTGACGCAGGATTCCGGTGCAGAGATCGGTTGGGCTCTGACCGCCGCCTATCACGGTCGCGGATACGCGCGGGAGGCCGCGACCGCCGTGCTCGAACTCGCCTTCGGTCGGCTGGAGCTGCACCGGGTTGTTGCCGAGCTCGACCCGCGCAACGCGGCATCCATCCGGTTGTGCGAACGACTGGGCATGCGGCACGAGGCTCAGTTCGTCGAGAACATGTGGTTCAAGGGCGAGTGGGCCGATACGGGTGTCTATGCGATCTTGGCGCGGGAATGGCGGATGCTCGCGCAGGAGCGGCTGCGGGCCGCGGATTAAGCTCGACCCATGCACGGTGAATACAAGGTCCCTGGCGGAAAACTGGTCGTCGTCGATCTCGAGGTGTCCGATGGGCACATCGTCGACTTCCGTCTGGCAGGTGATTTCTTCCTGGAGCCCGACAGCGCGTTGCAGGACATCGAACGGGCGGTGAACGGGCTGTCGTCGGAGAGCGACGCGAAGACCATCTCAGCCGCGGTGCAGGCGTCTCTGCCGGGCGACGCGATCGTGCTCGGGTTCTCACCGGATGCCGTGGCCGTGGCCGTGCGTCGGGCGCTGGCCAAGGCGGCCAGCTGGACCGACTACGAGTGGAACCTCATCCACGGTGACGCCTATCCGCCGGTGGTGCAGATGGCGCTCGACCAGGTGCTGTCGGAGGAGGTGGGTGCCGGGCGACGCGGCCCGACCCTGCGCATCTGGGAGTGGAACCAGCCGGGTGTCGTGCTCGGCAGCTTCCAGTCGGTGAAGAACGAGGTGGATCTCGAGAACGCCGAGAAGTACGGCTTCCAGGTGGTGCGGCGCGTGAGCGGTGGTGGCGCCATGTTCATGGAGGCCGGCTCCGTGATCACGTACTCCATCTATGCGCCCATCGACCTGGTGCAGGGGATGACCTTCGCCGACTCCTACGCCTATCTCGACGAGTGGGTGATCGTGGCGCTCAAGTCGCTCGGAATCGACGCCTCCTACATGCCGCTCAACGACATCACGAGTCCCACCGGCAAGATCGGGGGCGCGGCCCAGAAGCGGCTCGGCACCGGTGCCGTGCTGCACCACGTGACGATGAGCTACGACATGGACGGCGACCGCATGGTCGAGGTGCTGCGTATCGGTCGCGAGAAGATGAGCGACAAGGGGACGAAGAGCGCGAACAAGCGTGTCGATCCGCTGAAGAGCCAGACCGGTCTCAGTCGCGCCGAGATCATCGAGCGGATGGAGCAGACCTTCACGAAGCTCTACGGTTCCGTTCCGAGTGATGTCACCCCGGAGGAGCTGGCGCGCGCGCTGCAGCTGGTCGACGAGAAGTTCGGCACCGACGAGTGGCTCTTCCGCGTCCCGTGACGTCGGTACGCGATCGATGCTGCGAATGGCTCTTCCGCGTCCCGTGACGTCGGTACGCGATCGATGCTGCGAGTGGCTCTTCCGCGTCCCGTGACCCTCATATAGACGCACCCCACTCGTTCGGGTGGCTCCCCTAGTGGGGCTCGTGCGGCCGAGACTGCGGCGACAGGCTGGTAGGCATGTTCGCCGATTCCGAATTCATCCGGATCATGGCGACGATCACCGTGGCCGTCGTCGTTCTCGCGGCGCTCGGCTTCGTGCTGCTCCTGGCCCGGCGCCGACAATTCTCGAACGAGGATCCGGACGAACCCTGAAGCAACCCTGATAGGCGCGCGCATTGCCGGGGATTTCGCTTACCGTTGTCAGAGTGAACTGGTTTGTCGTGGCTGCGGTGGTGCTGGGCATCGCCGTCTTCGGCTACCTTGCTCAGCGGTTCGGGCTGATCGACGTCGTCGGACGGGATCGGTCGAAGAGTTCCGGCGGTGGTTCCGGGATCATGGGCATCGGCGACGAGGTGTTCGCCCCCGCGCGCCACGAGGCGGCGATGGAGCTCGATCGGCAGACCATGCTGCCGGCACCCGCCCCACTCGCCGGCGACCCGGACAGCCCCGAAAAGGGCGTCTACGGCGGTCAGGTGCGAATCGACCTCGCCAAGCTTCGGCGGCAGTCGGAGCGCTAGCGGCTCTCGAGCTCCTGGTAGTCCGGGTGCTTCTGCAGCCAGGCCACCACGAACGGGCACTCCGCGACCACGCGGTAGTCCGTGTCTTCCCGAATGCTGTCGAGCACGCTCTGCGTCATGATGCCACCGAGGCCTTCGCCCCGACGACTCGGATCGACTTCGCTGTGGGTGATGTGGATGTCGTTACCGCTCAGTGTGTAATCGATGAGCCCGACCTCCTCGCCATCCTTGGTGAAGACGTAACGGTTCTGACCGGGGAGGTGCTGCACGGCGGTGGACATCCCTCGATCCTAGGTTCCGATCCTGAATGCGACCAGCGGTTGACATCTGCGCTCGCGCAGCGATGGGAGAATGGCCCAATGCCCGCCGATTGGACACCCGACTCGCCCGATCGGCTCATCCTCGGCGACAACCTCGATGCGGTCGCGGCCCTGCCCGACGGCGCGTTCACCCTGATCTACCTCGATCCGCCGTTCAACACCGGCCGTAGTCAGCGCCGCCAGTCCACGACCAGCGTGCGCTCGGCATCCGGAACCATCCGCGGGTTCAAGGGACAGCAGTACGACCGCATCCGCGGCGACCTGATGAGCTATGACGACAGCTTCGAGGACTACTGGACGTTCCTCGAGCCCCGCCTCGCCGAGGCCTGGCGGCTGCTCGCCGACGACGGCACCCTGTACCTTCACCTCGATTACCGGGAGTCGCATTACGCCAAGGTGCTCCTCGACGCCCTGTTCGGCCGCGAGAGCTTCCTGAACGAGATCATCTGGGCCTACGACTACGGCGCCAAGTCGAAGAGCCGCTGGCCGGCCAAGCACGACACGATCCTGGTCTACGTCAAGAACCCCGACGGCTACCACTTCGATTCGACCGCGGTCGACCGCGAGCCGTACATGGCTCCGGGGCTGGTCACGCCGGAACAGGTGGCGAAGGGCAAGCTGCCGACGGATGTCTGGTGGCACACGATCGTCTCCCCGACGGGCCGCGAGAAGACCGGTTACCCCACGCAGAAGCCCGAGGGAATCCTGCGCCGAATCGTGCAGGCCTCCAGCCGCGAGGGGGACTGGGTGCTCGACTTCTTCGCCGGATCCGGCACCACCGGGGTGGTCGCGGCCGCCCTCGGACGCCGTTTCGTGCTCGTCGACCAGAGCCCGGAGTCGATCGCGGTCATCCGTGCCCGCCTGGAGAAGGCCGACGTCCCCGTCGATCTGCACACGCTCGAGAACACCGCCACGACCGAAACGGATGCTTCGTGACCATCGCCCTCTGGATCACCGCCGTGCTTCTCGGCCTTGCCTATCTCGCCACGGGTCTCATGAAGGTGGTGCGCAGCCGCGAGCAGCTCGAGCCGCAACTGCTCTGGGTGACGGATGCGGCGACCTGGCAGGTGAAGACCATCGGCGTTCTCGAGGTGCTCGGCTCTGCCGGCGTGCTCCTGCCGCTGGCGACCGGCATCGCTCCCGTGCTGACGGCGGTCGCGGCGTTCTGTCTCGCGCTGATCCAGGTCTTCGCGATCCCCGTGCACCTGCGCATCCACGACCGCCGTGCCGTGCCACTGAATGTCGTGCTGCTGCTCCTCGCCCTCGTCGTCGCGGTGCTGCGCCTCCGCACCCTGTAGCCACCGCCCTTCGACGAGCTCAGGGACCGAACGGTCCCTGAGCTCGTCGAAGGGGCAGCGCGCTTAACGACAGCGGGCCGCCCACCTCGCGGTGAACGGCCCGTGACTCCGGGAGGAGCTACTTCTTATCGTCCGACGGCTTCGCTGTGCCGTCACCGTCTGGCTTGACGTCGCGCAGCGAGATCGATGCGGTGTCGATGCTCGGCTCGAGCGGCGCGCCCACCATCTCGGCTGCCTTGACGGCGAGGATGGCCTCATCGGCGTCCGCGACCTCCTGCAGACCCGACTTGGCGCGGAGCGGCGTCGCCGTGAGGAAGAAGCTCAGCACGAAGGCGATCGCGATCACCGCGAGGCTCACCCAGAAGCCGGTGACCATCGCGTTCGAGAAGCCGTTGAGGAAGGGGGCTGAGAGCGCGTGACTTGCGCCGTTGAGGAAGGAGGTGTCGCCGTTCAGGCTGTTTCCCGCGCTCGAGCCGCTGCCGCTGGTGATCTTCTGCTCTGCGGTCTTCAGCACGCTGTCGACCACGCCCTTGCGAGCGTCCGCGTTCGACAGGTCTACCTGGGGCGGCAGGGATGCCTTGATCGGGTCGACGATCTTGTCGTAGATCTTGTCCATGATGCCCTTGTTGTGGGCGGCGCCGGCGACCTTCGGGTCGAGGGCAGCGTTGAGTGCGGCACGCAGCACCGACTCCTTGCCGAAGGACTTCTGAATCGCATCCCCGACGATTCCGAACACCACGGAGAAGATCACCGCGACGCCCAGCGTTCCACCGATCTGGCGGAAGAACGTCGACGACGACGTCGCCACACCGATGTCCCGAGCGCCGACGGCGTTCTGGCTGGCGATGGTGAGCGTCTGCATCATCTGGCCGAGGCCGAGGCCGACCAGCAGCATCGCGCCGGCAAGCACCCAGTAGCTGGTCTCCACCCGCAGCGTGGTGAGGATGAGGAAGCCGAGACCCATGAAGGCCGTGCCGAGAATCGGGAAGATCTTGTACTTGCCGGTACGGGAGATCACCTGGCCGCTGACGATCGAGGCGATCATCAGGCCGAGGATCATCGGCAGCAGTTCGATACCGCTCTCCGTCGGCGTCGAGCCCTTCACCAGCTGCAGGTACAGCGGGATCGTGGAGAGCGCGCCGAACATACCGAAACCGACCAGCACACCGAGGATCGTGGCCATCGAGAACGTCGGCACCTTGAACAGCGCGAGCGGGATGAGCGCATCCGGTCCCATGATCCGCTCGACGATGATGAACGCGATGATTCCCACGGCACCGACGATGTAGCAGAGGAACGCGACGCCGCTGGTCCAGCCCCAGTCGCGACCGTTCTCGGCGATGAGCAGCAGCGGCACGAGCGCCACGATGACCGAGACCGCGCCCCACCAGTCGATACGAACGCGACGGTTGGCGCTGCGCTTCGGCAGGTGCAGGAACTTGAGCACCATTCCGAGGGCGATGATGCCGATCGGGATGTTGATCAGGAAGACCCAGCGCCATCCGGTGATGCCCAGGATGAATGGTGCGCCGGCGAACAGGCCACCGATCAGCGGACCGATGACGCTGGAGATGCCGAACACGGCCAGGAAGTAGCCCTGGTATTTCGCTCGTTCCCGCGGGGCGAGCATGTCGCCCATGATCGCGAGCGGCAGTGCCATGAGGCCACCGGCACCGAGGCCCTGCAGGGCGCGGAATCCAGCCAGAGCGAGCATCGAGTCCGCGAGTCCTGAGGCCAGTGAACCGACCAGGAAGATCGAGATCGCGAAGATGAACAGCGGCCGGCGTCCGAAGATGTCGGAGAGCTTGCCGTAGATCGGCGTCGCGATTGTGGAGAAGATCAGGTACGCGGTCGTGACGGATGCCTGCTGGCTGAGGCCGTGCAGATCGTCCGCGATCGTGCGGATGGAGGTACCCACGACGGTCTGGTCGAGGGCGGACAGGAACATACCGGCCATCAGGCCATAGATGACGAGCAGGATCTGACGGTGCGTCATGACGCCACCGGAGTTCTCCACCGCCTGACGTCGTGATGCGGTTTCGGCGCGTGACATGGGACCTCGTTCTGATTCGCTGTGATGCGTGTTGATATGTGGGGCATTAACGACAAGCGCCGCTGCAGACGCAGTCCGACAGCGGCGAGAAAAGTTTGCGTAGAGTGCAAAGTTACACCCCCGGCAACGATCGCCGCAAGCCGATCTGCAGGTCCGGCGCGGCTACCATCGAGACCATGATCTCGCGTCGCACTCGACACATTCTCGTTGCGGCGGCAGGGGCCATCCTCGCCCTGGCGGTGGTGGGGTGCACAGGGTCACCCGGCCCGACCCCGTCCGCCTCGAGAACGCCGAAGCAGACAGGGACACCGAGCTCGAGGCCCAGCCCCCCGCCCTCCGCACCACCGGCGCCGCGGTTCAACAAGGCCGCCCTCTCGATCGACGACCCCTCGAGCATCTGGGTGGTCGTCGACAAGCTCCGCCCGTTGAACCCCAAAGACTACGTTCCCGCCGATCTCGTACAGACCCCGGTTGCGCACGCCAACCCGCCGGCGCTTCGCGCGGAGGCGGCGGATGCGATGGTCGCCATGTTCGCGGCTGCGAAAGCCGAGGGGGCGGGCGGCATGCAATTGCAGAGCGCATACCGCTCGTACACAACCCAGGTCGTGGTCTACAACCGCTACGTGAGTCAGGTCGGGCAGGCCGGCGCCGACGCGCAGAGCGCCCGGCCGGGGTTCTCCGAGCACCAGACTGGGCTCGCCGCCGACATCAGCAGCCTGCCCGCCACCTGCGTCCTCGCCGCCTGCTTCGGTGACACCCCGCAGGGTACGTGGCTGGTGGCCAACGCCTATCGGTTCGGCTACCTGCTGCGGTATCCGGCCGACAAGGTCGCCGTCACCGGTTACATGTATGAGCCCTGGCACTTCCGCTACATCGGCGCGGCGTTGGCCACCGAGATGCACGACGAGGGCGTCACCACCCTCGAGGAGTTCTTCGGCCTCCCGCCCGCCCCCGATTACGCGAAGTAACGGGGCGGCCCGGCTCAGGCGATCGCGCGGTCGACGATCTCCTTGGCCTCGGCCTGTACCTGCTTCAGGTGCTCGGCGCCGAGGAACGACTCCGCATAGATCTTGTACACGTCCTCTGTTCCGCTCGGGCGTGCCGCGAACCACGAGTTGGCCGTGATCACCTTGACACCTCCGATCGGCGCACCGTTGCCGGGCGCCGTGCTGAGCTTCAGGATGATCGGCTCACCGGCGAGGGTCTGCGCGCTGATGGCCACGCCATCCAGCTTCGACAGGGCCGCCTTCTGGGCCGGCGTCGCCGCCGCGTCGATGCGCTCGTAGACCGGCGATCCGTATTTCTCGGTCAGCTCGGTGTAGAGCACGCTCGGCGACTTGCCGGTAACGGCGATGATCTCGCTGGCCAGGAGAGCAAGAAGGATGCCGTCCTTGTCTGTGGTCCAGACGGTCCCGTCCTTGCGCAGGAAGCTCGCACCTGCAGACTCCTCACCGCCGAAGGCGACCGACCCGTCGATCAGGCCGGAGACGAACCACTTGAAGCCGACCGGCACCTCCCACAGTCGGCGGCCGAGCGATTCGGTGACGAGGTCGATCATCGAGCTGGAGACGAGCGTCTTGCCGACCGCCGCGTCATCGCTCCACTCGGGCCGGTGCGAGTAGAGGTACTGGATCGCAACGGCCAGATAGTGGTTCGGGTTCATCAGTCCACCGTCCGGTGTGACGATCCCGTGCCGGTCGGCGTCGGCGTCATTTCCGGTGACGACGTCGTAGTCGTCCTTGTACTTGAGCACGGAGGCCATCACGTTGGGCGAGGACGGATCCATGCGGATCTTGCCGTCCCAGTCGAGGGTCATGAGCGCCCATTGCGGATCCACGGTCTGGTTCACCACGGTGAGGTCGAGGCCGTAACGCTCGGCGATCAGTTCCCAGTAGTGCACGCTTGCGCCGCCGAGCGGGTCGGCGCCGATACGCACGCCGGCCTTCTTGATGGCGTCGATGTCGATGATGTTCGCGAGGTCGTCGACGTACTTGCCGCGGTAGTCGTAGGTGCCGACGGCGCTCGGTTCCGCGCGCTTCACGGCCGTGCTTCCGCCGGCGATGATCTCGTTGGCCCGGTCGGCGATCCAGTTGGTGGCGTCGCTGTCGGCCGGTCCGCCGTGCGGCGGGTTGTACTTGAATCCGCCATCGCGGGGCGGGTTGTGGCTCGGCGTGATGACGATCCCGTCTGCCTTGCCCGCGTTGCCCTCGGTTTCGCCGAGCTCGCGGTTGTGGGTGATGATGGCGAGGCTGATCGCAGGGGTCGGAACGTAGTCGTCGAACTCATCGACCAGGGGCTCGATCTCGTTTCCGACCAGCACCTCGAGCGCGGTGGTCTGCGCCGGCGCGGTGAGGAGGTGGGTGTCGCCGCCGATGAACAGCGGACCGGTGATCCCCTGACCGGTGCGGTATTCGACGATCGCCTGGGTGATTGCGGCGATGTGCGTCTCGTTGAAGGCCGTGTCGAGCGACGAGCCGCGGTGACCGGAGGTGCCGAACACGACCCGCTGGGAGGGGATCGAGACGTCGGGCACCAGGTCGTAGTACGCCTTCAGCAGTGCATCGATGTCGACCAGGTCCGAGTGTTCAGCAGGCTTCCCCGCGCGCGCGTTCATAGTTGTCAGTTGTACACCGGCGGCAGGTGCCGGCGACACCGTCGATTGACGTACGCGGGATGAACGCGGTCTGACCACGCCAGTAGGATTCGAACCATGTCAGCGCCGGTACCCTCGCACAACGCAGCGACGTACAGCTATCTGGGGCCGGCGGGAACCTTCACCGGCGCCGCGCTGGCTCAGGTCGATGCCGCGGTGGGGCAGAACTGGCGCTCGGTGAACAACGTCGGCGAGGCACTCGACGATGTGGTGAGCGGCCGCAGCGTTGCCGCGATGATCGCGATAGAGAACTCGGTCGACGGGGGAGTCTCGGCCACGCAAGACGCCCTCGCGGTCATCCCGAACCTCCGCATCATCGGCGAGTACCTGGTGCCGGTCAACTTCGTGCTGGTGGCACGCCCGGGTACGACGCTCGCCGACGTGAAGACGATTAACGCGCATCCGGTCGCCTATGCGCAGTGTCATCTCTGGCTGGAGTCGACGCTGCCGAGCCACGGGCACATCCCCGCCTCCTCCAATGTCGCGGCGGCGGCGCAGCTACTGGAGTCCGGACTCGCCGATGCCGCAATCGCCCCTCCCGGCATCACGCTCGATTACGAGCTCGAGGTGCTCGCCGAGAACATCGGAGATAACCCGAACGCGGTGACGAGGTTCGTGCTGGTGAGTCGTTCCGTGCCCACACCGCCCGCGACCGGCGCAGACAAGACGAGCATCATCGCCGAGCTTCCGGATGACCGCGCCGGTGGGCTTCTCGACATGCTCGAGCAATTCGCTACCCGGGGGGTCAACCTCAGCCTCCTGGCATCTCGTCCGATCGGCGACGAGCTCGGCCGCTACCGCTTCGTCATCGACCTGGATGGGCACATCCTCGATGAGCGCGTCGCCGATGCGCTGCTCGGACTCAAGCGGTTCAGCCCCAGGGTCGTCTTCCTCGGGTCGTACCCGCGCGCCGATCGTCGGCGCATCGAAGTGTCGCAACGCTACGACGACGACAACTTCACCGATGCTCGCGACTGGCTGCGCGGACTGATCGCCGGCGAACCCCAGTAGCGGTCATCGTCGGGGATGGCGCCGGGTGCGGGCGGGTCTAGGCTCACGCCATGCGCTCCTCCCGGTCGGTCGTCATCGCGTCTGCCGCCTTCGACATCGTCCTTCTCCTCGCCTTCGTCGTCATCGGTCGAGCGAGCCACCGGGAGGATGCCGGCGGATTTCTGATCACGCTCTGGCCTTTCGCGGTCGGACTCCTGGGCGGCTGGCTGATCGCGGGCGCCTGGCGCACCCCGCGCCGCATCGTCTGGACCGGGCTCATCGTCTGGGGCAGCACCGTGGTGGTGGGCATCCTGCTGCGACTCGTCAGCGGGCAGGGAGCGCAGCTCTCCTTCGTGATCGTCACCGCCGTCGTGCTCGGGGTTTTCTTCCTCGGATGGCGTGCGCTGTCGACACTCGTCATCCGGCTGCTCCGCGGGTCCTGACCCGGGGATTCCAGGCGACACGCCCGGCCTGCTGGCGTGATTTGCACGCACCCCAGGAGCCACGTATTGTTCTTTCTTGTCACCCCAAAGGTTCGGAAACAAGCCCGGTTCTGGTAAAGAATCGCGAAGCTTCCCGGCCTCACGAGGTACTGAATTCCAGTCAAACAGCAGTACGGCTTGCAGATGTTCCATGTGAATGTCGCGAGAAACTGTCTTCAGATCTGTGAATGAGAACCACTCCGGTGGGCCTAAGGAACTTTGCATCGCTTGGCGAAACGCCCGGGATGTTGTGGTTTTGACTGGGCCTGGTGGGGTGCTAAGTTAGTCAGGTTGCCTTCTGCGGTTGTGGGGGGTGGCTTGG
>Ga0247742_10000015_pt1 | contig 171813 bp, 164 predicted proteins | sample UWRJL208509C2_FD_180944 | JGI IMG/M metagenome (GOLD analysis project Ga0247742, IMG submission 180944) | Plant litter microbial communities from Arlington Agricultural Research Station in Wisconsin, United States - UWRJ-L208-509C-2 | ecosystem: Environmental > Terrestrial > Plant litter >...
CGGCAAGGGTCTCGTCATCGGCCCGGCGGCGTCGAAACAGGAACTGATCGAGCTCAGGGGCCGGCTGCTGAAAGACCCGCGCGGCTGGATCGCGCAGCCCGTCGTGCAGTTGTCCACGATCCCGACCCTGGTCGACGACGGGATGCGGCCACGGCACGCCGACCTCAGGCCCTTCGCGGTCAACGACGGCACCGACATCTGGGTGCTGCCCGGTGGCCTCACCCGCGTGGCACTGCCCGAGGGCGAGCTCGTCGTCAACAGCTCGCAGGGCGGCGGTTCCAAAGACACCTGGGTGGTCGGTCAAGACCCGCTGCAGGTCACGCGCCACTCGATCCAGGGTCTGGTCGCCGGCCAGGCGGCAGCGACCGAGTCGATCTCGATCATCACGCCGGAGATGCTGAAGGCCGCCTCGCAGGATCACGGCCCCCGCGACCGCCCGCTCGGGCACGGCCAACAGGAGCAGCAGCAGCAACAGACCAGCGAGGTGCCTCCATGCTGAGCCGCATTGCCGAGAGCCTGTTCTGGATCGGCCGCTACATCGAGCGCTCCGACGGCACCGCCCGCATCCTCGACGTGCACCTGCAGCTGCTGCTGGAGGACCCGTGGATCGAGGAGGATCTCGCCTGCCGGTCGTTGCTCAGCGTGATGGGGGCGGAGGCTCCCGACGACGCGGAACTCAGCCGTCAGGACATCCTCTCCATCCTCGCCGTCGACCGGTCGGAGCCGGCATCCATCGCCTACTCGCTCGGCGCCGCCCGCGAGAACGCCCGCCGCGCCCGCGAGATCGTCTCGACCGAGCTTTGGGAGTGCCTGAACACGACGAGAGCCCGGATGCCGCGCAAGGTGTCGTCCGACAAGGTGCACGAGTTCTTCGGCTGGGTGCGGGAGCGTTCGGCGCTCGCCGTCGGGATCATCGAGTCGGCGACGAGCCGCGACGAGGCCTGGCAGTTCTTCACCCTCGGCCGGTCGATCGAGCGGGCCGACATGACGGCTCGACTGCTCGCCACCCGGTCGCTGACCGAGGCCAGCGGGCCGAGCTGGACGACGATCCTGCGGTCCTGCGGCGCGTACGAGGCCTACCTGCGCACCTACCGCGGGGTGCCGAGCGCCAAGAATGCCGCCGAGTTCCTGCTGCTCGACCGGCTCTTCCCGCGCAGCATCCTGTTCTCCGTCTCCCGCGCCGAGGCGTGCATGCGCGAGATCGAGCCGCGCAGCGACCGCGTCGGAGTCTCCGACCTCGCGCAGCGCCTGCTCGGCCAGATCCGCAGCGAGCTGGAGTACCGTCCGATCGCCGAGATTCTCGACGACCTGCCGCTGCACATGGACAACGTGCAGTCGGCCACGAGCGCCGCATCCGAGGCGATCCGCCAGCGCTACTTCCCGACCAACGCCGCCCCGAGCTGGGTGGGGGAGACCACGTGAACCGCCTCCGCATCAAGCACATGACCGGGTTCCACTACGGCGGTGACGTGACCGCGTCGTACAACGAGGCCCGCATGCTGCCGGTGAGCTCCGAGGGCCAGCTTGTGCTGTTCTCGAACCTCGAGATCCTGCCGATCTCGAGCCACCACAGTTACGTCGACTATTGGGGCTCGCGCGTCTCGTCGTTCGAGATCCTGACCCCGCACAAAGAGCTGTCGCTCACCGCCACCAGCCTCGTCGAGGTGCGGGCGCGGTCGCACGATGACGCCCCGGGGATCGGATGGCTCGAGCTCGCGGTCGCGGCCGAGCGCACCACCGATACCGTGGAGCAGCTCAAGCAGACCCGCCGCACCGACCCGCCCCTCGAGGTGCAGGAGCTCGCCCGCAGCATCGCCAGCACCACCGATGACGCCTGCGCCGCCGCCCTCGCCATCTGCGTCGCCGTGGGCGAGGCCGTCGAGTACATGCAGGGCGTCACCGGCGTGCACTCCACCGCGGCGGAGGCCTGGGCGGGCCGCAAAGGCGTCTGCCAGGACATCGCCCATCTCGCCCTCGGCGCGCTGCGGGCGGTGGGCATCCCGTCCCGGTACGTATCCGGATATCTGCACCCCAAGCCGAACGCGGCGATCGGCGAGACTGTCGCCGGCGAATCGCATGCCTGGGTCGAGTGGTTCTGCGGCGACGAGTGGCGCGGTTTCGACCCCACCAACCTCATCGACATCGGCGACCGGCACGTGCTGGTGGGCCGCGGCCGCGACTACAACGACGTGCCCCCGCTGCGCGGTGTGTACGCCGGCCCGTTCGGCTCAACCCTCTTCGTGAAGGTCGAGATCACCCGAGAGGCCTGAGCTCTAGCTGGTTCGCCCTGCAGTCGCGCCGACGATCGCGATCTCCTGGGTGGCCAGCTCGCGTGCCTCCGACGGCGCCTCGGCGGGGGCATCCTGCACCACGCGCCGACGGTTGCGCAGCAGCCACACGCTCGTGACCGCCGCGGCGATCAGGCCCGACGCGGCGCCGATGAGCAGCGCCCAGCGCGGCCCGAGCTCGTTGGCGACGATTCCCACGATGGGTGCGCCGATGGGCGTTCCTCCGGCGAAGATCGCCATGTAGATGGCCAGCACCCGGCCGCGCATCTCGGGCAGCGTGGTCGTCTGCACGTAGGCGTTCGCGGTGTTCATCATGGTCAGCGACGAGATGCCGACCGCCACCAGCGCGACGCCGAAGAACCAGACGTTGGGCGAGGCCGCGGCCACAGCGCAGGTCACGCCGAACGCGGCCGCCGCGATGACGACGACGCCGAACCGGGCGCGCTCGCGCCGGGCCGCCAGAAGGGAGCCCGCCACCGCGCCCGCGGCCATGATCGACGACAGCAGGCCGAAGGTGGCCGAGCCCTGCCCGAACTCCACCGTCGACATCGTGGAGATGAAGATCGGGAAGTTGAAGCCGAACGTGCCGACCAGGAACACCATCACGAGAATCAGCACCGTGTCGGGCCGGGAGCGCACGTAGCGCAGCCCGTCGCGGATCTGCCCCTTGGCTTTCACCAGCCGGGGAGCGGCGACCAGCTGCGAGGTGCGGATGAAGACGAGGGACAGGATGACCCCGGCGAACGAGAGCCCGTTGATGATGAACACGGGTCCCGCCCCGATCATCGCGATGAGCACGCCGGCGACCGCGGGCCCGATCAGCCGCGCGCTCTGGAACGAGGTCGAGTTCAGGGCGACGGCGTTGGAGATGTCGGCATCGGTGACCAGTTCGGAGACGAACGACTGGCGCACCGGAGCGTCGATCGCAGTCGCGACGCCGAGTGCGAGCGCGAAGGCGTAGACGTGCCAGAGCTGGGCGTGCCCGAAGATGACCAGAAGCCCCAGGCCGATGGCGAGCGCGAACTGGGCGGCCTGCGTCCACATCAGCAGCGTGCGCCGGTTGAACCGGTCGGCCATGAGCCCGGCGACGGGCGCGAGCAGCAGAAGGGGGCCGAACTGTAGCGCCATCGTGATGCCCACGGCCGCGGCATCCCGGTCCGTCAGGTCGGTCAGCACGATCCAGTCCTGTGCGGTGCGCTGCATCCACGCGCCGGTGTTCGACACGAGCGCCCCGGCGAACCACAGGCGGTAGTTGAAGACCCGCAGGCTGCGGAACATGGCACTCACGAGTCGGCGAGCTCCCGAAGGATGGGCGCGGCAGCGTCGAGCGTCGCTCGGTCGGCCGGGGAGAGGGATGCCAGCTGTCGGGCGAACCACGCGACCCGGCGGCGCTTGGTCTCCTGGGCGACCTCGACCCCCGCCTCGGTGGCGCGGATCAGCACCTTGCGGCCGTCGTCGGGCGAGTCCTCCCGGGTTGCGAGACCCGCCGCGACAAGGGCGTTGACGGTGCGGTTCATGGAGGGCGGGGTGACTCGCTCGTGCTCGCTCAGGGAGCCGAGGGTCTGCGCCCCCTCCTTCCAGAGCACGAAGAGCACCGACAACTGGCCGTCGGTCACGTCGTCGCCCGCGCGCTCCGCTCGCATGCGGCGACTGAGCCGCATCACCGCCAGTCGGAGGTCGTCATCCAGCGCATCGGTCATGGTTATTAGCGTAACAAATTAGCACGGCTAACTAAAGGCCAGACCGTACGATGGGGGCTGAGCGAGGAGGCTCCGTGCCCAAATTCACCGTGATCCGAACCCACGAGACGTTCACCGACCACCTCGGCGTGAACATCCACTACTACGTCTGGCGGTCGGCCAAGCCCACCGTCATCCTGCAGCTGACACACGGCCTCGGTGACCATGCCCTGCGCTACGAGCAGGTCGCACAGGATCTCGTGAACGCCGGCTACACGGTCTACGCCGACGATCACCGCGGGCACGGCGCCACCGGCATGGAGCAGCACGGCGGCGACGCCAGCAAACTCGGAAAGCTCGGTCTCGGCGGGCTGCGGGCGACCGTGCAGAACGTGCGCGAGTTCTCCGCCGTGATCCGCGAGCAGAACCCGGGGTTGCCGCTGGTGCTGCTGGGCCACTCCTGGGGTTCGCTCATGGTGCAGACGGTCATCAACACGCACTCGGCCGACTACGACGGCGTCGTGCTCACCGGCACCGCCTACCGCTCGCTCACCGACATGAACGGCGGCAACCTCAACGCCCGGCACAAGCACCTGGGCGCCACCGGCAACGAGTGGCTGAGTCGCGACCAGGCCGTTGCGCAGGCGTTTCAGGATGACCCGCTCACCTTCTACGCAGCGGCGCTGCAGCTGTTCGGCCTCCGCGACGGGCTGCGGCTGCTCGGCCGCCCGGCGCGAAACCTCGAGCGAGACATCCCGCTGCTCATCATGATCGGCAGCGAAGACACCCTCGGCGGCGAGAAGAGCATTGCGAAGCTCGCGGCGGCCTACGTCAAGCGATCCGGGCTGACGGATGTCGAGGCCATCGTCTACCCCGACGCGCGGCACGAGCTCTTCAACGAGACGAACCGCGACGAGGTGATCGCCGACCTGGTCGCATGGCTCGATCACCGCGTGGCGGCGGCCCCGCAACCGCGCTGACCTTCGTCAACGCTGCGCCAGCTGTAGCCCCCGCAGCGTTGACAAACCCCAGCGCCGACGGCCGGGGCGGACGGGGCGAGAGTTAGGCTTGCCTAATGCACGGTGAATTCAAAGTTCCCGGCGGCAAGCTCGTCGTCGTCGATCTCGAGGTCGTCGACGGGGTGATTCGCGACTTCCAGCTCGCCGGTGACTTCTTCCTCGAGCCGGACAGCGCGCTCGACGCGATCAACGCCGCGGTGAACGGCCTGCCCGAGAACTCCGATGCCGCCGCCATCGCCGCCGCGGTGCGCACGGCCCTCCCGGATGACGCGCTGCTGCTCGGCTTCTCGCCGGAGGCCGTCGCGACCACCGTGCGCCGCGCCCTGCAGCGCGCGACCGGCTGGCGCGACTACGACTGGCAGCTGATCCAGGGCCCGGCGGTCGACCCCGTGCTGCAGATGGCGCTCGACCAGGTGCTCTCCGACGAGGTCGCGGCCGGTCGCCGCAAGCCGACGCTGCGCATCTGGGAGTGGGAGAAGCCCGCGGTCGTGCTCGGCAGCTTCCAGTCGGTGAAGAACGAGGTCGATCTCGAGAACGCCGAGAAGTACGGCTTCGACATCGTGCGGCGCATCTCCGGTGGCGGCGCGATGTTCATGGAGGCGGGCTCCGTGATCACGTACTCCATCTACGCCCCCATCGCCCTGGTGCAGGGCATGACCTTCGCCGACTCCTACGCCTTCCTCGACGAGTGGGTCATCATCGCGCTCAAGTCGCTCGGCATCGACGCCAGCTACGTGCCGCTGAACGACATCACGAGCCCCACCGGCAAGATCGGTGGCGCCGCCCAGAAGCGCCTCGGCAGCGGCGCGGTGCTGCACCACGTCACCATGAGCTACGACATGGACGGCGACAAGATGGTGCAGGTGCTGCGCATCGGCCGCGAGAAGATGAGCGACAAGGGCACCAAGAGCGCCAACAAGCGCGTCGACCCGCTCCGCAGCCAGACCGGGATGTCGCGCGCCGAGATCATCGACACGATGAAGGCCACGTTCACCGGTCTGTACGGCGCCACCACCGACGAGATCACCCCCGAGGAGTTCGCCAAGGCCGAGCAGCTGGTCGCCGAGAAGTTCGGCACCGAGCAGTGGCTCCAGCGCGTTCCGTGACCGGCCGCGCGGCGCGCGCCGGCGTGCTGTCGGTCGTGCTCGCCGTGGTGCTGGTCGGCGGGATCGTGCTCTCGGCGGTCACCGGGCAGCTGGCGATCAGCCCCGGGGAGGTCGTCGGTTCCGTGTTGCGGGGGGTGGGCATCCCGAACCAGTGGGCTCCGGATGACCGGATCATCGAATCCACGCTGTGGGTGGTGCGGTTCCCGCGGATTGCGATGGCCCTTGCGGTCGGTGCCGCCCTCGCGGTGGCCGGCGCTGTCATGCAGGCCATCTTCGGTAACCCGCTCGCGGAGCCGGGCGTGGTGGGTGTCTCCGCGGGTGGCGCGTTCGGCGCATCCATCGCCATCGTCTTCGGCCTGACGGCGCTCGGCACCGGGACCGTTGCGGTGTTCGCCTTCGCGGGCGGGCTCGCCGCAACCCTGCTGGTCTACTTCGTCTCGCGCGCCAACGGTCGCACCGAAGTGGTCACTCTGCTGCTCACCGGCATCGCGGTCAACGCCTTCGCCGGCGCTGGCCTGGCCTTTCTCATCTTCGTCGCCGACTCGGGCAGCCGGGAGCAGATCGTGTTCTGGCAACTCGGCTCGCTGAACGGGTCGCTGTGGCCCGAGGCGGGCATCGTCGCCGTCGTGACCGCGATCGGCACGATCGTCGCGATCACCCTGGGGCGCCGGTACGACCTGCTCGCGCTGGGTGAGCGCAACGCGCGGCATCTCGGGGTCAACGTCGAGGCGCTGCGGATCGGGTCGATCGTGCTGGTCGCCTTGCTCACCGGCGTGGCCGTCGCCTTCTGCGGCATCATCGCGTTCGTCGGGCTCGTGGTGCCGCACGTCATCCGCATGGCGATCGGCCCAGCGCACCGCGCCCTGATCGTGGCCAGCGCGGTGGGCGGCGGTGCGCTGATGGTGCTCTCCGACCTGCTGGCCCGCTCTCTGGTCGCTGGGTCTGACCTGCCGATCGGCTTGCTCACCTCGCTCATCGGCGGGCCGTTCTTCTTCTACCTGCTGTTCCGCCAGCGCTCCAAGAGCGGGGGCTGGGCATGATCCGGGCGGAAGGCGTCGGGGTCGACCTCGGCGGCACGACGGTGCTGAGTGACGTGACGCTCGACGTTATCCCCGGCGAGGTGCTCGCGCTGGTCGGGCCCAACGGAGCCGGCAAGTCGACCCTGCTCGGGGTGCTGAGCGGCGAGCATCCGCCCACCCGGGGGTCGGTGACCCTCGACGGTCGGCCGATCGCGCGCATCCGCTCCGGCGAGCTCGCCCGGCTGCGCAGCGTGCTTACGCAGGAGAACACGGTCAGCTTCCCGTTCCTCGTCTCCGAGGTGGTGGCGATGGGACGCAGCCCCTGGGCGCGCACCGAGGAGAGCCGGGATGACGTCGATGCCGTGTCAGCCGCACTCGCGGCCGCCGACATCACCCACCTCGCCGACCGGCGCTACACCCAGCTCTCCGGCGGGGAGCGGGCGCGGGTCGCCTTCGCGAGGGTGCTGGCGCAGCGCACGCCCGTGATCTTCCTCGACGAGCCGACCGCCGCGCTCGACCTCCGACACCAGGAGGATGTGATGCGCGAAGCCCGGCGATTGGCCGCGGCAGGTGCCGCGGTGGTCGTGGTACTGCACGATCTGTCGCTGGCCAGCGCCTACGCCGATCGGCTGGCGCTGGTGGCCTCCGGGCGGCTCGACGTGGCGGGCACCCCGGCCGAAGTGCTCACCCAGGAACGGGTGGAACGGGTCTACGACGTGCCTGTCCAATTACACGTGGTCGGTGGCCGACCCGTAGTCGTGCCCGTTCGCACCGCAACGTAAGGTAGACGGGTGCAGCCCTGGACCGTCCTCCTCATCGTGGCGGGCGGGGCCGCGCTGTTCTGGCTGGCCCACCGGCTCGGCTGGATCGACCTGAGCAACAAGAGCAGGTCATCGGGCGGTGGCGGTGGCATCACGGGCATCGGCGACGAGGTCTTCCACCCGACCCGCCACGAGGCGCAGGTCGAGCTCGACCGGCAGACGGTGCTGCCCGCTCCCGCGCCGCTGCCCGGTGACGGCGACCTCGGAATCGGCGACCGGCCGGAGCGCGCGAATGGCGAGCGCAAGAGCTACGACGGCCGAGTGCGCATCGACCTCAGCGGTGACGGAACGACCGCGGAACGGCGGGGGCGGCACTCAGCGAGCGAGTAGGTCCTGGTACGACGGGTTCTGCTCGATCCACGCCGCCGCGAACGTGCAGCTGGCGACGACGCGATAGTCGGTCTCGGCCCTGATCAGATTCAGCGCCCCGCGGATCAACTCCCCGCCGAGCCCTGAACCGCGTTGGGCCGGATCGATCTCGGTGTGGATCAGCACGATCGTGTTGTCGCGCACCTGGTAGTCGACCTGGCCGGCCTCCTGACCGTCGACGAGCAACTCGAAGCGGCTGAGCGTTGCATCCTGCACGACTTCGGTGGTCATGCCACCAGCCTACTCAGGCGCTCGGCCCGGCCGGTCAGGCGCTTTGGCGCACGACGATGTGGGTGGGCATCAGCCGCTCGCGTTCGGTGGGCTCACCGCGCAGCAGGGCGAGCAGCATGCCCGCCATCTCGGCGCCCATGAGCCTCGAGGGCTGGTGCACCGTTGTCAGCCCGATCGTTCCGCTGGTCGCCGCCGAGCTGTCGTCGAACCCCACAACGGCCACGTCTGCGGGCACTGAGCGGCCTGCCTCGCGGAGTGCCGAGATCGCGCCCGCGGCCATGAGGTCGCTGGCGACGAACACCGCGTCGAGGTCGGGAGCGCGTTGCAGCAGAGCGCGCATCGCCTCGGCACCGCTGGCCATCGTGAAATCGCCGTACTCCAGCAGCGCGTCATCCTGACCCGCGTCTGCCACCGCGCGCTTCCAGCCCTCCGCGCGGTCGATCGCCGCCTGCATGTTCGGCGGGCCGGCGATGCTCGCCACCCGCGACCGCCCCTGGTCGATCAGGTACTGCGTCGCCATCGCGGCGCTCGCCGCGTTGTCGACGTCGACGTAGTTGTTGCTGTGCAGTTCGGGATGATACGGGCGACCGCCGAACACGACGGGCATGGTGTCGTTGAGGCTGGTGAAGAAGTCGTCACCCGAGTGGTGCGAAACCACGATGGCGCCGTCGACGTTGCCGCCGAGCAGGTATCGGATGGTCTTCTCCGAGGGCGAGCTCGGCGACGCCAGCTGCAGGCTCAACACGTAGTCGCTGTCTTCGAGCCCCTGGGTGATGCCCTGCACGATCTCGGCGAAGAACGGGTCGCCGAAGAAGCGGTTGGTGTCTTCGGGGATGACCAGGGCGATGGCCATCGTCTGCCGGTTCGCCAGCGATCGGGCGGCGCGGTTGGGGACGTACTTGAGCCGGTCGATCGCCGCGGTGACGGCAGCTACGACATCCGGACGGACGTGGTCTGCGCCGTTGACCACGCGCGACACCGTCGACCGTGAGACCCCGGCCTCCGCGGCCACCGCTTCGAGCGTCGGGGCGACGCGCCGCGTGTGGGTTTCCAGGGTCATGAGGGGAAGTCTAGCTATCCCGCAATCACAGCGAGCGGCCTGAGATTATGCGGGTGTAAGCGATTGCACTGTCCTTCGGCGTGCGTACTTGGGTGTCGTAGTCGACGCGCACGATCCCGAAGCGCTTTGCGTACCCCCACGCCCACTCGTAGTTGTCCATGAGCGACCAGTAGAAGTAGCCGTGCACCGGCACGCCCTGGTCGATCGCGTCGAGGATCGCGCTCAGGTGCACCTCGAGGAAAGCGGTGCGATCCGCATCGTGCACGACGCCGTCGTCACCGACCACGTCGTCATACGCTGCCCCGTTCTCGGTGACCGTGAGAGCCACCCCCGGCGCCGCCGTGTACTCGGTGTGCACTCGCTTGAGCAAGCGGGTGAGGCCCTCGGGCTGCACCTCCCAGCCCATGGCGGTGAGGGGAAGATCGCGAAGCTGCCAGTGCACATTGTCGGCGGCGGGGAATGGCGACCGTTTCGGCCGCTCAGAGGGTGCCGCGGTCGACATCGTCTGGGTGGTGGGATGACCGCTCACGAGCTCACCGTGGTAATAGTTCACGCCGAGGGCATCGATGGGGGTGGAGATGATCTCGAGGTCACCCGGCTTCACCACCGACTCGAAACCGTGGCCCGCAACATCCGCCAGCAGGTCGACCGGGTAGCTGCCGCGGAAGATCGGGTCGAGGAAGAACCGGTTGAATTGGCCGTCGATGCGCCGCGCGGCGTCGAGGTCGGCGGGGTCGGTGGGGTCGAGCGGGTCGGCCACGGTGAGGTTCAGGGTGATGCCGAGGCTCAGCTCGGGGTCGCGGGAGCGCAGCTCCTGCACGGCGAGGCCGTGCGCCAGCAGCAGGTGGTGACCGGCCGCGAGGCCTGCCGCGACATCCTGCCGTCCCGGCGCATGCTCACCACCGATGTAGCTGAGGAATGACGCGCACCACGGCTCGTTGAGGGTCGTCCACGCCGTCACCCGGTCGCCGAGCGCATCGTGCACGCTGCGGGTGTAGTCCACGAAGCGGTAGGCCGTGTCGCGGTTGGTCCAGCCGCCGACATCCTCGAGCGCCTGCGGCAGATCCCAGTGGTACAGGGTCAGCCAGGGCTTGATGTTCTTCTCGAGCAGCTCGTCGACGAGGCGGGAGTAGAAGTCGATTCCCTTGGCGTTCACCGGGCCACCATCGGGGTTGACGCGCGACCACGAGGTGGAGAACCGGTAGGTCTGCAGGCCGAGCTCCGACATGAGCTCGACGTCGTCGCGGTAGCGGTGGTAGTGATCGCAGGCGACCTCGCCGTTATCGCCGCCGACGACGGCCCCGGGCACGCGGGAGAACACGTCCCAGATGGAATCGGTGCGGCCATCCTCGTGAGCGGCACCCTCGATCTGGTAAGCGGCGGTCGCCGCCCCGAAGAGGAAGTCGGCGGGGAAGGGTCGCGCGGTCTGGGTGTTCACGGCCGTCAGTTTAGGCCGGGTCAGCTGGGTCATCCCTTCACCGCTCCCTGCATGATCCCCGCGATGAGTTGCTTGCCGGCGACCAGGAACAGCAGCAGCAGCGGCAGCACCGAGATCACGGCGCCCGCCAGCACCATCGAGTGGTCTGGACTGTGCCCGCCTGCCGCGCTGAGCGCCGCCAGCGCGGTCTGCACGCTGGGATTGGTCGGGCCGAGCACGAGCAGCGGCCAGAGGAAGTCGGTCCACGCCGCCATGAAGGTGAACAGGCCGAGCACCGCCATCGCCGGTCGGGCCGCAGGGACGCCGATGTGCCAGAACACCCCCCACATGTTCGCCCCGTCGATGCGGGCGGCCTCGATGAGCTCGTCGGGGATCACGTCGACCAGGTACTGGCGCATGAAGAACACCCCGAATGCGGTGACCAGGCCGGGCACAATGACCGCGCCGAGCGTGCCGGTCCAGTGCAGGTACTTCGACATCAGGATGAACAGCGGGATGATTCCGAGCTGCGTCGGGATGGCCATGGTGACGATCACCGCGACGAGCAGCCCGTTGCGGCCCCGGAACTTGAGCTTCGCGAACGCGAAGCCGGCGAGAGTCGAGAAGAACACGACGGACACGGTGATCGTGCCGGCGATGATGACGCTGTTGACCAGCGCCTGGCCGAAGTTGACGGTCTCGAACGCCTTGGCGACATTGGTGAGGAAGTTCGGCCCGGGCACCAGGGCGACGGGCACCAGGTTGATGTCGGAGGCCTGTCGGCTGCCGATCACGAACGACCACCACAGCGGGAACGCCGCCCCGGTGAAGAGAGCGATCAGTAGGGCATAGCTGAAGGGCCCCGGCCGGTCGTACGCGCGCGCCTTCTTCGCGGTGCGCCTCGGCGCCGTGGTCATCCCCTCGGTGCTTCGGATCAGGACGCTCATGACTGGGTTCCCCCCACGGTTGCGCCGGCAGCGGTGCGCCGGGCTCGCCGTGCTCCCCGTTTCGGGCTGTTGTCCTGCGCCGCGATGGTTCGCGAGATGAGGAAGTTGATGATGCCGAAGACCACGATGAGCAGGAACAGCAGCCACGCGACAGCAGACGCGTGACCGAAGTCGCGTCGGGGGAAGGCCAGCTCGTACAGGTAGAGCACGAGGGTCTGGTACTGCCGGTTCGAGCCGCCGTACACATTGCCGGACGAGCCCTGGTCGAACAGCTTGGGCTCCGCGAAGATCTGCAGGCTGCCGATGGTCGCCGTGATGATGACGAAAATCATCGTCGGGCGGATCATCGGGATGGTGATGGACCAGAACCGCCGGATGCGGCCGGCGCCATCGATCGCCGCGGATTCGTAGAGGTCACGCGGCACCGCCTGCATCGCGGCGAGGAGGATCAGCGCGTTGTAACCGGTCCAGCGCCAGTTGACCATGCTCGCCACGGCGATGTGCGAGGGCAGCACGTCGAACGACCAGCGGATCGGCTCGAGCCCGAGCGAGGTGAAGAACCCGGCGATCGGCCCGTTGAACTGGCTGAAGATCTGGGTGAAGATCACCGCGACGGCGACGGGCGCCACGATGTAGGGCAGCAGGATCGACATCCGCCAGAAGGTGCTGGCGCGCAGCGCCTGGTCGAGCACCGCGGCGATGATGACCGCGAACACCAGCTGCGGCACCGCCGACAACACGAAGATGCTGATCGTGTTCCCGAAAGCGTTCCAGAACAGCGCGTCGCCGAGCACATCCGTGTAGTTGGCGAGGCCGACGAAGTCGCCCTGGCCCTTGAGCAGGTGCCAGTCGTACAGCGAGACGTTGAAGGTGTAGATGATCGGGAAGAGCCCGATGAGAGCGAACAGGATGAAGAAGGGCGAGATGTAGAGGTACGGGGAGAGCTTCACATCGAACCGCGACATGCGCTGTCGGAAGGTGAGGCCCGGCACTCGTGGGGCGACGGTCGCGGTCATGGGTGGAGCCGATCTGGTGCAGGGAGAGGGAAGGTGAGGGGAGGTGGCCTCCCGCCGGAGCGGGAGGCCACCGGGTATCAACTGGGGGCTAGTTCGCCTCGGGGACGAGCTGCTTCAGCAGCACCATCGCCTGGTCCCAGGCGTCGTCACCGGTGGTGATGTCGCCCTGGCTGACCTGGTCGAGAACCGCGCCGAAGACGTTGTCCTGGATGACGGAGTCTTCAGAACCCTTCACCTGCGCCACCACGCCCTGCGAGCGGTTGGTGAAGATCTCACCGACGGGAGCATCGTTGAAGAACGGGTTCGTGGATGACGCGACGAGGGTCTGGCCCTCGGCCGAGCTCGGGAACGGGCCGGCGGTCTCGAACGACACCTTGTTCTGCTCGGGCTCGGCGAGCCAGAGGGCGAGCTCAGCGGCGGCTTCCTTGTGCTCGGACGACTCGGCGACGCCGAGGAACGATCCACCCCAGTTGGCGGAACCACCGGGCATCACGTCAGCGAAGTCCCAGCCGGTGCCGGTGGTGCCGGCGTCGTAGTAGCTGCTGACCACGCCGAGCATCCAGCTCGGGCAGACGTAGGTGGCGAACATGTCTTCCTTCGCCTGGTCACCGACGCCCCACGCCGGGAGCCCGGCGCCGAGGCCGGAGTTCTCGACGATGAGCGACAACTGGTCTTTCATCGCCTGGTTGTCCTCGATGTTCAAGGTCACGCCGTCTGACTTGTAGTAGCCCTCATCGAGCTGGTTCACGAACGCGTTCCACTGGAACGACGGGTTGTGGAAGAACGGCTTGCCGGTGGCCGCCATGTACTGGTCGCCCACGGCGTAGTAGTCCTCCCAGGTGGCGTCGTCGCCGCCGAAGAGCTCGGCGACTTCAGCGCGGTCGCTCGGCAGGCCCGCGGCCTCGAACAGGTCACCGCGGTAGCACAGGCCCTCGGGGCCGATGTCCAGCGGTACGCCGAACAGGCGGCCGGCCTCATCGGTGCCCTGCTCGACCTTCCAATCGAGGAAGTCCGACTTCTCGGCGGTCTCGGCGAATCCGTAGTCGTTGAAGTCGATGAAGGCATCGGAGACGTCGCGGACGCTGGAGAGCCAGCCCTCCTCGATGGCGACGATGTCGGAGAGGCCGGTGCCCGCCGCGATCTTCGCGTATGCGTCGTCGCGGGCGGAGCCGCCGTCAGCGAGGTTGGTCGCCTCGATCGTGATGTTCGGGTGGTCGGCCATGTAGGCGTCGTAGTTCGCCTCGATGCCCATGGTGCCGAACGTCGTGATCGTGAGGGTGATCTCTTCGTTGGGGTCGGCCGAGGGGGTGGCCGAACAGGCGGTGGTGACGAGGGCGATTGCTGCTGCGCCGGCGATTGCCGCGGCGATTGTGCGTCGTGAAGAACTCACGGTCACTCCTTTGTGTGCGTGGATGGGGGCGTGCGCTTGCTTTCAAGCAACCCGTGAGAGCGCTCCCAAGTCGGGTCTGAGAGCGCTCCCACGCGATTTCGGCAAGACTAGAGAGCAGCTGTAAACCCTGTCAAGCACTGGGTGAGAGCGCTCTCACGAATCCGACTCACCCTGTAAACGCTTGCGGCGCCCCTCGCCCGCGGAAACACGGGGGAGGGGCGCCGCAGGGTCGGTGCCGAAAGTCGCTACTTTTTCTTTGGCGACGCGCCGGTAGCCGGGGTCTCCGAGTCCACACCATCGAGGTGGCTCGTGTCTGCTGCATCCGGAGCCACGAGCGCACCGGCGGCGTCTGCCGCCTCCTGCGCGATGACGGCGGCGTTGTCATCCGCCTGCTCCTGCAGCGCCGACTTCGCGCGCAGCGGGGCCGTCTTCAGGAAGAAGCTCAGCACGAACGCGATACCCACGACCACGAGTCCCACCCAGTACACCGTGGTGGTCGCGTTGTTGAAGCCGTCCAGGAACGGGGCGGCCAGCCGAGGGTCTGAGCCGTTGAGGAACGAGGTATCGCCGTCGAGCGCGTTGCCGACAGATCCGCCGTTCTGGGCATCCTGCAGCAACTGCAGGATTTGCTTGTTCGCCGGGTCCGATAGCACGGAGGGGTCGGCCAGCGCGTCGGCCAGGCCATCCTTGACCGACTGGCTGGTGAAGGCGTCGGCGATGGTCTGCGGAATCCGCGAGAACAGCACCGAGAACAGCACCGCAACACCCAGCGTCCCACCGATCTGGCGGAAGAACGTCGACGAACTGGTTGCCACCCCGATGTCCTTCGGGCCAACCGAGTTCTGCGATGCGATGGTCAGCGTCTGCATGAGCTGGCCGAGGCCGAGCCCGATGAAGAACATGCCGATCATGATCCAGATCACGGGCTTGTCTGCGGTGAGGAAGGTCAGCCAGAAGAAGCCGACGAGCATGAAGCCGGTGCCGGTCTTCGGGAAGATCCCGTACTGACCGGTGCGAGAGATCAGCTGTCCGCTCACGATCGACGAGATCATCAGGCCGAGGATCATCGGCAGCATCAGGAAGCCGCTCTCGGTGGGCGTCGCGCCGTTGACCAGCTGCAGGTACAGCGGGATGGTCATCATCGCCCCGAACATCCCGAACCCGACGAGCACGCCGAGCACGGTCGCCATTGAGAAGGTGGCGTTGCGGAAGAGCTTCAGCGGGATCAGCGCGTCATCGCCCATGAGCTTCTCGCTCACGATGAATGCCGCGATACCGAGCGCGCCCACGATGTAGCACCCGATGGCGATGGGGGAATCCCAACCCCAGTCGCGGCCCTTCTCGGCCACCAGCAGCAGCGGTACGAGGGCGAGCACGACGGTCGCCGCCCCCCACCAGTCGATTCGGACGGCTCGGCGGGTGTGCGGGATGTGCAGGAAGCGCAGCACGATCGAGAGCGCGATCAGGCCGATCGGCAGGTTGATCAGGAAGACCCAGCGCCAGCCGGTGATGAACAGGATCTCGGGGGTGCCGGAGAGCAGGCCGCCGATGAGCGGGCCGATCACGCTGGAGACACCGAACACGGCGAGGAAGTAGCCCTGGTACTTGGCGCGCTCCCGCGGGGCGAGGATGTCGCCCATGATGGCGAGCGGCAGGGCGAGCAGCCCACCGGCACCGAGGCCCTGCAGGGCGCGGAACACGGCGAGCTGGTACATCGAGTCGGCGAAGCCGGCGGCGACCGACCCGACGAGGAAGATCACGATCGCGATGATGAACAGCGGGCGGCGACCGAAGATGTCGCTGAGCTTGCCGTAGATCGGTGTCGCGATCGTGGAGGTGATCAGGTAGGCGGTGGTCACCCACGCCTGCAGGCTCAGGCCGTCGAGGTCGTCGGCGATGGTGCGCATCGACGTGCCGACGATGGTCTGGTCGAGGGATGACAGGAACATGCCTGCCATCAGGCCGAAGATCACAAAGAGGATCTGGCGGTGGGTCATCACGCCGCCGGCGTCGGCTATTGCCTGCGCCTGCTGCTTGCCCTTGGATTCAACCCGTGACATGGTTCCTTCGATCTGTTCGAACATGGCCGTCAGGCCACTAAAAAAGGCCGCCGTGTTACGCGGCCACACGGCGACCAAAAACTTTGCGTAGTGTGCAAAGTTACACCTAACGCAGCATCCACGCAACACATCTCCGACTTAGGATCACTCCGTGCCCGAATCGCCCCTCGCCCCCGCTACGCGCCGTCCCCGGCGCCCGACATCACGGCGCCTGCCGGTTCTCATTGCTGCGGGAGTCGCCCTGGTCGTGGTGGTCGCGGTGACGGCCGCCTTCCTCGCCCTGAACCCCGGCGACCCGGTGGCGGCGCCCTCGGCAAGCCCCAGCAAAACCCCGACGCCGACCCCGTCCGAGACGCCGAGTGCCACGCCGACCCCCACTCCCACGCCGACCCCCACTCCGACGTTCAATCGGGCAGCTCAATCCATCGACGACCCCACCAGCCCATGGGTGGTGGTCAACAAGCTGCGCCCGCTCAATCCCGCCGACTACGAGGCACCCGACCTCGTCTCGGTGCCGGTGCCGTATGTGAACGCCGCGATCCTCAGACAGGCAGCCTCCGACGCCACCGTGGCGATGTTCGCGGCCTTCACCGCCGAGAGCGGCGGCCTGCAGATGCAGGTGCAGAGCGCCTACCGCAGCTACTCCCGTCAGCAGACGGTCTACGCCGGCTGGGTCTCACAGCTCGGGTCGGCCGCCGCGGACCAGACCAGTGCCCGCCCCGGCCACAGCGAGCACCAGTCGGGCCTCGCCCTCGACGTCAGCGCGCTGCCCGCGAACTGCACGCTGGAGGGATGCTTCGCCGATACGGCGCAGGGCCAATGGCTCGCGGCGAACGGCTGGCGGTTCGGGTTCGTCGTGCGCTATCCCAACGGCAAGACCGACATCACCGGCTACATCTACGAGCCCTGGCACATGCGTTATGTCGGCCCTGAGCTCGCGGCCGAGATGCACAACACCGGGGTGGCGACGCTCGAGGAGTTCTTCGGTCTCCCCGCTGCGCCGAACTATGCCGGCTGAGCGCGAGGCGCCGCAGTGACCCGCAGCGCGAGGATGACGAAGCCGAGCGCCACGAGCGCGGTCGCAACGGTGCCGAGCCCCAGGTAGATGTGTCCGGGCAGCAGCAGGCCAGCGCCGACCGCCGCGATCAGCCCGCCCAGCAGCGCCCACGGCCCATCGATCCGGAACGCGGCGACGGCAGCCACAACGCACCCGAGCACGAGCGAGACCACGCCGATGGCCGCCAGCACACGGGCAAGCGCGTAGATCGGGCCCGTGGCATCCGGATGTCCGGACCCGACGAGCACGCCCGCCGCGACCCCGGCCAGGATGTCGAGCGAGGTGTAGAACGCGGCGAATCCATAACCCAGGATCGCGCCCGCGATGCCCCAGCCCCGGCCCGCCCGCCGTGCGATCAGCCACGGTGCGAGCCCGATCAGCGGGAAGATCGGGATGAGCACGAGGTGCATCACGCGCCAGTGCTCCGCCGTGCTTGCGGTCAGCCGCATCGGGTGGGTCAGCCCGATGATCCCGCACAGCAGCACCGGCACCGACACCGCCAGCACCAAGGTCAGGCGGCTGCGCACACTGTTGCTCAGAGCGGTGTCGCTCACAGGGCGGCGTCGACGATCCGCTTGGCCTCGGCCTGCACCAGCTTCAGGTGCTCGGCGCCCTTGAACGACTCCGCGTAGATCTTGTAGACGTCTTCGGTTCCGCTGGGCCGAGCGGCGAACCAGGCCGACTCGCTGACCACCTTCACCCCGCCGATCGGCGCCCCGTTGCCCGGCGCGGTCGACAGCTTCGCGATGATCGGTTCGCCCGCAAGCTCGGTCGCCGTGATGTCGTCGCCGCTCAGCTTGGCGAGCTTCGCCTTCTGCGCCTTGGTAGCCGCCGCATCGATGCGCTCGTACGCCGGATCACCGAACTCGGTCACCAGCTCGTCGTACAGCTGTGACGGCGTCTTGCCGGTGACGGCCAGGATCTCGCTGGCGAGCAGGGCCAGCAGGATGCCGTCCTTGTCGGTGGTCCACGCGGTGCCGTTGCTGCGCAGGAAGCTGGCGCCGGCGCTCTCCTCGCCGCCGAACCCCACGGAGCCATCGACCAGGCCCGGCACGAACCACTTGAAGCCGACCGGCACCTCCCACAGCGTGCGACCGAGCTGCTCGGTGACCCGGTCGATCATCGAGCTGGAGACGAGGGTCTTGCCGACCGCAGCATCCGTGCGCCAGCCGGGGCGATGCGTGTACAGGTAGCGGATCGCCACCGCGAGGTAGTGATTGGGGTTCATCAGCCCCGCATCCGGGGTGACGATGCCGTGCCGGTCCGCGTCCGCGTCGTTGCCGGTGAGCAGGTCGAAGTCGTGGCGGCGAGCGACCACCGACGCCATCGCGAAGGGCGACGACGGATCCATCCTGATCTTGCCGTCCCAGTCCATGGTCATGAAGCCCCACTGCGGGTCGACTGCCGGGTTGACCACGGTCAGGTCGAGGTCGTACTTCTCTGCGATCAGTTCCCAGTAGTGCACGCTCGCGCCGCCCAGCGGGTCGGCGCCGATGTGCAGGCCCGCCTTCTTGATGGCGGCAATGTCGATGATGTTCTCGAGGTCGTCGACGTAGTGCCCGCGGAAGTCGTAGGTCTCCACCGCGCTCGGCTCGGCGCTCCGGACCTCGGCGTTGCCCGCCTCGATCAGGGCGTTCGCCCGATCGGCGATCCAGTTGGTGGCGTCGCTGTCGGCCGGCCCACCGTGCGGAGGGTTGTACTTGAAGCCGCCGTCGCGGGGCGGGTTGTGCGACGGGGTGATGATGATGCCGTCGGCTTGCGGTTCGCCGGGGTGCGCGGTGTTGTACGCGATGATCGCGTGGCTGAGAGCCGGGGTGGGCACGAAGTCGTCGAACTCGTCGACGAGCACGCGCACCTCATTGGCCACGAGCACCTCGAGCGCGGTCGTCTCGGCCGGTCGCGACAGGGCGTGCGTGTCGCGTCCGATGAACAACGGACCGGTGATGCCCTGCCCGGCGCGGTACTCCACGATCGCCTGCGTGATGGCGGCGATGTGGGTCTCGTTGAACGCGGTGTCGAGGGACGAGCCACGGTGGCCGCTGGTGCCGAACACGACGCGCTGCTCGGGGATCGAGACATCCGGAACCCGCTGGTAATACGCATCGACGAGCTCGTGCACATCGATGAGATCGGATGGTTCGGCCGGCTGCCCTGCGCGATCGTTCATGCTCCCACTATGGCACCAGGGCGCCCGCGGATCTCGCCCTAAACTCGTGACCATGTGCGAGACCAGCGACGCCACCGGTACCTACTCCTACCTGGGCCCCGCTGGCACGTTCACCGAGGCCGCGCTCCGGCAGGTGCCCGAGGCCATTGACAAGACCTGGCGGCCCGTCAACAACGTGGGGGAGGCCCTCGACGACGTCGTCACCGGTCGAAGCCTCGCCGCGATGATCGCCATCGAGAACTCGGTGGAGGGGGGCGTCTCCGCCACGCAGGACGCGCTGGCGAGCATCCCGAACCTGCGCATCATCGGCGAGTACCTGGTGCCCGTGAACTTCGTGCTGGTGGCGCGGCCCGGCACCGCGCTCACCGATGTGACCGTGATCAACGCGCATCCGGTCGCGTACGGGCAGACCCGTGGCTGGCTCGACGCCACCCTGCCGACCCACGGCCACCTGCCCGCCACGTCGAACGTGTCGGCCGCCGCCTCGCTGCTCGACCCGACCTCCGCTGCAAACGCCGCGGTGGCGCCGCCCGGCATCACCAACCACTACGACCTCGAGGTGCTCGCCGAGAACATCGGCGACAACCCGAACGCGGTCACTCGCTTCGTGCTGGTCAGCCGGATGGCGCCGCTGCCCGCGCCGACCGGCAGCGACAAGACCAGCATCATTGCGGAGCTTCCGGATGACACTGCCGGGCGCCTCCTCGAAATGCTCGAGCAGTTCGCCACCCGCGGGGTGAACATGAGCCTGCTCGAGTCGCGCCCCATCGGCGACGCCCTCGGCCGGTACCGTTTCGTGATCGACCTCGACGGGCACATCCTCGACGAACGGGTCGCCGACGCCCTGCTCGGGCTCAAGCGATTCAGCCCGAGCGTCATCTTCCTCGGCAGCTACCCCCGTGCCGACAAGCTGGCCATCACGGTCACCTCGCGCTACGACAACGATGCGTTCGTGGACGCTCGCGACTGGCTGCGCGGGCTCATCGCCGGCGAGTGACGCCGGCGGGTCCACCTACGCTGCGGGCACCTCACGCGCCGCGCGCCCGGTGCTCTGGTCACCCGTCCACCGCGCAAGTTCGCCAACTTTGCCTGTGTTCGAGTTCTCGCATAGGCAAATTCGGCGAGCTCGCGAGTCAACCTGACGGACGCTGCACCAATATCCCCGTGACTTCGCCAACTTTGCCTATGCTCGCGCACCGGCATAGTTGGCGAACTCGATGGTCGGGTCTCAGCGCTCTAGGAGCCTCCGCACTCTCGCAGCGAGTTCGTCCGGGTCACGGAGGTCGTCTGCGTTGATCTCCATGACCTTCCAACCCTGTGATTCCAGCCGGGCCCGTCGTGTCATGTCCTTTCGCCACTGGGCCGCCGTGCGGTGGTAGTCACCCTGATACTCGAGGGTCGTCTTGTGCTCGGGAAACAAGAAGTCGGGCCGTACTTGCCTGCCGGTCTCTGAATCCACGAGCACGTAATTGACCTGGGGCTCGGGGAGGTCCCGAATGACCAGGATGACTCGAAGACGGGACTCCGGCCGCGACTCTGCGCGGTCGCTCAGCAGGGGCAGCGCCTCCCGGGCCTGACGTGCACCTCGCGCCCCGAGCATCCCCTCGACTTGGGTTCGAAGGTTCGGGATCGTGGTCTGGGGCAGTCGATGATGGAGGAAGAAGTCGCCGACCGCGACCAGGTCTTCCAGGTGCAGAACGGCCGACAGATCGCGCCACGTCCGGGCGGGTGAGGTCAGCCGCAGGCCCAGCCGCACAGTGACGTCGTCGGGCCGCACCCCGATGCTGTGACCGACTAAACCGCGGGCGTGGGGAGTCGGCAGAGGCGCGGCGACCGCAAGGTGCACCCGCGGATCGGATTCAATCGCCCAGGGTAACGGAGCGCCATAGAGGAGTGCCGCTGTCGCGTGGCTGAAGAATGCGTCATCCCTGATCCGTAGCGCGAACATCCCGCATCGTTTGCGAAGGTCGAGCTCGCCATGAACCGCACGAACGCCGAAGATCGAGCGCTCGAGATCAAGCGCACGTAGCCGTCGGCCGCTGAGATTCCCATCGCCGACGAGGAACGGGCCAGCCTGCAACTCGGGCGGCAGCGGTCGTCGGCGCATCACTCATGGTGGCGCGCTCGTGGCCATCGGGGTCCGAGCGCTCCACAACCTCCGCCAGTTCGCCAACTTTGCCTATGTTCGAGCGCGCGGATAGGCAAAGTTGGCGAACTCGCGGATTCTGGTCAGGCGTAACCCCGAGCCGAGCGGTCCACCTACGCCGCGGGCACCTTCACGCGAAGTGCCCCCGGGACGACCCAGGCGCGCACCGATTTCGCCTCGCCGAACTCGTCGCCGTCGAGCTGGAACTCCTGCGGTGACTCGACCGACAGCGCGAGCTCGGTACCGGTGAGGTAGGTGACGTCCTTGACGTCGGCCGACAGGTCGATGATTCTGCGCCCCAGCGCCGACTTGCGCAGCACCCCGTTCTCCCACGCTACCTTGCGCCACACCTTCACCCAGCCGAACGGACCACGCGGGCGAAGCGCCGCGATATCCAGGATGCCGTCGTCGGGTTTCGCGTCGGGCATCAGCAGCAGCCCGCCGGGGAGGAGCCCGCAGTTACCGACGATGATGGTGTGCACGCTCAGCTGCTTCTCCGGCCCTCGGTTCAGTCGGTAGCTCAGCCGCACCGGCTTCAACTCGGGGAGCGAGCGGGTGATGCCGTCGATGTAGGCGAGCCACCCCACGGCCTTCTTCAGCTTCGTGCTGGTGTTCTTGATCATCTTCGCGTCGAGGCCGAGCCCCGCCATCACCGCGAAGGCGTGGGTCTCGCTCTCACCGCTGGCGCGCACGATCTCGACCATTCCGAGGTCGATCGGGCGGTCATCCCCCTCGAAGGCGATGTCGATGCTCGAGTCGAGGTTGGTCAGCGGCAGGTCGAGGTTGCGGGCGAGCAGGTTGCCTGTTCCCGAGGGGATGATCGCGAGCGGCACGCCACTGTCGCGCAGCGCCTCCGCGACCGCGCGGATCGTCCCGTCGCCCCCGGCGGCGAGCACGACGGTGGCTCCGCGACGCAGCGCGCTAGCGGTTGCCGCCTGCCCGGGGTCCAGCTCCTCGGTCTCGAACCAGGCGCTCGATGACCACCCGAACCGTTCCTCGGCGGCGGCGACCGCCGTCTTCAGCCGGTCGAGGTCGACCTTGATCGGGTTGTAGACCACGGCTGCGCGCGGCGTGCGCGTACGGGGAGTGGTCGCCATCGCACCAACGGTACGGCATGGGCTCGGTAGGCTGTATGGGTGATCGACCCCCAGCTTCTCCGCGACAATCCGGACCAGATTCGACGATCGCAGCAGCTGCGCGGATCATCCGTGACCCTCGTTGACGACGCGATCGCGGCCGATGCGGCCCGCCGCACGACCATCCAGGAGTTCGAGCGACTCCGCGCGCAGCAGAATGCGTTCAGTCGCACGGTCGCCACCGCTCCGAAGGAGGAGAAGCGCGCGCTCGTGCTGCAGGCGCAGGCGCTCGCCGCCCAGGTCAAAGAGGCGCAGCAGGTCTCGCAGGATGCGGACGCCGAGTTCCTGAAGATCGTCGGCGCCATCGGCAACGTCACGATCGACGGCGTGCCGGCGGGCGGGGAGGATGACTGGGCCCTCGTTCTCGAACACGGCGACAAGCCGACCTTCGACTTCGAGCCCCGCGATCACGCCGAGCTCGGCGAGATGCTCGGTGCCATCGATATCGCGCGCGGCGTGAAGGTGTCGGGCAGCCGGTTCTACTTCCTCAAGGGAGTGGGCGCTCGTCTCGAGCTCGCGCTCATGAACATGGCGCTCGACAAGGCGCTCGCCGAAGACTTCGTGCCACTGATCACGCCAACTCTCGTGCGGCCTGAGATCATGGCCGGCACCGGCTTCCTCGGCGAGCACTCCGACGAGATCTACTACCTCCCCGCCGACGACCTGTACCTCACCGGCACGTCAGAAGTAGCGCTCGCCGGATTCCACTCCGACGAGATCATCGACCTGTCGAAAGGCGCACTGCGCTACGCCGGCTGGTCGACGTGCTACCGCCGCGAAGCGGGGTCGGCCGGTCGCGACAACCGCGGCATCCTGCGCGTGCACCAGTTCAACAAGCTCGAGATGTTCAGCTACGTGCTCCCCGAGAATGCCGAGGCCGAGCACGCCAAGCTGCTCAGCTACCAGGAGTCGATGCTGCAGGCCTGCGAGCTGAGCTACCGCGTGATCGATGTCGCCGCCGGCGACCTCGGCTCGAGCGCCGCCCGCAAGTTCGACGTCGAGGCCTGGGTTCCCACGCAGGGCACCTACCGCGAGCTGACGAGTACCAGCAATTGCACCACCTACCAGGCCAGGCGCCTCGACATCCGGTACCGCACCGAGTCGGGCAAGACGGCGCCGGTGGCGACGCTCAACGGCACGCTGGCCACCACGCGCTGGCTGGTCGCCATCCTCGAGACGCACCAGCAGGCCGACGGTTCCGTCGTCGTTCCGCAGGCGCTGCGCGGGTACCTCGGCGGCCTCGAGGTCTTCGAGCCGGTCGCGTGAGCGGCAGCAACCCCGAGCGCTGGCTCATCGCTCTCGATATCGACGGCACGGTGCTGCGCGAAGACGACATCATCAGCGACTCGGTGATCGAGGCGGTGCAGAGGGTTCGGGATGCCGGACACGAAGTCATGCTCGCGACCGGTCGCTCGGTCGCCCTGACGCTGCCGATCCTCGAGCGCCTCGGCATCTCCCCGGAGTACGTGGTCTGCTCGAACGGTGCCATCACCCTGAAGCGGGATCCGGATGCTCCCACCGGGTATGAGCGTCGGTACGTGGAGACGTTCGATCCCACCGAAGTACTCACGACGATCCACAGCTCCCTGGAGTCGGCGAACTATGCCGTCGAGGACGAGAACGGCGCCTATCGCTTCACCGGCACCTTCCCCGAGGGCACTCTCGGCGCCGTCAGCGAGAAGGTGCCCTTCGAGGAGCTCCTGACCACCCCCACCACGCGCGTCGTGGTGATCTCCCCCGGGCACCGGATCGAGGACTTCCTTTCCGTCGTGGAGAAGATGGGCCTGCACAAGGTCAGCTACAACGTCGGCTGGACCGCGTGGCTCGACATCGCACCCGACGGGGTTAACAAGGCGTCAGCGCTCGAGCGGGTGCGTGAGCTGCTCGACATCCCGCGCTCGCGGATCCTCGCTGTTGGAGACGGCCGCAACGACATCGACATGCTGGAGTGGGCGGCGGCTGAGGGTCGCGGGGTGGCAATGGGCCAGGCGCCGCACGAGGTGCTCGACGTGGCCAATGAGGTCACCGGCGGCGACTTCGAAGATGGCGTCGCGACACTGCTCGACGCGTTCTAGCCGAGCTTTCAGGAACCCATCCGTTACACTCAGACCTTGGTCAAGCCGGGAGGGCTGTCCGAGCGGCCGATGGAGCCAGTCTTGAAAACTGGTGGGCAGAAATGTCTCGTGGGTTCGAATCCCACGCCCTCCGCTCACCGTGACCATCCCCTTGGCTGGGCAACGAAGAGGACGAGAAGATGAGCGAGCTGACCCCCCGCCCCGAATCACGCTCGGAGCTGCGGCCGCGGAACAACGGCACCAAGCTTCCGGGAATCGCACGTCATGGCCGGCTGAAGAAGAACAGCCCGTGGTCGTCGATCTTCAAGTTCATCGCCGCCGCCCTGGCGGTCGTGCTGATTAGCGGCGCATCGGTCGCCGCCGTCGCGTTCAACCAGATCTATTCGCAGGTCGAGACGGTCGACCTCGTCCAGGAGACGCCAGGACCCATTCCGCAGATCGGCAAGATCGAGGGTGGCTTCAACATCCTGATCGTGGGATCGGACACCCGGGAGGGCCAGGACGGCATCGGCGGCAGCGAGGAGGACAGCCCGTCCAGCCTCAACGACGTGAACATGTTGCTCCACGTTTCGGAGGATCAGACCAACGCGGTCGCGATCAGCTTTCCGCGCGACATGGTCGTCGGCATCCCGGAGTGCGCATGGGAGGACGGCAGCGGAAACAAGGGGTTCTCAACCGAGCCACTGAACGTGGCCCTGTATTACGGCGGGCTTCCGTGCGTGGCTCAGACGATTTCACTGCTCACCGGGCTCGACATTCAGTTCGCGGGGATGATCACATTCAACGGGGTCATTGCGATGTCTGATGCCGTGGGCGGCGTCGATGTCTGCGTCAACGGTCCCGTCGTCGACCCGAACACGGGCATCGATCTGCCAGCTGCGGGAACGTACACACTGCACGGTGGCGAGGCCCTCGCGTTTCTTCGCACCCGGTATGGCGTCGGCGACGGCAGCGACCTCACACGCATCAGCTCGCAGCAGGTCTACCTGTCCTCGTTGGTCCGCACGCTGAAAAGCGCTGAGACGCTGGGTGACCCCAAGAAGGTCTACAACCTCGCCAATGCTGCGGTCAGCAACATGCTGCTGTCCTCAAGCCTTGCGAGCCTCGACACCATGGCCTCAATCGCGTTCGCGTTGAAGGACATCCCCCTCGAGCGCGTGACGTTCGTGCAATACCCGGGCCTGACCGGCCAGTCCGGTATCTACGCGGGCAAGGTGAAGCCGAATGAGGTGCTCGGCGACGAGATGATGGACCTCATTTCGGCCGATCAGCCATTCTTGCTCGAATCGGCCGGTGACGGTCGTGGCTCAGAGCTGGACCCGAACGCACCAGCGCCGGATCCTGCCAATACCGAGGCCCCGGTCGATGACACCGGCCTTCCGGTCGTGGAGGGCGTGAGCGGTCAGACTGCCGCGGATTACACCTGCTCGATCGGCAACTAGCTGCGTTAGCCAGCGCGAGTTCGAGCACCGCCGGGCGGTGTGGGTAAGATTGCTGACGAACACTGGAGACGTCGCATAGTTCGGCCTAGTGCACCACCCTGCTAAGGTGGAGTACCCTAACGGGTACCGAGGGTTCAAATCCCTCCGTCTCCGCTCTTTTCTCCCGGATCTTCTGTCAGTTTTCTGGCGTCCGGAACCCACCGCAGCAGGTCTCCCGGCTGGCATTCGAGCACCTGGCACAACGCATCCAGCGTGGTGAATCGCACCGCCTTGGCTCTGCCGTTCTTCAGCACCGCAACGTTGGCTGGCGTCAGCCCGACGCGGTCGGCGAGCGCGCCCACCGTCATCTTGCGTCGAGCGAGCATCACGTCGATGTCGACGACGATCGGCATCAGATGACCTCGTCGAGTTCGGAACGCAAGAATCGTGCCTCCGTGTCACGGCTGACAGCTTGGGTCAGAAGCGCGCGCAACACGAAGATCAGCAGGGCGACCCCGGCGATGACGAGCGAGAGCCCGCAGATGAGCCCCACCACTCCCGGCGCCGCTTCCCCGAGGGCGAGCAGCACTGCGATCGCGAACGCGATGACGGCAGCGGCGACGGTGGATCCGATGACCACATCAACGAACTTGAATGCCGCTGCCGAGAACACCGACTCACGACGCACCAGCGTCAGCAATCGCCATACGCACACCGCGGAGATCTGCAGCGTGACGATGCCGAGAACAACGAGTGCAATGAACGTCGCGCGCGGTGCGGCGTCGGTGCCCTCCAGGTCTGCCCACACAATCGGCATGAGCACGACCTGAACGCCTAGCGATCCCGCGAGCGCGAGCGCAATGACAACGCGGAGTGCGCCGATAGCAAGTGTTCCCACATTACCTCCAATGATCGAATATCGATCACAATCTATCGAGATTCGATAGCGCATGGCAACGTTAGGACAGATCCCCTCGTGATCGCGTGCGCCGAAGCACCCGGCTGAACAGTCCGCCTATGGCTCCGCCCAGCAAGGGGAAGAGCACGAACACCCACACCTGCCCGAGCCAGCCGTCGCCGGCAACGATGGCGGTGGAGATCGACCTGGCCGGGTTGAAGCCAGCGTTGTCGACCGGTAGGCCGATGAGCACCAAGAGCGTTAGCGTCAGCCCGATCGCGAGCGGACCCAGATCGGATGATGCGCTGATCGCGCCGGCGATCACGACCACGAAGAGCGCCGTGCCCACCACCTCGAGGGCGATGACCGAACCGAGGTCGAAGCCCCCCGGCGAGTTACCGTCGAACCCGTTGGAAGCGAAGCCGCCGTCGAGCGCCCGAGCCAGATAGTTGTCGGGCGCTCCTGATGTGATCGCGACGACGACCTGCACCCCCGCGATCCCTCCGATCACCTGGGCCACGACGTAGGCGATGACCCTCCGCCAGGCGAACATCCCGGCGCTGGCGAGCCCGACCGTCACCGCGGGGTTGAAGTGGCCGCCGGAGATGGGACCGAACGCGATTCCACCGACGAACACCGCCAACCCGAGCGACAGCGCAACGCCGAGATCGCCGACTCCGGGCGCTTTGGCGGGAAGCGCGCCCATGTACACCGCGGTGCCGATGAGCGAGAACGTGAGCAGGAAGGTGCCGGTCAACTCGGCTAACGCGCGGGTGGCGAGGCTCGGTTCTGCGGTCGTCTGGGTAACCATGGTCAGCTCCTTGGTGAGGGGGTGCCGCTCACGGTACGGATGACCGGGCCTCCCGACATCCGTCAATCGACTCGACCTGGTCAGACTTCTGAACAGGATTCGCGCCGCAATGCCACGCGGCGTTCACTGCTGCGCCACGTGATGCTGGTTAGCTCGTGACATGCCGTTCCCGATGCCCACGCCGATCGGCACGGCCTTTGCTGACCGCGCACCCCGATACGACCTGGTCGTGGTGGGTGCCGGCATCGTCGGGTTGGGGCACGCGTACGAGGGGCTGCATCGCGGGCTGCGTGTCGCGGTGGTCGACCGCGCCGCTGGGATCGTCGGCGCGAGCATCCGGAACTTCGGTCATATCGGCGTGACGGGGCAGTCGGGCCAGGCACTCGAGTTCGCTCAAGTGGCGCGGAAGCGCTGGCAGCGGCTGTCGGTAGAGGCCGACTTCTGGCTGGGTGAGGCGGGTGCAATCGTCGTCGCCCGGGCCGAGGATGAGCTCCGGGTGCTGGAGGAGTTCCACGCTGAGCGCGGCACCGGGTCAGCCGTGCTGCTCTCCGCCGAGCGGGTCGCCGAGTGCACTCCCGTCACCTCCGGCGTGGTGGGCGGCGCTTGGTTGCCCCGCGACTTGCAGGTCGACCCGCGCAGCGCCGCACCCCGCATCGCCGCATGGCTTGCGCAGTCGGGTGTCGATTTCTTCTGGAGCACCGCCGCCACCGGCGTCGCGACTGGCATTGTGCAGACGGCTCGCGGCGACCTGCTCGCCGGCCAAGTCATCGTGGCCGTCAACGCCGACGTCGATGGGCTCTACCCCGCCGTGGCCAGCGCGGCTGGACTGCTGCGCTGCTCGCTCGACATGCTGTCGGCGAGGGCGACCCTCGTTCGCGAGTTGTCGATGCCGTTGCTGACGGGATGGTCCATGGTGCGGTACTCCGGATTCGCGGGGTTGCCGACTACCGCGGGAGTGCGGGACCGGCTTGCCTCCGAGCATCCCGAACTCGCGGCCCTCGACGTGAACCAGATGTACACCCAGCGGCCCGGCGGCGAGCTGATCATCGGCGACACGCACTACGTGGGCGAGGTGGCGTCGCCCTTCCAGCGGGAGGACGCGTTCGATCACCTGCTCGGCATCACGACCGAACTATTCGGCGTGCGCGACCTGCAGGTGCTCGAGCGCTGGCAGGGGGTGTACGCGAAGGCCGATCGCGAGTTCCTGGTCGAGTCGCCCGAGCCCGACGTGACCGTCGTGTCGGTGACGACCGGCATCGGCATGTCGACGGGGCTCGGCCTGGCGGCATCTGTCATGGACACCGTCTTCGGCTCCCTCGTCTCGACCGGGTGACTGGCGCGCGCTGAACCGCTGGTATAGTTTTCAGGTTGGCTGATCCAGCACGCGCCCGTAGCTCAGCGGATAGAGCAATTGACTACGGATCAATAGGCCGGGGGTTCAAATCCCTCCGGGCGCACCAGCAAATAGCCTCGTAATCTCAACGATTGCGGGGCTGTTTTGGTCTCCGCGAGGCCCAAAACCCTACGAAAACCCTACAAACGCATCCGCGCGCACCTTATCCATGCGGTCGGAAACAGCGTCAAGGTCGTCTTCGAACAGGTCCGCATAGGTGTCGAGGGTCATCGCGGCCGACGCGTGCCCGAGCATTCGTTGCACCGCCTTGGGGTTCGCGCCGGAGCTAATCGCGAGGCTGGCGGCCGTGTGGCGGAGGTCGTGTGGGGTGACCTCGGGGAATGCCGGATCTTCCAGTCGGGCCCGCTGGACAGCCGACCAGAACCAGCCGACTCCGCTCTTCGGAGCTACCTTGTGGACGACTCCGTCGCCGAAGACCAATTGTTGCGGGGTCTTGCCGGCGCACTCGGTTATCAACATCTCAGAGAGAAACGCCGGGTACGGCACGCTTCGCCGTTCGTGCGTCTTCGGCGTTCCCACCACGATGCGGCCGCCGATGCTCACGGCGTTCTCTTGGACCAAGAGGCGCCTGCGCCGGTCGTCGACCGCCTCGACCCGTAGTCCCGTGGCTTCACCCCAGCGCAGCCCCGTGTAGGCCAGGGTGTAGATCAGGGTCGCGTGATTGCCGCGCAGTTTTGAGATCAGCAGCTCGACCTGCGCGGCCGAAAGGTACGCCCGCTTCTTCTTGGACTTGCGCGGTAGCTTGATGCCTCGCGCGGGGTTGACGGAGATTCTCCTGTCGCGAACTGCGACATCCATGATGGAGGCGAGCACACCATAAGCGCGAAGAGTCACCGTCGCTGACTTCGGCTTGGACGTTGGCCCGCCGGCAGCTAGCCGACTGAGCCAGCTTTGTATCTCGGAGTGTTGAATCTCGGCGACTCGACGAGGTCCCCAGATCGGTTCGACGTGCACTCGCCAAGCGACCTCGATTGCACTGAGCGAGGATGGCTTGAGATGGGCCTGATTCGCCAGCCACTCAGTACCCAGGTCGCGAATCGTCGCTTTGCCTTGCGAGGGATCGACGTACTCCCCCTTCAGCGACGTCACCACCACGCCCGCGAGGAACTCCTCCGCGTCACGCTTGCGCTTGAATCCAGCCTTTTCGCGATTTCGTCGTTCCGGGTCTCGGTAGTGAGCGCGGTACCGCTTGCCGTCTTTCGTCTCGTAACTCGAGATGCTTCCCATGTGTGATCCTGACCCCCAGCTAACGATGCACGCGCCCGAATTCGATCCTAAAACTACCGATTTGAGCTGGACCGCACGAGGCCTACTCGGTCCGGCCTGTGGAGTGAGCAGGCGATGATGACCGATACCTTGGTTGTCCAGGTGGGGCATGATTGCGCGCATGGACTACGACTTGGACAGCATGGCTCATTCTGAGGCGGGGCCGACGCGGTTCGATCTCGATCGTCTCGGGCCGACGGAGTTTGAGCACATGATTCAAGCACTCGCGATCGCGGAGCTTGGGATCAACGTGACCACGTTCGGCGCGGGAAAGGACGGAGGTCGAGAGGCCACCTTCGTCGGCAAGGTTTTGGCACCTCGCGATGCATCGTTGGAGCTCTGGGATGGATACGGCATCGTGCAGGCAAAGACAATCCGCTTCTCGAGAGACCCTGCCAAAAATGCGGAGATGTTGGTCAGTTCTATCGGATCTGAATTGGGCCGCTTCTTGCCAGCGAACGGGAATGAGCCGGAGCGCTCGCCTAAGCCCGACTACTACATAGTCGCAACGAATGCCCGGCTTTCCCCTGCAGGTGTCGTTGGAGGGATCGACAGTCTCAAGGACCTTCTGAGCAATCATAAAGTCGCGCTCCAAGGACATTCCGTCTGGCATTACGAGCACATCTGCAGGCTCTTGGACATCCACGACGGTGTCCGCAAGACCTACGCTGGCTTTATAACTGCGGGAGATATTCTCAGCAAGCTGCACGAGATGCTGGACGCAAACACTGCGCTGGTCGGTACTGCCCTTAAATCTCATGCCGCGCTGCAGATTGCCGCACGCGAAGATCTCAAGCTCGAGACATCTGAGTTCAGTGGTACTGAGAAGCTCGACTTGAGTGAGATCGCTATAGACCTCCCAGCTCAGGCGCCGGACGAGAGTGATGTCATGGTGGTGAGGCACATTCTGACCGCAGGCGACGGATCGCTGCGCAACTCGATACGGGGATCGCAGCCCTATGGCTTCGTTGTCATTGGTGGTCCCGGGCAGGGCAAAAGTACTATCGGTCAGATACTTTGCCAAACGTACCGAGCGGGGCTTCTTGATGGACTGACTACATCGATCAGCCCGAAGGTCGATAAGGCGATTGCCAGTACCAAAGCCCGGTTAAACGAACTGAATCTGCCGATCCCGAGAAACCGAAGATGGCCGGCCTTCGTAGATCTTTCGGTCTTCGCGGACGAACTTGCATCGCATCCCGAAATGACTGCAGTGGAGTTCGTGGCGAAGCAGTTGCGAAATCAGGGCGCGTCGATCGGACCAGCTCAGGTTGCTTCCTGGCTTGCGAGCTGGCCTTGGGTGCTCGTGCTTGATGGTTTGGACGAGGTGCCCGCGCTAGACAGCAGGAACGCTGTGGTCCGAGCTCTAAATGCGCTAATCGTGGAGTCGCGTATGAGCGACTGGGACCTGATGATCGTTTGCACGACGAGACCTCAAGGCTACGACGGCGAATTCTCCGAATTGGATCCGGAGCAACTCGTGCTGCGCAGCCTGACGCCAAAGGAGGGTCTCGACTACGGTCGCCGAATCGTAAACAAGAAGTTCGCGGAAAATCCTGAGAAATCGGTCAAGGTGCTGGCACGCCTAACCGAGGCGAGCGAGCAAACTCACTCCTCAAAACTCATGCAGACTCCGCTCCAGGTGACGATCATGGAGTACTTGTTGGAGGAACTCACGGCCGTGCCGAGCACTCGCCATGAGTTGTTCGATGGCTTCTACAAAGCAATCTATGCACGCGAGAGCGGCAAGGCTGGACACCTCGGAAGCCTACTCAAGCTGTACTCCGAGCAAGTCGAATGGGTTCATGAACAGACAGCCCTATATTTGCAAGTTCGATCTGAGGCTGTCGGAGCAGCCTCCGTCTCGGTGTCCGAGAAGAATGTGGTGGACCTCTTCGTAAGGAGGCTGCGAGAGCAGGAATTCGATGAGTCCGAGATTGAGCGCCTATCGACTGAACTCAACAAGGCCACTAAGGAGAGACTTGTTCTTCTAGTTCCGCGGACCAAGGACCAGATCACATTCGAGGTCAAGAGCCTGCAGGAATATATGGCTGCACGCGCAGTAACGAGCGGGGATCCCGCCTTGGTATTCGACCGACTCGATCTGCTCGCGCCCTCTGCGTATTGGCGGAATACCTGGCAGCTCGCAGTCGGCCGGGTGTACTCAGAACGTCCTCATGAAAGAGACGCTCTGCTGGAGCGCCTTCGACGACTCGACACGGGGACTCCGCTTGGACAGTTTCTTGGACTGGGCGCGCGTCTGGCAATCGACCTCTTGGAAGACGACTTTGCGCTTACAGTGCCCGCCCACCGCAAGTCGCTATTGGCGCTCGCTATGACTCAGGTCAATCGGTGGGCCGGCCCTGAACTGAAGCGACTTTCAGTTATCGCCCGTTCGGCGATGAACGGCACGGACCGTAACGCTCGAGCGCTCGTCGGCGACGCGATTGGCGAAGCGTTCAGTTCGACGGGCCGCGCCAAGATAAGCGCGGTGGCCGTGTTGCGTGACTGGCAAAAGGATGCCGGAGCGTCTGGCATCTTCGCGCGAGCCCGCCTTGAGGGGGATTACTCCTGGCGGCCGAAGAATGATCATGCAGTGAGTCGCGCTAAGAGTTCGATAGCCGCGGTCTTGAGCGGCACCGTAGCGAGGCGGGAGTTGTCGGACGAGGAATCGCACCTCTGGAGGCGAGCGCGCACGAACCTAGAGTCAATCTCCGTGGTCAACCCCGTGACTGCTGCGGAAGCTGTCACCGTAAGCCGAGCGGAATTGTCCGATCAGCTCCCCTCCCACCTCATCCGAATGTTTGCAGATCCTCCTATGCAAGAGTTCCTGGTTTCGGTGGCAAACGCAGTTCCTGTGGAGAGCGCTCCGGCCGCCATCGTCCTTCGCCGCGTTATGGGGAACGCGCTGCAGTCAATGCCGGTAGGGCAAGACGCACTAATTTCGTCCGAGGGCCCGGGTCTTTTATGAGATCGTGAGCATCACAAACGCGCAGCGCTTGATATTTCGTCCCCGTGACGTCACGATTTTCAGTCCGGTCGACAGACCTACAACTGGGACTACTGACCGTGAGAACGCCGGAATTGCTGAATTCCTCAGCTCGTTGTGCTTGCATCAACTCGGCATCGAATGCAGTCCGTTGTAGTCAAAATGTAGTCAGACGGCGGACGATACTGACCCCAGCGAGCCCCGGAAAATGACCGTCGCAGGAGGGATATCGACATCGCCCGGCGTCTCGCCGTCGATCACTTCGAGCAGCAATCGTGCGCTCTCGCGACCTAGTGCTCGAGGGTCGGTTCTGATCGACGTGAGGGTAGGGCGAATGTACGCACCCATCGAAATCCCGTCAAATCCCGCAACGGAGAGGTCGTCGGGCACGACGAAGCCCAGCTCAGCTGCGCGGTTCATCAGGCCTAGCGCGGTCAGGTCGTTCGCGCAGAAGATGGCGGTCGGGCGGCTGTCGGACGAGAGCAGGCTATCGGCTGCCCGACCTCCGCCCTCGTATGTGAAATCGCCCTCGACAACATTGTCTGCGGCGAGGCCTGCCATCTGCATCGCCTGGGTCCAGGCCCGCAGGCGTTCGGCGGTGTGCACGTACGCACCAAGCCCGGTGACATGGGCAATGCGAGTGTGTCCTAAGTCCACCATCCGTTGTACGAGCTCCCGGATTGCCTCGGACCCGTCCTGACGCACGGCAGGGAAGGGGAAGTTGTCGGCGGGGTTGATGCCGACTGCCGGCACCGAGCGAGTAGTGAGGGCCGCAATTCGAGCATCGTTCTCTCGTATCTCATTGAGGAACATGCCGTCGACTCGCCGTGCATCGGCCAGCTTGACCTGGCGGTCGAGGCTGGCTTCGGCGGTTCCTGCGATCTGCAGCGAGAGCGCGTAGCCGTTGGGCTCGAGGGTCTCCTCGATACCTCCGATGAATGCGCCGAAGAAGGGGTCGGCCTCGAGCACCGAGAAATCGCGCTGCACCGTGAGTCCAACCGAGAAGGCTCGCTTCGCCGAGAGTGACCGGCCTCGAATGGAGGGTACGTAGCCCAGCTCGTCTGCGATCTTGCGCACCCGGTCGCGAGTCGAATCGGACACTCCGGGCCGACCGTTCAGGGCGGCGGAAGCCGAACTGATCGCTACTCCAGCGCGATTGGCCACGTCGACGATCGTCGCGTGAGGATCACCCGGCTGCGCCATGCACTCACTTTAGCGGGCGGCTCCGGCGGTGATCAGCCCTCAGCTCCGGTTGACACTGTGCTAGCGTTCCCGTGTCCGAAACGTTTCGGTAACGGACGTGCCGCCGCAGAGTTGCGAGAACGAGAAAGAAAGAGAACGTGTCGATCACCAAGACTTCCGTGCCCTACACGATGACGCGTGTCGGGCTTTTGATGAGTCCCGAGAAGGGAAATGAACTCGAGGTCGAAGGAGTGCTCAACCCAGCGACTGCCCGGGATGAGCACGGCAGCCTCTACGTTTTCCCGCGAATGGTGGCGGCGGGCAACCGCTCTCGAGTTGGTCGCGGCCGCGTCGTCATCGAAGGGGGCGTTCCGGTCTCTGTCGACCGCGAAGGCATCGCCCTTGAGCCAGAACGATCGTGGGAACACGGCTTGCGACACGGCGGCACGGAAGATCCGCGGATAACCACGATCGAGTCGTTAGGCGTGCACGTGATGACGTACGTCGCGTTTGGTCCCACTGGTCCTCGCCCGGCGATCGCCGTGTCGAAAAACCTCGATACTTGGGAACGTCTCGGGCCGATCCTGTTCGACTACGACGACGACCTCGATATCGACCTGAACATCTATCCCAACAAAGATGTCGTGTTCTTCCCCTCAGTAATTCCGGATCCGAACGGAGTGCCGAGCTACGCGGCTCTGCACCGCCCGATGTGGGACTTCAGCTTCAGCAAACGTCAGGAGGTGCCCGCGCTGCCGGCAGGTGTCACCGACGATCGACCCAGCATTTGGATCTCCTACGTGCCGGCGGTCGATGTCGAGAACGACATCCAGAATCTCGTGCGCTTCGGCGGGCACCGATTCGTCGCTGGGCCCGCTTTCGCCTGGGAGGCTGTCAAGATCGGCGCGGGTCCGGCGCCTATCCCGGTCGACGAGGGCTGGCTGCTTCTCCACCACGGCGTCTCGGGCACCATGTCGGCCGAGGCTTTCGAGGTGCAGAGCGACGTGCGGTACTCCGCGGGCGCGATGATCCTCTCGCGCGAAAACCCGAGCCAAGTGATCGCCCGTACCGAGTTGCCGCTGCTCGAGCCATCAACTGCGGAGGAGACGCGCGGAATCGTCTCGAACGTCGTATTCCCCACCGCGATAGAGAAGATCGGCGGCGTCCACTACGTTTTCTACGGCATGGCTGACTCGAAGATCGGAGTGGCCAGGCTTGACGCGGTCGATTGACCGGAATGTGCGCCTCGTAGCTTTCGATCTCGCCGGCTCCCTCGCGCCATCGAAGTCCCCGCTCCCACAAGAGATGGTCGACTTGCGCTCCGCGCTAACTCGGCGATGAGAGATAGCTGTTATGTCAGGCGGCGATTTCGCTCGGTTCAAGAATCAGTTCATCGATCGGCGACGCCGTACCCCGATCAATTGCACCTGATGCCAGCGTGCCGTACGCGGTACTTCCGCTGGACCGACGGGACGCGTGCCGCCATTTACGCAGAACTTTGGAATCCGACGCACGCGCGTTCATCATGCGTACGGTCAAGATGACCGCCGACGATCCGCACCTGTGAACACTTGACCCGTGGGGCGACATCCTCGAGGATCGCGGGTCGCAGATCACGTTCTCGGGCTTGGGCCAGAAAGCACCGCTTGAGGCGAAGTCGCGATGGGATGCGAAACGCGAGAAGCGTGAGCGGCTGAGGGAAGCCCTCGCGCGCCAGCTTCCCGACCACGAGATCCGGGTGAGTGGCTCCACGTCGATCGACATCACCCGAAGCGGCATTGACAAGGCCTACGGGCTGCGACGGGTGGCCCCGAGTTGACCGGCATCGCGCTCGATCAGAGGGTCTTCGTCGGCGACCAGCTCCAGCCCGGCAGAAATGACTACCCCGCCATCGAGCTGGGGATGACTACTTTTGAGGTGCGAGCGTGGAACGACACGGCTGCCCTCCTGCGCGCGACGCTCGTGCCCTTCAACCCGATGAGAGCGCTGTTGCGCGACTGCCCTCTAATCGCTAGAGTCTCGATACCGAAACGTTTCGGTTCCCTCACACATAGGAGTGTTCACATGGCAACAAGGACGTTGCAGGTCGCGGCTCTCGCGACCAGCGCGCTAGTGATGATCGGTCTGGCCGGGTGCGCCGGCGGCAGCTCGACCTCAACCGACGGCGCGAAGATCAACATCATCGCCCCTTCCAATGCACCGTCCGACGCGGGCTTCCAGGCGGTCACCGACGCTTTCAACGCGTCGCAGTCGGAGGTGCAGGCGACCTTCACGCCGGTCACCGACTACGAGACCACGCGGGCTGCGCAGCTCAGCGCAAACAGCGTCGATGTTTTCGTCTGCTTCCCGCGCCAGGCGCAGGGATTCACGGATGAGGAGAGCACCGAGGACATGCTGATGGCGGAGGCCGGTCAGTTCGTTGACCTAACCGACCAGCCGTTCATGGACAACTACATCCAGTCGGTGCTCGCGTCGCCCCGATCGACCATGGACGGCAAGGTCTACGCCGTGCCGACCGGTCTCTCATATGCCACCGGCGTCTACTACAACGAGAAGATCTTCGACGACCTCGGCCTCGCGATCCCTACGACGTGGGACGAGTTCATCGCCGCAATGGACGCGATCACCGCGGCAGGCATCACGCCCTTCGGCTTCGGCGGCAAGGACGGCTTCCCTGCGGCGCTGCCTCTGTACGGCATCCTGGGGTCGCTGTACCCGGAGGACGCCGACAAGCAGGCGCTCCTAGAGGGATTGTGGGACGGGTCGGTCGACCTCACCACGGGAAAGCCGCTGGAGGCGATGGAGCGACTGCAGACGATCTACGACAACACGTCTGACGCCTCGCCCGGCTCGAGCATCGTCGAAACGATCGGCGCCTTCGCCAACGGCGAATTCGCGATGATGTTCGACGGCTCGTGGGACCAGAAGTCGGTCACCGATGTCGTCGGCGGCAAGTTCGACTTTGGGATGTTCCCGCTCCCCGGCGGCGACAAAGCCGACCAGAACCGCTCCTTGAACGGCAAGATCGAGTTGCAGCTGTGCGCCTCGTCCACGAGCGCCAACCAGGACGCGGCCATCGAGTGGCTCGAGTTCTTCTCCCAGCCGGAGAACTACACCACCTTCGTAAAGGCCTCCGGGTTCGCACCGGCCCAGCCGGACATCGTCACCGATGACCCATTCCTGGACTCCATCTCGCAGTACGCGTCGGACTTCCGTCTCTTCTGGGAGTCGATCGTCGTGGCACCCCAGGCGATCGCGCCCGAGGCGAAGGTCGGATTCGAGTACAACCTGCTCTCTCCTCTCGGCACGAACACGCCTGCCGAGGCCGCAGCTGCCGCTGAGGCGGCTTGGGATGCTGTGAGGTAAGCGCCTCTTCGGTTCCCATCCGGTAGATAAGGCCGGGTGGGAGCCTTCCGCTCTAACCCGCTCAGAAAGCACACACATGACCAACGCGACAGCGCTCTTCCCGTTCCGACGGCGAGGCGCCCTTCGGATCACGTTCTACGGAGCGTGGATCCCCATCCTCTTCTTCCTATTCGTCCCCGCGGTCATCACCTTCGTGCTCTCGTTCACCGACATCCGTCGCACGCCGCGACTGCCCTGGGCGTGGGTCGGGTTCGACAACTACACCGACTTCTTCAATGCCGGCCGACTGACTTCATCGCTGACCGTCATCCAGAACACCCTCGTTTACGCGGGCCTCACGGTTCTCGTGGGCTGCGGCCTCTCGCTCGGCATCGCGTTGCTGCTCAACAAACCCCTCAAGGGTCGGACGTTCGGTCGCGCAGTGGTCTTCATGCCAACGATCCTGGGCGTCACCGTCATCGGGCTCATCTGGTCGATCATCTTCTCCGTGTACGGACCGATCCAAGGTCTCCTCGGCTGGTTCGGCACGAGGTCCAACTTCTTCGGCGACCCGAAGATCGCCTTCTACCTCGTGATCTTCGTCGTGATCTGGGGATCACTCGGCACGACGACGATCATCTTCCTCGCGGGTCTTCAAGCGATTCCCGCGGAGCTCTACGAAGTCGCAGCCATCGATGGCGCTTCTCCGCGTCAAGCCTTTCGCCACATCACTTGGCCGCTTCTAGCGCCCACTTTCACGACGAACCTCCTTCTGAGCGTAATCGGGGGTCTGCAGGGGTACTCGATGATCTATGTGCTGATGGGCACGGGCCGCCCGTACACGGAGACCCTCGGCATGGCGGTGTTCTCCGCTGGGTTTGGCTCGGGCACGACAACGCAGGGATTCGCGGCCGCCGTCGCGATGATCCAGTTCGTACTGGTGGGCGTGATCGCGATGGTCGTGCTCTCCGTACTGCGTCGACGTGAGGTGAAGCTGTGAGCGTCGCGCAACGCGCCATGGGCACAATCCGTCGACGCACTCGCGTGACCCAGGTCGGGTCGTATGTACTTCTGGTGCTGCTGATCCTGTCGTTCGTGTTGCCACTCTTCTACTTGGTAAATACGTCACTGAAATCGTTCCAGGAGTACTCGATCAATCCGAACGGACTGGTGCAGGATCCCCAGTGGGCCAACTTCCCCGCTGCATGGGAGAAAGGCAAGTTCGGGACCTACTTCCTGAACACCCTGCTCTACACGTTCGCTGGAGCCGGCGGCGTGACCCTGCTGTCCATGCTCATCGGATTCCCTCTGGGGCGCGGCTACATCAGCAGACCGCGTATCTGGTACGGGGTGCTTGCGAGCTTCCTGTTCCTGCCAAGCGCGATCGTCGCCCAGTACCAACTACTGATCGCGATGGGGCTGTACAACACGAGGATCGGTTACATCGTGATCCTCGCCATCGGCGTCGGGATCGGACCGCTGCTGGTGGCGGGCTTCTCGCAATCCGTCCCCCGTGAGATCGACGAAGCTGCAGCAATGGACGGCGCGAGCTACGGCCGCTATCTGTGGACCTTCGCTCTGCCCCTCATGAAGCCCGCTCTCGCGACTGTATTCCTGCTCAGCGCGGTGGCGATCTGGAACGACATCATCCTCGGCACGATCCTGTTCGCCGATCCAGGCCTGTGGCCGGTGGCCACGGGACTCAACGCTTTCAAGGGCGTCAACACCACTGACTGGCCTCTCCTTGCCGCGGCGACGATCATCGTCGCCATTCCCCTGATCGCCCTATACGTCTTCGTGCAGCGCTACCTCGTCAACGCGGTAGTGGGCGCGATCAAGGGCTAATCATTCCATTCGCCCGACATCTCAACACACACGGAAGCACTCCCATGACTGATTACCCCCGCGCCGCCCAGCTCACCCAGACGGGTCAACTGCAGCAGCGCTCGTTGAGCCTCCCTTATAGCCGCATCGTGCTCAACCCCCAGAACTTCGTGTCCGACGCGAGCGAGGTGGAGCAGAACTGCGACGCGACACTGCCGTTGGGCCTCGGCTATTACGCCTTCGACAAAGCGATCACGCTGCCACGCGCGGTGTCGATCTGGACCGGGACGCCGAGCCCGTCGCCGGTGCCGTCGTTCGTCGGCATTGATCCGGCGGCCTGGGTAGTGCTTGCGGATTCGTGGGTCGAATCGGATGGGACCAGCCTGATCTGCGCCGTCAAGGACGCGTATGTGGGCAAGGCCGTCGCCGAGGTTGATCTGCTCGAGGGAGCGCCCGTGCTGCGAATCTGCGTCCGCGACGTCGTGGGTCAGTGGAGCCTACACATCTCGAATGGCGACGCGGAGCCGGTGCAGTTGCAAGCCGGCTCGGCGATCTGCGGCCTCCACTACATAGATCTCCGGGAGTTCCCTCTCGCGAGTGTCACGGGACGGTGCGAGCTCACCCTCGGCATCATCGGCGACGATGCACGAGTGAGCATCGATGAGATGCTCTTCGTCCCCCCGGTCGAGCTCGCGGGGCGGGGAATGGTCGCGTTCGAGACCGACTGGGCACCCGCTGGCCTCGGCCTCACCGCCAACCACGGGGGAGTTGGAGTCACGGGCGGCGAGACGTTCGTCACTCTGGACAGCGTCGTCCGCGAACTCTGCTTCGAGCGTCCGGTGAGCGCCGAGCAGCGTCTCACCGTCGTCGGTCGGCACGTGGAGGCGCCTACCTATGACGACGAGCGGCATGTCGTGATGATGTCGTCGGAGGGTATGAACCTCGCAGTCTCCCTCCCGCAGGCGGACGGCATCCGCTACTACGTGCACGAGTCGGAGATCTCGTCAGGGGGCAACGGCTCCGCGACCCCGGTCGCTCGCGTTGGGGTCTGGGCGGTCGAGCTCGCGCCCGGGGAGGCCGTCTACCGCGTCGGATGGGGGCTGGATCCCTCGGACCCAGTGCGCGCGACCGACTTGGCGCTCGCCGCGTCCGCGAGTTCCCTCGAGGAATCTCAGACCCTCTGGGCCCAGTACTGGGATTCGCTTCTCGCTCGGATCCCTCACCCCCAGCACTTCGGTGTGCTCGCGGTCGACTCCGTCAGCGTCGGACACGACGACGTCCGGTCGTCCTACTACCACGCCTTCATCGGCCTCTACTCGAACGTGCTGCCCGCACAGCCGGAGGCCGGCTACCCGTTCCCCACCGTGGCGACGGGAAAAGGCTCGATGTGGAACCACGGCAGTCTCGGCGCACGATCGGCCGCCGCGTGGGAGACCTTCCTGGCCATCCAATACCTCGCCTACGCCGACAGCGACCTCGGCTGGTCGGCATTCGAGGGCCTCATGTCGCGCGTCGATGCAGAGGGGTCGCTCGGTGGCGAAAGTCTCCCCAGCCGCAAGGCCCAGACCGCGGCGGTTCTCTTCGCCCTCACCGGGGATCGCGACGCCCTCGCGGCGAGCTATCCGGGCCTCAAGCGCCTGATGGCCTGGCAGGCTGCGCGACCCCGCTGGATCTATGGCACATACGACTTCCCTGGTGAACAGGATTCAGAGTTCGTCACCTCCCTCATCATCGACCTTGGATTCGCGGCACAGCTGGCGAACGCGCTGGGGCTGCCCGACGACGCGGTGCTTTACGACGGGCTCCGTGAGGACCTTCTCCACGAGTTCCGCGAGCACGGCTTCCTCGGTAGTGAGCGTGCCGCAGTGCAGCATTGGTTCCCCGGCGATGACACCGCCGCCCTGCGTGGCGGTGCCCGGGGCTACGGTCTGCAAGTGACGTCCGGGCTCGCCGTGCCGGGCATCCTCGGCTGGCAGAGGGAGTCGCTGCTGCGTCGCTTTGACGAACAGTTCGACGCGACCGACCAGCTCGCCGGATTTGACTTCGTCAAGCACCCCAACGTCGGTCACACCGCGTACGGGCTCATCGACAACGGTCGGCCCGCCGAAGCCCTTGCGTTAGTCAACGCGGTGATGCGAGACGTCATCCGGTCCGGCTCTTTCGCCGAGGTGTACGACCGCGGGCCCGATCGACCCAAGCCCTGGGGCGTTCGCCCCTCCATCTTTGGGATGACGCAGGTGATCGACACAGTTTGGCTCAATAACGGCTTGCGCGCCGATCTGGGGGCACCGCAGGCGGCTGTTCTGCCCGGGACGAAAGGAGGGGTGAGCAACATCCACCTGATGTCCGGCGTCGTCTCTCTGGGAATCGGCCCGAACGACGGCGATAACGAACGGTGATCAACAATTTCACCATCGATGCCGATCGGCCCAATCGGAGCGTCTTGCGCTGGTTGCGCCCGTATCGGCGACCACTCATCGCCGCCGGCCTGGTATTTGTGCTTAAGGACAGCCCAGTGTGGGTCATGCCTGTGATCACCTCGGCGGTAATCGATGTGGTGTTGGCCTAGGGCCCGCTAAGGAGCCTCCTTTGGCTCGGCGCAGGTCTTAGTCTCCCGGCGGTTCAACGGAAGCGTCCGCAGGATCGGCGCCGATTTGCGAAACTCCCTGGCCTCGCGCCTACAGAATCTGTCTATCGGGTTCCATTCGCGCGCGAGCGCGTCGGTGATCCAGTGGAAGGTCGTGCGCGACGTTAAGAATGTCGAGACCATGCTCCGGCAGGTGTGTCGCGTGGAGGCAGGTACCCGCGGTTGCACCTATTGCAATCGCCTTAGCGGCTCGTCGAAACCTGCACCAGCTGACGCTTGCGCCGTTGGCACCGCCCCCGCTAGTATCCGCGTACCGAAACGTTTCGGTGAACCGTCTCGAACAATGGCGTTTAAGAAAAGGCAGGTGACCCGCGAATGAATGTAACGGTGAGTCGAGATCGTCGCCCAAGCCGCTGGAGGTCCGCAATCGCGGGCGTGCTCGTGGGTTTAGTGATACTTACAGGTTTGCAGCTGAGCGTCTCGAAAGAGTCGGCGTCCGCGGTCACCATTGGCACCGTGAACATGGACGGCAATCCGCTGTTCGATAGTGACTCGCTGGCCGACGCCTCAGCGTCCCAATACCGCTGGCAGAGCTACCCCGGATCTCGCCTCTCCCTCAATGCCAACCAAGCATCGGACGTGAAGGCGCCCGCGGGTCCGATGAACAACCGCCTAAGCCTTGACGTGGGCGGTTGGTTTGGGGCAACCGCGCTTAACATGAACAGCATCGTCCGGACGGAGATGGCCACCTCAGGTGGATCCGCGAACGCGGCGAGCTCCGTCGCCACCACTTGGTATCCGAACCGCATAGGCCTGAGTGCCTCGTATGCGACGCCCTCGAGTACCAGCGTCGGCGGCTACGACTTCATGGTGGATGCGAACTCCACGATCGTGCGCGTCGTCAATGTGACCTCGTCGGCGAACAACGACGTGGTCCTGAGCGGCGCCATCACGGGTTCGGGCGGAGGCCAGTGGATCGGCGGCAGCAGCAAGGTCGTGCTCGTCTCCGACGCGAAGTACTACTACGCCATCCATGTCGTCTCGCTCAGCGGTTCGACGTTGGCACCCGTCGAGCTTGCGGAGACGGCGACCATCAGCGGCGGCGACTGGAGCTACCGCAAAGCCTTTACCGGATCGGGCAACCTCGGTGTCTCCATAGGGTTCGCCGCGCTCTCCGAGGGCGGTGCCACGGCGATCGCGCGTGCAACGGGCGCATTCAGCCAGCCCGTCGCGACGACCCTCGCCCAGACAAAAGCCGCGTTCGACGGATGGCTGCGTGACGTGCCGGCGCCGGCGAACTGGGGCGTATCCGGAATCACGGACTACGGCGTCACCGCGCAGCAGCACAAGAACATGTACTACTCGGCGTGGGTCTTTCTCCTGCAGGACCTGGTGAACGCACTGCCGGAGAACGCTTCCACCTACCCGTACCCGCAGGTGATGGCAGGCAAGCCTTCGCTCTGGAACGTGGGGAGTTCGGGCAACCCGGGCACCGCTCAATGGGAGAGCGTGTTCGGCTACCAGCAGCTATCGTTCCTCATGCCCGAGACCGCGTGGCAGTCGTACCTGGGGTTGCTCTCGCAGGTCGACAGCACGGGCATGATCGGCGGCGAATCGCTGCCGACCCGCCTGGCCCAGACGGCATGGATGCTTTACCAAAACTCGGGCAGCACCTCTCACCTCTCCACCGCGTATCCGGCGCTCAAGCGCTTCCTCGACTGGGCTGAAGACAACCCGCGCTGGATCTGCTGCGGTCACAACATCCCCGAGGAGAAGGACATCGAGTTCGTCTCGTCGTGGCTGTTCGACACCGAGTTCGCGATCAAGATCGCTACCCAGCTAGGGCTCACCGCCGACGTCACGATGTGGCAGAACAAGCGCACGGCGATGCTCGCGAACCTGAACCCATGGTTCTTCAAGGACGCCGATGTGATCTACGGCAACGCGTATCCGTACACGGCGATTCCCCCGGCATGGTCGGTGGGCAATGACTCGTTCAAGGCCACTGCGCTGTCGATCTCGGGCCTGACCACGACGCAGCTGAGTCGACTCAAGGGGTGGTTCATGAGCATCCACCGCCCCAACGCCAACCTCGACAACTTTCACTTCCACAAGTACCCCGACGTGTCGCTGACTATCTACGGCCTGCTCAACAGCGGCGGTCACGTGCAGGCGAAGGAGTACACGCAGGCGGCCGTCAGGGACGCGGTCCGCGGGAAGCAGTTCGCGGAGGTACTCATCCCGACCTCGACCGGTCTGAAGACCGACAGTGTCGCACCGAGCCTCTTCACCGCGACGGAGATCATCGAGCTGACCTGGTTGCTGAACGGTGTGCGTTACGACTCGGGTTCGCCCACCGCCTTTTCCTTCGGCACGTCGTCGTTGACGGTTCCGAACAGCCCCGACGTGCTCCCGATGATCGAAAGCTTCGACGACGTCAGCGACTGGTCCAACCCGCTCAACGCCTTCGTCAGCGCCGACAGCGGTGCGGGCATGATCCGCTTCGAGGATGTCGCTGGTGGCGCTTACGGCGTCGTGCAGAAGAGCGTGACGATGAGCGTCGACGACTACCCCAAGTTGTCGATCAACATCGGGGCGCTCTACGAGGGCGCTCAGTGGGCGCTGAAGGTCAACGACGGCAGTGGCGACATCACCCTCCAAGCCGATACCAGCGCTACCGGTGTGCAGACGTACGACCTGCGTTCGGCGACCGGGTGGAGCGGCAGCAAAGCCTTCACCCTTCGCCTCTACGTCATCGGCGGAAAGGTGAAGGTGCAGGAAATCAGTGCTCCGTATGTGGCCCTCGAGACGTTTACGAGCCCGGCGGGATGGGCGACCTCGAATTCCACGTTCGAACCGAGCGGCGGTGTCGCGAAGATCACCACGACCTCCACCTACGGGAACGTGAAGAAGTCCTTCACGCACAACGTGGACGACTTCCCGAAGCTTGTGATCAAGACGACGGAGGTGGGTGGTGGTAGTCAATGGTCGCTCAAGGTCAATGACGGCAGTGGAGACATCGCTCTCCAGGCCGACACCAGCACTACAGGTGAGATGGTCTACAACCTCAAGTCGGTGACGGGATGGAGCGGGTCGAAAACCTTCGACGTCGTGATCTATGCCATTAACGGATCCGGCTCGTACGTGAAAGTTGATTACGTCGCCAAGGCGCGCTAGCAGTGCTAGAGCCCGACCCCGGTCGGATCCGGGGTCGGGCTCTTCTCAAGCCGAAAGATGCCCGGACCAACACGAATCTGGGATCGAAGAGTCGAATTTGCGCGCATCCAGCGCCCGCACGCCGCGGGCCACAATGGCGTCCCGCGGCGCCTTATACGCCTCCCGAACCGCTGCGTCGTTCATGGCTCAGGTTGATGCGAATCGACGAAGTCCTCACGTTTCGCGTCGCCGATGGGGAAGTTTTGGTCAGCGCCTCTCTCCTGCAGTGCCCTCGCGTTAGAGAGCCCAGCCAGCAGCGCTTAGAAATTGCCTCACGCGCTCAACTTCGCGGTGTGCCCGTTCGAGCTTCTCCTCGTTGCCAGCTATCAAGGCCTCGTCCTGGCCATTAAGCACGTCCCGCTGAAGCGACAGAGCTGTCTCTAGCCGTCGGATCTCGGCTAGCAGTGCGCGCATCTCACGGAACGCCTGTAACTCTGAGATTGCGTTCCGCTCCTCAATCGATTGGGGCCGATACGAACCGTCCGAAGCCGCCGTCAACCAGGACTCGAACTCGTCAACATTTAGAGTCTCGAACGCGGTGCTCAGACCAGGAAGCTCTATTGGCGCGTCCGGTCGCGCCAACGGCGCAAGGAAGAAGCTCAAGGGGAATCGAGTTGCCATCGCGATGTTGAGAAGATGCACGACATCGACTGACACTTTCCTGCCGAACTCAATGTTCTCAATCGTGGATTGAGTAGGCACCCCGCCGATCGCCAACGCAAGTTCGCGAGCACTCATTCCCCGAGCCTTTCGGGCGGCCTGGATGCGGCCTCCTAGCGAGTCGCTTGATCGGATGTCCGTCATTTCGCTAGCGTACCGACCATTTCTCTTGTCAAAACGACGAGAATGTATTACCGTCAAAACAACAAGAAATAGACCATGTTTCTTGTCATTAGACGGGAGTGATCATGGAAGACGATTTCATTCAGCCTGCCGCGGTAAGCGAGATGACGGGCATGTCCACCGGGGCCTTGGCTCAGCTGCGGTACACCGGCACGGGACCGCGGTTCTACAAGCCCACACCTAAGACGGTCCTCTACAAGCGCTCGGAGGTCATCGCGTGGGTTGAGGCGAGTGCCCACGAGAGCACATCGCGGGCCACTCCGAGCTTCGCCTGACGGTGATGGGCTTGTACGCCGCTAAGAACGCCGTGCTGGTGGCCATGAGGCTGCAGCTCGGCAACACAGCTGCGCGCCTGCTCAACCACATGGCCCTCGAGTGCTGGGATGAACCGCGAGGGGAACAGGCACCGCGACGGTACTTCGCCGGCCGGGAATCTTCCGCGATCGCCCTCGGATTTGGTGCTCCGGAGAACGCGAGTGAGGCTGCCCATCGCGCAGTGAAACGAGCGATTAAGGAACTCATCGACCGCGGGGCGATTCGTCGCGTGCGCCTGGGTGGCCGTGGCGAGACGTCGGAGTACGAGTTGTTGCTCGATAGCACGCGCCCTCAGGTGCCTCGACGGGGTGCTGATGAGCCGATCCCGTTCCCGTCGCAGGGTACGACTGATTGGTCCCCACAGAGGGCGAATTTCTAGACCCCTTAGGGGACCGAAAAGTTGTCGATTAGGGGACCAGTGATTGGCCCCGTTAACAGGAAGAACAGGAATGAACAGAACGGGACCAGTACGCGCGAGGCACGAAAGATCGGATGTGCGTGAGTTCGTATCTGCGGTTCTTCCGATGTTACGAACTTCCGAAGTTCGGGAGCAGGGTTTCTCTCTTCCCTTAGTCCCGAACTTCGGAACCCCCGTAGAGCCGCAGTTTCAGACTGCGGAACTTACAGAGTCCGGAACGACCGGACTGTGGATGAACCGAACCCCGGAAGGACCGAAGTCATGAAGCTCGTAGCTGTCACCAACCAGAAGGGTGGCGCCGGGAAGACGACCACCACGATGAATCTCGCCGCGATCGCCGCCGAGAACTCCCAGGTCCTGGTCGTCGATGTCGACCCGCAGCAGTCCACCACCTGGTGGGCGGACACCGCAGGGGAAACCCTCCCGTTCGACTTCGCCGACAACACCGATGCCAAGACGCTGAGTCGCCTGCGAGATTTGCCGTTTGACGTCATCTTCGTCGACACCCCCGGCAACCTCACCGATTCCCGGATCCTCGAATCGGTCCTGTCTGTCGTCGACTTTGCGATCATCCCCACGGAGCCCGAAGCGCTGTGCATCCCGCCGATGGTTCGCACCATCCGCGCTTTCGTCGAACCGTCGAAGACACTTTTCCGGGTGCTGCTGTCGAAGATCGACATGAGGATCCCAGGTCAGCTCGAGGACGCTGAAGCACTCATCGACAGCCTGCATTTGCCTCGATTCTCCCGAGCAATCCGGAAGTACAAGATCCACTCCGACGCCCCCCTCGAGGGCAAGGTCGTGACTCAGTACCCGGAGTCCCGCCAGACCCAGAAAGCGATCGATGACTATCGAGCAGTAGCGCTTGAACTCATGACCATCTGGGCCCACACCAACCCGGGCGGTGATCGTTGATGGCTCGGCAGAAGCTAAGCGACCTGCTCGGCAACGTCGAGACGGCACCCGACACGTCGCTCCGCGCGGCTGGCCACAAGGCCGCCCGAGTGGCTCCAGAGCTCAACTCGGTACCTGGTGAAGCAGCGTCCGTGGAGCTCGCGTCGGAGCACCAGGTGACCGGCTCGGCAGCGGCGGAGGTGAGTCTGCCGACGTACCTGCGGATGGTCCGCAAAGAGACGCGGCTAAGGGAAGACCAGCAGAATCTGTTGACCGTTCACGCCCGTCGACTGAACCGCGCCAGGGCCGCCGGCACCCCTCGCATCACCGACAACACCCTGATCAGGATCGCCGTGGACCTGCTCCTCACCCGCATCGAAACCGCCAGCGGCGACAGCGAAGAGGCCGTGCTGAAAAGTTTGAACCGATGATTGAGGTCGATTGCGAAACAGATTCGCGACACGCGGATATTGTCTACCCCCATTCAGGGGTGCCTGTTTACCGTCGGACATGTTCGTTTACCCATGCACCTGTCGCGCATGGGTAAACGCATGGGTAAGGGCCGTTTTTCCCTGTCCCACCGCCAATCCCCGGCAGGGCCAGCATCCCAACCTCCCGCACCCAACAAGTTGTCCACAGGAGGTTGGGATGTAAAGGAGTGGCGGTGGGACAGGAAAAAAACAGAAAAGAAGAAGAAACAAGAAAGACAAAGAGCAGCAGCTGCGGGAAGCCGAGGTCGTGCAAGTGGTGCAGATCACCAGACGTGACGATGCGATGTTGGACTGGTTGAAGACGGTCCGCATGGCCGACATGGATGCGATCCGGTGGGCGCTAGCCGCACTGACCGACGGGGGAGCGGACAAGCCGGTCGGGATCCGGATGGCCCAAACGTGGGTTGCCCGGTTGCTGGAGGCGGGGATGCTCGACCGGGCTCGACCCTCCTACCAGGAGGGGCAGATCGTCTGGGCGAGTCATCAAGCGATCGGCCGGCAGGCGCCGAACATCTACCGGCAGACCACCCGCCACGAAGTCGCGGTCGCCGCCGTGTCCGCCCGGTACCTTGCCCGCGGGTATACCTGGTCGCGGGATCGACGTCCGGAATCGATGCAGGACCACATGGTCGATGGCATCGCCATCAATGGCGCGTCGGTGGATCTGATCGAGGTGGAGCTCACCCCGAAGACCCTGAACCGGTACCGGCACATCTGTACCACGCACGGGTCGAAGCTTGCCGACGGGACGGTGTCCCGCGTCGTCTACTTCTCCACCCGGGAGGCAGCGCGAACGGTCGCGCGGGAGGCGGACAAGTTCATCTTCCGCGACCACCGCCACCGACTGGTGACCCTTCCCGTGTTCAACGCTCGAGGCAAGTGGACCGGACCCGAAACCGGCCCATGGAGCGACGATATTCCTACGGTCACCGACGGCCGAGAGCTGCCGACGCCGGAACTATGGGACCGACAGGTGGTGTCATGACCGACAAGCGCACCACCCCCATGCCCTCGACCGACCCGCTCAGCGATGCTCTGTCACGACTGATCGGACTCACCCTCGCAATCGCAGCAGCCCTTGTCGCACTGCCACTCCTTGTCCCCTTCGTCGCCAACGCGCTGCTCGGCGACATGGTCGCCACCAAAACCCGCTTCTGGATGGTCTGGCGCTTCCAATGGATCCTCAACACGCTCGGCGCGATCGCCGTCGCAACCCTCGTCACCGCAGAGATGGTGCTGCTTTCCGGTTGGGTGACCTCCGGGCAGGCGCGGACCTTCTTCGACGGGGACTGGGCACCGCAGCTGCTTCCCACCTTCGGACCGTGGGCGGCCGTGAACTTGCTGTCGGGTGTGTTGCTGTTGCCATTGATGTGGTCCCACCGTCGCCGGCAGATCGCGGAACGCGTCCGCACCAGACGCATCACCGACGTTCTCCGACAGGAACGCATCGAGGCGGCCCGCAAACGTGCCGCGGACCTGGACGCTGCCCGCCGCATCGGCGTGAAACTCGACACCACCACCGGCCGCATCTCAGGGCTCACCGACAACGTCCTCACCGTTCCGCACCTGGTCGGCGGACGCGCCTCGTTCGGCTTCACCAACCGCGCCACCGTGAGGCTGCTCGCCGAACGATTCCACGACATCCGCGCGGTCCGGGACTGGGTCGATCCCACCGGGCAGTTCGTCATCCTCCCGGAAACGTCCTCGTCGGTGCGGGCGCTGATCGTCGCGGAATCCGGGTCAGGCAAAACCGTCCTCATTAACGGACTGGTCCTCTGCGCACTGGAGCAGGGGTGGCCGGTGTTCGTCCTGGACGCCAAGGGCGACCCGGCCGACGCGGAGAACCTGGTCGCGGTGGCCCGATCCCACGGACAGACCGCCACCGTCGGCGGAGCATGGGATCTGTTCAACGGCACCGCCGAGCAGGTCACCGCGAAGCTGATGCGCCTGATGCCGCCCGCGGATGGCGCGAACCAGCACTACCTCGACGAAATCCGCGGCGTGCTGCAGGCCGTCCAAGACGACACCCCGATCCGCTCCGTCGCCGACCTCCGGAACCGGCTGACCACGCCGGGCCCGCACGTGCGGGACCAGTTCGACCTGATGATCGTCAACCAAACGGTTGACCGCAACGGCACCACCGCCGGGCAACGAGCCCTGCACTCCCTACTGGTCGCGTTGCGGCCGCTGGAGAAGTTCATCGACGAGGACGGGTGGTCCTACGCCCGCCCGCCCGCCGACGTCACCGTCATCCCACTGTCTCCGGTCGATGACGCCCAAGCACGCCTCGGCGACCTGCTGATGCTCGACCTCAGAAACTTCCTCGCCGCACGCCTGACCGCCCGGGACAAGACCCCGGTAGTGGTCATCGTTGACGAGTTCCCGCAGCTGGTCACCGGAGGCCAAGACCCCGGAGACACCGCAGGTTCCCTGTTCGAGACCGCCCGAAGCGCGGGCGTCGGGTTGGTGCTTGCCACCCAAAGCCCCGCAGGGCTCTCCAATGACGAGACCCGCCGGCGTCGCGCGTTGACGTCCGGGGCGGCGCTGATCTTCGGCCGATCCAAGGACCCGGAGGATGTCGTCAAGTACGCCGGGACCGTCCTTCGGATGGAAGCCTCCACCCGCACCGGCGGGGACGAGCAGGGCACCGCCCGCGCCCAACACACTTTCGTCATCCCACCCCAGGACGTGCGCGAAGCCGCGGACGGGGCGTTCTGGCTGGTGCAAGCCGGCGGCATCGCCGCCTTCCGCGCCCTCCCACACGCCACCATCACAGCCGCCCCGGACCCGATCCCCGAGCCGATCCCCGAAACGACCCCCGTCCCCGAGGTGGAGACGGAGGTCGTCTCGTGAACAGGTCACCGCAGCCGGTCCGCGTCTCGGATGCTCGTCACCAGCTGAACGCCGTGCCGCCTCGCGAGCTGGTGGCAGCCGCCGCTTTCCGGACTGGTCACCGGGCCTGGGACCACGCCGACCGGTCGGCTCATCGCGTGGGCGGCCTCCGCCGTTCGGATAGCCCCGGAGGACAGGCTCGCCTCGACAAGGATCGTCTTGACCGTGAGAGCCGCCAGCAGGTGCTTGGCACGCCGCTGGGAACGGACCGTCACCGGTGCGGTCGGCGGCAGTTCGCTGACCACCGTCGTCCCAGCGGGAACACGCACCCTGGCGGGTTCGGCAGCCGACACCGCCACAGTCTTACCGCCCATGGCGATGGCCGCACGCAGGGACAGATGATCGATCCCAGACCCTGCACCGGCGGCGATGACCCAGCCGCGCTGCGCGAGCCCGGTGCCGAACTCCAACGCCATGTGAGTGCCGTACCCGGTGGGTGCAGCCGTCCCTGTCAAAGCGACCGACGGTGCGGTGAGAACTGCGGGGTCACCGGCGACCCACAACAGCAGCGGTGCCGCCCGACCAAGGGCCCTCACCTGGCCCGGCCAAGAAGCGTGCTGCGGGGTGAGGACGACCAGATTCTGCTCGGCGGTAGCGCTCAGGATTCGAGCGACCCGGGCGCCGGTCGCGAGGGTGCGGATGCGGTGTCGGGTCAAGTTCGACAGCGGCAACACCCGATCCGCCCCGTCGTGGACGGCGGCAACAAAGGGTGCAGCACCGCCAATCGCGCCAATGGCGATGGCAACCGACAGGTCACCGGCAACACCGGCTGCAGCCAAGGCAATACGGGCAGCGGTGTCGGTATCGGTCAGGCAGGTGTCTTCAGTGAGTGAGGTGGTAGCGGTCATGGCTTGTGAGTCCTCTCAGATCGATCGTTTTGTTTGCCTTCCGGCAGAGAGATCGAGTGCGAGGAGACGAGGCGCAGTGGCCAGAATTTCGGAGGAAATAAGCCCGCAGGGCGCGTCCGAAAATCTGGGAACGCAGCAGAGGACGGAGCTACGATCGGCAGCCGGAAAGTTCAAACAAACCCGCAAGGACATCGCCGCGAAGCGGCTCCCCTCCAGGCGCCGGCACGGCGCTCACCCCCGCACGAAGTGCGGAACTCCGGCACCCTCCGTCGGTGCCGCCCCAGCCCTGAACCGGCACACCCCGCCAAGGGGACCCGTGCCCTGCCAGTCGCCCACCACCATCCCGGGACGCTCACACGGAAAGGAATCGCGCCCATGACCACCCTCACCAACGACACCTCCAGGTCCTTCCCCGGTGCCGAACGCGCCAACATGTACATCGAAGGCCCCGAAACACCACCCGAGGACGCGATCGAGCCGACCGAAGAATCGACCTCAGCCGGTGAACCAACTACCCCGGTGCCCGCCGCGGAGGCGACAGTCACGGAACCGACGATCGATCCGCTGGACGACAGTGACCTGGGAATACTGGCGATCACGACGGAGCCACGGCTCGCTCAGAAGGGCCTCCGGGGTCTACTCGGCAAGCTCGGCGTGAAGGTCGCCCCAGGGACCGCGGAAGCCACGGCGCTGCAGCTGGCGGAGGAGCTCCGCCGGGACGAAGAGGTCGTCCGGCAAGCGACGTGGACTCGAGCGGTCAGCATCCTCGTGGCAAACCCGAAAGGCGGCGTCGGAAAAACACCGACCTCCCTCGTCGTCGGCGGGACCCTCGCTGCCATCCGCGGCGGATCAGTCTGCATCATGGAAGTCTCAGACGACCCCGGAGCGCTGACCTTCCGAAGCGAAGGCCGACCCACCCGCGGACTCGGCGAACTCGTCCGGGAAGCAGACACCATCCGCACCGCCGGACAACTGGCCGGCTACACCGCCCCGCAGACCTCGTTCGCGTCCGTCATCGGCTCCATCGGCTCACGCCCTCGCCTCGACGGCGACAGTGTCACTTCGGTGGCCAATGTGGTCGATGAGTACTTCGCGATCCGCGTGATGGACTCTGGCAACCAACCGTCCTCCTCCGCATTCCAAGCCGCAGCCGATACCGCCGACGTCCTCGTGGTGCCGATCTTCAACGCCGGTGACGCGGCCCTGGAAGCGGCCGCCCTCCTGGACATCCTGAAAGCGGCAGGCGACAAAGCCGCCGAGCTCGCGCAGAGCGCGATCGTGGTGCGATTGCACGACGGTCGGCCGGAGAACGACCAAGTCGTCTCACGAGTCGACCGCATCCTCGCAAGCTACGGAATCAAGCACGTGCACACGATCCGTTACGACCCGCACATCGCCGAACGCGGCCAGATCACCCTCAGCAAACTCTCCGCCGCAACCCGCCACGCCTTCACCGGGGTTGCCGCGGACGTCGTCCGCACCCTCCAGCACACCGTCCGCTAGCGAAAGGAACCAACCCATGATCACCGAAGTCCTCACCGCCTTGCCGATGATCGACAACCCCCTGGACGGCATCGTCCCCGACTTCAGCATCTTCGGCGTCGAATTCACCCAGCTATGGCAGAAGATCATCGCCGGCCTCTGGGGGATCGCCATCATCCTGGCGATCGCCTTCGTCCTCGTCGGCGTCACCCAGATGGCTGCAGCCACCAGCGGCGGCAACCCCAGCGCCTACAAAGACGCCCGCAACCAAGCCATGTGGGCAGGCATCTCCCTCGGCATCCTCGCCGCCCTCGGCGTGATCGTCGGAGCAATCCTCGCCCTATTCGGGTAGGCATAACCAATGAGAAGCCCAGCCACACCACGACGCCGCATTTGGCCCTGGATTGTCGTCGGCGTCGTCGCCATCATCGTGGCGATCGCCATAACCAACACCCTCCGACAAGAAGGCGTGACCACGCCCACCGCGGAACCGAGCGCGACCACTAGCCCTTCCACGCCCGTGGGCGATGCTGCCCCGACAGGTTGCCTTGGGGGCGAGGCCAGAGACGCCGCGATGGTGCTCGCGGCCCAGGCGGAGGCTCCGAAGTCCACGAACGGCGCCATCGAGGTGGCAACCGCCTTCGTGCGGTGGCTGAATCAGTACCCATACCCCGAGGCGACGGACATCGAGCTCATCGAGGCCGAGGCGATCGCATCGAATGCGCCGACGCAAGACATCGCTGGATTCTATGCGGCGAGTCCCAACCTGTCGGGTGGATTGGTTCCCGATGGAGGGAACTATTACCTCTCCACCTTGGGTGGCGTGTACCAGCTCGAGTCGGCTGACCCAGATGCGGTAACTGCGTCGATTGGCACTGTCCTCGTCATCGACGGCGCTCTCAGCCCGACTCTCAAGGGATCGATAACGGTCGAGGTTGTCTGGGAGGACGATCGCTGGAAATTCGTAAGTTCCGAGGGGACTCGCACCACCGAGGACCTGTTTGCCGTTGGGCTCGCGTTCTCAGGAGGGTGCTGATGCGCCGCCCGGAGAATGACGAGCATGACGGAATCGGATCGATAATCGGCGGTATCGGTGACGTCGTTAACGGCGTCAGCGGGGCGGTCTCGTACTGGTCGGATCCGTGGGGTAATACGTTCAAGGCGCTGCAGGATGCCGCGTCCGGGTTGAGCCGGGATGTGCTCCCGGCGCTGACGCAAGCAACTCTGCCCGACCTCTCGAGCGAGTGGTTCGTGAGTGCCTACGCGGTCTCTTTCGCCGCGGCTATCTTCATTGCCGTGGCGCTTCTGATCCCGCAGGTCATCCGCACTGCCCGGGGCGCGCAAGCGGGCCGGGATCTGGTCGACTCGGTTGGTCTCTATTTTGGGATCTTCCTGGTCGGCGCGATGTTCGGGCCGCTATTCGGGATGATGCTCGTCAACTTCTTCCATGCACTGTCCGATGACATCGTTGCGTGGGGCTTGCGGGGAACCATCGATGGTGTGATCGGCGACTTCCAATCGATGATCGCTCAGACTGACCCGGTCGGGATCACCGGAGGCGTGCCAATCGCAGTATTTCTGATGTTCTGCATGATTCTCGGGCTGCTTCTTGTGTTTGCGATGCTGGTCGTTCAGCTGGTGACGCTCTATTTCACCGGGGTGCTGCTGCCGCTGGGTCTGGTGTGGATCATTGACCCTAATCGCCGCGCGTTCGGCACGAAGATCGTCTCGGTCTGGATCGGGATCCTCGCAGCCCACCCGCTGCTGTTCTTCCTGCTCGGGTTCGCCTTCACCATGATGGCCAACTCCGTCAACACCTTCGGCAACAACCTGAACCTGCAAACCCTCGTCCAATTCTCGGTAGCCGTCATCGCCCTCTTCGTCGCAGCGCTCTCGCCGCTGCTGCTGTTGAAGTTCGCCCCGGTCATCCCGACCGGGTTTGGTGGAACCAGCGGGCCCGCGGTCTCAACTTCGGCAATCGGCCCGTCAAACATGAGCGACGCCGTCACCCGGTACGGGAAGACCACCGCTGGCTCGAGCTCAGTCCGCGCCACCGGCAGCGATGGAGGGGCTCCGTCTACTTCTGGGAAGACATCCGAGACGGCCTCTCCTCTCACCCTCGCAGGCGCATCAGCCGCCCGATCCGCCGCCGCCGCAGCGCCCGCCGCGGCCGCGGGACCGACCGCCGCAACCGCGGGCGCGGGAGCTGCGACCGCCGGCGCGGCCACAGTCGGCACCGCGGCGACCGCTACCGGTGCGGGGGCCGCGATAGGCGTACCGACGCTGGTCCTTGCCGGCGCTGCAGCCGCCAGCTCGAAAGCCGTGCGACTGACCGAGGCGGCAGGCAAGCAGGCGACCGCGGCGATGGATTCCACGATAGGAGCGGACCGGCCATGACCGACACCAGCACCCGAGCAACGGTCCGCTACCTCGGCGGCGAATCAGGCCACCGGTCTTTCTTCGGCGGTCAGCACTCCCGCACCCGCATCAGCCTGCTCGGACTATTCATCATCAGCGGGATGATCCTCACCCCACTGCTCGGCTGGCCGGGACTCGTCATCGGGGTCGTCGGAATCGGATTGACGTTGATGCTAACGGCGAAAACCCACCGAGGTTCGATCATCGATCGCCGAGCGCGAAGGGCTCGGTGGAAACGACGCATTGCAGACGGCACTGACGCGTTTCAGCCTTACGAAACCGGCGCGTGGGACCAGGCGGAGCAACGACTGCAGGTGGCTCGCGCGCTTCGGGGTCGAGCTCGGACGCAGGCGACGTGGGAGGCGCAAAGGGAGCTGACCGCGCTTCGCAGCAACCCGGATGGTGCGGACGGGATGGGGTGGCTGCAGCAGAGTCGCGGGGAGCCGGGGATCGGTTGGCATGCCCCGACCGGCGAGCAGCCCTACCTTTCCGTGACCTTCGCGGTCACCGGGCAGCTGCGGGGCATCGAATCCTCCTCCGTCATGACCCGAGCCGCCGAAGGGTGGGGAACCTTCCTCGCCAGCAGGGCGGCCGCATCCGTCTTGGTCGGCGGCGTGCAAACGATGACGCGGGTGTTGCCCGCCGATACGGCGATGCAGGAATTCTGGGTCGCCGGGAGCCTCGACCCGGACGTTCCCGTCGAGGCGATCAAGTCGTACGAGGAGGTGCTGCACCTGACCGGGCAGGACGCGATGGTCCAACGCCATTTCATCACCGTCAGCTGGCCGGTCACGACCGCGTTCATCGCGGCCGCAACCAAATATGGGGCCGGGCGGGACGGATGGCGAGAGCTGATGCGGCAGGAAATCGCCTCAACCGTCCGTGGGCTGCAGGATGCGCGCCTAGGAACGGTGGAGACGTTGACGGCACGCCAGACGGTGGCGGTGATGCTGCATCAGCAGAACCCGTCCCGCCCGATCGACTATGTCGCCGACGTTCACCCTGCGCGAGCGGGGGTGGCCTCGCACGATGAGTTCTCGGCCCATGTGGTCACCGGCACTGATGCAATTACGGGGGAGGAGGTGGAGTGGTGGCATCGGACGGCGGCGATCCGAGCTGACGCTCTGACCACTGCCCCACGAACCCAGTTATGGCTACTGGACTTGCTGATCGGTGCGGACATGCCGTTCATCCGGTCGGTGTCCTTCCACCTTCACCTCATCCCCGCCACCGATGCGAAAGCTGCCGCCCGGCAGGACATGGTGCGCGACGCCGCCGAAAGCCTCTCGCGGCAGGAAGCCGGCAAGTTCGATACCGACGACACCCAAGTTGCGATGTCCGCAGCCCGCCGACGCCGCGAGGACCTGATCGCCGGGTCCCACCATCACGGCGCCGAATGGGTCGGGTACGTGACCATCTCCGCTCGGGACCGGGACGAGTTGGCCCGCACGTCGAGGCAACTGCAGGAAACCTGCACCACCTCGCTGGGCATCGAACGGTTGGAGTGGATGGACTCCTACCAATCAGCCGCCTCCGGCACCACTTGGCCCATCGGCCGCGGCCTTGCCGCTACCCGCACCTCTATTTCGTCGCGGATGCTGACCCGGTTGGCGGGCCGCACAGACAAGGAGTCCATCTCATGACCCCCACACCCACCACCCGGTCCAAGATATGGGACGCGCCCGTCCTGCGGAACTTTGCCCCACCGGTCGATCCTGTCGAGTCGGCGGATGCCGACCAGGAGGCGAGCGCGGTCGAGTTCACCCCGTGGGGGCGACCCGGCAGCAGGCTCCGCACGAACGTGCGGGCGGCCGCCCGAGGACGGTATGCTCCAGCGCTCGAGGGGGCGCCGACGACTACCCGGCAGGCGGAGATCCTCAACACTGCCCTGATCGGCCCGCCTACTGGCACCCGGGGGGTCGTCACCGGCCGGGACGTCCTGTCGCGCACCTCGATCTCCCACGACCCGATCACCGCATACAACTCCACCCCCCGCGAAGTGTCCTCACCGAACGTGATCATCATGGGCGACGTGGGAGCGGGCAAATCCACCCACACCAAGGCCAACCACGTCCTGCGCCCACTGCTGCTGCAGGGCAGGCGGTGCGTGGTGTTCGACAAGAAGGACCAAGCAGGGGAAGGCGAATATTCCGGAGTGGTCCGCCGCTACGGCTATGAGCCCATCCGCTTCACCCCGGACGGAACCGGAACCACGCTGAACCTGCTGGACCCCACAATCCTCGAGGGCACCGGCATCCAGGGCCAAGCTCGCCTGCTGAACATCGTCACCCGCCTCGCCCGCGGGGATCAGCAGCTGGACGCCTGGGAGGAGGAAGCGCTCCGCGCCGCACTGAAAATGACCGTCGACCAGGTCGATCACCGCGCGCCGGTGTTAGCGGACGTGCTTCCCAACCTCGGCAACGTCGCCGAAGACCCGGACTACCGAACTCTGTCACCGTCCGCCCGCGACGACCTCCACAAAGCCGGCCTCTCCGTCCGCTGGACCCTCAACGGCCTCCTCGACGAACACGCGGGACTGCTCGATGGTGAGACCTCGAGCACGGTGGACCTGTCGGGAAAGCTCACCTCGTTCGATATTTCCCAACTGCCCGATGACGGGCCAGCGGTGCCAGTGGTCATGGCGATCGGCAACATGTGGATGCTCGGTCGCCTCCGCCGTGATCGCGGGTGGGCGACCACTGTCGTCTACGAAGAAGGGTGGCACATGATCGGCGGGCCGTCCGCGCAGCTGATCAAAGCCAACCAGAAGCTCTCCCGCGGCTTAGGGATCTCCAACGTGTTCGTAATGCATAAGGGGTCCGACATCCCGGCCGACTCTCCCGGGATGGCCATCATCCAGGAAGCCCAAACGGTGTGCATCTACCGGCAGTCCCGGCCCGAAGACGCGATCTGGGCGCAGGAGACATTTGGGCTTGCCCCGGAGACAGCAGAGACAATCGAGAAACTCCACGACGGGCACTACATCTTCAAATACGGTTCCCACCCCGAAACGCATGTGCAGCACATCCTCTCCGCCTGGGAAGCCGACGTCACCAACACCGACGAGGCGCTAGCCGGGCACAGCGTGTGACACCGTGATCCGAACCATCGCGACCATCGGCATCGGGGTGCTCACCGCGATCGGCGGCGCCGTCGCCCTGTCCTCCGGAACCGGCTGCACCGCCGCCCCAGTCGACGCCACGACGGTCGCGACATCCGACATGACCATCGCGGGCTTCAGCGGCGAGCAACTCATCAACGCCGCCCTGATCATGAACGCCGCCAGCACCGCCGGACTGGGCCAGCAGGGCAAGCTCATCGGCGTCGCGGTCGCGATCGGCGAATCGAACCTCCGAAACCTCGCCGGCACTAGCGACGGGCCGGTCGGCCTGTTCCAGCAGACGAACTTTTGGGGGAGGGCTGCGGACCGGATGAACCCGGCCACCAGCGCGTCCCTCTTCTATGCCGCCCTAGCCCGTGTCCCGGACTGGACGTCCATCGATCCCTCTGCCGCTGGTGCGGCAGCGTCGGGTAACGGCAACTCGACGGCGTACACGCCGTTCATGCAACCTGCGGCGCAGATCGTCGAAGCGCTCTCTGCCCAGGGCGCAAGCCAGGGGTGCGGGTCGGAGGGGTGGATCACACCGGTAGATGGGCGCAAGACGTCACCGTTCGGATGGCGGATGCTCCGAGGAGCTGCGAACCTGCACACCGGCACCGACCTGGCCGCCCCCTGCGGCACGCAAGTTTCTGCCGCGAGTCCCGGTGTTGTCGTGTTCGCCGCTGAAGGATGGAACGGCGGATCCGGAAACGAGATCAAAATCGATCACGGAGGCGGCGTCCGCTCCCAATACGGGCACCTGCTCACGGGCAGCATCCGCGTCCAGGTCGGCGATCAGATCATGGCAGGCGTCCCGATCGCTCAGGTCGGGACCACCGGCAACTCCACCGGATGCCATCTCCACTTCGAGATTCAAGTAGACCGGAAGCCCGTCGACGCCGAGAAGTTCTTTCAAGACCGCGGCCTCGTCCTCAAACACTGACAGCTTCACCAGCCCGCACTCCGAGCAAACCCAGAAGGCCGTCCCTCGACGGTCAATCAGATCCAACCCGATGCCGTCCTTTTCGCAAATCGGTTCGGTCAGCACGGGCAGGGTCGTCTCAGAGATGTCGCAGTTCTCGCATACTCACGCCAGCACGGCGGCTCCCGCGCGCGCAGTCATCGGGAGCAGGCAGCGAGGGCAATTCGGGTCGCTGATGTCTTCCATTTCCGAATTATTGCCGAGCTCGAAATATTGGGAGCGGACTTTCCACAGCTAGTCGTAGATCGCGATGAGCTGCCAGGTCCCGCGCGCTTCCCGCACATCGAACACGCGGGCTGTCCCGTCCTCGGCGGTGCCTTGGAACCGCCACCCCTCAAGCACCAGCGGATGGGTCAGGGGGACTATTTCATCCTCGAGCCGAGTGGGCTGATCGCTGACGCGGTACCGGATGCCGTCATGAACGAGCCGCACGGGGGTACCGTGCTCGAACCAGAGAGCGACAGTTCTGCTCCGCACGACGCGCATGATGCCCTCCAGCACATTCGAAAGTATGTTCGACAATAGATCGAGATGGCAGGACACGCCAAGACCCAGCCGGAGACGCGTTGATGCTGTCCCTACTGCGAACCAGTTGCGCCTCGACTCGCGCACTCGCAAGGATTTCAAGCTCCCCTGAGCGAGGTAACGGAGCCGGCCAGCCGACACCGTCCTATAGGTGACTGTTGCCCTTTCCGACGGCCGACCGTAGTTCGCTGCCGTCCTTTCGTGCCTCGGCTTTCGCGGCATATCCTCCTTCGCTTCGCTCAGTCCGGTATTCCACGACCAGGCACTTCGTCCGTCCGCTCTCAATCGATCTCTATGCCGGAAAGGCAAACAAAACGATCGATCACAAGGAGATAACCCCATGACCGCGACCACATTTCAGACGCTCCACCAGCAGCACCACGCCCTCACCGAAGACGCACTCGCCCGCGCGGTCCTGTCAGCCATCGTCGAACCCGGCGACACCGATGCCGGAACCCTCATCGCCACCTACACCGCCCGCGGCACCCTCGACCTCATCACCGGAGAGACGGAGAGCATCGACAACGTCAACCTGCTCGGCCTGCGGAACCGAACTCTTCCGCGCCTGAACGCGGGGAGCATCGAGATCATGTTCCGGCAGGTGGTCAGATTCGGCGCGCAACTGATCACCCCGGAGCACCCGCACTGGCCCACCCGCTTGGACGACCTCGGCACACTTGCCCCCATCGCACTGTGGGTTCGCGGCAATACGGAGATGCTCGTCGATGAGAAGACCACAGCCATGGTTGGAGCGCGCGCTGCCACTGGATACGGAGAACACGTCACCATGGAACTCGCAGCAGGACTCTCTGACCGGGGACACACGATCGCGTCAGGAGCCGCCTACGGCATCGATGGCATGGCCCACCGCGCAACCCTTGCCTCCCGCGGACGCACCATCGCCTACCTCGCCGGAGGAGTGGACCGTTTCTACCCATCAGGGCACGACGCGCTCCTGACCCGCATTGTCGAACGCGGAGCCGTCGTCTCCGAGCTGCCGTGCGGGAGCGCCCCCACCCGGTGGCGGTTCCTGAACCGCAACCGGCTCATCGCCGCCAACAGCAACGCCACTCTCGTCGTCGAAGCAGGGTTTCGGTCCGGGTCCCTCAACACCGCAGCCCACGCCACGAACCTGGGACGCCCGGTGGGCGCTGTACCAGGTCCGATCACGAGCGCCGCCTCGGCAGGATGCCACCGCCTCATCAGCGAAGGAGCAATGATCGTCACCTCGGCCGACGAGGCGGCCGACCTGTAGCCGGGAGCTGGCGGTCCTCCGGGGCCGCCAGCTATCCCGACGTTGGCAGCCGCGTCGAAGCGTTCTGGCGGGCTTGTGCTTGAGGTCCGAGCACTTGAGGTGTCGTCGTTCGTCGCGCCCCTCAGGCGAGGTCGTCCGCCCCTACGCCATCCGCGATGGTGTCTTCCTCGATTACCGGGATCTCTCGTCGCTCGTACTTGCTGCGAACCTCGACGTGGTGGGTAACCGACGTCGCCACGAGGATCTGCTCGATCATCTTCGTCATGAACTGCTCGGGGCGCACATCTTCGGGCACCCGGTCGAGCACGAGCTTGACCGTCGGGTCTTCTTCTGTCCAACTGAAGAGAGCGAGGCCGGTGGCGGTGTAACCGTTTCCTGCTCCGGTGTCGCGGAGCTTCCGCATCATGTCGACCGTCTTCTCGAACGCATCCGGCTCTTGAGCGAGAATCGTGTCGCGCTGCACGAAGAAGAACCCGACGGCAGCAAGCGGGTAGCGGCTCCGAAGGTTGCCAGCGTCGCCGTAGGCCTCTTCGAAACGGTTACTGAGATTCTTGCCGAACGACGACACCATGGTCTTCGTGCTCAACAGCAGTTCTGGACCACGGTCCCAGCGCGCGATCGCGACATCGACCTGCTTGTCGTAAGCGCGCCCCAAGATCTTCGCATCCGTCGGAGCCACAATGGGCAACGCCATCAGCTTCGCCCGCACCTCGTCGGACAGAGCGCGGGGGAGCTTCTCCAGGAGCACTGCGATATCTCGGGGCATGATGCGTGGCCTCGTGGCTCGCGGCCACACCTCGTCGGGCCCGAATCCTGCCCGTCGCAGTTCGTGCGCTAGCCAGGAATCGACTCCGTTGGCAAGGGCACCGCTTGCCCAGACCTTCCCCGCCGCGACGGGGATGGTCAAGAGTCCTTCGGCAAGCGAGTAGTCGGGCGCGTAAACCGGTGGCTGTCCAGTATCGTGCTTCCACGGGTCGCTGAGCAGGGCTGCGGCGAGAGTCTCGTCGAAAGGCGTGAAGGAATCCGGCTTAATCGCCAATGGGTCGCGCCTTCCCGCCGCTGCGACCGCGCACTGTTCTCCGCAAAGTGAGTGCCGCGCGGTCCGCCCGAACCGCATGTACCTCAGCCGGTGACAGAAGGCCGGGGAAGAGGATCCCATCGACCAGCGCGACCGCAGCGAGGAGGTCCTTCCGTTGGAGATGTCCCTGCACTCTCAGCTTCACCGCGGCAAGCGCTTCTCGATGCTGTGCCAGGAGAGTTGGAGAGGGCATCCACCATCGGTCCGCCTCCCGCGGCTCAATCTTCAGGATTCCCCCGCCGTACGAGCGCCCGACAATCTCGGCCGACAAAAGGGTCACGCTGTTCAGCGATGCCACAGGCAGCACATCGCGCGCTATATCTCGAAGCTCTTCTTTGAGGTAGACGCCATGGATGCTATTGAGGTGCCGGACGCCAGCGGAATTCGTCGTCAATCGCGCCGTGTCAGCGTTCATGCAGGTTAGAAGGAGGTCGGGCGCACTGAGCACGGGGACTCGCCACCATGGTTTCCGGACCCGGCACTTGTAGGCCTGATCTACCCCTGTAGCGTGCCCGTATTGGATGTAGCGCATGGTGGCTTCCGCGGGGTTATTGCTGGGCCACAGTAACCAGGTGGGATGGTCGCGCTGACCGAGTCGAGTCATTCCCGAGTCGGTTAGCGCAAGCCCGCGAAGGTGGGCACTTCCGGGCGGGCTGATGCGCACCAAATCCCTTCGCGGAATTCCAAGCTCCTTCACGCGCGCCGGCGATAGGGCAAAAAACCGGTTACCGCCTGTGACTGATCCGAGAGTCGTGTCTCCGTATGCTGCGAGGGGGCCGAAAGCTTCGTCGGCTGAGAGACTTTTCATGATCGCGGCGGTTGTCGAGGAAAGAGCGATCGGAGTCCACCGGTCGGTGGTGTCCACTGGTGCCCATGTCGTCCCGGATGCGAGGGCGTCAAGAGTGCTGGCGTTGCGAGTCTGTCGGAGGGATGCGTGACCGGCCGGCGCGTGCTTCCAGCCGTCAGCCTTGACGAGCACGGTGTCGGCCTCAGCGTCGGGGAAGACCTGCTCGTCGAAGACGACAAGCTCGACGCTGGCGAAGTTCTCTAGAAGGAACCGGCGGACAGGGGCGGCGTAGTTCACGCTAAGCAGTTCTGCCGGCAGCACCAGGCCGAGACGCCCTCCGGGCTTCAGGAACCCGGCGGAGTGAGCGACGAATGCCGCCCAGCTTGATGAGAGCCCTGTGAGGGCGACGCCCTGGTGGAGAGCGGCGAATCGCGCGCGATCACGCTGTGCTCCCGTCCATTCCTGGTAGCGGATGAACGGTGGATTGCCGATGATCGCGTCGAATTCGGGGGCGGCGTCCACGAGGAAGAAGTCGCTGATTTTGATGTGGGCGTTGCCGCCTGCGGCGGCGACGATCGCTTGGGCCGACTTTGCGCTTGGACTGTGGATTTCGACGCCATGGACGCTCGGGTCCGAGCGACCAAGGTCAATCAATCTGCGGACTGCCGCAGTCAAGAACGCAGCCTCGCCGGTGCTCGGTTCGAGAACCTTGTCGGCGGGAGTTCGGATGGCCCACTCGGCAATGTGCTGCGTGATCCCGCCCGGCGTGAAGAAAGCTCCGCGCGCTTTTCTCGCCACAGCACTATCCCGAACGGCGGTCGCTGCAGGGTCATCGAGCACGAGATCACACTATGCGACAAACCGCCGACAAGGCCTCAGGCAGGCTCTCCAACCATTCCACTACTGACCAATGACCTTGCCGACTGCTTGCGCGCGCGCGTCCAGGATCTCGATCTCTGCGGGAGTAAGAGCCACCATGAAGCGAGCCTATGGCGTCAATCCAGATACATGCCTGCGGTACCAAGAATCGCGGCAAGGCCAGCGGAAAGGCCGCGTACCGACAACTCCTCCTCTACGTCGATCCACTCGTCGAGCGAATGGCCTCGTCCGCCAGTGCCGCCGGACCCGAAGCGGATGGCCGGCACTCCAAGACTCATTGGGATGTTGGCGTCGGTAGAGCTGGACTCTGTGTTCGGCGTGAAGCCGAAAGCAGTCACCGCTTCGACCGAGGCCCGAACTATCTGCTCGTTGGGATCGGTTCGGCCAGCTGGACGGTTCCCGATACGGGATACCTCGGCGCTAATCCTTCCGCCGTCTGTATCGCCGCGTTGGTTCTCTTCTGTGACGGCGTCCTCGATGAGCCTAGTCAAGCTAACGTCGAGCCTGTCTAGCTCAATTTGATCCTCAGATCGCAGGTCAAACTCCACCCAGACTTCTTCAGGGATTGCATTCACCGATGAACCTCCGCCGAACACTGCCGCGCAATAGCTAGTCTTCGGAGATCGCGGCACCTCCGTGCGGGACAAGCCGAGTACAACCGCTGCCATGGCATGCGCCGGATTGACCGTGCCGAAAGCACTCAAAGAATGCCCCCCAGGCCCGCGGAACGTGACTCGGTATCGATAGGACCCCACAGCAGCAATAGTCAAACGTTCAGCTTCAAGCCCATCGATGGTGAAGAAGCCACTTATGCGGGTGCGATACGCACTCGCGGAAAAGAGGTGGCGGATGCCACGTAAGTTTCCGGCGCCTTCTTCTCCGACATCACCCACGAAGAGCAGATCCTGGTCAGTTTGAATCTTGGCGGCGTTCAGCGCCCTGATGAAGGCGAGGAGCGCCGCCAGCCCGCGCGTATCGTCACCGACGCCGGGGGCATAAAGTCTTGAACCTTCGCGGCGCACGGTGCAATCCGTGCCCTCTGGAAACACCGTGTCAAGGTGGGCGGCTACAACTAGCAGGTCGCCGTTGCCTCGCCCGCGGCGGACACCCGTCACGTTGCCGACCGCGTCACACTCGACGTCTTCGAGGTCCAGATCGCGGAACAATGCCTCGTATGCCCGCGCCCTGCGCTCTTCTTTGAAAGGCGGCGAGGGGATTTCCGTCAGGGTGATGATTTCACCTATCAGTTGGTTGTGCTGATTGCGTAACACCGCGACGGCCGTGAGGAAACGAGGCGAGGCCACAATTCTTTTCACATCTCTCGTCGGGCTTGTCATCCGACCGACCGCCCTTTCTTTCCTCATTTTTAGAACGCGTGATCCCTCGGGTAGCTGCTATTTTAATCTAATCGATTAGAGAGCTTCACGAGAGGCGAAGAATTGGCAGAGCATGGAGCTGTGTTCGAACGGCGCGTTGGCGACGGCACCCTGCACGGCCGGATTGAGAACGGGGTTGCCGCCTTTCGAGGCGTTCGCTTTGCTCATCCGCCGATGGGCCGACTTCGATTTCGACACTCGCGGAGCCTCCCGGTAGCCGGTTCAGTGGACGCGCTGATGTTTGGCGCGTCGCCGGCGCAGCCAACCACGCGATGGTCGCCGCCCGACCTATCAACGTCCGAGGAAAGCCTGAGTCTCAACGTATGGGCTCCAGTCAGTTCCGATCGGCTGCCTGTGATCGTATGGGTATACGGAGGAGGCTTCCTCGGTGGTACCGCGTCGTCTCGTTTGTCTGACGGTACCGAGTTGAGCAGGCGAGGCCAAGTTGTCGTGGTCACACTCAACTACCGAGTGGGAGCCCTGGGTTTCGCTGATCTCGTCGCACATGGGCGCGACGCCAATGCCGGCCTAAGCGACGTCGTCGCGGCGCTCGAATGGGTTGGCCAGTACGTCGCCGATCTCGGAGGCGATCCGACCAACGTGACGCTCGCCGGACACAGCGCCGGAGCCTTCCTTGTAGGTGCTCTCGCCGCCGTGCCCCGTTCGCGAGGTCTGTATCGCCGCGTCGCAATGCTGTCGGGCGGACCGTGGCGGGTGGTCTCTTCGTCGCGCGCCCAGGAAATGGCGTCTGACTTTCTCGAGCGCCTGGCTCTACGTGATGACGAGGATCTGGATCAGGTTGACGTATCGCGCATCCTCAAAGCACAGGACGAGCTCGGCTCGGATACCCTGGTCGACAGGTTTGGGCCTGATCGCCGAGTGCTCGGGGTGGTCCAGGAGATGGATGGCCAAACGCTTCTTGCGGGGCATCCGGGCGACGCGGTCGCCGGCGGCGCATGGAAGGATGTCCCGCTACTGCTGACTTGGACAGCAGACGAGTTCTTGGGCTTCACGGACGGCGCCGATGAACGTGCGCAGGCGAGCATTGAGCCGCTGCTGGCTTCCCTGGGGGCCTCTCCGGCACACGCCGCCACTCTGATGAGAGACTATGCCGAGGACGCTCGCGGTGTGCTTTCTGCGAACGATAGATTGCTCTCGGACTGGATGTACGTCCTACCGGCCGCACGGACCGCGATTGCCCAAGCGCAAGCCGGGGGGGCCGCATGGCTCGGCGAGATTCATCGTGGCGCCGTAACTCCCCACGGCGCCGACGTGACAGATCTGTTTCCTCAAGCCGAAGACGCGACGTCCGTCGTCTGCGACATGCTTCTGACGTTCGCCAATTCTGGAAATCCGGGATGGTCGGCCGTCAAGCCCACCCAGCCTTCCGGTGTGCTCATCAGCGACGGGGAAGTCAGCGGGGTTGTCGGACTGGCAGGAGTGCTAGAGCGCTGGCAAGGGATCAAGCGCACTTAATAAGCTCTTAACAAAACGGGGGTTGCGCAACGGCGACCAATGGCTAGTATAAATCTAATCGATTGGTCTAACCGATTAGAACGGCAACGATGGCGACTCAGCAGGATGTAGCACAGCTGGCGGGCACCTCCGTGGCTGTGGTCAGTTATGTCATAAACAACGGGCCTAGACCGGTGGCTGAGGCAACCCGTCTGAGGGTGCTCGCTGCGATCGCGGAGTTGGACTTCCGTCCAAACAAAGCAGCTCGGTCCCTGCGCTCGGGTAAGAGCCAAGTACTCGGCCTCGTGGTCCCGGACAGCTCTCATCCCTTTTTCGCGGAGGTAGCTCGTCAGATGGAGGCTGCTGCTTATGAGCGCGGCCACGTCATCCTTACGGGAAACTCACTGAACCAGCCAGCGCGCGAATTGGAATACTTCGCCCAGTTCCGTGAGCACCAGGTCGACGGGGTGCTTCTGACAGTCGATCCGCAGGCGCCGTTATCAAGCTTGTTCGACGCCCGCATTCCCGTGATCCTTATGGACCAGCCCGCACGGGAATTGCCGATCAGCTCGGTGTCAGTGGACTACGAACGTGCTGCTTTTGATGCGACGGCCGAGCTGGTGCGCGGAGGGCATCATCGAATCGCCTTCGTGGGCGGCGAACTGGGTCTTCCATCTGCGGACGCGCGATGGGCCGGCTGGAAGCGAGCGCTCGATGAGGCCGGGCTTGCCACTAGCCGCGTGACTCGGGGCGAATTCAGCAGGGAGAACGGCTACTTCGCCGGACAGGCGCTTTTGTCGAGCTCTGAGCGTCCTACTGCAGTCTTCGTTTCGAGCGACCAGCAGGCGGTCGGCCTGCTCCGAGCTGCAAGCGAGCTCGGCGTCCGGAGTCCCGAGGACCTCTGGGTGATGGCGTTCGACGACAGCGACGACTGCCTCTATACAACTCCGCAGCTGTCAACCGTCGGGCAGCCGATCAAGGCGATGATCCGGCGCGCAATCGACCTAATGCTTGATCCCCCAGCGGTACCAACGCACGAGATCTTCGATCACGATCTAATTCTCCGTGGCTCGACTGGTGGTCAGCTCAGCCCGATCGTCAAACCCCAGGATTCCGAGAAGACGCCGTCTCGGATGTAGTGCGCAACACAACCCAACCAAAGGTAGTAGTCCAGCAAAGGGATCCGAGACGGCGCCTCGGTCCATTGCATCACAACCCAACCAAGGAAGACGAAATCCAGATGACATGGAATACGCGCGGATTGATAGCAGTCGCAGCCATTGCTGCAGCTGCCCTAGTAACAACGGGCTGCTCAAGCCCGAGCGGTGACGTGGCCGAGGACGGCCCCGTCACCATCACCCTGTCCGGCACCGATGGCCCTGAGTCTTATGCGCCGGTGATCGAGGCGTTCGAGAGCGAAAACCCCAACATCACCGTCGAGTACAACCAGATTCCGCAGGGAGAGTACGCGGCCACCATGCTGCAGCGTCTCAAAGCGAAGGACACTAGCATCGACGTGCTCACCGTGGACCAGCCTGACGTCGCCCAGTTCGCGGCCTCGGGAGTGCTCTCGGACATGAGCGAGTACGCCGACCAAGCAACGGACGCCTTCCCGGCTGACCAGTACGAAGTCAACTTCTATGGCGACAAGATGTGGGCGCTGCCTGTCTGGACATCGACAGCGATCCTGTTCTACAACAAGGACGCCTTCACCAAGGCGGGTGTGCCTTTCCCCTCGAGCGACCCGGAGGAGGCGCTCACATGGGAGGAGCTGCGTGACACTGCTGAGCAGGTCAAGACAGGAGCGGGGATCGAGTCTGGCTTCACCTTCGAGAACCCGGCAAGCTACGGCTCCGTCATCACGATGGCCGCGTCCGCAGGTGGCGGCACGGGTATCACCGGCGATGACGGACTAACCGCCGACGTCGACAATGATGGCTGGGTCAAAGCGATGACTTGGTACGCGAAGCTCTTTGAGGACGGCATCGCGCCCCGTGGAACCGGACAGATCGGCACCGACGCTTACTTCGCGGCCGGCAACTCGGCCTTCATCGCCTCCGGCCCGTGGTCTGTAGGCGGGTACCTTCCCGGAGGATGGGCCGAATCTTCCATCGACTGGGGCGTCGCGCCGTTCCCGTACTTTGAAGGCGGCGACCGAGCAACGTGGACCGGCGCCTGGTCGTGGAGCTACAACCCCGCCTCTGAGCACAAGGATGCGGCGAAGAAGTTCATCGAGTACGCATCTCTGAACGCAGAGGGCAACTACAAGACCGTCGAAACCACCACGATCATCCCGTCCAACTTGGAGGCTGCGGCGAAGTACTTCCCGGACATCCAGGATCAGGCTGGCGATCACGGCGCAGGACTCGCCGACATACTCACCTACCAGAACGACAACACGGCGCTGGCTCGCCCCGTGACCGTGGGCTACGTGCAGTTCCTGACGGTAATGAACTCGGCAGTCAGCGACATCGTAAACGGTGCCGATCCCGAAGCTCGGCTGGGTCAGGCTCAGACCGAACTTGAGGAAGCCCTCAAGGGACTCCAGTAAATGAGTAGCAGTTCCAACAACCTGGGTCCGGCGCTCACGCGCCGGCCCCAGGCCGGGCGCAGTCAAACATCTGCCGCTCGCGCCCGCCGCATTGCGGCCGTGGCGTTCCTGGCCCCCGCCGTAGTGATGTTGATAATCGTGCGGTTGCTCCCTGCTGGCGATGCACTGTTTTCGGGCTTGTTCCATTACAGCCTCGTGGCCGGGCAGGAGTCCTGGGTGGGGCTCCAGAACTATGTCGACCTGTTCACATCGGGACGGTTCTGGAACTCGGTCGGTATCACCCTCCTGTTCTCAATCATCATCAATCCGCTTCAGATAGCGATCGCATTGGCGCTAGCTGTCCTCTTCACGCAGAGAATGCATGGTTCTGTGCTCTGGCGGTCCCTGGTGATCCTCCCTGTGGCTGCTCCCGGCGCAGTATCCACGATCATCTGGGGCGTCATCTATCGTCCCGACGGACTGGCGAATGCTTTCCTCGGTGCTCTCGGAATCCCGCCGCAGCCCTACGTGATTTCGACCGGTCAGGCGCTCATGTCGATCATCATCCTGCTGTCCTGGGGTGGAGTCGGCTATTGGATGATGTTTCTGATAGCCGGAATCAACGATGTTCCGCGTGAGTTGCACGAAGCGGCCTCCCTCGACGGCGCGTCAGCCTGGCGCAGATTTTGGCGGATCACTTTCCCCCTAATACGCCGTCCGCTTGCATTCGTACTGGTCGCAGACACAATCTCCAACTTCCTCGTGTTTGCGCCCGTGCAGGTCCTAACCCAGGGCGGTCCGCAAGGCTCGACCAACCTGCTGATGTTCGACATCTACGAGCGCGCTTACAAGCTCGGAGATCTCAACACCGCCAACGCCGAGGTCGTCATCTTGATCGCCATCACGCTCGTGATCGTCGCGGTCCAATTCCGCCTCTTGAGGAGCTCCGAATGACCGATTTTCTGCCGCAACCTAGAGGGGTCGCAGGGATAGTCCGCCGCCTCGCGGTGACCGTCATCGGCATTGTGGTGGGGCTCTTGTTCCTCGCCCCGCTGCTGTGGTCACTGACAAGCTCGCTACGCCCAGGCTCGGAAGTGTTCCGCTTCGTCAATCCACTCCAGTGGCGGACCTTCATCTCCGAGAATTTCACGTTCGACAACTACGTGCGTCTCGCTGACACCCCGATGGGCCTCGCGATCCTCAACTCGCTGATCGTGAGCGTCGTGACCGTCGTCGTCGGCCTTGTCATCTGCGCGCTTGCCGCCTTCGGCCTCTCGGCGATCAAGTTTCGCGGGCAAGGGATCGTGTTCAGCATCGTCATCTTGAGCTTCCTGATCCCATTTGACGCGATCGCGATCCCACTGGCCAATTTGTTCAGAGACGCCAACCTTCAGAACACGTTCGTTGGACTGATACTGCCCGGCCTCGGCAACGGGCTTGCTATCTTCCTGCTCCGTCAGTTCTTTCTTGCTGTGCCCTACGAGCTGGTCGAGGCCGGTCGGATGGATGGTCTCGGCTGGTGGGGTATTTTCTACCGCATCTACATGCCGCTGGCTCGCCCGGCCATGATCGGCGCTGGCCTGACGCTCTTCCTTTTCCAGTGGCATGCATTCGTGTGGCCGCTTCTCATCGGAAGCGACTCAGCTCACACACTCGGATCGATCGCACTGGCCAACTTCATGGGTCGATTCAGCGTCGACTACGGGCTCCTATTTGCAGGGGCCATCGTGCTGACCGTCATCCCGCTCATCATCATCCTTTCACTGCAGCGCTACTTCATCCAGAGCGTCAGCACGACCGGGCTCAAGTAGCCCGTACCTCAGAAAAGGTTCCTCATTGCCTTCGATGCATCACGTCCTCTTGGACACCGACATTGGCTCCGACGTTGATGACGCACTTGCTCTCGGTTTAACACTGGGCCGCGACGACGTCGACCTCCTCGGTGTGACTACTGTCTACGGTGACACCCTTCTACGAGCTCAGATAGCTCGTCGCTACCTTCAGCTATCAGGGCGCGACGATGTCGATACGGTGCCGGGAATAGGAGAGCCCTTATCTGGCCGGGCGGTGTGGTGGCCAGGTCACGAGGGCACGGGACATTCCCATCTCGCTTCCCAGGCGGTCCGGCGGGATATCACCGCGGCCGGCGTGTTCGATAACGCAGCGACGGACAGGCCCGGCGAGGTCGACCTGGTCGCAATCGGTCCGCTGACCAACGTTGCTGATGGACTCCTAAAGCATCCGCAGATGACCTCCAAGCTTCGGGGCGTGTGGATTATGGGCGGGGCCTTCGACCGTGAGGAGCCAGAGCACAACATCATCAGTGACACCGCGGCCGCACAGCTTGTGTTTCAGTCATCGGCCTTCATCACCGTCCTTCCTCTCGAGGTCACGGAGCGCGTGCAGCTCACGGTCGAGCAAGTTGACTTGATTTCCGAGTCGGGGCCAGTCGGTGAGCAGCTGGGGGCGGACATCCGCCAGTGGTGGCAGGTGAGGGGCACACCCTGGAATGTCCCGCATGACCCGCTAACCGTCCTCGCGATCACGAATCCCGAACTGTTCAGCTTCACCGCCCCTGGGGTGGTGACGGTGGAGGCCGACTCGGGTAGAACAACGTTCAGCGCTGACAGCACCGGTACAACACGCATTGCAACCGACCTCGACACCGGCGCTGTCGCACGGCTGATGGTCGAAGGCATCTGCCGCGCCTCGCGAGCGGCGGTGTCGACGTCATGAACGATCTCCGAGTCGCGATAGTGGGATCGATAAATCTCGACGTCGTATTGCGCGTTTCGACACTCCCTCGCCCAGGCGAGACGGTCGTCGCACACGGATTGAGTCAAGTCCTGGGCGGGAAGGGGGCAAATCAGGCGATCGCCGCGGCGAGCGTAGCGCTCACTGACCTAATCGCCGAAGTCGGCACCGATGCGGCATCGGCAGTGCTTCTCTCACAACTTCAGGAGGCTGGCGTAGGTACGACCCACGTGGGAATATCACCTGGCCCTACCGGTCGCGCCCACATCGCGGTTGACGAGCAGGGTGAAAACAGCATCATCGTCGTGGGTGGAAGCAACCATCACCTGTCCCCGGTTCGCGTACTGGAGGCGCTGGATGCTTCCAGTCCTGCAGTCGTGGTGATTCAGTGCGAGGTCGACGGGGCGGTAGTTCGAGCGGTTCACAAGTGGGCAGTTACGCGCAGCGCGAGACTGGTCCTGAACGCAAGTCCCGTCCCGACCTATCTGAGCGAGCTGGAGCCGATCGCCGATCCATTGATCGTGAATCGCGGCGAGGCCGAGACGATCACCGGGATGCAGGGAGCGTCGACGCTCGAATTGGCTCCTGCTCTCGCTGACCGAGCTCGTTCGGTGGTGGTCACCGACGGGTCCCAGGGATCAGTAGTTCATCGCGACGGACAAACACAATCCGTCCCAGCAGTGGTGGCGCGAGTCATCGACACCACGGGCGCAGGCGACGCCTTCGCAGGTGTTCTCGCCGCCCGGCTAGCGATCGGCGAGGTGCTCGTGGATGCCGTGAGTGCGGGAGCTGTAGAGGCGGCGCGCGTGATCTCTCTCCGACGCAGCGCTCGCTCGAGCGGAGTCGAACGACAGTGACCGAGGCGACCACGGTGCAGGACTCGCGTTTCGCGAGCCAGGCGCAGAAGCCAGAGCCCGGGTATTTCCGAGTCGGAGTCGGAGCTGGCTTCGCGGGCGACCGGTACGAGCCCGCCCGGCTATTGGCTCGCTTTGGAGCACTAGATGCGCTGGTATTTGAATGCTTGGCCGAGCGCACCATTGGACTCGCCCATGCACGCCTCCGCCGCAGTGGATCAGGATTCGACGAACGCATCGTGCGTCGACTCCGAGAGACCCTTCCGCTCCTAAATGGCAGTGCGGTCGTCACCACCAACGCCGGCGCCGCGGACCCGGTTGGCGCGGCAAACGCTGTGCGGGATGCCTGTAAGGCGGATCGACCCATTCGCGTTGCTGCGATCACTGGCGATTCGGTGCTCGAGCGACTTGACCGGCGATCGACGCGTATTTGGGGCAGCGAGCTTAGTCTTGCTGATCTCGGCGACCGAGTTCTGTCGGCGAACGCATACCTTGGCGCCGGTCCGATCACCGATGCGCTCCTGAATGGTGCGAACGTAGTTCTCACGGGTCGCTGCGGGGACGCCGCACTATTTTCGGCCCCACTCGTAGCGCGGTTTGGGTGGCCGACCGACGACCTCCGTCTGCAAGCAGCGGGTACCCTCGTGGGCCACCTCCTGGAGTGCGGTGGACAGCTGACCGGAGGCTATTTCTCGGACCCAGGCTTCAAGGACATCTCGCAGGCCTGGAACATCGGGTTCCCCTACGCGGATGTAGGAGCGAATGGCGACGCGATCTACTCAAAGCTGCCTGGCACCGGCGGGAACTTAGAGCGTGCAACCGTTCTCGAGCAGTTGCTTTACGAGATTGATGACGCGAGCGCGTATCTCACTCCGGACGTCACTCTTGACCTCACCGAAGTGAACATTGAAGAACTCGCCGACGGTCGGGTTACGGTCACCGGAGCACTTGGGTCGGCTGCTCCCGAGACACTCAAGGCAAGCGTTGCCGTCGATGACGGATTCGCAGGAGTGGCCGAGATCAGCTATGCCGGTCCCGGCTGTATGGATCGGGCTCGCCTTGCCGCAGACATCATCAAAACACGATGGCAAGAAGTTCACCGCCTTGAAGGGGCACCAGCGGTTTCGTTCGTCGGTGTTGGCTCTACTCGACCATGGGCGACACCAGGCGAACCTTCCCACGAGGTTAGGTTGCGATTCTCTGTCCGTTCGTTGGATGAAATAGCCGCTCGGACTTTGTGCGATGAAGTAGAGGCCCTCTACACGAATGGCCCCGCCTCCGGAGGCGGCGTGACGGGCAGCGTAACCCCCGCCGTTGGCGTGGTGTCGATTGACGTGCCGCGCGATGTGGTGGAGCCCAAGGTGACCTTCGTATGACGAAACTCCGGGACATCGCTCACTGCCGCGCCGGGGATAAAGGAGATCAATCCATCCTCGTCCTCATTCCATATGACCGACGGGATCTTGACCGAGCCGCATTCGCTGTTACTCCCGCGTCGATTAGGGAGGAGCTCGAACTACCGCAAGGTGTAACTCCGCGCATCGAGGTTCTGACACACCTCGGAGCGATCGTAATCACTTTGCCTGGCTTGCTGTCGGGCGGTGTTACGCGTTCAGGGTGGGCGGATCCTCATGGCAAGACGATCGCCGGCCAACTTCTGAACTTGACGATGGGAGAGTCATGATCGACTGGGATGCGCTTCGAGGCCTCGCCGGACAGGCGCGGGCACATGCGTACGTTCCGTACTCACGATTCCCGGTAGGCGTTGCGGGCATCACCGAGGATGGGCGGATAGTCCTAGGGGCCAACGTGGAGAACGCGTCCTACGGGCTGTCGCTTTGCGCAGAGTGCGCGCTGGTATCCGCCCTCCACATGACTGGGGGCGGAAAGCTCCTCGCCTTCGCGTGCGTGGATGGGCGCGGCAACAAGCTCATGCCCTGTGGGAGGTGCAGGCAACTGCTGTACGAACATTCGGCTCAGGGCATGCTCCTGGACACCGTGTCTGGCATCAGACGGATTGAGGAAGTTCTTCCGGATCCATTCGGACCAAGAACGTTGACCGAGTTCGCAAAGGACAAATCTAATGACAGTAATTGAGGCGTTCGACGCAGTCGACATTATCCGCGCCAAGCGGGATCACAAGACGCTCAGCACGGCCGAGATCCAGTGGTTGATCGACGCATACACGCGCGGCTACGTGGCCGATGAACAAATGTCAGCCTTGACTATGGCGATCCTGCTCAACGGCATGCAGCGCGAGGAGATTCGGGATCTGACCTTGGCAATAATCGCGTCCGGGGTGCGGATGGACTTTTCGCAGCTCGGCAAACCGACGGTGGACAAGCACTCGACCGGCGGCGTGGGGGACAAGATCACCCTTCCGCTGATGCCCCTCGTCGCGTCGTTCGGAGTGGCCGTGCCTCAGCTGTCGGGTCGCGGGCTGGGCCACACCGGCGGGACACTCGACAAGTTGGAGAGCATCCGCGGGTGGCGTGCCGATCTCACTAATGACGAGATGTTCGAGCAGCTGCGCACAATCGGCGGCGTGATTTGCGCCGCGGGCAGCGGACTAGCCCCCGCCGACAAGCGGCTCTATGCGCTGCGCGACGCCACCGGGACGGTCGAGGCGATTCCGTTGATCGCGTCGTCGATCATGAGCAAGAAGATCGCCGAGGGTACCGCGGCCCTCGTGCTGGACGTCAAGTTCGGGTCGGGTGCGTTCATGCAGGACTTCGACCGCGCACTCGAGCTCGCACGCACCATGGTTGACCTGGGAAACGACGCCGGAGTCGCGACTACTGCGCTGTTGACAGACATGAACGTGCCGCTCGGGCTGACGATCGGCAACGCCAACGAGGTCCGAGAGTCGGTGGAAGTACTCGCAGGGGGCGGCCCGTCCGACGTGCGCGAGCTGACCCTCGAATTAGCGCGGGAGATGCTGCGGTTGGTCGGGCAGCCCGACGCCGATGTGGAGGCAGCACTCGATAGCGGGCGTGCGATGGACTCCTGGCGGGCAGCGATTCTCGCCCAGGACGGCGACCCGGATGCTCCGCTGCCCCAGGCTCGAGAATCCCATACAGTGACGGCACCGGCATCGGGTGTGCTCTCCCGCCAGGACGCGCTGCCCTTCGGAGTCGCATCGTGGCGCCTCGGTGCAGGTCGCGCACGGATGACCGACGCCGTGGTGCACGCAGCGGGAATCGACCTCCACGCGAAGCCCGGCGATGCGGTCGTCGAGGGTCAGCCCTTGTTCACGCTTCTCGCCGACGACGCCGCGCGGATCCCGCGGGCGCTCGAGTCGCTCGCAGGCGCGTGGGAGATCGCGCCGGCCGGAACGTTCTTCACCCCAGCCCCGCTCATTGCGGCGCGCGTCGACTGATCACCACTAGAAAGGCAACCCCGCATGACGACGATCCGAGCAGCGCTGACTCAGACGACCTGGACGGGCGATAAGGAGTCGATGCTCGCCAAACACGAGCAGTTCGCGCGAGATGCCGCGGCCCAGGGCGCGCAGGTCATCTGCTTCCAGGAGCTCTTCTACGGACCGTACTTCGGTATCACGCAGGACAAGAAGTACTACCAGTACGCCGAGGCCGCCGACGGCCCCATCGTGCAGCGCTTCGCGGCGCTGGCGAAGGAGCTCAACCTCGTGATGGTGCTGCCCATCTACGAGGAGGAGATGACCGGGGTGTACTACAACACCGCCGTGGTCGTCGATTCTGACGGCGGCATCGTGGGGAAGTACCGCAAGCACCACATCCCGCACCTCGACCGGTTCTGGGAGAAGTTCTACTTCCGCCCCGGCAACCTCGGCTATCCGGTGTTCGAGACCTCGGTCGGCAGGATCGGCGTGCACATCTGTTACGACCGGCACTTCCCCGAGGGGTGGCGCGAGCTCGGGCTGAACGGCGCCGAGATGGTCTTCAACCCGAACGCCTCCAAGCCGGGTCTCTCCAACCGGCTGTGGGAGCTCGAGGGGCCCGCTGCGGCGGGGGCTAACCAGTACTTCGTGCTGGTTCCGAACCGGGTTGGCCGTGAGGACAACGAGTACGGCGAGCTGGCCGTGGACTTCTACGGCACTTCGTACGTGGTCGACCCGCGGGGCAACTACGTGGGCGACCTCGGGTCGTCGCAGAACGAGGAGCTGCTCATCCGCGATCTCGACCTCGGCCTGATCCGGGAGACCCGCGATGACTGGCAGTTCTACCGCGACCGCCGTCCGGATGCGTACGGCGAGATCACCGCTCCATGAAGACGCTGGTCAAGAACGGCACGGTCGTCAACGCGACGGGCACCGCGACCGCGAACGTGCTGATCGACGGGGAGGCGATCGCGGCGGTGCTGGCGCCGGGGACGACCCTGCTCGGCTTCGACATCGAGCGCAACGTCGACAGGGTGATCGACGCCGCGGGCAAGTACGTGATCCCCGGCGGGATCGATGCGCACACCCACATGCAGATGCCGTTCGGCGGTACTGAGGCTTCCGACACCTTCGAGACTGGCACCCGCGCCGCGGCCTGGGGCGGTACCACGAGCATCGTCGACTTCGTCGTGCAGTACGCCGGGCAGAACGTGATCGACCAGTACAACCTGTGGCAGGCGAAGGCCGCGGACCAGTGCGCGATCGACTACGGGTTCCACCAGATCCTCAGTGATGTGCAGGAGTCGTCGCTGACGGCGATGGATGAGCTGCTGAACGAGGGTGTCTCCAGCTTCAAGCTGTTCATGGCGTACAAGGGCGTGTTTCTCTCCGACGACGGGCAGATCCTGCGGGCGTTCCAGAAGGGCGCCGAGAACGGCGCGATGATGATGATGCACGCCGAGAACGGCGCCATCATCGATGTCCTCGTCAAGCAGGCCGTCGACGCCGGGCGCACCTTGCCGATCAATCACGGACTCACGCGCCCATGGCAGGCGGAGGAGGAGGCCACCCACCGCGCGATCATGATCGCCGACCTCACGGGTGCCCCGCTGTACGTCGTCCATGTGTCGGCGAAGCAGGCGGTCGAGCAGATCGCCGCCGCCCGCGACCGCGGCCTCAACGTGTTCGGCGAGACCTGCCCGCAGTACCTCTACCTCTCGCTGGAGGACCAGCTGGGCGCCAGCTCCGAGGAATGGGGCGACTTCGAGGGCGCAAAGTGGGTCTGCTCTACGCCGCTGCGCTCGAAGCACGAGGGCCACCAGCACCACATGTGGCAGGCGCTGCGCACGAACGACATCCAGATGGTCTCCACCGACCACTGCCCGTTCTGCATGCGGGGCCAGAAGGACCTGGGCCTCACTGACTTCTCGAAGATCCCCAACGGCATCGGCTCAGTCGAGCACCGGATGGACCTCATGTACCAGGGCGTCGTCACCGGCCAGATCACCCTGCCCCGCTGGGTCGAACTCACCTCGACCACGCCCGCGCGCATGTTCGGAATATACGGCAGGAAAGGCGTCATCCAGCCCGGGGCCGACGGCGACATCGTCGTCTACGACCCGAACGGGCACACCTCCATCGGAGTGGGCAAGACCCACCACGTCAACATGGACTACTCGGCGTGGGAGGGGTACGAGATCGACGGCCACGTCGACACCGTCATCTCCCGCGGCAAGGTCATCGTCGATGACCACCAGTACCTGGGCGCCAAGGGCGACGGCAAGTACCTCAAGCGCGGCCTCTCGCAGTACCTCATCTAAGGACAATCATGGATTTCGGCGTGGTCGTGCAGACCAACCCCCCAGCACCCCGCACCATCGCGCTTGCGCGTCGGGCGGAGGAGCACGGCTTCACCCACTTCTGGACCTACGACTCCCACATCCTCTGGCAGGAGCCGTACGTCATCCACTCGCAGATCCTGAGCCAGACCTCGCAGATCAAGGTCGGCACGATGGTCACTAACCCGGCCACGCGCGACTGGACGGTCACGGCTTCGACCTTCGCGACACTGAATGCGATGTTCGGCAACCGCACGGTCTGCGGCATCGGGCGCGGTGACTCCGCCGTGCGCGTTGCCGGCGGTAAGCCCGTGTCGATGACCGAGTTCCGCGAGTCGATCCACGTCATCCGTGAGCTGGCGAACGCGCGCGCCGTCGAGGTCAACGGCACGAGCGTCCGGTTCCCGTGGAGTGTGGGCTCGCAGCTGGAGGTGTGGGTGGCCGCGTACGGCCCGCTCGCGCTGAAGGTCGCCGGTGAGGTCGGTGACGGCTTCATCCTGCAGTGCGCCGATGTCGATATTGCGGAGTGGATGATCGCTACCGTGCGTGCCGCCGCCGCAAATGTCGGGCGCGACCCGATGTCGATCACGTTTTGTGTCGCGGGACCGATGTACATCACCGACGGTTCGCCCGAGCAGTACGCGCACGCGATCGAGCAGTCCCGCTGGTTCGGCGGGATGGTCGGCAACCACGTCGCCGACATCGTCGCCAAGTACGGCGCCGACAGTGACATCCCGACGGCGCTCACCGACTACATCAAGGGCCGCGAAGGCTACGACTACAACGAGCACGGCAAAGCGGGCAATACGCACGTCGACTTCGTGCCCGACGAGATCGTCGAACGGTTCTGCGTGATCGGCACCGCTGAGCAGCACCGCGAGAAGCTGGCCCGCCTGCAGGTCCTCGGCGTCACGCAGTTCGCCGGCTACCTCGACCACGACAACAAAGAGGAGACGATGCGCGTCTACGGCGAGTCGATCATCCCTGCCCTGCGTCAGCAGATCATCGCTACACGCTGAACACTCCGCGCAAGCACCCTAGTTAGAAAGAGAAGTCATGAAGAGCACCACACTCCCCATCGTCCAGCACTACATCGGAGGCGCGACGGTCGCAAGCTCAAGCGGTCGAACCTCACCGGTCTATGATCCCGCCCTGGGCGTCGTGACCAAGACTGTCGCCCTCGCCGACCAAGCGGCCATCGATCAGGCTGTCGGTGCGGCGCTTGCTGCCTTCCCGACGTGGCGGGACACATCGATCACCAAGCGCCAGCAGATCATCTTCGCTTTCCGGGAACTACTCAACGCTCGAAAGGGAGAGCTTGCCGAGATTCTCACATCCGAGCACGGCAAAGTGCTTTCCGATGCGCTGGGCGAGATCACGCGCGGGCTCGAAGTTGTTGAACTAGCCGCAGGCTTCCCGCACCTAATAAAGGGCGAATACTCAGAGAACGTCTCAACCGGCGTTGACGTCTACTCGACGAAGAGCCCGCTCGGCGTCGTCGGGATCATCAGCCCGTTCAACTTTCCGGCCATGGTGCCGATGTGGTTCTTTCCGATCGCGATCGCGGCGGGAAACACGGTCGTGCTGAAGCCCAGCGAGAAAGACCCATCAAGCGCGAACTGGCTCGCAGCCCTGTTCACCGAGGCGGGACTGCCCGACGGCGTCTTCAACGTGCTGCACGGCGACAAGATCGCGGTTGACGGGCTCCTCGAGCATCGGGACGTCAAAAGTATCTCGTTCGTCGGCTCGACCCCAATCGCCGCGTACATCTATGAGACCGCCGCCAAAAACGGCAAACGCGTGCAGGCTCTCGGGGGCGCCAAGAACCACATGCTCGTGCTGCCGGACGCCGACCTGAACCTGACCGCAGACGCCGCCATCAACGCCGGATTCGGTTCCGCGGGCGAGCGCTGCATGGCGATAAGCGTAGTGGTTGCTGTCGAGCCCGTCGCGGACAAGCTCATAAGCCTTATTACGCAACGAATGGCGAGGCTCAGGACTGGCGATGGCCGCCGCAACTGCGACATGGGCCCTCTCGTGACCGCCGAGCATCGCGACCGAGTCTCCGGCTACATAGATCTTGCGGTGGCTGATGGCGGCACGGTGGTCGTCGACGGGCGTGGCATAGAGGTCGACGGCGCATCTGAAGGATTCTGGCTGGGCCCCACCCTTCTCGATCGTGTGCCGATCACCTCCAGGGCCTACCTCGACGAGATATTTGGGCCCGTGCTCTCGATAGTGCGAGTCAACTCCTACGAGGAGGGCGTGAAGCTTATCAATGACGGCGCGTACGGCAACGGCACGGCGATCTTCACCAACGACGGGGGGGCTGCCCGCCGGTTCCAGAATGAGATCGAGGTCGGCATGATCGGCATCAACGTTCCAATCCCCGTGCCCGTGGCGTATTACTCCTTCGGCGGCTTCAAGGACTCGATCTTCGGCTCGAACAAGGCATACGGTGTGCACGGTTTCGATTTCTTCACGCGCGAGAAGGCCATTACCAGTCGGTGGCTGGATCCGAGCCACGGCGGCATCAACCTCGGCTTCCCGCAGAACTGAGGCCGCAATGACTTACGTCACCCCCGACTCTGCCGATGGCTTGCGCACCCTCGAACTTGATCGTTCCTACGTGTTCCACTCGTGGGCGGCCCAGGGTGCCCTGGACCCGTTCGTCATCGCCGGGGGCCTCGGCAGCACAGTGTGGGACTTCGACGGGCGACGCTACCTCGACTTCTCCAGCCAGCTGGTGAACACGAACATCGGGCACCAGCACCCCGCCGTGATCGCCGCGATCAAGCAGCAGGCCGACACACTCACCACGGTCGCCCCGGCGCACGCCAACCTCACCCGCGGGCAGGCCGCCCAACGCATCCTGGCCCGCGCGGGCAGCTCGTACGACAAGGTGTTCTTCACCAACGGCGGTGCCGACGCCAACGAGAACGCCATCCGGATGGCCCGCCTGCACACCGGGCGCGACAAGGTGCTCTCCACCTACCGCAGCTACCACGGCAACACCGGGGCTGCGATCGTCGCCACCGGCGACTGGCGACGGATGCCCAACGAGTACGCCCGCGGCCACGTGCACTTCTTCGGCCCCTTCGCCTACCGCTCGGAGTTCTGGTCGTCCAGCCCCGAGCAGGAGAGCAGCCGCGCACTGCGGCACCTCGAGCGGGTCATCCAGTCGGAGGGCGCCGACACGATCGCCACCATCCTCATCGAGACCATCCCCGGCACCGCCGGCGTGCTCGTACCGCCACCCGGATACCTCGCCGGCGTGCGCGCTCTCGCCGACAGGTACGGCATCGTCCTGATCTTCGACGAGGTCATGTGCGGCTTCGGCCGGGCTGGCGGATGGTTCGCCTTCCAAGCGCTCACCGAGCGGGGGCGCGTAGTCGAGCCCGACCTCATCACCTTCGCCAAGGGTGTCAACTCCGGGTACGTGCCCGTCGGCGGGGTCATCCTCTCCCTGCCCATCTCGGCCACCTTCGACACCCGGGTGTTCCCCGGCGGGCTCACCTATTCCGGTCATCCGCTGGCCATGGCCTCTATCGTCGGAGCGCTCGACGCGATGGACGACGAGGGAATCGTGGAGAACGCGGCCCGCATCGGCCGGGACGTGCTCGCCCCGGGCCTCGCGGCGCTCGCGGCGAAGCATCCGGTCATCGGCGACATCCGCGGGCTCGGCGTCTTCTGGGCCCTCGACCTCGTCACCGATCGCGCGACGCGCACACCCGTCGACGCTGCCTACATGGGCGCGCTGAAGTCACGCCTGCTGGAGCTCGGGCTGCTGCCGTTTACCGCGGACAACCGCCTCCACGTCGTACCGCCGTGCGTCGTCACCGACGACGAGGTGCGCGCCGCACTCGCCCTCTACGACGAGGCATTCACATCACTTTCCAGATTGGGCGGCGCGACGGTTGTGGTGGCTGATCGCGTCGCCCCCTCCGAGGCGGTGGGTGGATGAAGCTCACACTCGGTTTCAAAGCATCGGCAGAGCAGTTCGACCCGCGTGAGCTTGTGGAGATCGCGGTGGCGGCGGAGGGCTACGGCATGGAGTCGGTGACGGTCTCCGACCACTTCCAGCCGTGGCGGCACGAGGGCGGCCACGCGCCGTTCTCGCTGACCTGGATGGCCGCGGTGGGTGAGCGCACGAAGACCATTACTATCGGAACATCTGTGATGACGCCGACGTTCCGCTACAACCCCGCTGTCGTCGCTCAGGCGTTCGCGACCATGGGCTGCCTCTACCCGGGGCGCGTGTTCCTGGGAGTGGGCACGGGCGAGGCCCTCAACGAGATCGCCACCGGCTGGACGGGAGAATGGCCCGAGTTCAAGGAGCGCTTCGCGAGGCTGCGGGAATCCGTCGACCTGATCCGCGCCCTCTGGACGGGCGACCGGGTCAGCTTCGACGGCGAGTACTACAAGACCGTCGACGCCAGCATCTACGACCGGCCGGATGTCCCGATCCCGGTCTACATCGCGGCGGGCGGCCCGTTCGTGGCCCGCTACGCGGGACGCTCCGGCGACGGGTTCATCTGCACCTCGGGCAAGGGCATGGAGTTGTACACCGAACAGCTCATCCCGGCAGTGAAGGAGGGAGCAGAGCAGTCAAGCCGAAGCTTCGACGACATCGACCGGATGATCGAGATCAAGCTCTCGTACGACACCGATCACGACACCGCCCTGCAGAACACCAGGTTCTGGGCACCGCTGGCGCTGTCCAAGGAGCAGAAGCACGACATCACCGACCCCATCGAGATGGAGAAGGCCGCGGACGCCCTGCCGATCGAGCAGATCGCCTCACGCTGGATAGTTGGCAACGACCCCGACGCGGTGGTCGAGCAGATCAAGCAGTACACGGATGCCGGGCTCAACCACCTCGTGTTCCACGCGCCGGGGCAGGATCAGCGCCGGTTCCTCGAGCTGTTCGAGCGCGACCTGGCACCCCGCCTGCGCCGGCTAACCGCTAGCGACGGCTGAAGGCCGACAAAACCACTCGCGTCTCGTGCCCACATTTTGCCCACACTTGGGCAAAATTGTGGTCATCGAGTGGCATCGAGCTAGGCACCGAGATCCGCGGAACATCGCGAATGTTGGGCAACATGGCGGAGTTGAGTGGGGTCCTATTTGCGGCTACGGATCAATAGGCCAGACGCAACTCCCTACAGAAACCCTACAAATGTGTTAGACCATCTCGGTATTCACATGATCATGGCCAGGGTCGGAGCCATATAGATGCTGGAATTTTTGCTCGGAACCGCGCTAGCTATTGAAATTAAATAGGGTTCAAATCCCTCCGGGCGCACCCGAAGAAGCGGGACATCACCATGTGGTGTCCCGCTTCTGCTTAACCGAGGTCCTGCTTTTTCGGGTTCGGGCGGGTGGCACTTTGGACGCCGGGGCCCCGACCGGCGCAGTCCGGCGGGTTTTGCGGTTTCGGGATGCTCGCACCGACGGCTCGCCGCAAAATCTGCCGGCGGCACCGGTTGGGCGTCAAATTCCCCCGGGCGCCGAGGGCGCTGTGAGGGCTGGATCTCTTGCGAATGTCACCGCCACGATAACGGCGGCGCCGATCATCGCTATCGCCGAGATGACGTAAGCGGTGGAGTAGCCAGCGGAGACGCTCGCGCCGGCGGAGGTCCGTGTCGCCGCGATCGTGGCGAGGGTCGCCACGCCGAGAGCTGCGCCGACCTGTTGGCTCGTTGTCAGCAGGCTGGCCGCAGCGCCTTGGACGTTCGCCGCGACGTCGGCGGTGGCGGCGATCGACACGGCAGGAAGTAGTAGCCCGATTCCTGCCGCCGTCAGGATGAGGGCAGGAAGAACGTTGAGCAGGTAATCGCCGGTGGTCGAGAGGGAGACGAACCACGACTGCCCGCCCGCCACCAGAATTGCGCCGGTGAGTGCTGTGGCCTTGAGACCGATTTTGCCGATGACCCGGCGGGCGATGAATGAGGAGAGAACGACGATCGTGAGAGTGGCGGGAAGAAGGCTGATCCCGGTGAGCAGCGGGCTGAGCCGAAGTACCGTCTGCAGGTAGAGCGAGACGAAGTAGACGTAGGCGGCGAGCACCGCGCCCGTGATCAGCATCACGCCCAGAGCGCCGCGCCGCTGCCGGGAGCGAAGCAGGTCTCGCGGGATCAGTGGGTCACGGGCGCGCATCTCCGTCACGACGAAACGGGCGGCCGCCGCGAGACCGGCGGCGAATGGGGCGACGGTGACGATATTTGCCGGTCCGAACTGCTCCAGGTTGCTTAGGGCGTAGATCACCAGGGCGATGGCCACGGTTATGAGCAGCGACGGGCCGATGTGCAGGGCGACGCGGGGGTGGGATGCCGGTCGGGGTATGACGCGGGGTACCAGGATGACGAGCGCTAGGACGATCGGGACGTTGATGAAGAAGACGCTTCTCCACCCGAGGGTTTCGACGAGCAGCCCTCCGAGGACGATGCCGGCCGTTCCGCCGGCAGCCGTGGCTCCCTGCCAGATGCCGAGAGCTCGAATCCGGCTCGCGCCATCCGGGAACAGGAGGGTCAGCGACGACAGAGCGGCCGGTGAGACCAATGCGCCCGCCGCACCCTGAATGAAGCGGGCAGCGATGAGCGTTTCTGGGGTGGGTGCCAGCCCGCCCCCGATTGATCCGATCCCGAACAGGATCAGCCCGAAGAGCAGCGTTTTCCGTTGACCGAACAGATCTCCGGCTCGTCCGCCAAACAGGAGGAGGGCTCCGAAGGTGAGTGCGTAGCCGGTCACGATCCACTGCAGGTCGCTGTCAGAAAATCCCAGCCCGCCCTTGATGGACGGCAGCGCGACGTTGACCACGCTGAAGTCGAGCTGGAGCACGAACTGAGCGGCGCACACCACGATCAGGGCGACATTCGCTGATCGCGACGGCGGCGCTGCGGTTTTCGGTGCGGCCGGCGACTGGTTCGACATGTATGCCCTCTCGAGGTGAGCGGTTACCCGCGCGAGCAGCGTACGAGCGGGCCTGCTTTCTGAGCCACGCCCTGCAAGGAACACCTACCCGGCCCACGCATCCGCTATTTCGCTTTCGTCGCTCGCTCTCGCGTCGCATGCAGGTATCGGCGCAGCGACGCGTAGCGGTACTCCTGATAGATCCCGTGCAGGAACGCGAGAACCACGGCCGTTCCGACGCCGATCAGAATCGATTGCGCGGGCTGTTGGGTCGCCTGAACGACGATGATGGCCACCCCAGCACCAGCGACCATCGAGTTGACCACTCCGATCGAGGTGGCTGTGGTGAAGAACACGCCCACCCACGAATGGCGTCGACCGATGGGAAGCATCTCGTTGGGCCCGTGCGGGCCGCTCGGGCGGGGGAAGTACTTGGCGCCGCCGGGCAGTATCTTCGCGTAGACGGCGCGGATGCGCTGAATCGAGTCGAGCGCGGCAATGTCTTCCAGAGACGTCTCCACGAGACGCTGATATGTGAACAGCCCGAGCAGGAAGATCACCGGCATGATGACCGACAGAAATCCCAGCGCATAGTCGGTTTGCGCGAGAAACCCGAAGGCAACCAGAGCGCTGGACAGTGTCGTGAGGTACAGCGCCGCGCGGCTGCTGGCCTCATTCACGGTGATTCCCCGGGCCGACTCCAGTACAAAGTGCTCGTTCATCAAAGCGCTGTAGAAGGCCCCGGCTCGATCCGACAGTGCCTCGATCGCTTCGTCCGCAGTCGGCAGGTCGTGGGATTTCTCCGGATGCTGAACGAGCCCGAGCCCTTCGTCAGACACTGGCGCTCGCCTCGCGCACCGAGAATAGATTCCCGAAGGGGTCGAGCAGCTGGCACAGGCGCTCCCCGGTGAAGACCGTCTTCGGTCCGCGGTGGGCTGTAGCCCCGTGGGCGGTCCATTCAGCGACGAAAGCGTCGACGTCGGAGACCGTCCAGTATGGGCTCGTTCCCGCAGGCCCGGGCGAGTTGAGCTCGTCCTCCTGGTGGAGGGTGAGTCTGGTTCCGTCGAGGTCGAACGCGACCAGAGCGCCACCCCGCACGACAGGTTGGCGGTCCAGCCGCGCCGAATACCAGGTGACCGCAGCCTCGAGATCGCTCACGAAGTAGAAGACATCCCCCACTCCGGCGAACGTGACCGCGCTCTCGCAGCCTCCTTAGAGACTGTTGAATCTACGAAGACGGACTGGAGGAACGCCAGTGTCGGGCCGATGGCCAACTGGGTGTAACCCTCGGCGTGATGAGTTCCCGGCACCAGTTGCAGCGTGCTGGCGAGCCCGACCGCTGACAGCGCTGCCTGCATGGCCACGGCATCACTCACCGGAACGAATTCGGCCAGCGAGTTCGCCAGGAACACGGGTCCACCCTTGGGGGAGGCGTGACGCGAGGTCGATGCCTCGGCGAGGAGATTCCGGTCGCCCCCAACTTCCCCGAGGATGGTCCACCGCAGGAAGGCGTCGTTGCGACCGGTTTGATTGATGTCCGCACTCTTCATCGCATTCAGGTCCTGCGACGTTGGCGTCGCCGCGAGATCGTCAGTCGCCTCGACGATCCCGAGGAGGTCGAAGATGCCCGACCAGCTGACAGCTGGACGACCGGTCGCGATGCTCGCCTCCACAGACAGGTTGCCTCCCGCCGACCCGCCGAAGAACGCCAGCTTGGTGCGGTCGAACGCCCATTCCGACGCTGCGGCCCACCGCGCGGCGGCCAACACGTCGTCGCGGCTGGCCGGGAAGGTGGCGTCGGGCGCCTCGCGGTAGTCGATCGCGAAGACGAGGTAGCCCGCGTCCACGAGCATTGTGGCGAGCGATCCCTCTTTGCTCTTGTCGCCGCGGAACCATCCACCCCCATGAATCAGGATGATTGCGGCTCGCGCACCGTCCACCTCCGCTGACACTTCTCGGCTGTACACGTCGAGCAACAGCCGCACAGACCCAACGGATCCGTACTCGATATCCAGACGTGGTGACACTTGCTCCATCAGAACCTGACTCCTCTTTCGCGGGCGGCGCCGCACCAGCGACACGGTACGAGGTCAGGGGCGATCGAGATACTCCTCACCGTCGGAACAACGTCGGTATCCTCGTCGCCATGAAGCTCCTGCTCACCTCGGGTGGTGTGTCGAACGACACCATTCGCGAATCGCTGGTCCGGATGCTCGGGAAGCCGATCTCCGAGAGCACGGCTCTGTTCATCCCGACGGCTCAGTGGGGCCAGCCTGCATGCTCGCCGGAGTCGGTGTGGATGTCGACGGCCGGCCGGTGGCCGGGCGACTCCGATCTCACTCAACTCGGCTGGAAGTCGATAGGCGTCCTGGAACTCACTGCCTTGCCGAGCATCGGCCAGAACCGGTGGGAACCGTGGGTTCGTAACGCCGACGTGCTGCTCGTCGATGGCGGAGAAGCCGTCTACCTCGCCCACTGGATGCGCGAGTCCGGTTTGGCGGCGCTTCTCCCGTCGCTCGCCGACACGGTCTGGGTGGGGGTGAGCGCGGGGAGCATGGTCATGACGCCACGGATCGGCGACGAGTTCGTGGACTGGAAGCCCGGGGAAGGCGATGAGACGCTCGGTATCGTCGACTTCTCGATCTTCCCGCACCTCGACTATCCGGGCTGGGACGAGAACACTCGAGAGGCCGCGCATCGCTGGGCGGCGGGCATTCGAACTGTCGCGTACGCCATCGACGACCAGACCGCGATCTCGGTAGTCGACGGGAAGGTCGACGTCGTCTCAGAAGGCTCCTGGGAGCGGTTCGACCCGAGGGTATAGGACGCGACGAACCGTCGATTTTCCGACTCCGGGTTGTGGGCCACCCCTCCAGCGCCGCAATACAGTCGACGGACCCAGTGAAAGGCAGAACCATGACCGACACCGAAGGCGCCCCCACCGACAACCGAAACCCCTGGAAGGTCTGGGTCATCGTGCTCGCGATCCTCCTCGGTCTCGCCATCGTGGCCGCGATCATTTGGGCGGTCACGACAGCACGCCCGGCACCCACGCCGACCTCAACTCCCACTCCAACCGTCTCGGAATCCTCGAGCCCCACTCCGACCTCGCAACCGACGGCGGAGACGAGTGACTGCTCCTTCAGCGCGCTCGCGGTGACCTTGGGCGAGCCGGAGGGCACAGCGGGCAGCAGCGTCATCCCGCTCATCTTCACCAACTCCGGCGACGACAGCTGTGTGATCGGAGGATTCCCGACGGTGGCGTTCGTCGGGCAGGGCAACGGCACGCAGATCGGTAGCGCGGCGACCGACGACACGACGAGCACGGCGACCGAGATCACCCTCGCGCCGGGGGCCGCTGCGACCGCGAATCTGACCGTGACGTTCGCCGGCAATCTGGATGACTGCTCGCCGACCGACGCCGACGGGTTCCGGGTGTACCCGCCCAACGTGAGCGAGGCCGTCTTCCTGCCGGACACCTCGCTGCAGGCCTGCGCGAACAGCAGCGCTTCGATACTCAAGGTCACCGCTCTCGCCGAGTGAGCTCTCGAGGGGCAGTCGAAAGGAAGTGGATGTCTGAACCAACGACGATCGCGGTGATCGGCGCAGGTCGCGTGGGGCTCGGTTTCGCGGAGGCGACCTCATCGAGAGCATCGGCTTCGATGTCGTCGACGCCGGGCCGCTCTCCGAGGGATGGCGGTTCCAGCAATTGCAACAGATGCGGCCCGAGAAGCGCATACGGTTGAGAAAGGGCATGTCTCCAGTGACGCGCATCTCGTGCTCATCTTCGGTGTCGGGCACTCCCCCCAGACAAGCGGAGGAATTACCCGTCTTATGAAACTGAAAGATGAAGGCGAGCACTACGACCTAGTCGTCATCGGCGCGGGCCCGGCTGGCACTTCCGCGGCGATTCGTGCTGCAGAGTTGGGCGCTCGAGTGGCCGTGGTTGAGGCGTCCCGCACCGGTGGGACCTGCGTGAACACCGGCTGCGTGCCAACGAGGGTGCTGGCAAAGACGGCCAGAATTGTGCGCGAAGTGCGCATCGCGCACGAGTACGGCATCGCGATTTCGGCTCCGGAGGTGCAGTGGGACGCGACGGTGACTCGCGTGCGCGCGACTGTTGACAAGGTGCGTTCGCTGAAAGACGAGGCCGGGCGGTTCGCGGCGTTGGGGGTTGAGCTCATCCTCGAGGGGCGGGCGCGGTTCGTCGATGCGAACACCCTCGCCCTCGACAGCGGGCGGCACATTACGGCTGAGTCCGTGATCATCGCCGTGGGCGGGCACTCTCGGCGACTGCCCATTCCCGGTGCCGAGCTCGCGATTGTGCCCGAGCACCTGCTCGACCTGCCGTCGCTGCCCCGTCGCGTCGCGATCATCGGCGGGGGCAACACCGGTGCGCAGTTGGTCACAGTGTTCAGCTCCTTCGGCTCAGAGGTGGCGCTACTGGATGTCGCGCCGAGAATCCTGGCGGCATCAGACAGCGATGTCTCGGTCGCGGTATCTACCGCTTTCGCTGAGCAGGGTGTCGCTGTTCACACGGGTCTGGAGGGTGTCGAAAGCCTGATGCGGGCAGGGGACGGCTCGATCACGGTCACGTGGCGTTCGAACGGCGAAGCCGTGGCTGGCGACTTCGACACCGTCGTTATGGCCACCGGTTGGCCCGCGGATGTTGACGACCTCGGGCTTGAGCACGCCGGCATCACCACCGTGCGGTCTGCGATCCCCGTCGACCAGTACTTTCGCAGTGTTGTGCCGCATATCTACGCTGTCGGGGATGCAAACGGTCGCGACATGCTGGTTCAGGCTGCCAATTTCGAGGGTGAGGCTGCAGCCGAGAATGCGGTGCTCGACGCGAACCGGCGCACGCCCCACCACTTGCTTCCTGCCGGCGGTTTCACCGATCCGGATTACGCAGGAGTGGGGTTGACCGAGGAGCAGGCGCGGGCTCGCGACCGGCAGTGCATAGTTGCAACCGTGCCGTACACGCAGCTTGACCGTGCGGTCATCGACGATCGTTCACGCGGATTCTTGAAACTGATTGCCGATCGCCGACGCGAGCTGATTTTGGGGGCCCACGCTGTTGGCGAGAACGCGATCGAGGTCGTGCAGTCTGTCACCACTGCGATGGCTGCCGGCATCGACGTTTCGACTCTCGCCGGGGTGAAGTTCGCGTATCCCACGTACAGCGCGGTCATCGGGCTGGCAGCGCGCGCCCTGCTCGCACAGGCCGCGGAGACACAAACAAGTTCAGCGGCCGAGAACTGACCGCAAATGGCCTTCTCTCTGCGGTAGCGCAACTCGTCCCAGTTCTTCGCCCGCGTTTGATCAGCGGACGTCTTGCCCGGGCACAGCGGCCACGGCCAAACTGGCGATCGCGAGCACTTCCTCTCGGGAGCCGCCATCCCGGGCGCACCCCGACATGCCCCGCATGACCGCGACCAGGAACGACGCCAGCTGTTCGGAATCGACCGACGGTGGGAGGTCGCCGTCGGCAATCCCCTGAGTGATCCGGGCGCTCAGCCGGTTCTGGATCTCCTGGCGCTGCCCGGCGAGACGCGGCTCGGTCAACATGAGGCAGCCGAGCGGTGTCTTCGCGTCGGTGTGCGCGCGGGCCGTGTCGTCGAGCATCACCGCGATTGCCTCGCGGGCAGTCGGGCGGGTGGCTGCAGAGTCGACCGCGTCGCAGGTTCGGCGGAAGTAGAGCGCGGAGGCTTCGTCGAAAAGGCTGTCCTTGTCGCCGAATGCCGCGTACAGGCTCGGCGGAGTCACGCCCATGGCGTGCGTCAGCATGGCGATCGTGGTCTCGTGGTAGCCCGCGCGCCAGAAGAGCTCGACGGCTGCCGCCAGCGCCGTGTCGCGATCGAAGCCCCTGGGTCTGCCTGCCATGCTCTCAGCATATCGTAGCGATCACTACGGAATGTGATAGCGTCGAAGCCGAATTCATAGTGATTGCTACAGAAAGAGGACTTCATGCAGTTAGAGAACGCCGTCGTACTCGTTACGGGCGCCAACCGCGGTATCGGCGCAGCGTTCGTCGCGGAGCTGAAGGCGCGCGGCGCGAAGAAGATCTACGCGGCTTCGCGCACGCCTAGCGACCTCGACGTTGACGGCGTTGAGTCCATCCAGCTCGACATCACGAACCCCGACGAGGTTCGGGCAGCCGCTGAGGTGGCTGGCGACGTGCAGGTGCTCATCAACAACGCGGGCATCTCGACCGGCACGTCCCTCATCTCCGGCGACGTCGCTGATATCAGGCGAGAGATGGACACGAACTTCTTCGGCCCGCTGCTCATGACTCAGGCATTTGCGCCGATCCTGAAGGCAAACGGCGGAGGTGCCATCCTCAACGTCGTGTCGGCGCTCGCCTGGTTTACCGTGCCCGGAGCTGGTGCGTACGGTGCTTCCAAGGCGGCAGCGTGGAGCCTCACCGACAACGCTCGCCTCGATCTCGCGAACCAGGGAACCCAGGTCGTGGGCGTCTACATGGGTCTCGTCGACACCGATATGACTGCGGGCTTCGAAGCGCCGAAGATCTCCCCGACGGCTTTGGCCGCGGCCGGACTGGACGCCATCGAATCGGGTCTGGATGAGGTGTTGGCCGACGACTGGGCGAAGCTTGTGAAGTCGGCAGTCGCGCTCAGCCCATCCGAACGCTACGAGCGCTTGTTCCCCGCCTCGTGAAATAACTGGCGCTGGCTGACGAACGAAGAGTGATCGCCGGCGCCGCGATGCCTATTCGCTGAACCTACTTCGGCCCGTACGCGAACAGCCCCGACGGGTCGTACTCGGTCCGCACCGCCGTCAAGCGCTCTCGGATGCCCCGCGGCCAGGCCGACTCGAACGCCTGGTCGGTGCGAACCGATCCCAGGAAGTTGATCGTCGTCTCCTCGAAAATCCACGGGTCGATGGCCTGAAGTAGAGCGGCGCCGGCGCCGGGGATCACCGTCTCGAACAGCGCCGGGTTGGGCGCGCCGATCATGGACAGGGTGAATGCTCCGGCGCGTCCGCCGACGGCGGAGCCTTCCGGCACGTCGACGGCGGTGCGGTTGCCGAGGTGGCGCAGCTCGACGGAGACGAACGGCGCGTGCTGTCCAGCGCCGACGTGCTCCAGCATCGCGGTGACGAGCTCCTGATCGACGCCGGTCAGCATCCGCCCGAAGGTGATGGTGGGGCTGGGGTCGGTCGGGTCGCCGTGAATCGTCGCGACGGCGGAGGTCGGGATCTGCGTGAGTTGGTCGATGTAGACCGCGGCGGCAGACCGCAGCGGCTCAGCAAGCTTCTCGCCCGTCCGGGCATCCCCCGGGTAGGCGAAACGAATGCTCAGCAGGGTCCGGCCGCGAACCGGTTCCGGGATGAAGGGGAAGTCGGGCATCCGCATGACAGCGACGCTGGTCGACACGGTGGCGTCGGCGGTCGCGGTGTACTCCACCCACGCGCGCAGCGCGGCCTCGATGTCCGGCGCATCGAAGACGAGGCTGCCGGCGTAGAACTCCGCGAGCTCGATCAGCTGCACCCGCACTTCGGTGACGATCGCGAGGCCACCCTTCCCGCCGCGCAGCGCCCAGAACAGGTCCGGATTTGTCTGCGCCGTCGCTTCGACGATCGCGCCATCCGCCGTGACGGCGGTGAAGCCGCGCACGTAGTCGCTTGCAAATCCGTGGCTCCGCGCGAGCGGCCCCAGCCCGCCGCCCGTGAGGAAGCCGACCACGCCCACCGTTGACGACGACCCGGTGATCGGCGCCAGCCCGTATTCTGCTGCCGCCTGAACCACCCTGCCCCACGGAACGCCGGCGCCGACGGTGGCGACTCGGGCGACGGGGTCGACCTGCACGCTGTCGAGCCGGCGGGTGACGATCAGCACCCCGTCGGTGATGTCGAACTCGGCACCGTGGCCGGTTGCCTGCACGCGCACGGGCATGCTGTTGGCGCGCGCGAATTGCACCGCCTCCGAGACATCCTGAGCAGAGGAGACGCCGACCGCGACATCCGGAGTGTGAATGTGGCTGGCGCTCCAGGCGGCGACTTCCTCCGCAAAGCCGGAGTCGGAGGGCACAAGAACCGGCCCAGTCACGCGGGACTTTAGGGACATCACATCTGTCATGGCAATCAAGGTAGTGGGAGCGACCGTGAGCGTCGAGAGGGTAAGGCCCTCGTGGTCAGACCGCGATGTCCACTGAGGTCAGTTCCTCCGAGAGCCGCCACACTCGCTCCGCGTCTGCCGTGCTTCGCAACCGCGAGTAAATAGCCTGCTCGGCCGGGCCGCCACCGAGGTGACCCAGCCCACTTGGCCCGTACAACGCGCCTCCTTTCGCATCGGGCGAGGTCGCGGCGTAGAGCGCTGGCAGTGCGGCTGTCTCGACCGTTCCGACCAGGATGTGCCGGGCCGAGAGTGCCCGGATGATGCGGCGACCTGCGGTTTCCTGTCCGCGTCCCAGCTCAGGGCGCGCGGCGAGCAGGTTCGTCGGGGCGATCCCGGGGTGCGAGAGGTTGCTGGTGATGCCCCAGTCACCGGCCAGGCTGCGCCGGTGGAGTTCGAGGCCGAACAGGCCGAACGCGATCTTGGACTGGCTGTACGCGCGCATGCCGTTGTAGGACTTCTGCCAGTTCGGGTCATCCCAGTTGATGGCGCCGCTGTTCGCCGCGATGCTGAGCTGGGAGGTCACCCGAGCCCGGCCCGCCTTCAGCAACGGCAGCAGGTGACCGACCAGCGCGAAGTGCCCGAGGTGGTTCGTGCCGAACTGCAACTCGAACCCGTCGGCCGTCGCCTGCCGATCGGGCGGTGTCATCACGCCGGCGTTGTTGATGAGGATGTGGATGGGCTCGCCCTCCGCACGAAGGCTCTCGCCGAGCGCGGCAACGGAATCGAGCGACGAGAGGTCGAGTTCCCGGAGCGAGATGCTGGCGTTCGGCACCCGCTGTCGGATGGCCTGGACCGCGGCATCCCCCTTCCGCATGTTCCGCACCGGAAGGATGACGTCGGCACCGGCCGCGGCCAGCCGCAGGGCGAGATCGACGCCCATTCCGTCGCTGCCGCCGGTGACGACGGCTCGCTTGCCGGTCAGGTCAGTGACGGTGATATCGATTGGTGTGCGTGGCATGGTTCTCCTGAGGCTCGTGGTTGGTGGCTCCACTGTTGCCGACCCGCTTCCCGTTAGGCAGGGCCCGGCGATCCCCCGATACCGCGACGGTTATCAGGGGATCGGCGAACCGTGGATGCGCGACCGCCGAGCGTCGAGAATGAGTAGTCGATGGAGGGAACACCGCATGGAGATCGACCGGCACGGTTTGGCCGAGTTCTTGCGACGACGACGGCAGGCGCTCCAGCCCGAGGATGTCGGGCTGCCGCGTGGGCAGCGCCGCCGCACGGCCGGGCTGCGCCGCGAGGAGGTGGCCGCCCTGAGCCACATGTCGACGGATTACTACTCGCGGCTGGAGCGGGAACGTGGTCCGCACCCGTCAGAGCAGATGATCGCCTCGATCTCGCAGGGGCTCCATCTCTCGATCGACGAGCGAGACCACCTCTTCCGGCTCGCCGGGCTGAACCCGCCGTCTCGGGGAGCGTCGACCGAGCACATCGGGCCGGGCATGCTGCGCATCTTCGATCGGCTGACTGACACCCCGGCCGAGATCGTGACCGAGCTGGGCGAAACGCTTCGACAGACCCCGTTGGCTGTCGCCCTGATCGGAGATCTGACGGCGTATCGGGGGCCCGCCCGCAGCATCGGCTATCGGTGGTTCACCGACCCGGCGGCCCGGGAGCGCTACGCGCCAGCCGATCATCCGTTCCTCTCTCGCTTGTGGGTGTCTGGTCTGCGCGCCGTGGCGACCCTCCGCGGCCCGCACTCCCGGGCCGCCGAGTACGTGGATCTGCTGATGGCATCGTCCGAGGAGTTCCGGCAGGTGTGGAGCGAACACGAGATCGGGATCCGCCCGCACGAGGTCAAGCACTTCGTCCATCCGGAACTCGGCGACCTCGAGCTGAACTGCCAGTCGCTCGTGGACCCGAGCCAGTCGCACTCCCTACTCGTCTACACCGCGATCCCCGGCAGCGAGAGTCACGAGAAGCTCCAGCTGCTGTCGGTGATCGGGGCGAACTCGCTCGCCTGATCCGTTCCACCACGCGTGGCGCGAACCACCGCGTAGACTCCAGCAACGTCCCGTGACGAGGCGGGCCACAGGATTGGGGTTGTCGGGTCAGTGTCGAGACTGCGTGGGAGCGCTCCCGTTCTGATCGCGATCCTCGTTGTGGTGGCGCTGGCGTGTGGATTCTCCATCGCCACCTCCGCATACGTCGACCAGCAGGCAACGGTGGGGCTCCGCGCCGACCTGGCCACCCGGTCCGGCGACGACCTCGCGCTTCGGGCGTCGTTCGACCTGGCCGACGATCCCGAGCAACAGGATGCCGCGGTGAGGGCCGCGGTCGCCCGCACCTTCGAGTCGACGTCAGTCGGTTTCGACGTGACCCGTACCCTCGAGTCCGGCGCATTGTTCTCGACCGGCGCCACGCCGGTACCGGCCTCGGCGATGACCGTCCCCGACCTCGAGTCTCGAGCTGATTTCGACTCCGGCAGCGTTCCCGATGGGCCGGATCAGGTAGCGGTACAGGCCGATGCTGCCGCTGCATTCGCGCTGCAGGTCGGTGACGAGGTCGAGATCAACGGCCTGCCCTTCGAGGTGTCGGGCACCTGGCGGCCACTCGACGCGCTCGACCCGCGCTGGTACGGAGACGAGACCGTGGCGACCGGCGGCACGGATCGGTCGGGCCCGTTCGTCATCACCGAAGAGGCGTGGGCGCGATTCGACTCGGCGCCGACAGCGGTGTGGACGGTCGTGCCCACGTCGTTCGACGCGTTCACCGCCAACAACATCGAGGCGGTGAGTGCGGCGTGGGCGACGATCGAGCAGGAATGGCGCGGTGAGGTGCCCGAGTTCGATTCGATGCAGGTGCAACGGGGGCTCGCCCGCACGCTCGATGGCTTCGACCGACGCGTCGAGGGCCTGCGCGCGGTAGAACCCGTGGCCGCCGTGCTGGTCGCGGGCAGCGCTCTCGTCGTGCTCGGGCAACTCGTACAACTTCTTGTCGCGGGCCGCGAGCACGAGACCCTGCTGTACTGGGCTCGGGGTCGATCGGCCGCCGCGATCGCTTCTCGCACCGCGCTCGAGGTGGCCGGTACCGCCATCGTCGGGGCGATCGTTGGTGCAGCCGCCGTCGCGGTCGGTCTGGCCATAACCGTGGACTCGGGGCAACTGCTGCTCCTCCGCCCGAGCGCCGTTGCCGTTCCGGCAGTCGTTGTACTCGGCGCGATCGTGATTGCCGCACTCACATCGCTGCGTTCGACGACGAGCGTCACACAGTCCACGAAAGGCGGCCGCGGCGATGGCCGAGCCCGTCGCATCGCGGTTCCGGGCGGGGTCGTGCTCGTCACCGTCGCGGCAGCGATTGCCGTGTGGCAACTGCAGCTGTACGGCTCCCCCCTCACGCCGAATGCCGAAGGTTCGACGAGCATCGACCCGATCGTGGTGATGGCCCCTGCCGCCGCCCTCATCGCGGTGGTGCTGGCCGCCCTCGTTGCCTTTCCGTCGATTGTCGGTCTCTACGCGCGGAGCACGCCACGCTCTGGCGCGAGCATCCATCTGACCACCCGCTCGCTCGCCCGCCAGACCGCCCGCATCGCGGCACCGCTGGTGATTGTCGCCCTGGCTGTGGGTGCGATCAGCGTGGGGGCGACGTTCTCCGGCACCTGGTCGCAGCTCTTCACGCAATCCGCGGCCCTGCACGCGGGTGCTGACGCACGCATCTCGTCGCCGCTGGCACGCCTGACCGCGGCGCAACGCGACGCGGTTGCCGCCACCGAGAACATCACCGCTGTGGCCCCGGTCGACGTGCAGTCGCTGTCGGTAGGTTCGATAACAGGGACGACGGTGGCGGCGACCCCGGATGCCCTGCAGCAGGTCGTCTCGGATGCTGACGGCATCTTCTCCCGCGAGGAGGCCGCCGACGCCATCCGCGTGGTCGAACCCGGGCCCGTCATCCCGGAGGGGGCAACGAGCCTCACGCTGCAGGTCGAGGCGCTCGACTTCGACGAGCCCCCGGCGCTGCGCGCGTGGATCGCGGACTCGTTCGGAAGCGTGCGACCGGCGGTCTTCGATGAGCCCATCGTCGATGAGGAAGCCGACGGTGCTCTCGAGTACACGACCACCCTCGCCGAGGGCTCGTCGTTGGCGCCCGGGACGCTCCTGTCTTTCGACGTGTCGTTCGGCAACCAATCCTTTGGCGAGCCCGTACCGAGTTTTCGGATCGAGCGGCTCACCGCCGAGGTCGACGGCGCAGCGGAAACGCTCGAACTCGGCCAATACTGGGTGATCGACACCCTGAGCGACTTCACATTCCCTCCGTCGAGCACCCCGGCCGGAGATGGTTTCGTGCTGGATTCCGTACTGCCCTCGGTGCGGATGACCGCGGCTCTCGACGGGACTGAGCGCGACAACCTTCGGCCCGGGGTGGTCGTCACCGAGAAGCTGGCCAGCCTGCTCGACCTGCAGATCGGCGACATCATCGGCTTCACGCCTCGCGAGGTCATGACGGAGTTGAACGCCGAAGTCACCGCGATCGTGCAAGCCATCCCCGGCGCGGACGGTGACGTGGCGCTGCTGATCGACCTCGCGGTGATCAACCACCTCCACCAGCGGGTGAGCCGCGAACCGGCCGCATCTACCGACCTGTGGGTCACGACGCCCCAGCAGCAACAAGTGCAGCAGTCGGTGCGATCGATCGTTCCCGCCAACGCGCGCGTCGAGTTGAGCGATGATCCGGTGGGTCGCCAGGTGTTGGGCACGGCATCGATCAGCCTGTGGGCGGCGGCGTTGTGCTGCTTGCTCTTCGCTCTCGTCGCGGTGGCCGCAGCGTCGAGTTCGCGGCTGCGATGGGGTCGCGCCGATTTCGCGTCGCTCAGGGCGATCGGGATGAATGCCCGGGAGCAGTCGGCCGTGGTTGTCCGCGAGTTCGTGGTCGTGCTCGCGGTGGCGGTGCTGGCCGGTGCTGTCGCCGGGCTGGTCGTGACCCTGCTGACCGTTCCCCAGTTCGCCCGTGCAGCGGTTGATCGCGACAACCTCCCGGTCACCTCGCTCGCGGTGAACTGGGTCGGGCTCGGCGTGCTGCTCGGGGCCCTCGCCGTCGGCGTCGCTGCCAGCATGCTCATTCTGGGGCGGCGGGTTCGATCGCTCGCGTCGCGGTTGTTGCCCAGTGAGGAGCAGGAGTGAACGCGGCGATCTCGACCCTCCGCCTGCTCGGCGATCACCTGCGTGCGGGCATCCGGGCATCGCTCCTGGTCGCACTTCTGGTGACGGTGACGGTGTTCATCGTCGCGATCGCGCCGCGCGCGTTCGCGGCCGTGGCGACGGATGAGCTGCGCTATCTGCTCGGCCAGGAGGATCCGGCCCGCCTCGACGTGAGTGGCGAGGGACGGATCGGCCTCCCTGCACCGACCAACGCCTCGACCGCCGAAACCCTCCTCGACGCCACGGGCGAGGCCATCCGCCAGTTCTCCTCGACGTTTCCCCGGCCGCTGGCCGACGGAACGGGGCAGCCCGTCTGGCTCGCGAAGACCACGAGCGCGGGCGGCAGCGCCGGGAGTCTGGCGCTGTCGTTGCGGCTCGCCGTCGACCTCGGGTTCGATGAGCGGCTGGATTACGTCTCCGGAGCGGCACCGGCGGCGCGACCCCTCGACGCCGACGACGAGGATCCCGTCGACATCGCGATCTCGGCGCGTTCGGCATCGGAGATGAAGGTGGAGGTCGGCGACATCCTGCAGTACTCGCTGGCTCCGCTCAGAATTGCGGGAATCTACGAGCCGAAGCATCCCGAAGACACCTACTGGAGCCACTCTTTCGACCTCGCCCGCCCAACCATCGTCCGCGAGACGGGCGCTCCGAACACGATCCAGGCGACGGTGTACGTCGCACCCGACTCGATCGTCGCGCTGCACGAGCGCTTCGCCGTCGGCACGATCGCGGCCTGGGTCCCGATCGATCCAATGGCGTACTCCTTCGCGGATCGGCAGGTGCTGGCGACCCAGGTCCGCAGCCTCACCGCGACTCCGGTGTCGCTGCCCGAATTCGGTTCGATCACCTTCAGGTCGTCATTCCCCGACGTGATCGAGAGCGCGCAGTCGAAGGTGGCTGCCATAGCGGCGCTCATGGCGCTCTCGGCATCCGGACTCTTCGGCGTGCTCGTGGCGACACATGCGCTGAGCATCCAGACCCTGGTTCGGCGGCGTCGCTTCTCGCTCAGCCTCGCGTCGGCGCGCGGCGCATCGCAGCGGCAGCTCCGCTCGATCATGGTCATTGAGGCGGCGCTGATCGTCGTGCCCGGGGCGGCAGCCGCCATTGCCGCCGCCGTCATTCTCGTGCCGGAACGAGTGGGGATCGACGGCTGGCTGGCCCCCATCGGGTTGGCGATCATTCCCATCGTGCTCGCCGCGGTCCTGGTGTCGCCGGGGAGCCTTCGCGGCTCACGCCGCGATCTCTCCGTGCGCTCCACATCATCCATCCGATGGGTCATCGAGGCGACGATCGCCGGCGCGGCCGTGGTCGCCCTGGTGCTGCTGCAACGCCGGGGGCTCGTCGCGTCGAGCGACGTGGGCGTCGACCTGCTGCTCGCCGCGACCCCTCTCCTGCTCGCCACCGCGATCGGTCTTCTCGCGCTTCGAATCTTCCCCATTCCGCTGCGAGCCGCGCGCGCTCTCCTGCGACGGGGAACCATGCCGGTCACCGAGGTGGGCTCGGCCCGCGCCATCCGGGAGCCCGCAATCGGAACGATCGCGGCCCTCGCACTGATCGTCGGAGTATCGATCGTGGTCTTCTCCACGATCATGATCAGCACTGTCGGCGGAAGCATCCAACGCGCGGCGCAGGAGGTCGTCGGGGCAGACGCCCGCGTCGACGCGAACGACCTCCCCGACGCGCTGGTGGATCAGATCCGGGCTCTGCCCGAGGTGACCACCGCTGCGGCGCTGACAATCCGCGAGAACGTGGTTCTTACCGACGAGGCGGGCACGACACGAATTCGAATCGTGCTGGTCGACCCGGCGGAGCTGGCAGCCGTGCGTCCGGATCTGCCCGAGCTCGAGACATCGTCTGACTCGGCGCGGCCGGTGCTGGTCTCGCAGTCGCTCGCCGACATCCTGCAGGGCACCGATGTGAGGCTCGGGGATGAGCCGGTGCAGCCGGTCGGCGTGGTGTCTGACATCGCGATTCCCGGAATGTCTGAGGATTGGCTCATCATCGATCGGGCCGCGGCGGACGGCCTCGCGCTGACCGGAGAGGTTCGGAGCCGACTTCTCATCGATCTTGAGGACACCTACGACGCCGCCACCGTCGACACGATTCGAAGTACCGTGCTGAGCGGGCAGCCGGAACGGTACGTGGGGTCTGTGCGCGTCTACGACGTGCGCTCCGAGCTGGCCGAGCGCCGGGCGGCGCCCACCACCTCGGGTCTCGAGGCGGCGCTCATCCTGATCGCCGTGGCCGCTCTCGTCTTCACGATGCTCATCGTCGCGCTGGCAGCGGCTGCCTCCGCGGCTCCCCGAAACCGCGTGACCGGCGTGCTGCGAATTCTCGGCATGACCCCGCGTCAGATCCGAGCGCTCGTGGCGTGGGAGTTCGGGCCGGTGGCGCTCGCCGCGCTTCTGGTCGGCACGGCGCTCGGGGTCGGATTGCCCTACCTGGTGACGGCCGTGGTCGACCTGCGCGCGTTCTTCGGGGGCGCAACGCCACCGGCGCCCTTGCTCGTTCCGCTCTGGATCGCCGCGGCTGTGGGCATCTACGCGCTGACCATTCTCACGACCGTGCTCCTCGCGGCGGCACTCGGGCGGCGGTTCGCCCCCGCATCCACCCTCAAGATGGGAGAGCCATGACACTCCAGATCGAATGCTCCGACCTGGTCAAGATCTTCTCGGCGGAGGGGGTCGAGGTTCAGGCACTCCAGGGCCTCACGCTGCAGGTCGACAGCGGCGAGCTCACCGCCATCGTCGGGGCATCAGGCTCGGGCAAGTCGACGCTGCTGGCCATCCTCACCGGCCTGGAGGTGCCGACTGCGGGCAAGGCGGTGGTCGCCGGCCACGACCTGCTCACCATGACATCGGCCGAGCGAACCCGGTATCGGCGGGAGACGGTGGGATTCGTCTGGCAGCAGACCGCCCGCAACCTCCTGCCGTACTACACCGCGCGACAGAACATCGCGATGCCGCTCAGGCTCGCGGGCGTTCACCGGTCGCAGCGGGCCGAACGCACCGAACAGCTCATCGAGCTACTCGGGGTGGGCGATTTCGCCGATCGGCGCCCTGCGCAACTCTCCGGCGGCCAGCAGCAGCGCGCGTCAATCGCGGTTGCCCTCGCCAACGAGCCTGAAGTTCTGTTCGCCGACGAGCCGACGGGCGAGCTCGACGAAGACAACTCGCAGCTGGTGTTCGAGGCGCTCGGCGCCGTGAACCGCGAGCTCGGCGTCACGGTCCTCATCGTGACGCACGACGAGGAGGTCTCGACGAAGGTGCGGCGCACGGTACAGATTCGTGACGGCCGGCTCTCGACCGAAGTGCACCGCAGCACCGAGACCGACGAGCACGGTCAGGAGCAGCACCGGTCGCGGGAGTTCGTCGTGCTCGACCGGGTCGGCCGCCTGCAACTTCCGCAGGAGTACGTGCGCAGCCTCGGCCTCAGCGGGCTGGTTCGGGTGGAGCTTGCGGATGATCATGCGCAGGTGCATCCGACCGGGCAATCACCGGCCGCCGACCAGCAGGGAGAAGACCAGTGAGCAACCAGGGCGTTCTGCGGTGCGAGGGCCTCGCTCGCACCTACGGCAGCGGCGCGACCGAGGTGCGCGCGCTCGTCGACGCCAGCCTCGAGGTGAGCGCGGGCGAACTCGTGGTGCTCCGCGGCCCCTCCGGCTCGGGAAAAACGACTCTGCTCAACCTGCTGGGCGGGCTCGACGTGCCCACTGCCGGTGCCGTCTGGCTGGGGGAGCGGCAGGTGACCGGCGCGAGCGAGCGCGACCTCGTCGACATCCGGCGGCGGGAGATCGGCTACATCTTCCAGGCCAACGCGATGCTCTCCGCGCTCACCGCCGCAGAGAACGTGGAGTTGCCGATGCGCATCATCGGGACGGATGCCGACGAACGCGCCACGCGGGTGCAGGAACTGCTGTCAGTCGTGGGGCTGGCGGATCACGCGCAGCAGCGACCGGACGAACTCTCGGGCGGCCAGCAGCAGCGCCTCGGGATCGCGCGCGCCCTGGCCAACAGCCCGCGACTGATCATCGCCGACGAGCCCACCGGTCAGCTCGACAGCGTCAACGCCGAGGCGATGATGTCGCTCATCTCGGCGCTCGTCCACGAGCGCGGCGTCGCGGCCGTGGTCTCCACTCACGACCCGAGGATGGCGGCGCACGCCGATCGCATCCTCGAGATCCGCGACGGTCACCTGCGCTCGCGGCACGGCCGTCGCTCGTCCGGCGCGCAGCCCGACGCCTGACCCAGGGGGCGGCACCGCCGGTTGTCAACCCTGTGACGATCGCGTCGGTACCGCGTAATTTCGAGTCCGGGGTGCCCGGGAGACGGCATCCCGTCACCCAGCGAACAGGACTCAATCATGGCGACGACGGTCGATACCGCCCCCACCGAACCGGACACGAAGCTCAGGCGCGGCATCACCGGGCCGCTGCTGTTCCTGTTCATCTTGGGTGACGTGCTCGGCGCCGGAATCTACGCGCTGATGGGCGTGCTCTCGGCCGAAGTCGGCGGCGTGCTGTGGCTGCCGCTGCTGGTGGCCCTGCTTCTTGCTCTCCTCACGGCAGGCTCATACGCCGAACTGGTGACGAAGTATCCGCGCGCTGGCGGGGCGGCCGTCTTCGCGGAACGGGCGTTCAAGAAGCCGCTGATCTCATTCCTCGTCGGGTTCAGCATGCTCGCGGCCGGGGTGACGAGCGCCGCGGGGCTCTCCCTCGCGTTCGCCGGCGATTACTTCGCGACGTTCGTCGACTTCCCGCCCGCGATCACCGCGATCGTCTTCCTCGCCCTCGTCGGGCTGCTCAACGCCCGCGGCATCCGCGAGTCGGTCGGCAGCAATGTGGTGATGACGGTCATCGAGGTGAGCGGTCTGCTGATCGTCGTCGTGGTGGTCGCTGTGCTTCTCGGCGGCGGCGGAGGCGACGTGTCGCGCGTCACCCAGTTTCCCGACGGCTCGGTTCCCGCCCTCGCGACCCTCGGCGCGGCGATCATCGCCTACTACTCGTTTGTCGGCTTCGAGACGTCGGCCAACGTCGCTGAGGAGATCCGCAACCCCAGCAAGGTGTATCCGAAGGCGCTGTTCGGCTCGCTCATCACGGCCGGTGTGATCTACGTGCTGGTCGGTCTCGCGAGCGGAATCGCGCTGCCGGCAGACGAACTCACCGTCTCCAGCGGGCCGCTTCTCGAGGTCGTGAAGGCCAGCGGCGTCGGCATCCCCGACTGGATCTTCAGCCTCATCGCCCTCATTGCGGTCGCGAATGGCGCGCTGCTGACGATGATCATGGCCAGCCGGCTGACCTTCGGGATGGCCGAGCACGGGCTGCTCCCGAGCGCGCTGGGCAGGGTTCTTCCGAAGCGGCGCACCCCGTGGGTCGCGATCGTCGCCACGACCGTCGTGGCCATGGCGCTCACCCTTATCGGCGACCTGGCGATGCTCGCCGAGACCGTCGTGCTGCTTCTGCTGTTCGTGTTCATCAGCACGAACGTCGCGGTTCTCGTGCTGCGCAAAGACAAGGTCGACCACCCGCACTTCCGGGTCTGGACGGTCGTGCCGATCCTCGGTGTCGCGTCGTGCATCCTGCTGCTCACGCAGCAGAGCCCCTCCGTGTGGCTGTTCGGCGCGATCCTGCTCGCCGTCGGCGTCGTGCTGTACTTCGTGGCGCAGTTCGCGCGGCGGCGCACGGAGTCCGCTCGGCGCTGAGACATCCATTTCGCTGTCCGCTGATTTCGAGGGGCTACCGGCACCGGCCGCAATAGGGTCGGAGCTAAACGACCCGAGGAGCACAGATGGAACTGGTCTTCGTCCACGGCGCGCTGGTGCGCGACGGGCACTGGTGGTGGCAGCCGACCGCACAGCTACTGCTCGAGCGCACCGGAATCCGCAGTCGCGCCCTGGCACTGCCCTCGTGTGGCGAGGCGGGCGCCGAGCAGGTCGAGGGCGGCCTGGTGGCCGATGCCGCGGCGCTCAGAAAAGAGCTGGACGGCATGGATGACGCGATCGTGGTTGGCCATTCGTACGGGGGCACCGTGATCGCGGAGGCCGGGAATCACCCCGCCGTGGCGGGCCTGCTCTACGTGTCGTCCTACCTGCCCGAGGTCGGTCAGTCGCAAGGAGCGATCATGAGTGGCGAGGGCGACCCGGTGTCGATCGCACCCAACGACGACGGCACCCTGTCGGTAGCCGGATACGACGCGCAGTCGTTCGGGGCCCGGTTCCTTCAGGACGCCAGCGTCGACGTCCAGCGCGAGGGATGGGAGCGTGTCACCTCCCAGGCGATCGGGGCGTTCACGACTCCGACGACGGCAGCAGGCTGGCACGGAGTGGATTCCACCTATGTGATCTGCGAGCAGGACCGCAGCACGTCGGTTGAGTTGCAGGAACTGCACGCTGCGCGGGCGACGCGAGCGGTGACCGTGCCCACCGGCCATCATCCATTCATCACCCGCCCCGACCCGATCGTCGACGCGATCGCAACACTGCTGCGCTGAGGGCCGGCTACTTCTCGGCCTTCTTGTCGATCGCGGTCAGCAGGTCTTTCAGCGCCTTCTCGACATCGTCGTGGTCGTACTGCCCCGCCCTGCTCTCGCCGGAGATCACGGCGCAGCGGTGCAGCTTGACGAAGTCGCCGTACGGGAAGGAGTACCGCCCGCGCGTGCCCTCGGTCTTCTCCGGGTCTTCGCCCAGGTGCCACTTCGCGTATTCAGCCATGCCGTTCTTCTCGATGAAGGCGTTGTTCTCCTCGGTCGTGGGAGCGTCCTCGCTCCAGTCGTCCCGTTCGTCGAACACCACCTCGCCGCGCCGGAGGAGCCCCCGGGCGTGAGTCAGGGCGGCTTCGTTCAGTCGAATTGCCACTGTCATCCTCGCTTTCAGTGAGCGCAATCAGTGAGCGCGATCACCTCTTTTTCGACATTATCGATCTCACGCCGACGTGGCAGCAACCGCTTCCCGGATGAGGTCGGCGACCTGTCCCGCTTCCGGGATGCCGACCGTGTGCGATCCACCCGCCAGCTCCACCGTGCGTCGCGAGCCCGCGCGTTCGGCCATGAAGCGGTGCACCGCGACCGGGATGTTGCGGTCTTCCGCGCCGAACAGGAACCACGAGGGGATGCTCTTCCAGGCGGGTACCGCGGACTCCTCGGCGAACGCGGAATCGAGGATCGGGCGCTGAGTCACCGCCATCACCGTCGCCACCTCGACCGACGAATCGGCTGCGAACTGCGAGTGGTACTTGCTCTGCTCGATGTAGAGATCGTTGCCGCCACCGGGGACGGGGACCGGGACGAGGGTGTCGGCGAGGGTGGACCCCTCGAACTTCGACGAGAGGCCGCCCGGAGTCTCGCCGGCATCCGGTGCGAAGGCGCCGACGTAGACGAGCGCCTTCACATTCGGATTGCCGGTGCCGCCGCCGGTGATGACGGTGCCGCCGTAGGAATGACCCACCAGCACCAGGTCGCCGGGCAGCGCCTCGAGTGTGGCGCGCAGGTAGTCCGAGTCGCGGGTCACGCCCCGCAGCGGGTTGGCCACCGCGATCACTGGGTAACCGTCGCCCGTGAGCGAGGCGATCACCCCGGCCCAGCTCGACGATTCGGCGAACGCTCCGTGCACGAGCACGATGGTCGGCTTGTCTGGTGATGTCTCTGTGATGGGCATTTGGACTCCACTTCGTTGGGGTGTAACGATGTGGACCGATTGTCAGCCCGCGAGCACCGTTTGCGATTCGACGATTGCAGGAGGTTGGTGCGCGGAGCGCGCGCTGCGGCGACTAGGGCAGCGGGCCGCGACGGGCGACGATCCCCGCGAACAGCGCGTGCAGCAGCGGCAGCGCCGACACGGCCATCAGCACCGTGCCGAACACCTGGTCGCCACTGCGCACCAGGATGCCGCCGATGAAGAGGGTGGCGAACAGCACCACGGAGATCAGGCGCCGCCCCGTGCGCTCCAACTCACGCAGTCGACGCTCGACGCGCGGCACCTGTACCGCGACCTGGCCGTCCTCAATGCGAGTGGTGAGGTCGTCCAGTCGCTGGGGGAGCCGGGCGACGATTCCCGCCACCGTCATGGCCCGCTTGGCGACATCCTGAACCAGGTTGCCGCCTTCGGTCCGGATGAGCTGCGCCGAGTACGGCTCAACGGCATCCCAGATGTTGAACGCGGGGTCGAGCGAGCTGCACATGCCGGAGGTCAGCGACATGGCGCGGATGATCAGCAGGAAGTTCTCCGGGAGCTGGAACGGCAGCGAACGCACCACGTCGCCGAACTCGTTCGCAAAGGCGCGGAACTCCCGCGGATCGACCTCCTGCAGCTCGGCGAAACCCATGCCGCCGAAGCGGGAGAAGAGCTTGGTCATGGCCCGCTCGAGCTCGACCGTGTCGGCGGTTGGCAGCAGCACCCCGACGTCGCGGATTCCCGTGACCATACCCTTCCCGTCGCGGGACGCGGCGGCGATGAGCAGCTGGCGAAGGCCCCGGCGCAGCCCGTCGGGCACCTCGCCCATCATCCCGAAGTCGATGAAGGTGAACTGCCACGCCCGCTCGCCGCCGGGAGGAAGCGGGGTGACGAAGACGTTGCCGGGGTGCGGGTCGGCGTGGAAGAACCCGTGCAGGAACAGCTGGTCGAACATGACCGCCGCGAACTCGGTCGCGACCTCGATCGGGTCGATGCCGGCTGCCCGCAGCGCCGCCACATCGTTGCTCTTGATGGCCGTGACGTCCTGCAGGGTGAGAACCCGGCGAGTGGTGCGCTCCCAGACCAGCTCCGGTACCGCGACGCGGGCGTCATCCGCGAAGATCTCGCCGAACCGCTCGGCGTTCGCGCCCTCGTGCAGGTAGTCGATCTCCTCGAGGCTGGTGAGCGCGAACTCCTCCACCAGCGTCGGCATGTCGACGCGATCGGAGACCAGCCGCACGTGACTGAGCCAGCCGGCGACCCGGCGCAACGCGCTCAGATCGACGTCGACGATCCGCTCGATTCCGGGCCGCTGGATCTTCACGACGACGTCGAGAAGGCCGGTGTCCTCTGCGTCGAGCGGGGCGAGGCGGGCGCGGTGCGCCTGGCCGAGGGATGCTGCTGCCAGGGGCTCCGGGTCGAAGAACGAGAACGCGCGCTCGAGCGGGAGGCCGAGTTCTGCCTCCGCCTGGGCGCGGATGCCCGCGAACGGCACGGCCGGAACCTCGTCCTGCAGCCCCTCGAGCTCCTTGGTGATCTCGGGCGGCAGCACGTCGAGCCGCGACGACATGAACTGCCCGACCTTGATCATCAGGCCACCCAGATCCACCGCGAGCACGTGGAAGCGTTGGGCGATCCGACGCAGCCGTGCGGGGCGGTTGCGGGCGGAGATCCCGGCCAGGCCGACGCGGGGCAGGACGAGTTCGTACCACCACGTCTGCACCATGTAGCGGGCGGAGAACCGCAGGATCCTGCGGTAGCGGGCGCGCATAGACGCGGCGTCGGTCATCGGTTCTCTGGAATCTGATCTCCGCCGCGCCGACGTGCTTCGGGCACGCTCAGTCCTGGGCGAGGATGGAGTAGAGCTTACGGCGCGCCTCGTCGAGTACCGCGACGGCCTGGTTCACCTGCTCCTGGCTGCCCGATCGGCCCACCTGAGCAGCTGCCTGCGCCAGGTCGAGGCCGGCCTTCGGCAGTGCGGAGTGGCGACTGTTGTTGTCGCGCGACCCCTGCGTCGCCCATGGCGCCTTCGTGTCTGACGCGGCGTCTGCCACCAGCCGACCGGTGTCGGTGAGCGAGTAGGTCTTGCGACCGTTCGACTCCTCGGCCTGGATGAAGCCCTCGTCGGCGAGCAACTGCAGAGTCGGGTAGACAGAGCCGGGGCTCGGCTTCCACGCACCGCCGCTGCGCTCCTCGATCTCGTGAATGATCTGGTACCCGTGCATCGGGCTCTCCTTGAGCAGAGCCAGCACCGCAGCGCGCACGTCGCCGCGACCCATCCGGCCGCCGGCTTTCTGCTCGAACTGGCCGCGCAACTGCTCCATCGCGTCCCAGACCGCGTTGCCGGCCCAGCCATCGCCCATGCCGCCCTTGCGACCGGAGAACCTATCTCCCATGAATGGATTGCTCATGATGACCTCCCTTGCGCCGGCGCCCGAACTGGCTCGACGATACTCAACGATATATCTTTGAGCGAGCGAGGGATAGGCCAGATTGGCTACTCTGACCATATGTCAACCGCATCGACGCCGTCGCGGCGAGGGTAGATGGACGTCAGTTTCTCCGCCCCGGTCTGGTTCTGGAAGGGCCCGGCGCCCTTCCACTTCGTCACGGTGCCCGACCCGCAGAGGTCGATGATCGCCGCGGCAGCCGAGCTCGTCAGCTATGGCTGGGGGATGGTTCCGGTGACTGTGCACCTCGGTGCGACGGAGTGGACGACCTCACTGTGGCCGAAAGACGGCGGGTACATCGTGCCGCTGAAGGACGCGGTGCGGCGCGCCGAGTCGGTGAAGCTCGACGATACAGTCACGCTACGTATCTCGGTCGCGGTGTAACGAGTCAGTAGTCGACGCGGGACTCACGCTCGACATCCAGCTCGGTTTCGTCGGAGCCCCAGGCAGCCAGGGTCAACTCGAGCTGGCGTCGGAGCCAGTCGGTCGTCAGCGACGCTGCGTCGAGGCGCTCCAGCTGGGCCATCCGCTCGTCCGCCCCACCGGTCAGATCGTTCACGGGGTCATCTCCGTTCTGGCCAAGGCTGGCTCGGGCCGGGTGGTGGAGCCCTCCACGAGGGCAGCCGTCAGCACATCAGAGAGCAGGGAACTCCCACTGGCGGTATCGAGGAAGCGGCGGGCACTCGCCGTCACGAGCCCCCGCCGGGTTGCGTCGATGACGATCTCGCGGACGGCTTCGCGCTTGCCCGGCGAGAGCGACGCAACCACCCGGTCGGCTTCGGCGAGCAGCGTGCCACGCTGTTCGGCGCCGTCAGCGGGCTGGATGAGTGCGCTCATGCTCCCAGTGTCGCGAGCCCGGTCATCCGGCGCACTCGTCAGATGTCGAGCAGGCGGCTACGCGGTGCTGGCCGCGATGCCTGCGGCGGGCAGGATGACGTCGTCGATGTTGGAGATCAGAAATTCCCGGTCGACGGGAGTGCGTAGCATCAGCACGCGGTAGGCGACCAGGGCGGGGCCGATCAGGCAGAGCTTCTCGACGTCGACATCGGGCCGGATCTCGCCGCGATCGATCGCTCGGCGGAACAGCACCCGGTTCACGGCGGCTCGGGGCTCGACGAGCGCTTCCCGCGCGGCGTCGGCCAGTTCGTCGGAGCCGTGATCTTCGTTCCGACGATCGCCCGCAGCGGCCCGCGCCCGAAGCTCGACATCCCCGGCACCGTCCTGGTCTCCGGCGCGCTGTTCGGTCTCGTCTACGGATTCTCCAACGCCGAGACCGAGGGGTGGGACTCGCCCCTGACCTGGGGGATGCTCACGGCAGCGGTCATCCTGCTCGCCGTCTTCGTCGCGTGGCAGCGTCGCGCCGCTCATCCATTGTTGCCGCTGTCGATCATCCTCGACCGCAACCGCGGTGCCGCCTACCTCTCGGTACTCATCGCGGGCGCCGGCATGTTCGGCATCTTCTTGTTCGTGACGTACTACCTGCAGGCCACCCTCGGGTACTCGCCGATCCAGACTGGCCTGTCGTTCCTTCCGATGATCGGGATGCTCGTGGTCGCCGCCCAACTCGGCACCAACGTGCTAGTGCCGAGGCTCGGCCCGAAGATCCTGGTGCCGGCGGGTATGGCGCTCGGCGTGGTCGGGATGCTTCTGCTCACGCGTCTGGACGCGGGCAGCGCCTACGTTCCCGACGTGCTCGTGCCCCTCATGGTGCTCGGCTTCGCGATGGGCACGATCATGCCCGCGTCGATGCAAACTGCCACCCTCGGCGTCGACCGTCAGTTCGCGGGCGTAGCCTCTGCCATGGTCAACACCAGCCAGCAGGTGGGTGGCTCGATCGGAACCGCGCTGCTGAACACGCTCGCGGCAACCGCCGCCGCGGACTATCTCGCGACGCACACCCCGGTGACCGCTGCCGTCGGTGTGGAGGCTGCGATCGCCTCGTACGCGACTGCGTACTGGTGGGGCGCGGGGTTCTTCGCGCTCGGTGGTGTGCTGGCGGCGTTCCTGTTCCGCCGCCGGGGGCAGGGGCTGTCGCTCGCCAACGCACATCTCACCTCCAGTGAGGCTGCTCCCGAGCCGGTGGTCGCGCACTAGCGACCCGGCTCAGCGCACGGGCGCTGCCGACCCGAGCTTGTAGAACAGGAACGGCACGGCCGAGACGAGGCAACTGATCGCGGGCACGAGCGTGATCGCCACGAACACGGTGTTCTGCATCTCGGGCGTGATGGTCACACCGTTCTGGTACCCCGCGAGCACGATGAACATGCCGAAGACGAGCACCGCGACGGCGTTCATGATCTTGGAGACGAAGGTCAGGGTCGCGAACGAGATGCCGTCGTTGCGCACGCCGAGTCGGCGTTCCACGTCGTCGACGGCGTCAGCGATCAGCGTGGCCTGCACCACCATGAACACCCCGAGCGTGAGGCCGGTGAGGAAGATGAACACAAGAACGACGACCAGGTTCTGGAACCCCGCGAAGTAGAGGCCGAGGTACAGCACCGCGCCCACGACAGAGCTGGCAACCGCGAGCATCCGTCCCGAGACGAAGCGCAGCAGCATCGGCGTCGTGAAGGACGCGATCACCATCCCCAGGATGATGGACGCCCCGACCAGCGTGAAGGTGCCCTCGTCGCCATAGGCGATCACGACGAAGACCGCGCCGCCCGCCTGCACGATGAACCGCCCGAAGCCGAGGATCGACCCGAGCAGCACCAGCAGGAGCGGGGTGTTCTTCGCGAGGGTGCCGAACAGCTGCCGGAACGACAGCCCGGTCGCCTTCGCCGTGGTCTGCCGCTCCCGGGTGTTGAAGAACGCCAGGAGGTAGACTGCCATGCCCGCGAACGAGGTCACGAAGACCGCCAGCGACCAGCCTTGCGACGTGGTCTCCGGCGCGAAGCTCAGCAGCCGCGCGAGCCACGGCATGCCGAGGGTCGAGAGGCCGAGCGCGATCGCCCCGAACGCGCGCACGTTGCCGATCACCCGGGTGCGCGCCGTCGGATCGGCGAACGCCGAGCCGATCAACCCCCAGAACGGCACGTCGCAGACGGTGTACGCCAACCCCCACAGCACGTACGCGACGCCGAAATACAGCAGCTTGAGGGGTTCGGATGTCTCGGGCACCGAGAACATCAGGCCGGAGAGCAGGGCCACTGGCAGTGCGGAGAACAGGATGTACGGCCGCAACTTGCCCCAGCGGGTGCGGGTCATGTCGATGATGCTGCCCATCACCGGGTCGAGAACCGCGTCGGCGATCTTCGACACCGTGATGATCAGGGTGACGACGGCGATGCCCGCCGTCGAGATCTGCGCGTACTGCAGCAGGTAGACCAGCAGGAACGTCGACACGGTGGTCAGCACGAAGTTCTGCCCGAACCCCGCCGTGACGATCGAGACGGCTTGCTTGCGAGTGGAGATCGGGGCTTCAGTGGCTAACAGCGTCATCGCTCAGCTTTCCAGGAGGATCGTTTTGATCTCGAACGGGCCGAAGCTGAGGTTATCGAGGTCGGCGGGGCCAGTGGGGCGTTCCAGCAGGTCGGTCTGCAGCGCACGGGTGTGGGGCAGGCGCACGGTCATCCCGGTGCTGGTCGACTGGCCGAGGCTCTCGTACAGCCGCACGACCACGCCGGCGCCGCTCTCGGCGGGCTTCAGTGTCTCGACGACGATGCCCGGCTGGTCCACGGTCACCACGGATTCGAACGGCGCCGAGTTGCCGAGCGCGAGCGGGTTGTTCAGCCGGTACCCCTCCCGGATGACCTTGCCGAGGTCGCCCGTGGCGAACGGGGTGAAGGCATACGTGAAGCGGTGGTGGCCGCGGTCGGCCGTCTTGTCGGGGAAGGTGGGCGCGCGCAGCAGGTTCAGGCTCAGCAGCCCGTTCTTGGCGCGGTGCCCGTACTTGCTGTCGTTGAGCAGGGCGAAGCCGCCCTCCGCATCCTCCGTCGCGATCCACTTGTGGGCGCACACCTCGAACTGCGCCTTCTCCACCGAGTCGCGCTCGGTCGTCACCCGCGCGATGTGCCCGAACTGGATCTCGCAGAGCGCGGTCTCGCCGTAGTGTTCTGGGCGGAACTCGGCACGCAGCATCCGGTGCTTCTCGTGCCAGTCCACCTCGGTGTCGAATCGCACGACATCGCTGCCCGCCTCGAGCGTCACCCGCTGCGTCACCGATACCTTGGGCCCGCGGTACTCCTGCAGCCGCACCACCGTTACCCCGTCGACGTAACTCTCTGACCGGGTTACCCGCAGCGTGCGAGGCGTCTTCGCGACGTAGTCACCGTCGATGTCCCACGCGTTGAACGGCCACACGTACGGGTCCTTGTACACGACGAGCCGGTTGAGTCCCGCGCCCGCGTGCTCGGCGCCGCCCGCGTCCAGGCACGACACGATCTCGCCGCTCGCGCCGAACCTCAGCGTGAGCACGCCGTTGCTCAGGGTGTCTGCGGTGAACGAGAGTTCGGGATGCTCCGCCGCGGGTTGCAGCGCGGCGCCGGAGTACGGTTCCACCTCGGCGAGGTACCAGGCGTCGTCGACCTTGACGTGCTCGCGCCGCGGGAAGCTGGTCAGGTTGACCGCCGTATATTCGTCGGCCCGCGGCATGGTCGCCATCAGCTCGCCCGCGTAGCTGTCGAGCGCGGCGTCGATGGCGCGGTAGGTGGCGAGCGCCTCGCGGTTGACCCGTTCGATCGACGAGCCCGGGATGATGTCGTGGAACTGGTTCAGCAGCACCTCGCGCCAGTGCTGCTCGAGCGCCGCCCGGCTATCGGTGCCGGTGATGACGGCGAGCGCCTCGGCGTCGTGCAGCTTGCGTTCGATCATCCGGTTGAACCGCTTGATCTGCGCCTGCGTCGTGTAGGTGCCCTGGTGCGTCTCGAGGTAGAGCTCACCGACGTGCGTGTGCGGGATGTCGCGCCGCTCGAGATCGCGGAAGAAGTCGCCGGCGCTCGAGTGCCGCACCTTCGGCAAGCCCCTGAGGTCGAGCTCGCGCGCGGTGACCTCGTGGTGGATCTCGCCGGGTCCGCCCCCGCCGTCGCCCGAGCCGTAGACCAGCAGGGCGGTGTTGAGCGCGCGCTCCGGGTACTTCTTCAGCCCGGTGAGCAGCCCGTCGGCGGCGCCGCGGCTGTTGTAATCGCCCTCGGGCGGCATGTGCACGAGCACGGTCGAGCCGTCGATTCCCTGCCAGCGGAAGGTGCGGTGTGGGAAGTCGTTGACCTTGTTCCAGGCGAGCTTGATGGTCTGGAACCAGTCCATGCCGGTGCCGCGGAGGATCTGCGGCAGGTTGCCGTTGTACCCGAAGGTGTCGGGCAGCCAGCACAGCCTCAGCTGCTCATCGGTCAGTCCGAACTCCTCCTGCAGAAAACGGCGGCCGACCAAGGCCTGGCGGACGAGCGACTCACCGGACGGGAGGTTGGTGTCGGGCTCGATCCAGAACGACCCCTGCACCTCCATCCGCCCCGCTGCCACGGCCGCCTTCATCCGGTCGAACAACGCCGGATGACGATCGCGCATCCACGCCATCTGCTGCGGCTGGCTGGTGCCGTAGATGTAGTCGTCGCGCCGGTCGATCGTGTTCACTGCTCGCACGTAGGTGCGAGCCGACTTGCGTTGCGTCTCGCGGATCGGCCAGAGCCAGGCCATGTCGAGGTGGCCGTGCCCGATCGCGCTGTAGACGAACTCGTCGTCGGAGGTCGCGGCGAGGGATCCGGCGAGTGCTTCGCGGGCCGCGGCGACGTCGCCGGCGGAGAACTGGGCGAACGCGGCCCTCATGGCCCGCCTCAGGTCGGCCTCGAGTGCGGCGTCGTCCGTCGCGCCCGCGAGCACGAGCAGCGTGAGGTAGTCGTAGTAGAGCGCGAAGACCTCGTCGTCGCGGGAGGCGAGGTATGCGCCGTGATAGGCCGGGCGTCCGACCTCGTACAGGATGAAGCCGTTGTAGGTGACATCCGCGTACAGCTCGATGTGCCCCGACGCCAGGTCGACGTTTCGCACGGGCCGGAGGTTGCCGCCGCTGTGCGGCAGGTCGCCCTGCTGGAACGCGGTACTCACCGAGTCGAGCACCTCACCGGTCGCCGAGAAGACGAGACCCTCACCCCGGATCCCGAGCAGCACCACCGGGTTCGACACCCCGGTCGGCACGTCACCGGTCAGCCGCAGCCACGCGCAGTCGAAGGTGCGCCCCCAGCCGGTGCCTGCGCGCAGCGGGCGGAACGCGGCGCGGTCGAGCTCGTCGAACGGGATCGGTTCGGGGGAGCGCACGATCTCGGCACGGAGCGGGGCCACCCGGGTGAAGATGCGGCGGCGGATCTTCATGAGCCGGCGGTACTCAGCGGGCTGCTGGGCGGAGAGTCCAAGGATCCAGGCCGCGAACCCGCGCATCGTTGCCCTTCCCTCGTTCGATCCCGAGTCTATGACACGGTCGTCCGGCTGCTCACGCGCACCGGCCGCATCCCGGCCCCGTAAAATCGGCCGTGATGTCTACGCCATTCCAGCTGTCGGATGAAGTCTCCGAGGCCCTCGCCGCCCACCGTCCCGTTGTCGCTCTCGAGTCGACGATCATCTCGCACGGGCTGCCCCGCCCGCGCAATCATGAGGCTGCGATCGAGTTCGAGACCATCCTGCGCGACGCCGGGGTGACTCCGGCCACCATCGCGGTGCTCGACGGTGTGCCCCAGATCGGGCTCGATGCCGAGGGCGTGCGCCGCATCGCCGAGGAAGATCTGGCCAAGGCGAGCGTGCGCGACCTGCCGATCATCGCGGCGGCGGGCGCCAGTGCCGCCACCACGGTCGCCGCCACCAGTCACCTCGCCGCGCTCGCCGGCATCCGCGTCTTCGCCACCGGCGGCCTCGGCGGAGTGCATCGCGGCGCGAGCGAGAGCTTCGACGAGTCGGCCGACCTGTCGACGCTCGCGGTCACCCCGATCACCGTCGTCTCGGCCGGGGTCAAGTCGGTGCTCGACATCGCGGCGACCCTCGAACGCCTCGAGACCCTCAGCGTGCCGGTCGTGGGGTTCGGCACGACCGTCTTCCCGAGCTTCTGGCTGCGGGAGTCGGCCTTCACCCTGGATTGGTCGGTGCAGACCGGCGAGCAGGTCGCCGCCATCATGCGGGCGCAGGATGACCTGGGCCATGGCCAGGGCATCGTGGTGGCCAACCCGATCCCGCTCGACCAGCAGTGGGACCCGGCCGAGCACGATCGCGTGCTGACCGAGGCACTCGCGCTCGCCGACGAGGCGGGCGTGACCGGCAAGGCCGTCACCCCGTTCCTGCTCCTGAAGATCGTCGAGCTCTCGGGTGGGCGCAGCCTCGAGGTCAACCTCGACCTGGCCCGCAACAACGTGCGGGTCGCCGCGGGGATCGCCACGGCCTGGTCGGCCCTGCAGCGTGGGTGACCGAAATCGCATCATCGCTTACGGCGACCTGATCGACGACGTGCTCGCCATTCCGCGCGGGCCGATTCGGGATGACACAGACACACCGTCATCCATCCGCTTCAGCCCGGGTGGTTCCGCGGCGAACACCGCGGCCTGGCTCGGCGCGATCGGCGCGCCCGTCGACTTCGTCGGGGCCGTCGCCGCCCGCGACGAGGCGCGTCACGCGGGCGTGTTCGCCGCTGCGGGGGTGACCGCGCACCTCACCACCAGCGGTGAGCTGCCCACCGGAACGATCGTGGTGATCGTCGAGGGCGATCGACGACACATGCTCACCGAGCGGGGCGCGAACGCCGCACTCGCGCCCGGGGCCGTAACGGATGAGCTGCTGGCCGCCGCCAGCGTGCTGCACATCACCGGGCACGCCCTGCTCAACGACGCCGGAGCCGCCGGGATCGCCGAGGTGATCCGCCGTGCCCGCGAGGCCGGGGTGACGGTATCGATCGCGCCGGGGTCGGCGGGCTTCATTGCGGATTACGGCATCGCGGCCTTCCTCGGGGGGGTCGCGGGAGCCGACATCCTGTTCCCGAGCCTGGACGAGGGCCGCCTGCTTACCGGCCTCGACGACCCGGAGCGGATCGCCGCGGCGCTCGCCGCGACGTTCCCGACGGTGGTGCTCACCCTGGGCACCGATGGTCTCGCTGTCGCGCAGGGCGTGACGGTGACCCGTGTGCCCGCGGTAATCGCGTCGGTCGTCGACCCGACCGGCGCGGGGGATGCCCTGTGTGCCGGCTTCCTCGCCGAGTGGGTGCACTCGGGTGACGCGATTGCCGCAGCACTCGCTGGCGTGCAGGTTGCCGCGCGCGCCGTGGGTGTTATCGGGGGTCGGCCGACCGCTTGAGTTGGTCGTACGCCTCCAGCGCATCCTTGCGACTCTGGGCGAGGTCGACAAGCGGCTCGGGGTAGTCGGGGGTGCCCGCCTCCGGCACCCAGCGATTCACGTACCGCCCCTCGGTGTCGAATTTGGCGCGCTGCAGCTCGGGGTTGAAGACCCGGAAGTAGGGTGCCGCGTCGGCACCGGAGCCGGCCACCCATTGCCAGTTCGCCGGGTTGTTGGCGTCATCGGCGTCGACCAGCGTGTCCCAGAACCACTTCTCGCCCACTCGCCAGTCGACCAGGAGGTTCTTCACGAGGAAGCTCGCGGTGACCATTCGGATCCGGTTGTGCATGTACCCGGTGCGCCACAACTCGCGCATGCCCGCGTCGACGAGCGGCACACCGGTGTTGCCCTGCTGCCACGCGGCCAGCTCGGCGTCGTCGGGCGGCGACCATGGGAACTCGTCGAACGCGGGCCGGAAGTTGCGCTCGGCCAGGTCGGGAGAATGGAACAGGATGTTGTGGTTGAACTCGCGCCAGCCCACTTCGCTGAGGTACTTCGCCACGTTCTTCCGGGCCGCGGCTGACATCGGCCCGTGCATCCGGTCCCAGATCTGGAACGGGCTGATCTCGCCGAACCTCAGGTGCGGGCTCAGGTGGCTGGTCGCCTCGATCGCTGGCTGGTCGCGCAGGTGGTAGCTCTCGAGCCGGTCGTCGACGAATGACTCGAGCTGCTCGAGAGCGCCCGCCTCGCCGGGAGTCCACGATTCCCGGAGGCCGTCCGCCCAGTCGGGATGGGTGGGCAGCAGCTGCCAGTCGGCGAGGTCGTCGCTTCGGGCATCCGCGAACGTCACGGTCGGCGCGGGAAGTGGCTCGCGCATCGGCTGTTCCCGAGCCGCCTTCCAGAACGGCGTGAACACCTTGTACGGCTCACCCTGGCCCGACGTCACGGTCCACGGCTCGACCAGCAGGTTCGCGTGGAAGCTCTGCGCGTCGAGTCCGTCGTCGCGCAGTCGCTGCTTCAGCCGGGCGTCGACTTCGCGGGCGGCCCCGTAGCGGCGGTTCCAGTACACGGCACCGGCGCCGGTCTCGGCGACGACGGCCGGGATCACCTCCTCGGCGGCTCCCCGGCGCAGAACGAGAGTCGCGCTGGCCCCGAGCGCCTCCAGCGAGTGGTGCAGCCACCACCGGCTGGCGGCGCCGAGGGGGCGGATGCCCGGGCTCACCTCATCGAGCAGAAACAGCAGCACGACCGGCTCGCCGCGCTCGGCAGCGGCCACCAGCGCGGGGTTGTCGGCCAGCCGGAGATCGTCGCGCAGCCAGACGATGCTCGGCCCGCTGATCCCGCTCGTCATTCCGGACCGCGCCGAAGCTTGTCGGTGAGCTCGGTCAGCGCCGCCAGCTCGCTGTCGTCGAGGGCTGAACCAACCCGACGATGGATCGACTCCGCGTGAGTGACGGCGACCCGACGGAACAGGTCGTACCCCTCATCGGTCAACTGCACGATGGTGCCCCGGCCGTCGACCGGGTCGGTCTCCTTGCTGACGAGCTTGCGGGCAACCAACCGGTCGACGAGCCGGCTGACGCTCGGTTGGGTGAGCAGCAGGTTGCGGTTCAGGTCCCGGATGCGCGACCGGCGGCCCTCGCAGCGTGACAGGTTGAACAGCACGTCGTACTCGTTGAACGACAGCTCGCCGCTCGGGAACTCGGCGTTCAGTTGTCGGAAGACGGCGACCTGCGCGCGAAAGAGCGCTTCCCACGCCGTGACGGCGGCGGTCTTGTCGCTCATCCCACAACTCTATGCACCTGCACCGACCCTCGGGTCGCGGGATGTGGAGAAGAGGCTGTTAACGGCCGTTAAACAGGATTGAGGGTCGGTTTCAGAGGCTAGAAACCGACCCTCTCCCTTGCACCAAGAGTGTCCTGCAATCACATTCCGCATCAGCTGCCACAGCAAACAACTTCTGCTGAAATGAATGTATAACGGAACGGTAACGCTGTCTAGTTATCGAACCGTTATTTTTCAGAAAGATTTCTCGCGGACGGATATTGGCGCGAGCGTCCGATCGGGACGGACTTGAATTGGCACTCATTCGAACGATTGAGGCCTGGCCCGTGTCAGCGTCCCTGCATAGGATCCGAAGGTGACCGAATTCAGCACAGGCGACCGAGTGAGCTGGGCGACATCCCAGGGGCGAACGCAGGGGGAAGTGGTCGAGAAGAAGACGGCGGACTTCGAGTTCGCCGACCAGACGTTCCGTGCGTCGAAGGACGACCCCGCGTTCATCGTGAAATCGGAGAAGACCGGTGCCGAGGCGGCGCATAAAGCGTCGGCGTTGAAGAAGCTGAAGCCCCGCTAGGTGACCGGAGTGACGTCCGCCGCGGCCTCAGCGAGGTGCGCGCCCCACACGCGATAGGTGTGGCTGTATCTCTCCTCCACACCCTCGGGCAGCCAGAGCGAGTTGGTCAGCTCGACAGGGAAGTCCACCACCGTCACGGCGTCGTACTCCCGGGCAACGAGCCTCGTGTGCCGGTTCAGGAGAGCGCCCTGGGCTCCCGCTGCCACCCGCGCGGCGCGGGACAGACTCCCAGCGTTGTCGAGCGGCGGGATATCGGCGATGACGATGCGCGCGGAGTCCGGTAGCGACCGCATCAGGGCGTCGAGCATGTCGCGGAGCTGGCGCTCCCAGGCTCCGGCACCGATCACCCTGAGGGTGTCGCAGATGCCGACCATGATCACCACGAGGTCGGTCGTGGGCAGGTCATCCGCGATGCCGGCGATGGCTTTCGGGGCTTCGTCGAGTTGGGAGTTCGGAAGCGGACAGATCGACCAGGCCACTCCTCGGGCAGTGATGGCAGCGAATCGTCGTGAGAAGAAGGCCGGGAGGCTGATCTCGTGGGTGCGGACCCCGAGGCTGATCTCGCCCGGTTCACCCAGGAAGACGACTCGGCGAGGGCTCGACCCAGCTACCGTTCCGTGTGCCGGGTCGTCGGGGTAGATGTCGCGGGAGGCGTCACTGCGGCGGAACAGGAACTCCACGAAGTGCGCGACCCGGGAGCTCGTGGCGAGGGCGAACCGGAGCGGGTTTCGTACTGACGGCATCGGGACGGCCTTTCATTGGCGGCATCCGAACACCGTGGCGCTCACTCTACGCAGGTCTGCGACCCCTCAGGCGCTGTCCCGGACCACGAGGGTGGTGGGGAGTGTGATCGCGCGCGGTGCCCCGCCGGCGATCACCTCGAGCAGCAGCGACACCATCTCCTCGCTGAGCTGGTCCCAGGGTTGGCGCATCGTGGTCAATGGCGGGTCATGGGTGGCGGCGAGTCCCGAGTCGTCGAAACCGGCGACCGCGACATCCTCCGGCACTCTGAGCCCCGCCGCTCGCAGGCTCGTGATCGCGCCCGCCGCCATCAGGTCGGAGGCGGCGAACACCGCGTCGAAGTCGCGGGTGCGCTGCAGAATGGTCGACATCGCGACCGCGCCGGACTCCGCGCTGTAGTCGCCCTCGGCCACCAGCTCGGGGTCGAAGTTCGCCCCCATCTCGTCGCGGAACCCCACCAGCCGGTATCGCCCGCCCGGGGTGTCGCTGGGCCCGGCGATCATGGCGATGCGGCGGTGCCCGCGGTCGCGCAGGTGCTTGGTCATGATTCGTGCGGAACCGGATTCGTCGACCGACACGGTGGCGACGTCGCGCTGGTGCCCGATCGGGATGCCGCAGCTCACGGTCGGGACGCCCGATTCGAGCAGCGCGTCGAGGATCGGATCGGACTCGTGCGATGAGATCAGCAGCACGCCGTCGACGTGCCCTGCCCCGACGTAGTGCGCAACGTTGGCGCGTTCCGCCGGGGTGCTGGCGACCAGCAGCACGAGGGTCATCGACCGCTGGGCGAGGGCCTCCGCCGCGCCGCGGAGCAGCAGCGCGAACGTGGGGTCCGCGAAGAGCAGGTGCTGGGGCTCGGTCAGCAGGAACGCCAGCGAGTTCGCCTTGCCCGTGGCAAGACTGCGCGCGTGATGATTGGCGGTGTACCCGGTCGTACGAATCGCCTCTTCGACAGCGGTGCGCGACTGCGGCGAGACCCAGTGCCCACCGTTCATCACCCGCGAAACGGTGCCGTGCGACACTCCGGCTGCGGCAGCGACGTCACGGATCGTCGGCTTGCGCTGACTCGTTCGGTGCTCCACGTCGTGGACTCTACTCCTCACCAAGTCCGCGCAGGCGCACCGGCTGTAACCGGTAACAGTTCGATAACGGAACGATGCCGGGGCTGGTCGGTCCGACGCGATCTGACCGAGACTGTAACCGGTCACAGTGCGCGGCCGTCTCGACCCAATGGAGTGTTTCGATGAGTTCTCGACCGTCTTGGCCAGCCCTCGAGGGCATCGCCTACGGCGGCGACTACAACCCGGAGCAGTGGCCTCGCGAGACCTGGCTCGACGACGTTCGGCTCATGCGCGAGGCGGGCGTGAACCTCGTGAGCGTCGGCATCTTCTCCTGGGGGCTCCTCGAGACCAGCGAGGGCGTCTTCGATTTCGGCTGGCTCGACGACATCCTCGGCCTGCTGCACGACAACGGGATCGCGGTCGATCTGGGCACGCCCACCGCCTCGCCGCCCGCGTGGTTCTTCGCCACCTATCCGGACGCGCGCACCGTCACCCGTGACGGCGTGACCATGGGGTTCGGTTCGCGCGGCATGGCCTCGCCGTCGTCGCCCGACTACCGTGCCGCCGCGGTCGGCATCGCCGGCAAGCTCGCCGAACGGTACGGCAGCCACCCGGCGGTCGTGCTGTGGCACGTGCACAACGAGTACGGCGTGCCGGTGGGGGAGGACCACTCGGCGCACGCCATCCGGGAGTTCCGCGGGTGGCTCCGCGAGCGCTACGGATCACTCGACGAGCTCAACACGGCCTGGGGCACTGCTTTCTGGGGCCAGCACTACGGCGACTGGGAGCACATCGGCACCCCGGCGGCGGCCCCCTCGGTGGTCAACCCAGCCCAGCGCCTCGATTTCGCGCGTTTCACCGATCACCAGCTGAGGGCGGCGTTCGTCGCCGAACGCGATGCGATCCGGGAGCGGGCATCCCAACCGATCACGACGAACTTCATGGCGGCGGCCACGCTCACCACGAACCTGTGGAAGTGGGCCGAGGAAGTGGATGTCGTCGCCAACGATCACTACCTGACCGCCGCCGACCCCGAGGGTGAGATCGGACTGGCCCTGGCCGCAGACCTCACCCGCTCGGTAGGAGGTGGACGGCCGTGGATGCTCATGGAGCACTCCACTTCGGCCGTGAACTGGCAGCCCCGCAACATCGCCAAGCGGCCCGGTGAGCTGGCCCGCAACTCGCTGTCCCACCTCGGGCGCGGCGCCGACGCGATCATGTTCTTTCAGTGGCGGGCGTCGCGGTCGGGCGCCGAGAAGTTCCACTCGGCGATGATCCCGCACGCCGGCACCGGCTCGCGGGTGTGGCGGGAGGTCGTCGAACTGGGCGGCACGCTGGGGCGGCTCGCCGAACTGCAGGGATCCCGCGTCGTCGCCGACGTCGCGATCCTCTGGGACTTCGAATCGTTCTGGGCGCAGGGCCTGGAGTGGCACCCCTCGATCGACCTCGATCACGCCGAGCGGGTGCGGGCGTTCTACGAGCGCTGCTGGCGAGACGGCATCACCGTCGATTTTGCCCTGCCGAGCCACGACCTCTCGCAGTACCGGCTGGTGATCGCGCCGGCCCAGTACCTGCTGTCCCTGGCGGACGCGGCGAACCTCACCCGCTACGTCGCCGACGGCGGCACCCTGGTCGTGTCGTTCTTCTCCGCGATCGTCGATGAGTTCGATGCGGTGCACGAGGGGGGCTTCGGGGCGCCGCTGCGCGACGTGCTCGGGGTGAGCGTCGAGGAGTTCCTGCCGCTGCGGGAGGGTGAATCGACCGCGGTCGACTGGCGCGGCGACATCCTGGCGGCGGGTGTCTGGCAGGAGGATCTCGTCGTCGCTGGCGCCGAGGTCGTCGCGACGTTCGCGTCGGGCGCCGCCGCAGGCAAGCCCGCGATCACCCGCAACCGGCACGGCGAGGGTATCGGCTGGTATCTCGGTACCCGCCTCGACGCCGAGGGGCTTCGGGCGGTGCTGCAGTCGGTGTACGCCGATGCGGGTGTCGTCGCGGCGAATCATCCCGCCGGCCTCGAAGTGATCACGCGACGCGGCGAGGTCAACGATTATGTGATCGCGCTCAATCACGGCGACGCCCCGACCCGACTCGATATCGCCGGCACCGATCTCGTGACCGGCTCCGACATCTCCGACGCTCTCGACCTACCCGGCGGCGGGGTCGCCGTCATTCGCACCTCGAGCGGTCACCGAGGGGGTGATCGCTGACCCCGATTCGCCTCACCTCTCGCCCACGATGTCGTGGGTGTGAGACAGCACCATCCGCGCGGCGCCACCCGGCTCCGGCACATTCTGGAAGGAAAACACATGCGCAAGCACATGGCACTGGGCATCGCGGCTCTCGCCTCGATCACCCTTCTCGCCGGTTGCACCAGCAGCCCGGCGCCCGACTCATCCGACGGCGACGTCGCCGAAATCGTGATCTGGACCGACGCCGAGCGCGAGGAGGCCATCTCGGCCGCTGCCGTCGCGTTCGAGGAAGAGACCGGAGCCACGGTCACCCTGGTGCAGAAGAACTTCGAAGACCTGCGTGCCGACTTCATCGCCCAGGTTCCCACCGGCGAGGGCCCCGACATCACCGTCGGCGCCCACGACTGGCTCGGCGCGCTGGTCGCGGCGGGCGTGGTCAACACGATCGACCTCGGAGATCGCGCCGCCGACTTCGAGCAGGTCGCGCTCGACGCGATGACCTACGACGGTCAGCTCTACGCGCTGCCCTACTCGCTCGAGACCATCGCTCTGCTGCAGAATGTCGACCTGGTCGGCGAGGAGGCGCCGTCGTCGTGGGATGACATGATCCAGCGTGGCCTCGCAGCCGGCACCGAGCGCCCCTTCGTGATCAACACGGGCGCGGAAACCGGTGACGGTTACACGATGTACGGGTTCCAGACCTCGTTCGGCGCCCCAGTGTTCGTGCAGGACGCGAGCGGCTCGTACACGAACGAGGTCGGGATGGGCGGCGACGCGGGCACCGCGTTCGCGCAGTGGCTCCACGACAACGGCTCGGCCGGTGCCGGGTACCTCTCCACCACGGTCGACTACGACATCAACAACGAGCTGTTCAACTCGGGCAAGGCGCCGTACACGGTGCAGGGCCCGTGGGCGATCAGCGCGTTCCCCGATGTCAACGTCGCGGTGAACCCGATCCCGTCGGCTGGTGGCGAGACCGCCGCTCCGTTCGTCGGCGTGCAGGGCTTCTACCTGAGCTCGCAGAGCGAGAACTCGCTGCTGGCCACCGACTTCCTGGTGAACTACCTCGGCACCGAAGACGCCCAGCGCGCGCTCTACGAGGCCGACCCGCGCATCCCCGCGTTCACCAGCCTGGCCGAGGAGGTCGCGTCTGACCCGATCATCGCCGGGTTCCTCGCGTCGTCGCAGGGCGGTGTGCCGATGCCGAGCATCCCCGAGATGGGTTCGGTGTGGGACTTCTGGAACGCGGCCGAAGCGCAGATCATCAGCGGCGCCGACCCGGCGAGCACCTGGAGCACGATGATCACCAACCTCGAGGGTGCCCTCGCCGGTTGACCCCGTGCCGTGGGGCGGCCCTGCCGCCCCACGGCACCACCCCGGCCCGCAATAATGCGGGCTCGTCAGGGAGGAAGCAATGAGCACCAACACCGCCCCGCGTGTCGATGGCACCGGCGTCACGAACCGGCGACGAGTCATCCGGCCCGGGTTCATCGTCAAGCTGCTCCTGATGGCGCTCGTCAACGCGCTCGGCATCACGGTCATTCTCGCGGCGTTCCGCACCGAGTCATGGCTGGTGCTCATCGCCTCCGTCGTGCTGCTCGCCGCGGCCGACGTCGTGTACTTCACCAAGCGCCTGCTGCCCCTGAAATACCTGCTGCCGGGCCTGATCTTCCTCCTGGTCTTCCAGATCTTCACCCTCGGGTACACCGGCTACGTCGCCTTCACCAACTACGGAACCGGCCACGCGGGTTCGATGCAGCAAGCCGTCGACGCCACGCTCATCCAGGGCGAGCGACGCGTCGAGGGCTCGGGTGACTACCCGCTCGCCATCGTCGAGCGGCTCGGTGAGATCGGCTTCGCGATCAACGACGACGGCGATGTGCGTGTCGGCACCGAGGTCGAGCCGCTGGCCACCGTCGAGGGGGCGGAGGTCGGATCATCCGGAGCCCCGCTCTCCGTGCCGGGCTGGACGGTCGTCGAGCGCACCACTCTCTTCACCGACACCGAACTGCAGGAGCGGGTCGTCGCCCTTCGGGTGCCGGTCTCGGATGACGCGGAGGATGGCTCGATCCGAACCCGCGAGGGCACCACCGGCGTCATCTACCAGTCGTCGCTGCTCTGGGATGCCGATTCGCAGACCATGACCGACACCGCGACCGGCACGGTCTACTCGCCGAGCTCCACGGGCAGCTTCGTCGCTCCCGATGGCACCCGGCTGCCCACCGGCTGGTACGTGAACGTCGGCTTCGACAACTTCATCCGTGCGTTCACCGACTCCTCGCTCGCGCTGCCGCTGCTGCAGGTGACGCTGTGGACCTTCGCGTTCGCGATCCTCACGGTGCTGACCAGCTTCGGCCTCGGGCTGCTGTTCGCCCTGATCTACAACGATCCGCGGGTTCGGGGGCGCAAGCTGATTCGAACGCTGTTCATCCTCCCGTACGCCTTCCCCGCCTTCATGTCGGCGTTGCTGTGGCGCGGGATGCTCAACTCCGAGTTCGGCGTGGTGAACGACCTGTTCTTCTTCGGCGCCGACATCAACTGGCTCGGCGACCCGGTGCTGGCCAAGGTCGCGATCCTCTGGGTGAACCTCTGGCTCAGCTATCCGTATTGGTTCCTGGTCTGCACCGGGGCCCTGCAGGCGATGCCGAGCGAGACGCTCGAGGCTGCCACGATCGACGGAGCCGGGCGGTTCCGGCAGTTCCGCTCGATCATCCTGCCGCTGTTGCTGGTCTCGACGGCGCCGCTGGCGATCGCATCCTTTGCCTTCAACTTCAACAACTTCACCATCATCTACATGCTGACCGGGGGAGGCCCAGCCTTCTCCGACAGTGCGACCGGGCTCGGCTCGACCGACATCCTCATCTCCGCGATCTACCAGATCTCGGGGGTGGCGGGCGGCTCGGCCGACTACGGGCTGGCCAGCGCGCTGTCGATCATCGTGTTCGTTGTCATCGGTGTGATCTCCGCGATCGCGTTCCGCCAGACCCGCAAGCTAGAGGAGGTGCAGTGATGTCTGCTGTCTCGCGCGTGACCACCCCCACCCGGCGCCGCCGCTGGTGGGCCGAGGTCGGGTGGAAGTATCCGCTCGCTGCACTCATCGTGGTCTTCGCGGTGTTCCCGCTGCTCTACATCGTGTCGGCGGCGCTGCGACCCGGCGGCAGTCTCGCCGGCAGCAGCGCGCTGTTCCAGGCCTTCGACTTCGCCAACTTCCAGGCGCTCGGTGGCACCGCGTTTTGGACCTGGGTGGGCAACACCTTGATCATCGGCACGGTGTCGGCCATCGGCGCGGTGCTGATGGGCGCGGCCGCGGCCTACGCGTTCTCGCGCTTCCGGTTCGCCGGTCGTCGCGCGAGTCTCACGGGCCTGCTGATCATCCAGATGTTTCCGCAGACCGTGGCGTTCGTCGCGGTGTTCCTGCTGCTGCTCGCCCTGGGCGAGGTGGTTCCCGCCCTCGGGATCAACTCGAAGATCGCCCTCATCTGCGTCTACCTGGGCGGCGCGCTCGGGGCCAACACCTTCCTGATGTACGGGTTCTTCAACTCGATCCCGGTGGAGATCGACGAGTCCGCCAAGATCGATGGCGCCACCCACGCGCAGATCTTCTGGCGCCTCATCATCCCGCTGGTCACGCCGGTGCTTGCCGTCGTCGGTCTCCTGGCATTCATCTCCTCGTTCGGCGACTTCATCCTCGCCCGGATCGTGCTGACCTCCGAGGACAACTGGACGCTTGCTGTCGGCATGTACCAGTGGGTGTCGAACCAGCTGACCTCCCGCTGGGGGCTGTTCGCGGCGGGAGCCGTGATCGCGTCGATTCCGGTTCTCGCTCTCTTCCTCGCCCTGCAGCGGTACATCGTCGGCGGGCTCACCTCGGGCTCGGTCAAGGGTTAGTCCCTTCTTCAGAACACGGAGCAATGAATGCGATCAACGAAGATCCTCCTCTCGGGCGTCACTCTCGCGGCGGTGCTCGCGGTGACGCTCGCCGCACCCACTGCTGCCGCTGACCCCGTGCAAGCGGGAATCGTGGTGCCGAAGGTGGAGAACCTGCGGGACGACTTCATCAATGGAATGGATGTCTCGTCCGCCCTGGCCCTGGAGCGGTCGGGAGTGGTGTTCCGGGACGCAGCGGGAGCCCCGGCAGACCTCTTCGAGGTGATCGCCGACGCGGGCGTCACCGACGTGCGGGTGCGGATCTGGAACGACCCATTCGACGCGAACGGCAACGGGTATGGCGGCGGTGACAACGACGTGGCGGCCGCCGTCGAGATCGGTACTCGCGCAACCGCCGCCGGGTTGCGGCTTCTCATCGACTTCCAGTACTCCGACTTCTGGGCGGACCCGGCGAAGCAGCAGGCGCCGAAGGCGTGGGAGACGCTCACCGCCGCGCAGCGCGCCACGGCCGCCGGTGCCTTCACGACCGACGCCCTCACGCAGCTGGCTACCGCCGGTGTCGACGTGCGGATGGTGCAGGTCGGCAACGAGACCAACAACGGTGTCGCCGGGGTGACCGACTGGGCGGACAGGGCGCAGATCTTCTCCGCCGGGTCGGCCGCGGTTCGGGATGTCTATCCGGATGCCCTCGTCGCCGTGCACTTCACCAACCCGGAGACCGCGGGCCGGTACGCGGGGTATGCCGCGAACCTCGCCACCTACGGCGTCGATTACGACGTGTTCGCGTCGTCGTACTATCCGTTCTGGCATGGCTCGCTCACCAACCTCACGGCCGTGCTGTCGCAGGTGGCGAGCACCTACAACAAGAAGGTCATGGTCGCCGAGACCTCCTGGGCCTACACGCTCGACGACGGGGACGGTCACGGCAACGTGATCGACCTGCCGTCGGAAGCGACGCAGTACCCGGTGAGCGTGCAGGGCCAGGCGACGGCCGTCCGCGACGTCATCCAGGCGGTCTCCGATGTCGGGCAGGCGGGCATCGGGGTCTTCTACTGGGAGCCGGCCTGGCTGCCGGTCGGCCCGCCCGCGAACGTCGCGGCGAACCGGCTGCTATGGGAGGAGCACGGCTCCGGCTGGGCCTCGAGCTACGCCGGCGAGTACGACCCGGATGACGCAGGCCAGTGGTACGGCGGATCTGCGTGGGACAACCAGGCTCTCTTCGGCCACGATGGCGTGCCCCTGGAGTCCCTCAACGTATTCGCCTACGCCAGAACGGGAGCCGTGGCACCGCGCGCCGTCGTCAGCATCGAATCCGTGGCCCTCGCGCTGACCGAGGGCCAGCCCGTCGCGCTGCCCGCCGCCGTCGCCGTGACGTACAACGACGGCACGGTGGAGCACGAGGCCGTCACCTGGTCCGACGCCGCCGACTGGATCGTCGGCCCCGGACAGTACGAGGTACCGGGGGTGACGGCATCCGGGCACGCTGTCACGGCGTCCGTGATCGTCAGCGCGGCGAACCTGCTCGACAATCCGGGCTTCGAGGCCGGCGCGACGAGCAGCTGGACGCTGGCCGGCACCGGCGCTACCGTGGGCGCGTGGGACGACCCGCGATCCGGCACCAGGTCGACCCACTTCTACTCGGCTCAGCCCTTCTCGTTCACCCTGACCCAGCAGGTCGTGGCTCCGGTGGCCGGCAGCTACCGGGCATCCGCGGCAATGCAGGGCGATGGCGACGACTCGCAGAGCGTGGCCACCATCACGGTCTCGTCCGGTACTGACACCGCGCCGGCTCCGTTCGCGATGACGGGGTGGCGTGTCTGGTCGACGCCGAGCACCGAGGCGGTGACGGTGAACGCCGGTGACCCGGTGACCGTGACCATCACCGTGAGCCTGCCCGCGGCGGCATGGGGCACGATCGACGACGTCTCCCTCGCCCGAGTGCTGCCGCCGGGTGCCGACACGGCCGCGCTGGCTGCCGCCGCGGCGGACGCGGCCGCGATCGACCGCACCCGATACACCCCGCAAGCCCTCGCGGCGCTGGATGCTGCGCGTCAGGTCGCCGCGGTGGTGCTGGACGCTACGTCACCCACGACGACCCTGGTCGCCGATGCTGTCACGCTGCTGCGCGGTGCGCTCGGCGCCCTGGTCGCGGTTCCCGGCCCGGGCGGTGGTGGCGGCACGATCACGCCGACCGCAGAACTAGCGCTCAGCGGGATGCCGGTGTCATCGGGACTTGTAGGCATCACGCTCCTGCTGCTCGGAGCGGGCGTGGCGATGACGGTGTCCAATCGTCGCCGCAGTACCGTCCAGAACGCCACGTGACGTTGCCGAAGGCGGGGTCAATGTGTAAAGTCTCTTTGACATGTAAAACACGCTTTACATGCATGGAGGGATGATCATGACAGAACCGCATTCGCGCACCAAATGGGGCCGGACGAAGCTGGGCAACGGCCGAATGCCCGCTATGGCCCTCGCGGCCCCGAGCGGCCTGGTCGTCGGATTCGGCTTGAGCCTCGTCGCCGTAGCGACCGGTATTGCGGGGCCGAATCCCCTCCTCGGGGCGGCCGTCTTCACGCTTTGCCTGGCTGTGCCCGCAACCTTGCTCGTGTGGGTACTGCTGGTTGACAGGTCGACCCTGCAAGGGGCGGCCGAACGCGCGGAAGAGTCCATCGAATCCCGCTGGTACGTCAGTGCTGCAGCGGGAGCGCAGACCGACGTGATCGGCGCGGCAGCTCTTGCGGCCTTGCTGATTTCGGTGGTTCCTTCGGGCAGCGAGCTGGATCCCCGGATCGCGCTGCTCGGCGTGATCGCGGTCTCCTTCGTGAGTTTCGCGCTCAGGTACCAGGTGGTTCAGCGAAGGGCGTGACATGCGCAACGCAGTTACCGAAACCCGCCAGTCTCTGGGGTGGTCACAGCAGAAACTCGCTGACGAACTCGGGGTTTCCCGGCAGACCGTCATCTCGATCGAGCGGGGCAAGTTTGATCCGTCGCTGCCCTTGGCGTTCCGAATGGCCTCGGTCTTCGGACGATCAATCGAGGATCTGTTCTTCCCCGATCACACCTCCCGGTAGTGCCGGGGAACCGTCCAATGACTTCCGAACTCATCGTTGAAGCGCTCGGGGTAGAACGGGCTGTGGCCTCCTGCCGGGTAGCTCGTCAGTTCGCCGAAGACGATCCGTTCCGGAAGCAGGTACAGATCCACGCGCACGAAGTCTGTGCCCGATGCCAGGCGTTCCGCGATCGCGATCATCTCCGCGAGACGTTCGGGCCCATCTCGCGGCGGGTCCGCCCAGGCAGGACCACCGCTCAGCGGTAGGTGCTGCCAGTCGGGGGTGTAGAAGTCCTGGGTGCGGGTGTCGAAGCGGCCGGTGTCGACCTGCACGTAGCGGCAGGTGCCGTGGAACACGAAGAACTTGAGATCGTCGGGGATTCCTCCGCCCTCGCCTTCCAGCGCCTCCTCGAGGATGATGCGCGGAGTGATCCTGCTGTAGGCCCATTCTTCGTTGGGTCCCTGGCCGTACAGCTTGCCCATCCAGCCGGCGGCAATGTCACGCAGCACACGCCGGTCGACTGCCTCGGGGCGCACGTGCGCGTACACCCACCCCCACTCCGGTCGCGGCAGCGCGGCGTCGACGGGAGCCGCGGGCGAGACCACGACGGCAGCTCCACTTCCATGGGTGGGCTTCACGACGAACGCGGGCGGCAAGTCCAGCTCGAGCAACGCGTCGGGGGTGTCGAGCACCCCGTACGTGGTCGGCAGCAGCCCGGCGAACCCGCGGGCGGCGACGTAGTCACGAACCGCTCCCTTGTCGGCGAAGGTCACGAGCAGCTGCCGGTGGTCGCGCAGCATCTTGTACCGCACCTTCTCCGTGAAGGTGCGTGGCCGCCGGGTGCGCCATAGACGCGCGAGTCGCACTAGGGCCGACCGGCCGCGCCAGGGAGCTCGGGGAAGGGTAGTCACGAAGATCAGTCTGCCGCTCAGCGACGGCCGCGATATTCACCGCGCTAGCGAGGCGCCTGCCTCAGTACGCTGTCGGCATGCAGAAGATCTCGATCGAGGCGCTGGCTCGCCAACAGCTCGGTGCTGCGGCTACAGCCAGCAGTGGGCGGGCTGCAGACACCGTCTACGGTGGCCACGAGAAAGTCCTCCGTCAGACGGTGATCGGCATGACGCGCGGCACCGTTCTAGGCGAGCACGAGAACCCGGGCGAAGCCACTATCTATGTGATCGCCGGGCGGGTGCGCCTCTGCGTTGGGGAAGACTCGTGGCAAGCGCGGGCAGGGGATCTTCTCATCGTTCCGGATGCTCGGCACAGCCTGGAAGCGGAGGAGGACGCCGCCGTCCTCTTCACTGTCGCCAAACGGCCCTGATCCCACATGCCGCCCGAGAATCTTCGGCATGCTTCGAACCACCAGTCAGGCCTGAGTCGACGAGAGTTCCTGCAGACCCATTACCCGCAACAGGTTGAGCTTGGCCTCGTCGTCGCTGCCCGGCGCAACCGTGTAGACGACGATGCGCAGATCGCTGCCGGGTGCGGTCAGCACGTCGCAATCGATCGTGATGGGGCCGACGGGAGTGTTCGTCACCGTCTTCCGGCTCGCACGATGCTCTGCGACTCGTGCTTCGGCCCAACGGCTCTCGAAGTGCGGCGACTCCGCCCGCAACCGCGAGACCAGCTGGGCAAGCCCCCTGTCTCGCGGGTACTTCCCCAACGCCGTTCTCAGGTCGGCGGCCAGGTCACGAGCAAAATCCTCCTCGTGCTGGTCGTCGAATTCGGTGCCGGCATGACCCGAGGTGAAGAACTGCCAAACCAGGTTGCGTTCTATGCCGATGCGGGTCGACGGGTCGCCGTTGAGAGCCGCCCACATCGGGTTCCAGAGCACCAGGTCATGGGCCGCGGTGAACACAGCCATCGGCACGTCCGAGAGCCGATCGATTATTCGCTGCACGCCGGGGCTGATGTGCTGGGGAACGACGCCCGCAGTCGGGGGCGCCTCTCCCGCCGCGCGGAAGAGGTGATCGCGCTCGCCGTCGGAGAGGCGCAGGGCCAGAGCGAGGGCGCGGAGCAGCTGGGGTGACGGGTTGCGGGCGCGACCCTGCTCGAGACGAACGATGTAGTCGACGCTCACTCCGGCGAGCGCGGCCAGTTCTTCGCGGCGAAGCCCGTGGGTGCGTCGTCCGGCGCCGGCCGGAAGACCCACCTCCGCCGGAGTGACTCGGTCGCGCCAGGTTCGGAGCACGCTGGCGAATTCGGTCATGATTCCATCTTCCTCCACTGGCTAGCGGCGACGGTGGTACTGGCGGTCCTCCTGTCACGCGGGGCCTCGGCGATGGCGCTCACGAGACGCACGATGGGGTCATGACAAACACCCTCATCACCGGCGCCAACCGCAGCCTCGGTCTCGAAACAGCTCGCCGACTCATCGATGCCGGCCACACCGTGTACGCCGGAATGCGCGACCTCTCACACGGTGATGCCGCAATTGCGCTCGGCGCACTCCCCATCCAGCTCGACGTCACCGATCAGGGCAGCGTCGACGCCGCCCTCGAATCGCTGCCCAGCCTCGATGTGCTCGTGAACAATGCCGGCATCCTCGGCACCTCGTTCGGCGTCGACGACCTGACCACCGAGGCCATGCGCGTCGTGCTCGACACCAATGTGCTCGGCATCATTCGCGTCACCCAGGCGGCACTGCCGTTGCTGCGTCGTTCCGCCAACCCCGTCATCGTCAACGTCGCCTCAGGCGTCGGCTGGCCGCGATTCCTCAGCACCGAGGGTCACGACGAATTTCCCGTTCCCGCGATCCCTTATGCCGCCTCGAAAGCCGCGGTCATTGCGCTCACGGTGCAGTACGCGAAGAACCTCCCGTCATTCCGGGTGAACGTGAGCGACCCGGGCTACACCGCCACCGATTTCAACCGACACGGCGGCCACCAGACGGTGACCGAAGGCACGGACGCGACCGTGATGCTGGCTCAGCTGACCGCCTCCGGCCCAACCGGAGAGTTTCACAGCCGACACGGGCGCATCGACTACTAGCAGCGCCGAGCTAGAAGAAGTCGGGGCTCGGAGTCGTCGCCTGCCGGATCGAGACGTCGGCGTGCCGGTCGAACCGGTACCCGACGCCGCGCACCGTGCGCACGATGTCCTCGTAGTCGCCGAGCTTGGCGCGAAGGCGTCGCACGTGAACGTCGATGGTGCGCTCGTTCGGGATCTCGTCGTCTGACCCGGAGACGGCGGCAGCCGACCACAGCGACGAGATCAACTCGGTGCGCTCGATGGTGCGGCCCTCGCGCAGCACCAGGTACTGCAGCAGCTCGAACTCCTTGAAGGTCAGGGAGGCGCCTTCGCCGTCGAGGATCACCTTCTTGCGGGAGATGTCGATCACCACCCCGGTGCGGTGCTTCGGCGTGGGGGCGTCCTCCTCGACCTGCCGGTTGCGGGCGAGAGCCGCCGGGTCATGAAGGGCGACCCGCACGACATCCACATCCCGACCACCGGCGCCGACGGGGGCGAGGGCCACCGTCGCGTAGGTCTCGGCGGAGGGGACCAGTTGACCGAGCAGCTGCTTCAGCTGGTCGACGACGTGAGCCAGGTCGGTGCCCGCCTCGACGGCTGCGAACTCGTCGAGACCGACGTACAGCGCGAAGCCCCTGGCCTCGGTGCCCGCGGGGACGGCTCGAAGCCTCGGCTTCTCGGCGACGGGAGCTTCCGGTGCAGGGGTAGGAACGGCGGAAATGGGTGCGCGAACGATGCTTGCAATTGACATGGTGTCAAGAATCCTTGTGTTGTGGTGAAGGGCCTCTGATGATGAGGGTGTGATCCTTCGGGGTACTACGGGCCGTGCTACGAAGACCAAACGCTATGAGGATTGGGCTTCGGGAGTTCTAACGTCGCGAACGTGGGTTCGATGAGAACTCGGCGAGGAAAGGCCGATTAGGCACACATTCGACAACACATGACGGCACGAACTCCGGAGACCTCAGGGGAGGTTGCGGTGAACGGCTGCACAGTCATGCAAAAACTATGCCACAGATCAGACCGTGCCGTACAGCCGATCTCCGGCGTCGCCGAGACCGGGCACGATGTAGCCGAGCTCGTTGAGCTTCTCGTCCAGCGCGCCGAGCACGATGGTTACGTCGCGCCCCTCCGTCGCCTTCTCGACAGCGGCGAGCCCCTCGGGGGCTCCGAGAAGGCAGACGGCAGTGACATCCACAGCGCCGCGGTCGAAGAGGTACTTGATGGCAGCGATCAACGAACCACCGGTCGCGAGCATGGGGTCGAGCACGAAGCACTGCCGGTTCGACAGGTCGTCGGGCAGTCGCTCGGCGTAGATGTCGGGCTGCAGCGTCTCCTCGTTGCGGACCATACCCAGGAAACCGACCTCGGCGGTGGGAATGAGTTTGACCATGCCCTCCAGCAGTCCGAGCCCGGCCCGCAGGATCGGGACGACGAGCGGCTTCGGGTCACTGATCGCCAGCCCCTGTGTCTGCGCAACGGGGGTCTGGATCGTCACCACCTCGGTGCGCACGTTGCGGGTGGCCTCGTAGGCCAACAGCGTCATCAGCTCTTCGGCGAGCGCCCGGAACGTGGGCGACGGGGTGTTCTTGTCGCGGAGCACCGTCAGCTTGTGGGTGATGAGCGGGTGGTCGGCAACGTGTACTCGCATAGGCTCAATCTACTGTGAAGCCCCCTCTGCAACGGATGCCCGCGGCGTGGACGCCCGAGCTCTGGATGACGGCGTCTCTGGCGGAGGCGCGGCTGGCCCTCGAGACCGGCGACGTTCCCGTGGCTGCGATGGTTCGGGATGCTTCGGGCGAGGTCATCGGCGTCGGGCGGAACGAACGTGAACTCACCGGCGACCCCACCGCGCACGCCGAGATCGTCGCCATCCGGGCTGCTGCGGCCGCCGCGGGTACCTGGCACCTGGAGAACACCACGCTCGTCGTGACCCTCGAGCCGTGCACGATGTGCGCCGGAGCCATCCTGCAGGCGCGCATTCCCCGCGTGGTGTTCGGTGCGTGGGATGACAAGGCTGGCGCGGTCGGCAGCGTGCTCGACGTGCTGCGCGATCGCCGGCTGCCGCACCGGGTGGAAGTCACGGCCGGGGTTCTCGCGAGTGAGTCAGCCGCCCTGCTGACGGGCTTCTTCCAAGCGCGGCGTTAGTCGATGCCCTTGATGACGATCGCGTCGGTGGCGGGGTTGGCCGCGTTCGGGCCGCCGAAGACATCCGGCTCGAGGTAGATCACCCGGGCGGCGGGAACCGCTGCACGGATCGCCGCCTCGACGGTGTCGATCGAGCTCGCGACATCCGACAGCTTCTGAGATCGCGCGAACGCGAGCTTCGCGGCCACCAACAGCTCATCGGGGCCGAGGTAGAGGGTCTTCATGTGGATGATCGCCTCGACGTCGGGCTCGGCGGTGATCGCGGCGCGAATCTTGGCGGTGTCGTCGACGCTGGCCCCCTCACCGACCAGCAGGCTCTTCGTCTCGATGCCCAGGATGATCGCCACGAGGATGAGTAGCACACCGATCGCCAGGGTGCCGATCGCGTCCCACGCCGAGTTGCCGGTGATCACGGTGAGGCCGACGCCGCCGAGCGCGAGCACGAGCCCGATGAGAGCGGCGCAGTCCTCGAGCAGCACGACGGGCAGCTCGGGAGCCTTCGCGTGGCGAACGAACGAGACCCAGCTCTGCTTTCCCCGGACGTGGTTCGACTCGCGGATGGCGGTGCGCAGCGAGAAGCCCTCGAGCACGATCGCGATCAGCAGGATGACGATCGGCACCAGCGGCGCCTCGAGTTCGTGCCCGACATCCTGCAGCTTGTGCACGCCCTCGTAGATCGAGAAGACGCCACCGACCGAGAACAGGATTATCGACACCACGAAGGCGTAGACGTAGCGCTCCCGCCCGAAGCCGAATGGATGCTCGGCGTCAGCGTTCTTGCGCGACTGGCGCCCACCGAGCAGCAGCAGGCCCTGGTTGCCGGTGTCGGCGAGGGAATGCACGCTCTCCGCGAGCATCGCGCTGGAGCCGGAGATCAGGAACCCCACGAACTTCGCTATCGCGATACCAAGGTTCGCGAGCAGAGCCGCAATGATCGCCTTGCCCCCACCGGATGCACTCATGGGGCAATCCTAGGTCGCCGGGGGCGCCCGCAAATCAGTCCAGCTGCGAGATCGCCTCGAGCAGGCCGGCCCACTTGAACGACGAGATCGCGTCGGCGAATGTCGAGTCCCCGACACCCTTGCCGAGCGAGGTGCCGGTCTCGTCGTCGAAGACCTCGATGGTGTGCCCGTTCTCGGCGTGGTCGCCGCTGCCCTCCTCGACGAACTCGATGCGCAGGGTGCGGCCGCTGAGCGTACCGATCACGGTTGCGTTGCCCTCGTTCTCGGTGGACTTGCCGGTCTGGAACGGGCCAGCGCCGAGAGTTGCGAGGGATTCGTTGATCTGGTTGACGAGCGATGACGTGTTCATTGTGGAGCTCCCTGGGTAGTTGTCTTCGAGGCTACCGGGCAACCGGATGGCTAGGCTGAACGCCGTGACAACGCCGCTGCCCCCCATTGCCATCATCGGAGCCGGATCGATGGGCGGCGCGATCCTCAGCGGATTGCTCGCCCCGTCGGTGACCACCGGCGGAATCCGCGCGACCAACCGCACCGAGGCGAAGGCCGCCGCCCTCCGTCGCGACGGCGTCGAATCCTTCGCCCTGGAGAACACCCCCGACGGCAACCGCCGCGCCGTCGAGGGCGCGGGCATCGTGCTCCTGGGTGTGAAACCGGCGATGGTGGCGGAGACACTGGCCGAGCTGGCGCCGGCTCTGGACGCCCAGGCCCTGGTGATCAGCGTTGCGGCGGGCATCCCGATCGCCACGATGGAGGGGATCGTGCCCAACCCGGTGCTGCGCGCGATGCCGAACACCCCGGCGATCGTCGGCCGCGCCGTCACCGGTCTAGCCGCGGGGTCGCGCGCCACCTCCGAGCAGCTCGCCCTCGGCCGCGCGGTGTTCGAGACCGTCGGTACCGTCGTCGAGGTGCCGGAGGGCCAGATCGACGCGCTCGGCACGATCTCGGGCTCGGGGCCCGCCTACGTCTTCTACCTGGTCGAGGAGCTCACGCGAACGGCTGTCGGCCTCGGCTTCACCCCGGAGCAAGCCGCCGAGCTCGTCACCGGCACGTTCCTCGGGGCGTCTGAGCTACTGGTGCAGTCGGGCGAAGACCCCGCAGAACTGCGCCGCCAGGTCACCAGCCCCAAGGGCACGACCGAGCGCGCGATCGCCGTGATGCAGGAGGCAGACCTTTCGGCGATGTTCGACCGGGCGACGGCGGCTGCCCTCGCGCGGTCGCGGGAACTCGCCGCCGGCAGCTAGCTCGACAGGCTCGCGAACTTCTCGATGTCGGCCGAGTTGCCGCTGACGATGATGAGATCGTGGTTGGAGACGACGGTCTCGGGGGTCGCGTAGGTGAAGTCCTTGCCGGGCGACTTGACCCCGACGACGGTGATGCCGTACTTGCCGCGCACGCGCGATTCCGACAGCGGGATTCCGCGGATCGGCTTCGGCGGATACATCTTCACGATCGCGAAGTCGTCGTCGAACTCGATGAAGTCGAGCATGCGGCCCGACACCAGGTGGGCGACGCGCTCGCCGGCCTCGGCCTCGGGGTAGATGACGTGGTTGGCGCCGATTCGCGCGAGGATCTTGCCGTGCGACTGGCTGATCGCCTTGGCCCAGATCTGCGGGATCTTCAGGTCGACCAGGTTCGCCGTGATCAGTACAGAGGCCTCGATCGATGACCCGACCGCGACGACGGCGATCGAGAAGTCCTGCGCGCCGATCTGGCGCAGCGCATCGATGCTGCGGGCGTCGGCCTGCACCGCGTGGGTGACCCGCTCCGACCACTTCTGCACGAGGTTCGTGTCGGCGTCAATCGCCAGCACCTCGCGGTCGAGCCGCTGCAGCTGCCCGGCCGTCGCCGCCCCGAACCGGCCCAGGCCGATGACGAGCACCGGCGCATCGTGCGCAATCTTGTCAACCACGGGCATCCCTCATGTCACTATCTAACCGCTCAGCCGACGATCGGCCGCTCTTCGGGCCGGCGGAACAGCTGCCGGCGCTGGCTGGCCGCGAGCGCCGCGGCCAGGGTGACGGTGCCGATGCGGCCGAAGAACATGGTGGCGGCGATCACATACTGCGCCGGCTCAGATGTGCCGGCGGTGAACCCGGTCGACAGCCCGCAGGTGGCGAACGCGCTGATCACGTCGAACAGCACGTAGTCGAGCGATGCGTCGGTGATCAGCAGCAGGATGATGGATGACGCCGCTACCGTCGTCGCCCCCCACAGCACGACGCTGACCCCGAGTCGCAGTACGTCGCCGGGGATCCGTCGCTCGTAGGCTTCCATCTCGTTGTTGCCGCGGGCCTCCGCGAACGCGGCGAGGAAGAGCACCGCGAGGGTGGTCACCTTGATGCCGCCGGCGGTCGAGGCGGAGCCGCCGCCGATGAACATCAGCATGTCGGTGACCAGCAGGCTCGACCCGTCGAGTTGCGAGATGTCGATCGTCGAGAATCCCCCCGACCTCGACATCGAGGAGAGGAAGAAGCTCTGCAGGATCCGTTGACCGGGGTCGAGGGCACCCATGGTGCGGGGGTTGTTGAACTCGAGGGCGAAGTAGGCGAGCGCGCCCAGCACGAGCAGGAGGGCGAAGGTGAAGATCGTGAGCTTGACGTGCAGTGACCAGCGCTTGGGTTTGCGCAGGTTGCGGGCAAGCACGTAGATGACGGGAAAGCCGATGGCGCCCGCCGTGACGCCGAGCATGATGACGCCGAGAAACCAGACGTCGGTCGCATAGGGGGCGAGCCCCTCGGCGGTCGGCAGGAACCCCGTGTTCGTGAATGCCATCGCCGAGATGTAGATCGACTGCCATGCCGCATCGAGTATGGGCACCCCCTCGATGAGCATCCGGGGGAAGAGCAGCAGAGCGACCCCGACCTCGATCACGAGCGCGCTGATGGCGACGGTGACCAGGAGGCTGCCGGTCTCGCCGAGCCGGACGGCCTGGCTCTCGGCGATCGCGCCCTTACGGATTCGCAGCGGGTTGGCATCGCCCGCCGCCAGCAACTTCTGGCGCAGGCCGAGCCGCCGGCTGATCACCAGCCCGAGGATCGAGGCGAGCGTCAGCACCCCGACACCGCCGATGTTCACACCGATGAAGATCACGAAGTGACCAAACGGCGACCAGTAGGTGGCCATGTCGACCGTGGCGAGGCCGGTCACGCAGATCACCGAGACCGCGGTGAACAGTGCGTCGACGAGCGGCGCCGACCGCCCTGAGCTCGTGGAGATCGGCAACGAGAACAGCAGCGTGAACAGGATCACGAAGGCGAGGAAGATGCTGATCGCGAATCGCGCCGGTGTTGCGGCGATGAACGCATCGAGTCCGTCGCGGATGCGGGCGAAGGGTGTCTCGTGCGAGACGGGTGTGCCGCGCATCCGTCTCCTCCCCATTGCCAGCCGCAGGTTGCATGGTACTCCCCGCCGTGCGCCGCTAGCCTGATGCCATGGCTGACATATTCGACGTGGTGTCTGACCCGACGCGGCGCGAACTGATGGGAGCACTGCTCGTGCGCTTCCAGTCGCCCGCCTCTCCCAGCGGCGAGATCAGCGTCGGCGACCTGGTGATCCAGCTGGGCCTGAGCCAGCCGACCGTCTCCAAGCACCTCAAGGTGCTGCGCGACCACGGGCTCGTCACCGTTCGCGAGGAGGGCCAGCACCGCTACTACCGGCTCGACTCCGGGCCGCTCGAGGCCCTCGAAGACTGGTTGGTTCCCTTCCTCGACGGCGCCCCGGGTGGGAGCGATCCCGGCTCTGACGATGGCGGCCCGTCGGTGTTCGCGGCCTGGTCGGGGGCCGATGTGGGCCAGACGATCGGGCGCAGCGTGGCCGAGCGCACCTACCGCGCGCGGTCGGCGATTCAGGATGCTTCGCACAAGGTCGCTCGTCGGCTCCCCACGCAGTTCCGGCGCCGCCCGTTCCGGCGCTGAGGTCGTGCCGCGAAAGGCCCCTAACCGGGGGTGGACACGTGCTCACTCCTGCCCCTAGTGTTGCCGGTTAGCACTCCAGCAACATGCTGGGGGTGCATACAGCCAAAAGGGGCACAGCTGACATGCCGAGCGATCTGAGCGACGTGCGCTTCCTGACGGTGGCCGAGGTCGCCGAAATGATGCGCGTCTCGAACATGACCGTGTACCGTCTCGTGCACGCGGGCGACCTTCCCGCGGTGCGTTTCGGCCGGTCGTTCCGCATCCCCGAGTCTGCTGTGGTCGCCGCCATTGAGACCCCGAATTCTCAGGTCGGCTAGTTCAGCTAGAATCGGTAGTTCATCGGCGTGGTTCCGTGAGGGCCCACCGACGCCAAGCTTCATCGGCGCTGGCATCCGCTTCGCGGTTTGTTTGTTCCAGCGCGCATCCAGAAATATCAGTGAGGTAACCCATGGGTTCAGTTATCAAGAAGCGCCGCAAGCGTATGGCCAAGAAGAAGCACCGCAAGCTGCTGCGCAAGACGCGTCACCAGCGTCGCAACAAGAAGTAACCAGCTACCGCGCGCGACGCACCGCACGGGCGTCGCGCCTGACCTTGCGCTGGGCATCCCGAATGCTCGACCGCTTCAGCGGCAGCACCGTCCAGTTATTGTCTTGGGCGTAGGAGAGCAGCTTCGCATCGGGGTTCACAACGACCCGGTTGCCGACGAGACCGAGCAGTGGGATGTCGTTGCTCGAGTCTGAGTAGCCCCAGCAATCGGCGAGCTCCGCGCCTTTGCTCGCCGCCAACTCCCGGGCCACCACGGCCTTCTCCTCGCCGTGCAGCACGTGGCCGTCGAGCACGCCCGTGAATACCCCGTCGAGCGCCTCCACCTTCGTGCCGAGGGCCCCCGTGAGTCCGAGCCGGTCGGCGATGACCTGCGCGACCAACTGCGGGGTGGCGGTCACGAGCCACACCTCGTGCCCCTTGGCCAGGTGCTCCTGGGTCAGCGCGACCGTCTCCGGCCAGAGGTTCGGAGCGATGTCGCGCTCGTAGATGTCTTCGGCGAGCCCGACCAGCCCCGCCTCGGTCTCGCCCCGAGCCAACCCGAGAGCCCGCTCCTTGGCCGTGGAGAGGTGGTTGCGGTTCTCACCGACGGCCAGGAACCGAAACTGGTGCCAGCCGAACAGGGCGATGTCGCGCCACGAGATGATGCCGCGGCGGAAGGCCTCCCGGCCCACGTAGTACACGCTCGCGCCCCGCATCAGAGTGTTGTCGACGTCGAAGAACGCGAGGATCGGTCGATCGCTGGGGGTCGGCGGCACTGCGGAATCCATCGCGATTAGTCTATGGTCGTGACTCCCGTGCACCTCACCCTGCTCAGCAAGCCCGGCTGTCACCTGTGCGACGACGCACGGGTTGCCGTGGCCTCGGTGATCGCTGACCTCGGCGCTGGCGCTTCGGTTCAGGTCGAAGAGCTGTCGATCCTCGACGACCCGGAATTGCAGGATCGCTACTGGGACGAGATTCCCGTGGTGCTGATCAACGACCGCGTGCACACCGTCTGGCGGGTGGACCCGGCGCGACTGGCCGCGGCGATCGCGGCGGCCAGCTAGCTAGCTCTTCGCCGACTCCGTGACGGCGATCGGGCCGGTGCGATGGCTGGCGAGCGAGTCGCGCTCGGCCTCGAGGGACTCGATCGTGGAACTCTCCAGGCCCGGTTGCACCATGTCGTCGAACGGGTTACCCATGCCGCTCTTCTTGTGCACGGCCTCCGCATAGGCGGTGGCCGCTGCGGCCACCTTGGCGCTGGCGCGCTGCGCCTTCTTCAAGGAGACGGCGCTGCCGCCGACCACGTCGGCGTGCTTGTCGAGCGCCTTCTTGAGCGTCTTGAGCGCTGAGTCGATTTTCTTGGACATGGGGTCATCTTGCCCCATGAAGGTGAACTCGGGCTACGACAGCATCCGAGGCCGCATCGGCTACGGCAGCAGGCGCGTGGGGCCCCGGAACAGGTAGGTCGCCTCACGGATGTTCGGCAGGTGCAGCATCAGCATCAGCACCCGGCTGAGGCCCATGCCGAAGCCTCCGTGCGGGGGTACTCCGTAGCGGAAGAAGTCGAGGTAGAAGTCCAGCTCCTCCGGGTCGAGACCCTTGTCGACGGCCTGGGCCGTGAGCACCTCGATGCGGTGCTCACGCTGCGCTCCGGTGGAGATCTCCACGCCGTTGAAGATCAGGTCGTAGCTGTTGGTCAGCCCCGGGTCGTCGTCGTGGCGCATGTGGTAGAACGGCCGGATGCTCGAGGCGTAGTCGGTGAGGAAGACGAATTCGTGGCCGTACGTCTCCTTCACGTACGCCGCGATCTGCCGCTCGCCCTCCGGGTCCATGTCGTCGTCCGCGCGCGGCACCTCGTACCCGCGCTCCGCGACGATGCGCTTGGCCTCGGCCAGCGGGATCCGCGGGAACGGGGTCGTGGGCACAACGACGTCGACGTCGAAGAGCGCCTTGATCTCGGCGCCGTGCTTGTCTTTGACCGCCTGGAAGCCGGCCACCAGCAACTCCTCGTGCAGGGTCATGACGTCTTCATGGCTGTCGATCCAGCTCAGCTCGGTGTCGACGCTCGTGAACTCGGTGGCGTGCCTGCTGGTGAAGCTGGGGTCGGCGCGGAAGGCCGGGCCAACCTCGAAGATCTTGCCGAAGCCCGCGGGCTGCGCCATCTGCTTGAAGAACTGGGGGCTCTGCGCGAGGTAGGCCTTGCCGTCGAAGTAGTCGACCTCGAAGAGCTCGGCCTTCGACTCGCTCGCGCTCGCCATCAGCTTGGGGGTGTGCAGCTCCACGAAGTCGTGCTCAACCCAGTAGGTGCGAAGCGCGTGCAGGAAGGTGGTCTGCACCTTGAACACGAGAGCGTTCTTCGGCACCCGCAGGTCGAGGAAGCGCCAATCCATGCGCTTGTCACCGCTGGAGTCCTCGGCGATCGGAGTCTCCGGGATCGCGGCGGCCGCGACATCCAGTCGCGCGAGCTTCACCTCGACCCCGCCGAGCTTGACCCGCTCATCGTGCTTGAGCTCGCCGGTCGCGGTGAGGAAGGTGCCCTGCGCCAGGCCCGAGATGGTGTCGCTGAGCTCGTCGGGCTCCTCGCCCTTCGGGTTGACCAGCTGCACCGCGCCGGACTCGTCGCGCAGCACGACGAACTGCACTTTCTTCTGGTCGCGGACGGTATCGACCCAGCCCGACACCGACACTGGCCCGTCGGTCGCTGCGGCAAGGTTCTTGATCAAGGTGCGTTCAGTCACCCCCAGAGTTTAGTCTTGCGGCCTCGACCGGCCGGGAGCCGCGGGCGTACCCCACTTCTGGCCCCAGCCGACGAGCGGCTGCAGCGAGGCCAGCAGCTCGCTTCCGGCGTCGGTCGTCAGGTAGCGCACTTGCACGGGGGTGGACGGAATCACGCGACGCTCGACGAGGCCGCTGCTCTCGAGTTCCTTCAGGCGCTGAGCGAGGAGCCGGTCTGACAGGCCGACGACCGACGTGAGGATCTCGGTGAAACGGGAGGCGCCCTGCTCGATCGCCAGCAGGATTCCCGAGCTCCACCGTTTGCCGATCAGTTCGATGGATGATGCGAAACGCTGGCATTCGGCGTCGTCGATGCGGTGCCAGGTGGTTGTTGCGGAAGTGGAGGTTGAAGTCACTTACCTAGTGTAAGTCTCTTACAGAGGGTTTGCCAGAGCCGCAGACGAGGAGCACGCTGGTGACATGCCGGATTATGGTCACCCCCTCGCCTTCGGGCTCTTCATCACTCCGAGTAATACCCCCGCACAGGCGCCCGTGCAGCGCGCGGTGCTGGCGGAGCAGCTCGGCTACGACCTCGTCACCTTTCAGGACCACCCGTACCAGGCGTCGTTCCACGACACGTGGACGCTGCTGAGCTGGGTGGCCGCACGGACGGAGCGGATCCACGTCTCCGCCAACGTGCACAACCTCCCGCTGCGGGGCCAGCCCGCGGTCCTCGCCCGGGCTGCCTCCAGTCTCGACCTGCTCTCCGAGGGTCGATTCGAGATGGGGCTCGGCGCAGGGGGCTTCTGGGATGCGATCGAGGCGGTCGGTGGGCGGCGCCTGACCCCGGGGCAGGGCGTGGACGCGCTCTCCGAGGCCATCGACATCATCCACGGGGTGTGGGATGTCTCGGACCGCTCCCCGCTGCGGGTCGCAGGCGAGTTCTACTCGGTGAATGGGGCCAAGCGCGGGCCGGCTCCTGCGCACGACATCCCGATCTGGGTCGGCGCGGCGAAGCCCCGGATGCAGCGCCTCATCGGTACCAAGGCCGACGGGTGGCTGCCGTCCCTGGCCTGGCTGAAGCCCGGTGATCTCGAGGCGGGCAACGCGATCATCGACGCGGCGGCGGTCGATGCGGGGCGCGACCCCCGGGAGATTCGCCGCTTGCTGAACCTCGGCGAACTGCCGGCCGGGCAGCTCTTCGACCTGGCGATGGAGGGCGTCGGCACCTTCATCCTGGCCACCGATGATCCAGCGACGATGCAGCGCTTCGCGGAGGAGGTAGTCCCGGCGGTTCGCGAGCAGGTCGGTGCCGAGCGAGCCCGGGCCGGAACGCCCCAGGGCCGGGCGCGAAACACCATCGCGCTCGCCAAGCGACGGGACGGAATCGACTACGAGGCGGTGCCCGCGTCGCTCGCGGACCGCGCCGTTGAGCCGGGGGACTCCGGTTTCGCGCGGGTGCGGTCGAACTACATCCGCGGCGGCAACCCGGGCATCGTCCTGCGGCCCTCCACGGTGGCGGAGGTCGTCGAGGCGGTCGGCTTCGCGCGCGCACATCCCCACCTCGCCCTCGGGGTCCGTAGCGGCGGCCACGGTTTCAGCGGGCGGTCGACGAACGACGGCGGCATCGTGATCGATGTGGGCGACCTCAACGAGATCGAGGTGATCGACGAGGAATCCCGCCGCGTCCGGATCGGCCCGGGCGCTCGGTGGGCCGAGGTCGCGAAGGTGCTCGGCGCTCAGGGCTGGGCGCTGACATCCGGTGACTACGGCGGCGTGGGGGTCGGCGGCCTCGCCACGGCGGGCGGCGTCGGTTACCTCGGTCGCGAGCACGGGCTCACCATCGATCACCTGCGCTCCGCCGTCGTCGTGCTCGCCGACGGCTCGGTCGTCACGGCAAGCGACACCGAGAACCCCGAGCTGTTCTGGGCGATCCGCGGGGCCGGCGGCAACTTCGGCATCGTGGTGTCGTTCGAGTTCGAGGTCGACGTGGTGGGCGACGTCGGGTGGGCGCAGCTGGTCTTCGACGCGAGCGATCCGGAGTTCCTCGTGAACTGGGCCGCCGCCGTCGACAACGCGCCGCGCGACCTGACGAGCTTCCTGATGATGGGCGGTCGCACGTCGGGGCAGCCCGCGATCGCCCAGACGATGACGGTCGTCGATTCGAGCGACCCCGACACGATTCTCGAGCGACTCCAGCCGCTGGCGGCGGCCGGTCCGCTGCTGCAGCAGTCGGTCCAGCTGCTTCCCTACTCCGCGGTCATGGACAACGTGCAGGGCGGCGATCACCACGGGCAGGGCGAACCGGTCAGCAGGTCGGCGCTCGTTGACGGGATCTCTCCCGGGCTCTCCGAGAAGCTCGTCGATCTCGTCGACAGCGGTGCGGCCTACGTGCTGTCGATCCGTTCGGTGGGAGGTGCGGTGAGCGACGTCGACTCGGACGCCACCGCCTACGCCGGGCGATCCGCGAAGTTCTCCGTCACGGCGCTCGGCTCGTCCCGAGCGGCGCTCGACGGGAAGTGGGATGACCTCACGCAGTACTTCGACGGGATGTACCTGAGCTTCGACACCGATCCGCGCCCGGAACGCATCACTGACGCCTTCCCCCCGAAGACGCTCGCCCGGCTGCGCTCCCTCAAGGCCACGCTCGACCCGGCCAATCTGTTCCGAGACAACTTCAATGTTGCCGGAACGTAGAATCGTCGGGTGCCCGCTGACCTGATCCGACTCGTGCGACACGGCGAGGTGCATAATCCCGACGGCATCCTTTATGGGCGCATCCCGGGCTACCACCTGAGCGAGCTGGGCCACGCGATGGCCGCGGCCGCCGCCGAGAGCCTGGTCGGGCATCCGGTCACCGCCCTGTATGCCAGCCCCCTGCAGCGCGCGCAGGAGTCGGCGGCACCCTGGTCGGAGCTGTTCGGCCTGCCGATCGTGACCGACGAGCGGCTCATCGAGCCGCACAACTGGTTCGAGGGGCGCAAGTTCGAGTTTCCGGCGGCCCTCAAGCACCCGCGGGCGTGGCCCAAGCTCATCAACCCGTTGAAGCCCAGCTGGGGCGAGCCGTACAAATCGGTCGAGGCCCGGATGATGGCGGCGATCGGTGACGCGTGGGCGGCTGCCGACGGCGGCGAGGTCGTGATGGTGAGCCACCAGATGCCGATCGTGATGGTCGCCCGCTCGGTTAAGGGCCTGGGCCTCGCGCACGACCCGCGCAAACGGCGCTGCACCCTGTCGAGCATCACCACCCTCGCCCGCAGCGGTTCAGCCTTCGTCGAGGTCGACTATCAGGAACCTGCGAAAGAGTTGCTGCAAACAGCAACCGACACGGGAGCCGTGTGAACCTCCGCCTTCTCGCCACCGGCACCGCAGCGCTGCTGCTCCTGACCCTCGCCGGCTGCACCGCCGCCGACCCCCTCGCCGAGCAGTACGCCGACGGATCCGGGCAGGGGTACGTCTCGGGAGACGGTGCGCAGACCGAGCTCGCCGTGGAAGAGCGGGGAGACCCGATCGAGTTCGCGGGGCCGTCGATCGAGGGTGCCGAGATCAGCAGCAGCGACTACGCGGGTGAGGTGTACGTCGTCAACTTCTGGTACGCGGGATGCCCGCCGTGCCGGGCCGAGGCTCCCGACCTCGCGGCGCTCGCCGCGAAGTACCCCGACGTGCCGTTCCTCGGCGTCAACACGCAGGACGGCGCCGACAACGCGGCCGGATTCGAGAGCAAGTACGGCATCGAGTACCCCTCGATCCTGGATGTCACCGACGCGTCGGTGCAGCTCGCCTTCGCAACGGCGGGCGCGGTGGCTCCGAACGCCGTTCCCACCACGCTCGTGATCGACCGCGAGGGTCGGGTCGCCGCGCGCATCAGTGGGCGGATCGCGGCGCAGAGCATCCTGTCGACGATGATCGACTCGGTTCTCGCCGAGGAGCAGTAGTGGGCCCCGGGGAGATCGTCAGCCAGGGCAACTTGCTCATCGCCCTGCCGGTCGCGCTTCTCGCGGGCCTGCTGTCCTTCCTGTCGCCCTGCGTGCTTCCCCTTGTACCCGGGTACCTCGGCTACGTCTCGGGGGTGACGGATGCCCGCGACATGCGACGCGGACGAACCGTGCTGGGCGCCGCCCTCTTCGTGCTCGGATTCAGCGTCGTGTTCCTCGCCGTGATCGTGCTCGGCGGCACCGTCGGGGTGTTCTTCCTGCAGTACGGCACGCTCATCGAGCGCATCGCGGGCGGCATCGTGATTGTGCTCGGGCTCGTCTTCATCGGCCAGGTGACCGTATTCCAGCGCACCGTCCGCCCGACCTGGCGCCCCGCGGCGGGGCTCGCCGGCGCTCCCCTCCTCGGCGCGGTGTTCGCCGTCGGCTGGACCCCGTGCATCGGCCCGACCGTCGGCGCCGTCATCTCGCTCGCCAGCTACGAGGCCGACCCGGGCCGCGCAGCGATCATCGGCGCCTTCTACTGCCTCGGGCTCGGCATCCCGTTCCTGCTCGTGGCTCTCGGCTTCGGCTGGGTCGGCAGCTCGGTGGCCTGGGTGAAGCGCCACATCAGGGTGATCAACATCGTCGGCGGCTCGCTGCTGATCGCGATCGGCCTGCTCATGGTGACCGGCATCTGGGGCTTGTTCCTCTCCGACGTCATGGCGGTGATCAATGACGGATTCATCCCGCCCCTCTGATTCTTCGCGGCCGTCCGATCACATCGATGCGCCCGAGCCCGGGAAGATCACCCAGCCGCGGCTGGGATTCGTCGGCTACCTGAGGTTCTTCTGGCGCCAACTCACGAGCATGCGCACCGCACTGTTCCTGCTGCTGCTTCTCGCCATCGCGGCGATACCCGGTTCCCTGGTTCCGCAGGTCACCTCCGACCCGAACGGCGTCATCCAGTTCAAGGACAAGAACCCCGGCATCACGCCGGTGCTCGAGTTCTTCCAGGTGTTCACCACCTACTCGTCGGTGTGGTTCTCCGCGATCTACCTGCTGCTTTTCGTGTCGCTGATCGGCTGCGTCATCCCGCGCACCAAACACCATCTCGACGCACTGCGCGCCCGGCCACCGAAGACCCCCGCCAACCTCTCGCGGCTGGAGGGGTTCACGACCCGCACGGTCGAGGTCGACGCCGAGACCGCGATCGAGAGCGCCCGAAAGCTGCTGCGGCGCCAGGGCTACCGCACCGAGCGGTACGCACCGGGCTCCCCCGGCCAGGCGGGGCTGTCAGTCTCGGCCGAGCGCGGCTACCTCCGCGAGACCGGCAACCTGGTCTTCCACACCGCCTTGATCGGCGTGCTCCTCGGCGTGGGCATCGGCGGCGGCCTCGGCTTCACCGGCCAGCGCGTGGTGGTGGAGGGCGACGCCTTCGTCAACGGGCTCGGCAGCTACGACTCCTTCAACCCGGGCCGCTTCCTCGACGAGCAGTCGCTCGTGCCCTACTCGATCAGGCTCGACTCGTTCGAGCCCGTCTACGAGGAGACGCTCACGAGCAACGCGATCGGACAGGCGCTGGACTACACCGCGAACGTGACCACGACGGTGGGCACCGGCGAGCCCGAGAAGGCGACGGTGAAGGTCAACTACCCGCTGCCCATCGGCGGCACCGAGGTCTACCTCCTCGGCAACGGGTACGCCCCCGTGCTGACCGTGCGCGACCCCGAAGGCACCGTCGTGTTCTCCCAGCCGACCGCGTTCCTGCCGCAGGACGCGAACCTGTTCAGCCTCGGCGTGATCAAACTGCCCGACGGCCTCGACGAGCAGGTGGGCATCCGGTCCCTGCTCTACCCGTCCGCGGTCGAACTCGACAGCGGCGCCCTCGCCTCCAGCTTCCCCGACCTGCTGAACCCGGTGCTGACGATGGAGGTCTACACGGGCGACCTCGGCCTGGACAACGGCGCGGGCACGAACGCGTACGTGCTCGACGTCAGCTCGCTGACGGAGATCGCCGGCCGCACGGCGGATGCCCCGACGATCAGGCTCGGCGTCGGCGACAGCATCGACCTGCCGAACGGGCTCGGCAGCGTCGAACTGAGCGAGATCCCGCGGTTCGTGTCGTTCGACGTGCACTACGACCCGGCGGTGCCGTGGGTGTTCACGTTCGCGATCCTGGTCGTCGCGGGGCTGCTCACCAGCCTCTTCATTCCCCGTCGGCGGGTCTGGGTCGCGGCCGTCACCAACCCCGACGGCAGCGTCACCCTGGAGTACGCCGCTCTCGCCCGCGGTGACGACCCCACGCTGCCCCGCGCGGTGACGGCCATCGCCGACGAGCACTCGCAGGGGCTCGGGCTTAGGGTGGATTCGTGAACCCCACCCTCGAAGCCTTCTCGCTGTTGATGGCGGTCTCCTCCATCGCCCTCTACGCGCTGGCGTTCATCGTGTTCGCGCTCGATCTCGGTACCCGCGCGGCTCCCGCTGCCGAGGCGGCGCCCGCTGCGGCATCCGTCGGAATCGGGTCGACAGCAGTGCTCGCCCCTCCGGCTCCTCCGTCGACGGCCCTGCCCTCCATCACCCGGTGGGGTCGGGTCGGCATGGCGCTGACCGTCATCGCCTGGCTGCTGAACGCGACTGCCGTGATCACGCGGGGCGTCTCCGTGGGTCGGGTGCCGTGGGCCAACATGTACGAGTTCGCGCTGACGGCCGTCGCGATCATCGTCGGCGTGTTCCTGCTCGCGCAGTTCTGGCGCCGGCTGTCGTTCCTCGGAGCGTACGTCACCGCGCTCGCCCTGCTCTCGCTGGTGCTCGCGACCGTGAACTTCTACGTCGACGCGACCCCGCTGCCGCCGCCCCTGCAGTCGGTGTGGATCGTCGTGCACGTGTTCGTCGCCATCCTCGGCACCGCGTTCTTCGCCCTCGGCGCGGGGCTCTCGGTCGTGCAGCTGCTGCAGGCTCGGCGAACGACCAAGGGCACCGGCCTGAAATTCCTGCAAACTCTCCCCGGTGCCGAGACGCTCGAGAACCTCGCTTACCGGCTGAACGTGATGGGCTTCGTGTTCTGGACGTTCACGCTCATCTTCGGCGCGATCTGGGCCTCGCGGGCCTGGGGTCGCTACTGGGGATGGGACACGAAGGAGGTCTGGACCTTCATCATCTGGACCATCTTCGCCGGCTACATCCATGCCCGTGCGACTCGCGGGTGGCGCGGTTCTCGATCCGCGTGGCTAGCGATAATTGGGTTCGCCGCCGTACTGTTCAACTTCACAATCGTGAACCTCTTCTTCAAGGGGTTGCACGCGTACAGCGGCCTGTAAGGCACGGGTCGCAGACGGGAGCTGACATGACCGCCGGTATCGACCCCACTGTCCCCCCGAGCGGCACCGGCTGTGTCGAGTGCGATGCCACCGGCTTGTGGTGGGTGCACCTGCGGCGCTGTGCGCAGTGCGGTCACATCGGCTGCTGCGACGACTCGCTGAACAAGCACGCCACCGCGCACTGGCGGGCGACCGGGCATCCGATCATCCAGACCTTCGAACCGAACGAGAGCTGGTTCTGGAACTACGACACCAACAGCTACTACGACGGCCCCGAGCTGGCGCCCCCGACGCATCATCCGCTCGACCAGTCGGTGCCGGGGCCGGCCGATCGGCTGCCCGCGAACTGGCGGACCTTGCTCGATTAAGTCGGGGCTGGACTCAACCTGGGCTTGATCAATCCTGCGCGAGCACCGCGTAGGTGCGCTCCAGGCGGGCAAGCCACCAGCGCTCGCGATCGCGACTGGACGCGTGCGTCGCCAGCAGGTGCTCGGTCGGGGTGACCCGGCGAACCTCGAGCATGCCATCGGTGGGCACCAGCGGCGCGTCGGTGACGTCGGCCGCCAGCAGCGAGGCGGTGGCCAGGCCGCAGTCGAACTGCAGGTCCGGGATGCTCGCTGCCAGGTGCAGCCCCATCGAGATGCCCACCGAGGTCTCGAGCGCACTCGACACCGCGACCGGCAGGCCCGCGTTCGCGACCACGTTCAGTGCTGCGGCGATTCCCCCAAGCGGTTGCACCTTGATGACCAGGATGTCGGCGGCTTCCGCCCGCGCGACCGCGAGCGGATCCTCCGCCCGGCGCACGCTCTCGTCGGCGGCGATCGGCACGCCCATGTAGGCGACGCGGCCGCGGATGTCGGCGAGCTCCTCGACGGTCGCGCAGGGTTGCTCCACGTACTCCAGGTCGTACTCGGCGAGGGCGTGGATCGCCCGCTCGGCCTCGTCGACGGTCCACCCTCCGTTGGCGTCGATCCGGATGCGGCCCTCCGGGCCGAGGTACTCCCGCGTCGCCGCGACCCGGGCGACATCCTCGGCGAGTGATTGGTCTGGGCTCGCGACCTTGACCTTCACGGTGCGGCAGCCGGGGAACCTGTCGAGGATGCCCGCGACGTCGCCGGGACCGACGGCCGGCAGTGTGGCGTTGACGCGAACGGTGTCGCGAAGCAGGGTCGGGTCGGGCTCCCAGCCGAAGTCGATGGCCGAGGCCAGCCACCACGCGGCCTCCTCGTCGGCGTACTCGGTGAAGGGCGAGAACTCGGTCCAGCCGTTCGGGCCGCGCATCAGCAGCGCCTCGCGCAGCTCGATCCCCCGGAACCGGGTGACGAGGGGGAGGGAGACGACACGGGCGGTCTCGAGCAGGTCATCCAGCGGCGGAAGCATGGCTCCAGTCTGGCGGTTAGGGTGAATCCGTGACCACCCCCGGCGAGGTAGAGCGCGTGCCGATCAAGGTCGTGCCCTACTACGTGCAGGACGAGCCGGATGTCGAGGTCGAGCCCGACCCTGATCCGGTGGTCGAGCCAGTCGAGACCCCACGCCGTCGAACCCGTCTGGTGGGCATCGGCGCCGCGGTTCTCGCTCTCGCGACCGTTGCCCTCACGGCGGCCGCGGTCGTCATCTCCTCCGGCGGCGACTTCCCGCTCGGAACCTTCCTCGCCTACGTCGCGATCGGGACATCCGCTGCCGCTGTGCTGGTGGCGCTCGTCGCCATCGTTGGCGGCTTCGGCCGGCGGTGGGGCATCGGGGCTCTCGTGGTCGGCGTGCTCGCCAACCCGTTGGTGCTTCTCACGGTGCTGAACTGGGCGGAGAGGCTGCAGACCGGCGCCTGATTAGGCTGGGCACATGGCGCAGGTATCCGAACTGTTCGACCCAACACTCTGGCGTGAGGTCGAGGGATTCGACGCTCTCACCGACATCACCTATCACCTCGATGTCACCGGGCGGGTGGCGCGCGTGGCGTTCAACCGGCCCGAGGTGCGCAACGCCTTCCGACCGCACACGGTCGACGAGCTGTACCGGGCTCTGGATGACGCCCGCCAGAACCCCCGCGTCGGCGTGGTGCTGCTCACCGGCAACGGGCCCAGCGACAAGGACGGCGGCTGGGCGTTCTGCTCCGGCGGGGACCAGCGCATCCGCGGCCGCGGCGGGTACGAGTATGAAACGGGTGCAGCCGCCGCCGGTTCCGTCGGCGTCGGGCGGCTGCACATCCTCGAGGTGCAGCGGCTCATCCGGTTCATGCCGAAGGTCGTCATCGCGGTCATCCCGGGCTGGGCGGCCGGCGGCGGCCACTCGCTGCACGTGGTCTGCGACCTCTCGATCGCTTCGGCCGAGCACGGCAAGTTCAAGCAGACCGATGCCGACGTCGGCTCTTTCGACGGTGGCTACGGCAGCGCCTACTTCGCGCGCCAGGTCGGCCAGAAGTTCGCCCGCGAGGTGTTCTTCCTGGCCCGGGAGTACGACGCCGCCCGCGCCCTGGAGACCGGCGCGATCAACGCCGCGGTGCCGCACGCCGACCTGGAGAAGGTCGCGTACGAGTGGGCCGAGGAGATTCTCGGCAAGTCGCCGACGGCGATCCGGATGCTGAAGTTCGCATTCAACGCGGTGGATGACGGGCTCGTCGGCCAGCAGGTGTTTGCCGGCGAGGCGACCCGGCTGGCGTACGGCACTGACGAGGCGGTCGAGGGCCGCGATGCCTTCCTGCAGAAGCGCGCACCCGACTGGGGTCCGTTCCCGTGGCAGTACTGACCGGAGCCGTTCTGACCGACGGGAATATCTCCCGTCTCCATGCGTTTGCATGGACATGACTGCTACAACTTCAGGGCTCCACCACGTAACCGCCATTGCGGGTGCCCCCCAGCGCAACATCGATTTCTACATCTCGGGCCTCGGCCTGCGCCTGGTCAAGAAGACCGTCAACTTCGACGACCCCGGTACCTACCACCTCTACTACGGCGACGAGTCCGGCCGCCCCGGCTCGCTCATTACCTTCTTCCCCTGGCGCGGAGTGCCCGCGGGACGGGTCGGAGCCGGCCAGTCGACCTCGACGGCGTTCTCCGTGCCCGCCGGCAGCCTCGGCTGGTGGCAGGAGCACTTCACCGCCCTCGGTGTCGAGTCCCGCATCACGAGCGACTCGTCGTCGGAGGAGCGCCTGCTCGTCAGCGACCCCGACGGACTGCAGATCGAGATCGTCGCCACCTCGGAGAACGACCCCCGCGACCCGTGGGACTCGGCCTCCGTTCCCGCCGAGTACGCCATCCGCGGCCAGCACTCCTCGGTGCTCACCGTGCGCCGGCCCGACGCGACGATCTCGACCCTCACCAATGACCTCGGCATGAACATCGTCGAGCAGGTCGGCAGCCGCACCCGCCTCGCCGCGGGCGACGGTGGCCCCGGCTCGCTCGTCGACGTGATCGGCTCGACCCTCGCCCCCGAGGGCCTCGGCGCCGGCGGAACCGTGCACCACGTCGCGTTCCGGGTACCGGATGCCGCAACCCAGGCCATCTGGCGCGAGGACCTCGCGTCACGCGGCTACCAGGTCACCGGAATCCTCGACCGGCAGTACTTCACCTCGATCTACTTCCGCGAGCCCGGCGGCGTTCTGCTCGAGATCGCCACGGACACCCCCGGATTCGACGTGGACGAGCCGCTGCTCGAACTGGGTCGCGCCCTGAAGCTGCCGCCGTGGCTCGAGCCCACCCGTGAGCAGATCGAGCACTCGGTCACGAAGATCACGGTGCCCGACGAGAACAACCCCGCGTTTGCCGAGGCCCAGTCATGAGTCTCGCCGACTGGCCGCACCGGGTCACCCCCGGCGCGGCCGGCGCCCCCGTGCTGCTGATGCTGCACGGTACCGGCGGCGACGAGACCCAGATGGGCGGCCTGGCCGAGCTCCTCGACCCGACTGCAGCGACCCTGTCGCCCCGCGGCCGGGTCAGCGAGTACGGCGCGAACCGCTGGTTCGCTCGGCTCGCCGAGGGCGTGTTCGACGTTGACGACGTCGAGGCCCGCGCCGACGAGCTCGCCGGGTTCGTCACCGACGCCGTCGCGGAGCACGACCTCGACGGTCGCCCCGTGATCGCGGTGGGGTTCTCGAACGGCGCCAACATGGCCCTGGCCCTGGGCATGCGCCACCCCGAGCTGATCTCCGGCGTCATCGCCTTCTCCGGGATGTACCCGTTCGGCGACCGCGAGCCCGAGGGCAACCTCGCCGGCCTCGACGTGGCCGTTCTCGGCGGACACGACGACCCGATGGCTCCTCGCGCCAGCGTGCTCAAGCTCGTCGAGCAGCTGCAGCGCCGCGGCGCCACCGTGCGGCACCAGGAGCGCCCGGGAGGCCACGGCCTCACCGAGGCCGATGCCGCCGCCGCCCGGGACTGGCTGGCGGCGAAGCTGCCCGCGTAGAGTCGGATCGCCGCCACACGTGGCACAGCGGGCGGGAGGTGCGCGATGAGGAAATTGCTCGTCGTCGACAGCTCCCGCCCGCTCGACGTACTCGCCGCCGTGCAGGACGCGCTCGCCGGGGGCCCCGCCGTGCTGCCCCACCCCGGGAGCCCCGACGGGGTGCCCGACACGGTCGAGCGGCGGGTGGCGCTCGCCATCGAGACCAGCGGTTCGACCGGGCGGCCCAAACGGGTGGCGCTCGGGGCCGACGCGGTGCTGGCCAGCGCCGCCGCGGCCGATGTCCAGCTCGGTGGACCCGGGCAGTGGCTGCTCGCCGTGCCCGCGCATTACATCGCTGGGGTGAACGTGCTGGTGCGCTCGATCGCGGCCCAGACCGAGCCGGCTCTCCTGCCGCCCGGGTCGTTCACCGCCGAGCGCTTCGTCGAGGCCGCCGCCCAGCTCGGCGCCCCCCGTCGGTACACGTCGCTGGTGCCGGCCCAGCTGACCCGGCTCATCGAATCCGACGCCGCGCTCGATGTGCTGCGGCGATTCGACCGCATCCTCGTCGGCGGCCAGGCCGTGCCGATCACCCTCGCCGCCCGCGCCCTCGAGCTCGGTCTGAACGTCACCCGCACCTACGGCTCGAGCGAGACCAGCGGCGGGTGCGTCTGGGATGGCCTGCCCATTGGCGACACCGAGGTCCGGTCGGTCGACGGCCGGGTGCAGATCGCCGGCAGCGTGCTCGCATTCGGCTACCTCGGCGACCCCGAACGCACCGCGGCGGCCTTCCTCGAGGAGGGCGGGCGCCGCTGGTACCGCACCGACGACACCGGCACCATCGTTGACGGGGCGCTCGCCATCTCCGGTCGGGTCGACGACGTCATCGTCTCCGGCGGGATCAAGGTCTCCCTCGCCGAGATCGAGCAGGTGGTGCAGACGCTCGACGGCCTCGCGGACGCGGTCGTGGTCGCCGCTCCGCACCCGGCGTGGGGGGAGACTCCCGTCGTCGTGGGGACGACGGATGTCGCTCTCGATGTCATTCGTGCCGCCGTATCATCCCGGCTCGGAGCGGCCGCCGCCCCCACCCGGATGATCGTGGTCGATGTCATCCCGCTCACCCCGAACGGCAAGCCAGACCGGCCCGGCTTGGTCGCACTCGCGCTTAAGTAGACTGCCCCCGTGGCAACTCAGAACCAGAAGCGCAGCACCGTTCCCGCCCGCAGCAAGAACACCAAGAGCGGCCGCCCCGGTGGCCGACCGCCCGGGGCGCCGCAGGTGCGGAAGGCCACCGCGCGTGACTGGATCTCCGGAGCGCGCCTGCAGACCCTGCCCCTCGCGATCATGCCGGTCGCACTCGGAACCGCAACCGCTTACGTGCTGCCGCATGACGACGCCGGGCCCGGCTGGCACTGGCTGCGCGCGTTGCTATGCCTCGCGGTGGCACTGTTCCTGCAGATCGGCGTGAACTTCGCCAACGACTACTCCGACGGCATCCGCGGCACCGACAAGCACCGCGTCGGCCCGCGCCGGCTCACCGCGTCGGGCGCGGCACGACCGCGCACCGTGCTCACCGTGGCGCTGGTGTTCTTCGGGCTCGCCGCCGTCGCGGGCCTGGTGATCGTCGTGCGCACCGGCCATTGGTGGTTGATCGTGGTGGGGGCCGCCGCGATCGTGGCCGCGTGGCTGTACACCGGGGGCAAGCGACCGTACGGGTACTACGCGCTCGGTGAGGTCTTCGTCTTCCTGTTCTTCGGGCTCGTGGCCACCCTCGGCACCGCCTTCGTGCTGGCCGGCACCGTGACATCCGACACCTGGTTCGTCGCCGTTGCCGCCGGGCTCATCGCCTGCGCGGCGCTGATGGTCAACAACATCCGGGATCGGGAGCAGGACAAGCTCGCGGGCAAACGCACCCTCGCAGTACTGCTCGGCGACCTGCCCGCGCGCATCGCGTTCGCGGTGTTCCTGCTGGCGCCGTTCGCGATCCTGGTGCCGTTCACGTTGCTGTACCAGAACGCCTACCTGGTGTTCTTCGTGCTGCTCGCGGCCATCCCCGCGGTGATCATCACGCTCACCGCGAAGACCGCCGCCGAGCTCGTGCTCGCGCTCAAGCTCACCGGGCTCGTGGGGCTCGCGTACGGACTCGGTCTGGGCTGGGCAATCGCGTTCTAGCCGCCCGAGCGCTCGGCTGGCGGACTACGCGTCCTCGGCGACGCTGTCCGCGTCCTTCGTGGTGGACGCGCGGCGCGCCACGATGTCGCGGGCGACAGCATCCCGAAGCCTGCCGAAGAAGATGTAGGCGACACACAGGCCGATGATCGCCGCGATGATCGCCGCGAGCCACCACTCAACCTGCGCGAGCATCAGCGCCGCGAACGCCAGGGCGAATACGCCCACCCGCACGAGGCTGTAGGCGATCCACGGTTTCACCCTGCCAGTGTAGGCACGCAGCATGTGCACGGCATGCCAGCCTAGAATTGCCAGATGGCCCGCTTGTTCGTCATCGTCCCCCTCGTGGTGCTGGCGCTCGACGTGTTCGCGGTCGTCGATGTGATCATGACCGACCCGCGCCGCGTTCGCGCCGTTCCCAAGGTCGTCTGGGTGCTGCTGATCGTGCTGCTGCCGATCATCGGCGTGATCCTCTGGTTCGTGATCGGCAAGGAGCGACGCGACAAGGGTGGCGAACGCCGCACCGTCGCCCCCGACGACGACCCCACGTTCCTGCGCAACCTGCGTCGTGATGAGGAACAGGATGAGCGCATCCGGCGACTCGAACAGGAACTCGCCGACCTCGACGATGACCCGCCCAAAGACTGACTCGCCCGCCACCGACTTCGCGGTGGCCCTGCTCGAAGAATTCGTCAGCCGGGGTGTTCGCGATGTGGTGCTGAGCCCCGGCTCCCGGTCGCAAGCGCTCTCCCTCGCCGCCGCCGAACTCGAGCGCATCGGCGCCATCCGCCTCCGGGTTCGCATCGACGAGCGGGTCGCCGCCTTCCTGGCCCTCGGGCTGGCGATCGAAACCGCTGCCCCCGTGCTCGTGATCACGACCTCCGGCACCGCGGTCGCCAACCTGCATCCCGCCGTGCTCGAGGCGCACCACTCGGGCGTGCCGCTGATCATCCTGAGCGGCGACCGGCCCGATAACCTGCGCGGCATCGGGGCTAACCAGACCACCGAGCAGCCGGGCATCTTCGGCGCCGCCGTGCAGCGCACCTGGGATGTCGGTGCTCCGACCGGTGCCCCCGGCGAGCAAGCGGCCGCCGCCGAACTCGCGGGCGATGTGCTGGCTGCGGCGTCCGGGCCCGTGCACGTGAACCTCTCGTTCGCCGAGCCGCTCTCCGCGCCCATCACGCTCTCGCCGGCTATCGATTCCCTGGACGCTTCTCCGGAGCTTTCTCCAGTTTCGACCCAGAATGACCTCCAGACCGGGCGAGAAACCCTGAACCTGCGGAGAGACGACACTGACGGCGAGGTGCTCGAGCTCTCTGCCGAGCCCGCCACGCTCGTGATCGCCGGTACCGGCGCCGGCGAGATCGCCGAAGAGGTGGCGAGGATGCTCGGGGCCCCGCTCATCGCGGAGGTGGCCAGCGGCGCCCACTTCGGCCCGAACCTCGTCGTCGCCTACCGCGAGCTGCTCGGCGATCCGGATTTCGGGGAGCTCATTCAGCGGGTCATCCTGTTCGGGCATCCGACGCTCAGCCGCGAGGTTCCCGCCCTCATCCAGCGCGACGGGGTGCAGACGATCGTCGTGCGCGGTCGCTCCGCCGACGACTACAACCCAGGGCACCGCGTCGACACCTTCGTGGACGCCGTCAGTGTGGTCGGCTCACCCGGCCCCCGCGACTGGCCGGGCCGATGGGTCGCCGCCTCGCGCGAGCTGCTCGGCAGCGCCGACATCCCGACCGCCATCGACGACAGCCCGGGCGCCCATGCCAAGGCCGAACTCGCCGCCGTGCGGGCGCCGATTACCCGCCGCTCGCTCGTCGAGGCGGTGTGGCGCACCACCTGGCCGCACGACCGGCTCGTGCTCGGGGCGTCGCGGCTGATCCGGGAGCTGGATCGCGTCGCCACCGGCAAGAAGATCCCGGTGCACGCCAACCGCGGTCTCGCCGGCATCGACGGCACCATGTCGACGGCGATCGGCATCGCGCTCGCGAGCCAGGGCGGCGGCGCCAACGGCACCACCCGGGTGCTGGTCGGCGACCTCACCTTCCTGCACGACGTCGGCGCGCTGCTGTTCGGGGTGGGGGAGCAGCGCCCGCGCATCCAGGTGATCGTCGGCAACGACGGCGGCGGCACGATCTTCGATGGGCTCGAGGTCGCGTCATCCGCCGGCCCCGCCTTCGACCGGGTGCTGCTGACGCCGCAGGATGTCTCGCTCGAGAACCTCGCCGCCGCGTACGGGTGGCGATACCTGCGGGCGACGAACCGCGGCGAACTCGACCAGGCGCTCACCGCGTCACTGGAGCCGACCGTCATCGAAGTGCCGCTGCCGCGCTAGCGAGGCCCCGCCCGCGCGCCCTCACCCCGCGCCGCACTCTGCCAAATGAAGGACTTCGAGGCGGAGATGGCGCCGGATGCCCGCGGTGATGTGACTCCCACCACGGGCATCCTTCATTTGGCAGAAGGGGACTGCCGCGAGGGTAGGTTGGGCGAATGAGCGAGCTGCAGCCGGTGGGTGAGGGGTTCGACCTCGCCGCGATCGACCCGTCGTCAACTCCGGGGTTTCCGGGAAGCAAGAAGGACGCCGAGAAGGCGCTCGCCGGGGCGACCGACGAGCTCGCGACCCTGCAGGAGCGCCTCTTCGCGGAGAGCACCGCGGGCGGCACGCGCAGCGTGCTGCTGATCCTGCAGGCGATGGACACCGCGGGCAAAGGCGGCATCCTCCGGCACGTCGTCGGCGGTGTCGACCCGCAGGGTGTGCACATCCACGCCTTCAAGGCGCCGAGCGACGAGGAGAAGGCTCACGACTTCCTCTGGCGGGTGCGCCGACAGCTACCCGCGCCGGGCCAGATCGGGGTGTTCGACCGGTCGCAGTATGAGGACGTGCTGATCCACCGGGTGCGCGGCTTCTCCCCGCCCGAGGTGATCGAACAGCGCTACGGCCTCATCACCGAGTTCGAGCGCGAGGTGGTGGCCGGCGGCACGAGCATCCTGAAGGTCATGCTGCACATCAGCCGCGACGAGCAGAAGGCGCGCCTGCAGGAACGGCTCGACCGGCCCGACAAGCACTGGAAATTCAACCCCGGCGACATCGACGAGCGCCAGCACTGGGACGCCTACCAGGAGGCCTACCAGATCGCGATTGAGCGAACGGCGACTCCGGATGCTCCCTGGTACGTCATCCCGGCGGATCGCAAGTGGTACGCCCGGTGGGCGGTGCAGCACCTACTGATCGAGAAGCTGCGCGAGCTCAACCCGCAGTGGCCGGCGGCAGACTTCGACGTGCAGGAGCAGAAGCGGCGCCTGGCCGCTAGCTGAGCGCGTCGACTACGGGTAAGAACTTCAGTCGCGTCTCAGCCAGCTCGCGCTCGGGGTCGGAGTCGGCCACGATCCCCGCGCCGGCGTACGCGGTGACGACCTCGCCCCACTGCGTGAACTGGGCACAGCGCAAGGCGACCGCCCATTCGCCGTCGCCGTCGGAGTCGACCCAGCCGACGGGCCCCGCGTACCGGCCCCGATCGAACGGCTCAAGCTCGGCGATGAGCTCGACCGCCGCGGTTGTCGGCGACCCCGCCACCGCCGCCGTCGGGTGCAGCGCCGCGACGAGGTCGAGAGCGCTCGAACCGTCGGAGAGGGTGGCCGAGACGTCGGTCGCGAGGTGCCACAGGTTCGGCAGCTGCAGCGCGAACGTATCGCCGGTGGTCACGCCCGAGGCGTGGGGCTCGAGGGCGCTGACCAGGCTGGCCAGGGCGAACTCGTGCTCGGCGCGGTCTTTGGGGGACGAGGCGAGAGTCGCCGCAGCGCGGGCGTCGGCTGCATCATCCGCCCCCCGACCCGACGTTCCCGCGAGCACCCGCGCGGTCGCGGTGCCGCCCTCGACCCGAACCAGGGTCTCGGGGCTCGACCCCATCAATCCGTCGACCGCGAACGTGAAGGTGTCGGGGTAGGCGCCGGCGAGGCGCGAGAGCACGGCACGATGATCCGCGAGCCGCGGGATGCTGCCCACCAGGTCACGAGCGAGCACGACCTTGGCGACCTCGCCCGCGCGGATCCGCCCGACGGCGCGAGACACGGCGTCGACGTAGGCGGCTTCCGACATCGCCCCGGGTGCCAGCGTTACCTCGACGGGCGCCCACAGCGGTTCACGGTGCGGGTCGGGCTGCCCGGAATCGAAGGTGGTGACCCAGCTGACCCCGTCGCGGCGCCCGACGATGACCGACGGGACCGTCAGGATGCTCGGGGCCGCCGAATCATCGGAGAACGCGAAGCTGCCGAACGCGACGAGGCCCGTGCCGGGCAACCCGACCTCGTCATCGATGGTCGCGGCCGCGCAGAACTCGCGCCATTGCCGCGCCAGCTCGGTGATGCGGTCGCCGCCCGAGTGCCCGAAGGCCGCGCGTTCACCGAAGCCGACGATCCCGTCGCCGTTGCGCAGGAACGCCAGCGGAGAGCGCATGGCGGTCCACTCGAGGAGGTCGCCCACGTCGTCGACGCGGCGGGTGGTGGCGTGCACGGCGAAAGAGGGACTGGCCGTGTAATACACCCCTCCAGCGTACCGTCGGCTCCGAACTCCCGGCCGTGGGCGAGAACCGTAGACTTGAGCCGTGAGCAAGGCGGATATGAATAAGCGGCCCGGCGACGTGGCCGGCATGTTCGACGACGTCGCCAAGCACTACGACCGCACCAACACCGTGCTCTCCGCCGGTAATGCCGTGCTCTGGCGCGCCGCGATGGTCCGCGCCGTCGCTCCCGTCGCCGGCGAGCGCATCCTCGACATCGCGGCCGGCACCGGCACCAGCTCGGTCGCCCTGCAGCGCTCCGGTGCGCGGGTGGTCGCCGTCGACTTCTCCCCGGGCATGGTCGCCGAAGGTCGCAAGCGCCACAAGAAGATCGAATTCGTTCAGGCGGATGCCACGGCGCTGCCGTTCGGTGACAACGAGTTCGACGCCGTCGCGATCAGCTTCGGCCTGCGCAACATCGTCGACCCCAAGGCCGCGCTCTCCGAGATGTACCGCGTGCTCAAGCCCGGCGGTCGCGTCGTGGTGTGCGAGTTCTCCAAGCCGCCGATCGCCATCCTGCGCGCGGCATACTGGGCCTACCTGAAGCACGTCATGCCGATCGTCGTCGGCCGCACCAGCTCGAACCCGGCCGCCTACAGCTACCTCGCCGAGTCGATCCGCGAGTGGCCCGACCAGGGCACCCTCAGCCAGTGGATCCGCGCCGCCGGGTTCACCCGGGTCGCCTACCGCAACCTCACCGCGGGCATCGTGGCCCTGCACCGCGGGTTCAAGCCGACCGACGAGGCCGTTCTCGCGTCGGTGGCCAAGCGCAAGACCAACGCGACCCGCCCCATCAAGGTCATCCCAACATCGGCGACCGGGGCATGACGCCGGCCGTGCCGCTCGCGCGGCGCAGTAACACCCTCAGCTCGTCCCTCGGTCTCGGCGAGAAGCTGTTCGCCTCCAGTGAGGAGCGCCGTTTCGCCGCCGCCATCGAGAAGGGCCTGGACGCGGTCGAGGCCGGCCTGCCGGGCGACGTGCGCTTCGCCGACGAGATCGCGGATGTCACGAGCCGATACCTCCTCGAGGCGGGCGGCAAGCGAGTTCGACCGGTGCTGACCCTGCTCACCGCCCAGCTCGGCGACGGCGGCAACGCCAACGTGGTCACGGCCGCCCGGGCGATCGAGATCACCCACCTGGCCTCGCTGTACCACGACGACGTGATGGACGACGCGGTCATCCGGCGCGGGGTGCCCAGCGCGCAGAGCGTGTGGGGCAACTCGGTGGCCATCCTGACCGGCGACCTGCTGTTCGCCCGCGCGAGCAAGCTGGTGTCGAGCCTCGGCGAGCGCGCCATCACGCTGCAGTCCAACACCTTCGAGCGGCTCTGCCTCGGCCAGCTGCACGAGACGATCGGGCCGCGCGGCGACGAGGATCCGGTTGCCCACTACCTCCAGGTGCTTGCGGACAAGACCGGTTCGCTGATCGCGACGGCCGCCGAGGTGGGCGTCATCTTCTCCAACGCCTCCGAGGACTACGTCGTGCCGGTGCGCGTGTTCGGTGAGAAGGTGGGCGTCGCGTTCCAGCTGATCGACGACATCATCGACCTCTCCGACGAGACCGAGGTAACCGGCAAGGCCGCCGGCACCGACCTGCGCGCCGGCGTCTCCACCCTGCCGCTGCTGTACCTGCGCGAGCTGGCCAAGACGGATCAGGATGCTGCAGACCTGCTCACCCGCATCGAGCGCGACGTTAATGCCGCGTTCTACGCCGAGGCCGACGAGGAGGATCTCGCCGCCGCGGTCGCGGAGTTGCGCGCCCACCCGGTGACCGCGAAGACTCTCGCCGAGGCCCGGCGCTGGGCGGCCGAGGCGGTTGCCGCCCTCGAGCCCCTGCCCGACGGCCCCGTCAAGAAGGCCCTCACGCGCTTCGCCGACAGTATCGTCGAACGCAGTAACTGAACCCCGGCCTCGAGCGAAGCCCCTCGGTGGTCGAGCGGCGTCGAGACCCACAGACTGAACGGACATCTCCTATGACCAAGCTGCGACTCGCCATCGTCGGCGCTGGCCCTGCCGGCATCTATGCCGCCGACATCCTGCTGAAGTCCGAGCGGCAGTTCGACGTCTCCATCGACCTGTTCGAGCAACTGCCCGCCCCCTACGGCCTCGTCCGCTATGGCGTGGCCCCCGATCATCCGCGCATCAAGGGCATCATCAATGCGCTGCGGGATGTTCTCGACTCGGGCCAGATCCGGCTGTTCGGCAACGTGTACTTCGGTCGCGACATCACCCTCGACGACCTGAAGAAGCACTACAACGCGGTGATCTTCTCCACCGGCGCGATTCGGGATGCTCCGCTCGAGATCCCCGGAGTCGACCTGCCGACGAGCTACGGCGCCGCCGACTTCGTCAGCTGGTACGACGGGCACCCCGACTTCCCGCGGGAATGGCCCCTGGAGGCGCGCGAGGTCGCGGTCATCGGCAACGGCAACGTGGCCCTCGACGTGGCCCGCATCCTCGCCAAGCACGCCGACGACCTGCTGCCCACCGAGATCCCGGACAACGTGTACCAGGGGCTGAAGGCCAGCCCGATCACCGATGTGCACGTCTTCGGTCGTCGCGGGCCGGCGCAGGTGAAGTTCTCGCCGCTCGAGCTGCGCGAGATGGGCGAGCTGAACGACGTCGACATGATCGTCTACGACGAGGACTTCGACTACGACGAGGCATCGAAGATCGCGATCGCCACCAACAAGCAGGTGATGGTGATCGACAAGGTGCTGAACCAATGGCGCGCCCGGGAGGTCGGAGCCGCCTCGCGCCGCATCCACCTGCACTTCTACGCCAACCCGGTGGAGTTCACCGGCGAGACCTTCCGGTACGAGCGCACCGAGCCCGACGGCGAGGGCGGCGTGCGCGGAACCGGCGAGTTCCGGGATGTCCCGGCCCAGGCGCTGTATCGCGCCGTGGGCTACTTCGGGTCACCGCTGGAGGGCATCCCGTTCGACGATCGCCGTGGAGTCATCCCGAACCGCGAGGGCCAGGTCATCGACGACGACGACGAGCTCGTGCACGGCGTGTACGCGACGGGGTGGATCAAGCGTGGGCCGGTCGGACTCATCGGTCACACCAAGAGCGACGCGATGGAGACCGTGAAGCACGTCATCAACGGCCAGGCCAGTTGGTGGAGCCCGGAGTCGCCCGAGGAGGAGTCGGTGGTCGAGCTGCTGCGTGAGCGCGGCATCCAGTTCACCAACCTCGACGGCTGGCACAACCTCGACGGTTACGAGATCGCGCTCGGCGCGGCCGAGGGTCGCACCCGCGTGAAGGTCGTGCCCCGCGACGAGATGGTCAGCATCTCGAACGGCTGATTTACCTGCCGGTACGGGCGGTGACCTCGTCGGCGACGGCGCTCAGGGCCGCCTCGAACGACCGCAGCTCGTCGGCGCTCAGCATCGATGTTGAGGCCGCAACCATCTCGGTGAAGTCGCGGTGCATCTTCTCCATCATGGCGTGGCCGGTGGCGGTCAGCTCGAGGTAGAGGCTGCGCCGGTCGTCGGGGTGCGCGATGCGCTGCAGCAGGTCGGATTCCACCAGGCGGTGCGACACCGCGGTGATGCCGCCGGTGGTCATCTCCATGTGAGCGGCCAGTTCCTTCGGTCGCACGCTGCCCTGCTCCGCGATCCAGAACAGCGCGCGCAGTTCGCTGGCGGATAGGCCGTGGTCGGTGGCGATCTTCTCGCGGTTGCGCTCGAGCGCCCGCACGAACCGGATTGCCGCCGCCGGGAAGCCCTCAAGGTAGTGGGTGGTGGGCGATTCGGTCATGCCAGTCGCCCTCCGGTCGATCACGGTAATCGTTTCTAGAACCGTAATGCATGCAGAGCAATGCATTCTGGCCGCCTGTTAAACCTGCCCGACACACACGCAGGGCAGGATGTCGACATGATGCTCGTCACCAACGCCATGCTCATTCCCGTCGCGACCAAGGGCCCCGAGGTCGTGGCTGATGGCTGGATGCTCGTCGACGACGAGGGCATCATCGCGGCAACGGGCTCGGGCACCCCGCCCGTTGCGGACGCGGAGGTGCTGGATGTCGCCGGCGCCTTCGTCGCCCCGGGGTTCGTCTCCAGCCACAGCCACCTATTCACGAGCGGCACCCGCGGGCTCGGAGTCGACCAGACGCTGTACGGCTGGTGCGACTCGATGCTCGGCTTCTTCAACCACGTGGGTGCCGAGCAGATGTACTGGAGCACCGTGCACGGCGCGCTCGACTTCCTCGGCAACGGGGTAACGACCGCCTTCGACTTCACCAACCCGCGGTTGCCGTGGGAGACGATGATCGACGGCAAGCGGGGCGGGGTCGGCGACGTTCGCGAGTTGGAGTACGTCACGCGGCAGGCCGACGCGAAAGCCGACGCCGGCATCCGCTACATCAACGCCGTTGGAATGGATGTCGTGGTCGGCACCGACGATGAGATCTTCGAGCGCATCGGGGCCGCTGTCGCGCACGACCAGTTGGCCGATCCGCGACTGAGGCTGGGCTCCGCCGTCTTCGGCTCGGTGCAGTGGTCTCCCCGGCGCGATACCGCCGAACTCGAACTCGAGGCGATGCGACGGTTCGGTCTGATCAACCAGGCCCACTTCCTCGAGACCCGCGAGGCTGTGGAGCTGCAGCGCTCCAAGTTCGAGTGGTTCGCCGAGGCGGGCCTTCTCGGCCCCGACCTGATCTTCGGCCACTTCATCCAGACCACCGAGGAGATCATCGACCGCTCGGCGGCGGCCGGAGTCGGGATGTCGTGGCAGCCGGCCTCCAACGGGCGGCTGGCGAGCGGCATCGCCGACATCCCGCGGATGCGAGAGCGGGGGATGACGGTGGGCGTGGGCCTCGACGACCAGGCCTGCACCGACGTCTCGGACCCGTGGCAGAACATGCGCATCGGCATCTACCAGCAGCGCGCGCAAACCGGCGACCCGAACTCGATGTCGCCCGCCGACATGCTCCGCATGCACACCCGAGGCTCGGCCGAGGTGCTCGGGGTCGCCGACCGGGTGGGCAGCCTCGAGCCCGGCAAGTTCGCCGACTTCCTCGTCGTCGACCCGAGGTCTCCCGACATCGGGCCGCTCTGGCACCCCATCGACAACTACGTGCTGGCCTGCGGGCTGCGCAACCTCAAGCAGGTCTACGTGGGCGGGCAGCTCGTGAACGAGTCGGGAGTCTCGACCAACCCGCTCGCGGCGGAGGCGAGCGCCAAGCTGCACGAGGCCCTTCCGGCCATCGCGCACCGGGTGGGCTGGCCGGCCTGAGATTACTGAACCGCCGCGGTGAGCCGGGCGACGTTGTCGAGGGTGGCGGAGAGCGAGCTGCGCTTCTGCCACTCATCGAGGGTGAGCAGCCGGCTGTTGCGGCGGTACGAGTCCTCGATCTCGCGCAGCGGGTCGAGGAAGTCGCGGCCGCGCACCATCACCGACACCTCGAGATCGAGCGAGAACGAGCGCATGTCCATGTTGCTCGACCCGATCACCGACACCTCGTTGTCGATCGTCATGTGCTTGGCGTGCAGGATCGTCGGCGACTTGTAGAGGTAGATGATCACGCCGGCCTTCAGCAGCGCCTCGTAGTAGCTGCGCTGCGCGTGATAGACGAAGAACTGGTCGCCGATCTCTGACACGAACAGCTCGACGTGGATGCCGCTCTGCGCCGCCGTGGTGATCGCGTAGAGCATCGAGTCATCCGGCACGAAATACGGGCTGACCAGGATGATCTTCTCCTGCGCCGCGTAGACGAGTGAGTTGAACATCCTGAGGTTGTTCTCGCCGTCGAACCCAGGGCCGCTCGGAACCACCTGGCAATCGAGCCGCCCGTTACCGGTCTCCCGGGCGGGGGCGGCCTCCCGCTCCAGCAGCTCGTCGGTCTCGGAGTACCAGTCGGTCACGAACAGGGCGTCGATGCCCGCGACCACCGGTCCCTCGAAGCGGGCCATGAAGTCTTTCCACTGCAGGCCGCGCCTCTCGTTGCTGCCGCGCTGGTAGCCCGGGTCCACGATGTTCTGCGAGCCCGTGTATGCGACCTTGCCGTCGATGACCAGCAGCTTGCGATGGTTGCGCAGGTCGGGGCGGCGGATGCGGCCGCGCAGCGGCAGGAACGGCAGCATGAGATGCCAGGCCACGCCCATCCGGTCCAGCCGCTTGCGGGTGCGTCGGTAGCCGGGGTACTGGAAGTTGCCCAGGTGGTCGAGCAGCACCCGCACGGTGACCCCGCGCCGGTGGGCGTCTTCGAGCGCATCGAAGAAGGGGGCGGTGGTGTCATCCAGAAGCAGGATGTAGAACTCCACGTGCACGGTGCGCTTGGCCTCGCGGATGGACTGGGTCATCGCGTCGAGGGCCCTTTGGTTGTCTGAGAACAACTGCGCGGTGTTGCCGCCGACCAGGGGCATCGCGCCCAGCTTGCGATTGAGCTCGACGACCGGCTCGAGCCAGCCGGGCCACGGGGGATCGCGGATGACCTTGTCGAAACCCTCCGTCGTTTCGAGGATGTACTCGTTGATCTGGCGCTGCCGCTGCCGGCGCTTCTTGGGAAGTCGTGCGCTGCCGACGAGCAGGAACAGCACCACCCCGACGTACGGGATGAAGAAGATCGCCAGCAGCCAGGCGAGGGCGGTCTGCGGTCGGCGGTTGCGCGGCACGTAGATGACCGCGAGCACCTTGATGGCGAAGTCGATGGCGAAGAACGTGACGGCGACCGTCACGCTGAACCAGCCGTCGTTATGGGTCGCGTCCATCGATCGAGATTCTAGCGATCGGCGGGTGATCAGCCGAAGCCGGTGGTCACCTCAGGGTCACCGTCGGGCCCCCAGTGGGCGGTCCTGCTGCTCATCCCGACCCCCTGCCCGCCCGTGCCGAGGGTGAGCCCCTGCTGTCGGAAGGTCTCGAGCGAGGTGCAGGTGGAGCCGCCGCCGCGCAGCTCGTCGAACATGCCCAGGCACACTCGACCCTCGCTGGAGCGCCAGGCCCAGAGTTGTACCTCCTCGATGGTGCCGAGGTAGCGCAGCGTCTCTGCCGCGTAGGTCATGCCGGCGCCCTCCGTCTCCCTCGTCGCGAGCTCGATCCACGGGGTCGGCGCGGGAGCATCCGCGGCCATCGGGGCGTCGAACACCTCCAGCGACGTGGCGGTCGGTACCGGGGGCACCGCGAGGGCCGCGGCGCTCACCAGCACGATCGCCGCGACCAGCGCGCCGATGACGCGGGGCGCTACCGGGTGCGTCTCCGACAGCTCCGGAATCGGCAGCGGTTCCACCGGGGCGGTCAGTTCCGCCAGCTCGCGCTGTGCCGCCACCGCGTCGGCGCCGGGTCTCGAGTACGCGCGTCGCTGCAGTTCTGCCAGCGACTCCTCGTCCACCTGACTAGCGGAAGTTCACGAACTGCAGGGCGACCTCGAGGTCTTTGCCCTTGAGCAGCGCCATCGTGGCCTGCAGGTCGTCGCGGCTCTTGGACTGCACCCGCAGCTCGTCGCCCTGGATCTGCGACTTCACGCTCTTCGGCGCCTCGTCACGGATGATCTTGGAGACCTTCTTCGCGTCCTCCGACGAGATACCGTTCTTCAGGTTCACGTCGATGCGGTACTCCTTGCCGCTCGGGTACGGGTCGCCGGCGTCGATGCTGCGCAACGAGATGCCGCGCTTGATGAACTTCGCCTCGAGTACCTCGAGCACCGCCTTCACCCGCTCTTCGGCGCTCGCCTTCAGCAGCAGCTTCTCGCCGCTCCACTCCACCGAAGCGCCGACGCCCTTGAAGTCGTAGCGGGTGAGGATCTCCTTCTGCGCCTGGTTGACGGCGTTCTCCGCCTCCATCTGGTCGACCTTGCTGACGATGTCGAATGAGGAATCTGCCATGTGCCCATGCTAGAACGTCAGGGTGCCCCGTCGACCCCTCCTGCTGATTGCGGCGGTGCTGGTGCTGTCGGGATGCACGGCCGCCGCACCCCCGGACGATGCGCCCGTCGTGACCACGGCGCAGCAGTCTGCAACCCCGCCGATGGGCTCCGCCCCGACGGCTCCGGGCTACGTCGGCCTCGTCGACCCGGTATGGGCCGACGAGGTGAGCGACGCCACGGGCATCCCGAGGCTGGCGGTTCTCGCCTACGCCGGCGCGATCTTCCGGGCGGGCGAGGTGTACCCGGAATGCGGGATCGGGTGGAACACCCTTGCGGCGATCGGGCTGGTGGAGAGCGACCACGGGCGGCACGATGGCTCGGTGATCCTCGACAACTTCGTCGCGTCGCCGCCGATCTTCGGGATTCCGCTCGACGGCGGCAACACCGACGAGATCACCGACACCGACGGCGGTCTCGTCGATGGCGACACCGAGTACGACCGGGCGGTGGGGCCGATGCAGCTCATTCCGCAGACATGGGCGAGCTGGCCATCCGATGGCAACGGCGACAACATCCCGGACCCGCAGAACATCGCCGACGCGGCCATCGCCGCCGCGCACCACATGTGCCGGGCCAGCGGCGGCATGTCGGATGATGACGGCTGGCAGGCGGGCATCGCCGCGTACAACTCGTCGGACGAGTACCTCGTCTCGGTGGCCACCGCAGCGCAGCGCTACTACGACGAGACTCGCTGACCGAGGTCAGTCGGTGGGCCGCGCC